>Ga0255336_100147_pt1 | contig 156382 bp, 133 predicted proteins | sample MeOH1_35cm_T3_17_FD_189102 | JGI IMG/M metagenome (GOLD analysis project Ga0255336, IMG submission 189102) | Sandy soil microbial communities from University of British Columbia, Vancouver, Canada - MeOH1_35cm_T3_179 | ecosystem: Engineered > Artificial ecosystem > Sand microcosm > Unclassified... | reverse complement strand
AAAGGACACAGACGTCGTCCGAGATCATGAGGGGTCGAGATAAGCAATCACGACAACCGCCAACTGGTCAGGCTCCTCCTCAACGTAGGAAATGAGAAAGAGAGGTGGAGGAAGATACAGCATTGATCTTTCTTTGGCGGATGGCCGATAAGAAGGGCTTAGAGAGAATCGGACAGTCTGGCCGATGATTGGTGGACCTGGTTCGTTTCAGCGCCATACAGTTATTCCGTACCGCTACCGTAATTTAACGACACCCACAACGGATTGGGCTCACCAACCAGAAAAGTGGCGCCTTGCCAATCCCAAGCCTGACCTTCGACACTCTTGCTGGTTGTCTAGGTCAACTAGGTAGAAATAACTCCCTTTTTTCTCCCTCACAAAATGGCGCCGTCAATAGCCGCGAATGCAGCCCTTATCTCCCGCTCTATTTTCCCAAGGCTAGCATCTTGCGATGGAGGTTGTCGCGGTCAGTATCGGTCAGCTAACATGGTGGGATATCAACGGGGTGCGGACCTTGACGTCCATCGTGCGGGAACCTTCTGCAGAACCTCTGGAATTGACCGTCGCTGATGGCATCGTCGGCAACGCGAGTGCGGCCCATGATGCTCAGGTATATGCCTTTTTCGCCCACCACTACGACTACTGGTGTCAGCGTCTGGGGGTCGACCGCTCCAGTTGGAAATGGTGCCACTGGGGAGAAAACATAACATTCCGCTGCGTCTCGACCGCAGTTCTGGACGAGCGACGATTCCACCTGGGAGATGTGTGGGCGGTGGGAGAGAGTGTTCGACTTCAAGTGTGTGGCAGCCGGGTGCCCTGTACGAAACTCTCCTGGCGCTGTGGTCAGAACGACCGCTGGCTTCGGACGTTGGCCGACACGGGGTACTGTGGCGTCTATCTGCGGGTGCTGCAGGGAGGGCGTGTTCGGCCTGGAGATGAAGCCCGTCCGGTCCAGATTTGCCCCTTGGCCATGGATTGCGCTACCATCTCTCGTTTGGCATTCGACAGCTCTCTGAAGACTCGTGACACGGTGAATCTCCTGCTAAACGACCGCAACCTTCTCGGCATGAATCAACGCTATTTCCGCCGCAAATTGTCATTGATGAACGATCAGGCTAATGTGGGCCGAAATGCGTGGAAAGGCTGGCGGGCATTCAAGGCAACACGTATTGTTGGTGAGACGGGCGGAGAGGTCAAATCCTTCTATCTCGTGCCTGTCGACGGCAAATCGCTCGCCACCTACTTGCCCGGCCAATTCTTGACCGTCAGACTTCCCGCTGGAACTGTACGCAACTGGACAATTTCTGACTGGACAAGCGCTTCAGATCCTAGCTATTATCGCATCAGCATCAAGAAAGCCACGGATGCGTCTCGCTGGATGTACGAAAAGTGCACCACTGACAGCCTGCTATTACTCCGCCCACCGGCGGGCGGATTTTGTCTCGATTGGACGCCTTTATTTCCTCCCCGCCAGGTGTACATCTCAGCGGGGATAGGCATCACGCCAATGATTGCCATGATAAAGGCTCATGCGGCCCACACCGCGCTTCGCATGGTGCCAGCACTGTGGATTCATGTCGCCCGAAATCAGGAGAGCTGTGCGTTGTGGGAGGAACTCTCCGACCTCGAGTTTGACCGTGACGAAAATGAGGACAACGGCAAAGATTACGAGTGTCCGCTCTTGTTCCAGCGAGTCCTGTTCTATACAGCTCCGAAAACTGCCTGCTCCTCACCTCCTTCGTCGTCACCATCGTCACCATCGTCACCCGCTTCGTCTTCCCTCTCCGCGTCATCAGCAAGTTCAACCTCACCTCCCAGCTCTCCTTCGTCGCCGAGCAACCTCATCACCGTCCATATCGGCCGCCCCACTCTCCCCCTGCTCTCCTCTCTCCTGACTCCCTCCTACGCAATCAACCCCCTCCACATAACCCCCATCACCATCCCCGGGCCACACTCAACCTTCTATATCTGTGGCCCGCCCTCTTTCATACCCACAATGACCTCCCACCTGATATCTCTGTCCGTCCCACCCGCTCTAATCCACAGCGAAACATTCGACTCCACCGTCGACCCCATCGCGAGCACTTCAAACTCCGTTGAGGAATCTACGGTACACTTTTCACATTCGAATATAACGGCGACATGGCGACGGGAAGACGGCAACCTGTCGCTTCTGGAGGTGGCGGAGAAAGCGGGATTGGCGCCAGAGTATGGGTGTCGGCTTGGTGAGTGTGGGGCGTGTCGGGTGAGGTTGGTAGAAGGGGACGTTAGTGGTGGGAGGGCGGGGGGAGGAGGGGAGGAGATATTGGTTTGTCGAGCGAGGCCGGCGTGTAGAAGGGTGGTGGTTGAGATTTGAAAAGTCTGGAGCGTGGACTGCAGTGCGGCCTGCACCTATCAGGGAGATGGCCGCCCGGGTGGAAATATCGGTCTTGGACAACTGAAAACCATTCTATTCTCGGTTCATTCCTCAAGTTCTGCATTGTCGATTCATGAACTGATGATAAATCCAGCACCTATTCACCGATCCCCCTTCTCACCAATCCCCCTTCTTCCTAAACGTCTCAATAACACTCGGCCACTCCCTCCAACTCTCCCTGCTCAACGGCTGATACTCCCCATCCAACCCAAACGAAGCCGGATCCGACGCTTTCGTAGCAGTTGGGGACGTCCACAGCGGGTGCGCTGGCATACCAATCACGGAAACCAATAAACCGTACCGCAGCTCGTGTGTGGCAAGTGCGGTGCCATCTTGGTCGAGTACCGTGATTAGGTCGGGGGTTGTGCAGAGTCGTTCTTGGGTGTTCATGTTGGGGTCATGAAGGGTCGCAGCGAGGAATTCGTTCTGGTGGTTGCGTTGGTTAGTGAGGTCGAGAGGAGGCAGTGGGAATTAACATGCTTGGGGGGAGGAAGTTTCCGTTGGGGCTTTACTTGATATTGGAGAATGAGTGGAAGCGGACTCAAAGTGCGGCCGTTTTGGACGTTGGAATCATCCTCCTGATCGATGCTAGGCTCGAGAGTAGCAGTACCAACTGTCCAACCGCCTTTGACTTCTCTGCTCACGTTTACTATCTTGCCAGTGTATAGCTTTTGGCAGCCGGGAATGACGGCTACCTAATGGACATACAGCAGTTAGGCCTGGTTGGAGGCTTCAGAACAATGACTTACCAGGGTTTGCACAACATCCGACTTGTTCTGTCGTGCAGTATACACTGCGCGACCCAGGAACCAAGCAGTCGATAGAGACCGATGACAGCAGTATTTTTGTAGGACTTCCAGTGAAAAGGGCACCAGAGACAGAGCGGTGTAAAGGCCCAGCTCAACGCTGGTCGATCGGACCATATCCTCGAATCGGCGGGCAGAATCAACGCTGGCAATCAGCTGAACGATGCCTCGTGGGTCTGACAAGACCCCTGGGCTCGGTGTCGCGGCCCCATAGACGTACGGCAATGCCATGTCTATCTTTGGGAACGCTCGGCCTATGGGATCCGCGTCGACGACGGGAATGTCCATGGATGCGGCCATGGCAAAGGGACGCATGCCGTTGGAACCACCGATTTCCCCGGTTACGACTCCGCCGTATTGATGTATGCCGAGATATTTGGCTAGCGTTTCTGATGCTCGTCTCAACTCGTCGTCACCGATGAGGCGTTCATTGGAGACTGAGGGTGCTCTATGAAATCGTCAATGCACGTGCATCCCATAAATGAGTTCGGTTGCCACTACTTACCCTGCATAGGCAACGCAAGCCTGAAGAGTGATCAGTCCTGAGAAAATATGACCAAGGAATCGGTTCGAGCTCACTATTGGGCAATCCGCCGGTACCGCTCCCGGGTCGATGATCCGTAGTCGGCCCTTGGGTGCCGTGCGGAGGACTTCCAAAGAATGAAGATAGGCGCTGTGGACGGAGCCACCCCCTCCTGGCAATGTGTCAACATTCAGTGGTCCATGTCGAGCCACCGGTTCCAGGCTGGCTCACCTGTTCCAAGGATCCCCACTCCTTCCGCAATGAAGGCCAGGTCTTGCTCAGAGACAAACCACTCTCCATTCTCCGACACCTCTGGTTGGTACGAGTTGAGGTCAATGTTGGTTGTCGACTCCTCGCCATTGACATGGGTGCCACTCTTGCAGGGCCTGGCTGTCTGGCGTATGCTCAAGGTTGGTTTATGAAATCCGTTGACCCTGAAGGGGGAATGTCCCTCCCAACCAAGCTCACCAACCTTTGGAACCCTCAGCGACACGGGGTCACTTAATCTCCGAGTGTCCACTTACAGCTTTCACGGTGGCCCGAAATGCCAGGTTCGTTACGTATTGAAGAGGAATCGTCTCACTCTCGACGATCTTCACACTTTCCGGTAATGCACCCTTGTGGCACGTCAATTGAATGGCCTCAGCTTGGAGGTCATCCATAATTTGAGCTTGTGACCTGGAACCGGGAATTTCAATGCGATCAATCTCGCCGGATATCTGTAGAAGCGTATTATTACCAGATGAATTCATCCCCGCCAAAAAATTCATGTCCTCGACCTGACTCACCTTTGCAATGGCTGCGCCAACGGCATTGGCCACATCGTAGAACGGCGGCCGGATCGATTGCTTCACGTTGTCCGGTTGGTCCATCTGGATGAATGATCCTCCACCTACCAGTAGAAGGATTACATCTCGATCTGAGGTTTTCATCGACTCAATTGCTCGTTCCAGCTGTCTTTTGATGTTATGCCGAGCCTTTGAGATGGTGGCATGGGGTACATCGGGTTCCCAATTCGTTCCAATCGAGCCGGCAAGATCACTTGCTGCGACGATGTCCGTTGCTGTCAACGTCGGGCCGCCAAAGCATCTGCTCACGTATGGGAGCATATTCCCCACAGACAAAGGACCAACGTGAACGTCACCATTCTCCGTCTCACCGACGTACGATCCTCCTCCAAGACCGATACTCAAAACTTCCGGCATCCTAAATGCGGTGCGTACACCGCCGACGCGGACCACAGCCGGTGATTGTCTTGGAAAGCCGGAAGGGGAGAGAGCTGCAAGATCCGAAGTGGTGCCTCCGATGTCGACCTAGAGAGAAAGGTGAACATTCTTTTTTGCCGGCCATCTCGAAGGAGGGGCATACCATGATGACTTGAGAGGTCTTGAGGTCAATTCCAAGACCGGTTTGATGCATCCGTGACAGGAACACAGCACCACTGAGAGAGTTCTGTTCAAAATGTCAGTCATCGCCATGATCCCCTCGGACAAGGGAACGGGAGACGTCACCGTTGCTCCAGAGGAGAATGTCTTGATCGGAGTACGAGCGGCCATATGCATATCGATAACCGTTCCATCATTCTGCGTCAGATAGACCGGGCAGTCAATCCCCAAAGCGGCAATGGCCATCTCAAAGCTGTGGATGGTCTTCCTTCCAAACTCGAGCATGCTTGCGTTCAGGATCGATGCATTTTCTCGCTCGATAAAGCCTACACCTCCAATGTCTCGAGAGCAGACCACGTCCACACCAGGTACGTAGGTTTCAAGCAGTCGTTTCACGTGTTCTTCCTGCGTGGCGTCCGCGGTGTCCACCGAAGAGAAGACTCCGATGACGACCACAGCTTGAATGCCGCTCTCTTTGATTCTTTGAGCATGCTCGATGACTTCCTCCTCGTTGACTTCTGCGATCCGGCGGCCATCGACTGGCAGCAGCACAAGATCAGTCCACTGGGACCGCACGCTCAGATCGCGGGCACACTTACGCTCTAGCCCTCCAGAAAGATATCCCGTGTAGCCTTCTACCACCGCTCTCAGTTGGCGGGGAAAGTCGGCAAAAGGAGGGACCTCTCGACAGAAGGGTCCGCAGAGGCGTAGCACGGCGACTGGGCAAAGCTTCTCCGCATCCGCTTGGACCACCGCATTGATGAAATGGGTCGTTCCTATATTGATGGATAAGACGTCGGAGGGAGGAGCGTCCGCTGTCTCCAACACACTGCTGATGGCTGTGCAGATACCCGTTGTCACGTCACTCGTGGTTGGCGTCTTGCAGCTCGCCACAATTTCGACTTGTGGCTTCTGCCCATCAACTGGATTCAAGCTGCAAGCAAGGGCCGAGTCGGTGTTTGTCCCTCCTAGAATGTCGTCTGTCAGCTATGATCATCGGCGAACGCAATAGCATCCTTTTCTTGGCTGTGCGGCCTTACCGACATCTACTCCTATTCGGTAGAGCTTGTGCTGCCTTGCCATCGCGGCTTTTCCCTTGTCCTTGCCCGAGGACCCGTCACCACACCAGCGGTACGGTAGGCAACAACAGAAGTATGGAGCGGCATATCTTCAGATATTGAGAATCCTTATCTATCGAGATCGAGTCGGCGTTCAATGCTCCACTTGATGGTAATCCTCGGCCTCAAGAAGATACAACGGTCTGGGAGCCGTGTGGTGTTGTCCTTGCATCTTACGCCCATGACGCCGCCGGTATGGCTTGGCGTCGGAGTGTCTGCGCGCTGATTGGCGAAACTCCGGTCAACCAGGGCGTACCCACTCACCTAACTTGACTCTCTCGAGTTGCATTCGGGCCAGACTTCCAAGATAGCCCGGTCAGATGGGGGCACTTATCTCTAACCATGGCACCGTGTGTGTCGCATGCCAGGGTATAAGCGGTGATAAAAACGATGGCTTTTGGCCTTTGCAAGAACTCACCCTCGCAACCAGACCGCTTCCCCAATCAGAGCCAAATTTAGGAATGGGGGGGATTTTTCGAAAGAAAAAATCAATGGCTTCTCTGTCAGAGCGACTCTCACGCCTTCAGCAAAAACTGGAGGTCCCTCATCCCCCTGATCAACCTCGTCCAACCTGGTTGCTGAATAATGATATTCGACCAATCGAGAAGGCTCGCCGAACCTGGGGTCAGAGACTTGCCGCTGTTATTTGTTGACCGGGCTGCTTACAACCAGCTTCCAGGCTCGGCGGCGTATTTCTCGCTATGGTCCGTCGTGGCCTTCAACATGTCAAACTTTCAGGCCGTGAGGATGATTTCCTTCCAATCCGATGTTCTCTGTTGGTAACAAGATGTTAGGGGGGGAGTCTCCTGGCGGTCGGACTTAATTGGTGGCAAACCATACTTGCCACTCTGGTTGGACACATTCTCGCTGCCATCCTCTTGATTTTCAGCAGCTACCCAGGACTCGAATATCATCTTTGCTTCACGGTGGCAACTCGTGTGGCCTGGGGTACATGCTTTTCCTTTTTTTGCCCTCAAACCATCGATTGGTGCTAACCTCTGAGGTCGCCACAGGATTTTGCGGCACCGTTTTCGTCGTTCTCAACCGCATCGTCCTGTCGATCATTTGGTTCGGTGTGCAATCCTGGCAAGGCGGCTTGATGACGTACGTCTGTCTTCGAGCAATATGGCCAAGCATCGATAACATCCCAAACACGATTCCCGCGTCGACGGGCATGACACTGCCGCAATTTGTCGGTTTCATCGTGTACTTTGTCATTCAGCTCCCCTTCTTGCTGTTAGACCCGAAGAGGGTCAGGTATCTTCTCTACTCGGCCGCGATCGGCGGATTCTTCGTCCAACTTGTCCTGGTCTCGTGGGCGTGTGGGACCAGGGGAAAGGATGGGTTTGGAGATGTCCTCAGCAGCGGCACTCGTCTCTCAGGCAAGACGCTTGGTTGGATGTTCGTGTACGGGGTTACGGTCACCATGTCGACTATCACGAGTGGAACTGCGAGTGTCTGTGACTACACCCGTTTCGCTCGGCGTCCCTCTTCTGCTACATGGAGCCAAGGAATGGGTGCATTGCCCGCGTGGCTTTCAAACATATTCGGCGTCCTCACGATTGCAGCCACCCAGAAACGATATGGCTCCGAGCTCTGGAGTGTGGCATCCCTTCTCATCGCGATTCAAACCGCCGATTCCAGCTCAGCAACCCGCGTCGCCGTCTTCTTCTGCGGTCTATTCTTTGGAATCTCCCAACTGGCACTCAACATTGCCGGCAACTCATTCTCTGGTGGAACGGATATGGCGACGCTCCTGCCCCGATACATTAATATTCGCCGAGGCCAGTATATCACCGCTATCCTCGGACTCGTCATCAATCCTTGGTACCTCCTCAGTGGTGCCGTGGTGTTTATCTCCGTCATGTCAGCATACACCGTCTTCATCCAGCCGTTCCTGGGCATCTTGGTTGCCCAATACTTTATTGTTCAACGTCGCCGCCTCAAGGTTGCCGACCTATACGTCACAGGGCAGAAGTCAATCTATTGGTACACGTGTGGAGTTAACTGGAGAGCTGTCGTAGCGGTAAGCGTTCATAACCTCGATTCAGGCCTCGAGCAGCTGGTGCTAATGATTGTCCAAGTGGTGTTTTGGCACCGCTCCTCATGTGGCCGGTTTGGTGAATACCGTCAATCCATCCATCTCTGTGTCCATCGGCGCGTCTCGAATGTACTATCTCTGCGGTCTAACCGCATTCTTCATCCGTCAGTTGTTTTTCTCGCACGGCACATTCACGGCGCTAACTTTTGATAGCTTTTGCCGTTCTCATCGCTCTCGATTCTGCCTTCCCGGTCAGATCGCAGAAGGAGTTCATTAGTTCTGTCAGTATTCCCGAAGCGCGGAGCTTGTATGAGGATAACAGTGAGCTCGACGGGCAGTCCGTTGACTCAAACCTGGGTACTGCTCAAGCCGGAGCGGATGAGAAGAATATCGCGGTCTCAAACGCGAAGAGTGCGAACGAGTGAGAGTATGTAATAAGCTAGATCTGAGCGTGGACTAGGTAAGGGCGATTGTTTTGTCGATACTTTGTCAATGATGGATGTGGAAGTATCGTGCCTTTTTTTCCTCCCCCAAATCCTGCTGACAATGCCTCTTCTGCCACCCGAGGAAATGTGCAAGTGACAGTATACCTTGGTCGTTTGCAAACACCTGTGGCCGTTGGAGTTAAAACCGATAATAGAAAAACGTGGTGGAGAAATCATTTCGGATGTTTCCAACAACAAGTCCTGCTCATTTTGCGAAAGCGAAATTACGGCCACCTGTGATCCAGGTCCACGGCGAGACTTTCTTCCTGAAAAACTTCCACATCCATCACGCGCCAACGCCAGTTGCCATCAACTTCGTCTAGACTGCGAAATGGGCGAGGTTAGGGTCAGGACTATAGGGCTGGCTGGGCTTTGGGCTGGGTTTGGGCCGTGATTTAGGCAGCCCTGAGCCTTGAGTGGGCGGGCTGCCCAAGGCCTCAGCCTCGCCCAGGCCCGCAGTCTAACTTCGTCATCCTGCAGCATCAAAATACAAGGAGAAGAAGATTTCTATGAAGCTGCTTGGGTAACACACAAGGGGGAGTTTGTAATCTGTCTCTATATCGTGCTATCTCTACTCTCTAAGCTGGGGACGAGAAGAAGAGGAGATGAATATGTGAGCCTTGCGCTAATCCCACTATTGACTAGCTGGAAACGCGTAGCCTGACACGTGATATAAACGCAGAGGTCTCACGTGACACGAAGAGGGTTGATAAGGCCTGACAGGAAAAGGAATCCATATCCCGAACATGCGAACAAGATAACATACGCCCCGCCGGCGGTCTGCACCCTCAGCCGGTGACCGCGATCTACTATCAGGAGCAGCGTGCGTTCAGAAACTTGTCAATCGGCGGATGCTCCTAAAGCGTATCCCCGAAAGGGCAAACGCTCGCCGCCTCATCTCCTCCTTGCCATGAACAGCACTCGTCCAAGGTCAGGTTGCCTCGGACTCTCCCTACCAGTTGAAGGTTTTCTTCAAACCCTCGTTTTGAATGATTTCAATCCAATAATTGTCTGGGTCCAGCACAAATGCCAAGTTCTTCATCGTGCCATCCGTCAATCTCTTCTTCCAGTTCACCTTCTTCTCTTCGAAGAAACTGCACGCGGCGTGAATATCGTCCACCGAGAGGCAGATGTGTCCGAAGCCTTGAGGGTTGTCGTTGCCATTGTGGTATACGGGGCCCTCCTCCTTCTCAGTGCCATAGTTCCAGGTCAACTCCAACAGACCCTCCTTGCCGGCGAGCGGGTTGACGCCATCTGGAACATCTTCTTTGGGAATGCCCTCGCTGCCTGGGTATCCGAGGAAGTACAGATTGAAACCTCCTCCTTTCTGCTCATTGACCCGCATGAGGGACATACCCAAGACGTCCTGGTAGAAAGCCAAGCTCTTTTCCGGATCCTTCACCCGGATCATGGTGTGGTTGAATCTATAAGAAGAGGTGTCGGTGGTCGTGATATCTTTCGTCTCATCGAGGTTCTTCTGCCCGATTATTTCAACCCAGTATCCATCAGGGTCCAAGGCAAATGCGATGTTTCGCATGCGGCCATCGGTTAACTTTTTCTGGAACTTGTACCCCGCATCCTCTATGCGCTGGCAGGCCGCCTGGATATTGTCGACGCTGACGCAGACGTGGCCGAAGCCTCTGCCTGGATCTTTGTTTCCCGTATTGACTGTGAAGTCAGGGTCGCTCTCCGAGCCATGGTTGTGCGTCAACTCGAGCACCCCTTCGCGGTCCGACCAGTGCCGGCCTGCCGACTTGGCTCCGGGTCCGTTGTATGCCAGAAAGTAGAGGTCAAACTTGTTTTCGGGGAACTCGAGCTTGTGGATCACGTTCAGACCGAGCAGTTTGTAGTACTCAATCGATCTCTGCGGATCCTTGATCCGGATCATCGTGTGGTGGAACTTCCATTTTGAACGGTCCGCCATTGTCCCGTAGGCCCGAGATGAGAGGTGTGTGGATATTTGCGCAAGTCGAGTCTTGACCCCGAGGCGGAGCGGTAACATAGAAGTGAGACGGTAAAGGATGAAAGTGGGAGCACCGCAATTAATATATTAGAAAGCAGTCGAGCACTGTTGGCCAAACGGCCCCCACGACTGGGCGGAGAAGGGGGGGCTGGAAGGGGGCTTGCGGTGATATCCTGAGGTGCGGAGAAGACCAGGACTTCTCCCCTCACCTCCTCCACCTCGGCACCATTGGGTGTGGCGCGGAGCTCCCAGCTTGAAAGGCTGTCAGAGACATACTTTTAACGTGCCTCCACCATAGCAATATAGAGCTAGAAAAAGCGGGACACCCCAGCACGGATCCGATGTTCGTTAAGGAGCGTCTGATCCGATCGACATAATGCGCCCGTTGCTCTCTATAATGCTGACGTCTGCTCCTCTCTTTGCATAGCAAGTTCTTTCGCCAGCCGATATCGATCTTGCCATCACACCGCCAAATACCTTCCTAAAGCTTACCATGTCACTCGCTCCAGCTGTCCGAGTAGCCAGGACCTCGGCCCAGCGATCAACATCTTTGCTGCGCGCGATCCAGTACACGCATCCGCCAAACTGTCCCTGCCATTCGAATCCAAACCACCACCATGCTCCCGCCGTATTCGCAGAGGCCCGGAGGAGGATGGCGACGCCGGTTGACCACTCGAGATCTAAAGAATATGCCTTTGAGATGGCCGCGAGCTCCATTAGGTTTGGACCAGGATGCACCAAGGAAGTGGGAATGGACTTTAAGAACATGGGCGCGAAGCGGGTGTGCGTCGTGACGGATTCCAATGTGTCGAAGTTGGACGCCATGAAGCAGGTCGTTGAAGGACTCACAAAAGAGGGTATCGAGTTTACCGTCTATGATAAGTGTCGAGTCGAGCCGAAGGACAGCTCGGTGAAAGATGCGATCAACTTTGCCAAACCGTACCAGCCAGATGCATTCCTGGCCGTGGGTGGTGGATCTGTCATCGACACGGCCAAATTGATGAATCTCTACACCTGCTTTCCTGACGCGGAATTCCTTGATTTTGTCAATGCACCCCTTGGAAAGGGTCTTCCTATTACCAAACCACTCAAACCTCTCGTTGCCGTTCCCACGACGGCGGGAACAGGCTCAGAAACCACGGGAACGGCAATCTTTGACCTGGTGGAGAAGCGAGCAAAGACCGGCATTGCTCACCGCAATCTGAAGCCTACCCTCGGCATCTGCGATCCGATCAATACGCGCACCATGCCCTCTGCAGTGCACGCATCCTCTGGGCTCGACGTCCTCTGTCACTCGCTCGAATCCTGGACGGCGATTCCCTACCATGAGCGGTCGCCGCGACCGACGAATCCCATCAACCGTCCTGCCTACCAGGGCGCCAATCCGATCTCCGACATTTTTTCCCTGGCAGCGCTGAGATCGACCGTCAAATACCTACCACGTGCCGTCAAAGACCCGGAGGATTTCGAGGCACAAAGCGAAATGCTGTTAGCAGCCACTCTTGCCGGTGTCGGATTCGGCAATGCCGGTGTCCATTTATGCCACGGCATGAGCTATCCCATCAGTGGACAGAATCCTGGCTACAAGCACAAAGGCTACGTGATTGATAGCCCCATTATCCCTCACGGTGTCAGTGTGGCAGTCACCAGTCCGGCCGTGTTCAAGTTCACGGCTGCCAGCAACCCGGAACGACATCTGGCAGCGGCCGAGGCGTTTGGCAAAGATGTGTCGAACGTGAAAAAGGAGAACGCGGGCGAGGTGCTCAGTGAAGCACTGTCAGAGTTCCTGATCAAGCTGGGTGACCAACCCAGAGGTCTGAAACCGCTCGGCTTCACGCGGGAGCATATTGATGACCTCGTGGAAGGCACCATCCCGCAGAGGCGGGTATTGATGCTGGCGCCGAGCTTGAGTGAGGAGCTGAACGAGGAGCGCGAGCAATTACGAGGCCTGTTTGAAGAAGCTATGGAATACTGATCAAGTAAATTGCAGCGTCTGGACAGTTCGGTATTTTGGGCTGGGTGGGGGTTGTTTTCCTGTTTGGTGCCCGCACTCCCCCGGATTTTCCATGGGTGGGGGTCGTGCTCCCCGCACTTTCACCATTTGCCCAGCTACAAGCGATCATCTGGTGATGCTGAGCCTCTCAGCCCCGAAAAGCGGTGTCAATTTTTTCTCGCACATTTTACGAGCACTGAATTACAACAAGAGCGTGTCTCGTGTGTCTCGTCTTTCTTTGGTCCACTTCCCTGTCCGAGCTGTTGTCCTTTGATCTTTGCATTCCTGCCCTCCAGAAGATCCTGCATCTGACTGACTCACTATGGCTTTGCCAAACGGCCATCCACCACGAGCAAGAGTCCTTTGCCCAGAGCAGCTGTCACCTGATGGACTGGCCCTGTTGAGGAAAACACTCGACGTCGACGAAAGGCAGGGACTCTCAGCAGAGCAATTGATCGGGATCATACCCGACTACGACGCTCTGCTCGTCCGATCTGAGACCAAGGTCACGGCGACCCTGCTCAATGCTGGTAAGCGGTTGAAGGTCGTGGCCCGAGCTGGGGTGGGTGTGGACAACGTCGATGTGCCGACGGCCACGAAACTCGGTATTGTGGTCGTCAATAGCCCGAGTGGCAATATCCAAGCGGCCGCTGAGCATACAATTGCCCTTCTCATGTCCATGGCCAGAAACATCCCTGACGCGTGTGCTAATGTCAAGGTGGGGAAGTGGGAAAGGAGTCGGTTCGTGGGCGTCGAGGTCAAAGGGAAAACGCTGGCAATTATCGGCCTTGGGAAAGGTACGTGTGCATGTGACGTCCTCACACCAGACTATCCGATCGTGACCTGACTGGGCCCTGACCAAACCAGTCGGTCTCATTGTCGCTCGCATGGCTCGAGGTCTCGGCATGAATGTGGTGGCCTCAGACCCATATGCTAACCCTGCAGTTGCGGCCGCTGCTAATGTCGACCTCGTTCAGTCTCTGGCAGAACTCTTGCCAGTGGCTGACTTCTTGACCATCCATACGCCCATGCTAGCGTCCACTCGTGGAATGCTCTCCGCTTTGGAGTTGTCTCAGATGAAGATAGGTGCTCGCATTCTCAACGTGGCACGTGGTGGAATCGTTGACGAAGCCGCCTTACTGGCGGCCTTGGAATCGGGCCACATCGCTGGTGCCGCGATCGACGTCTTCACCAAGGAGCCGCCAACAAAGGAACCGGACTCGGCGGCGGCACACCTGATCGCTCATCCGAAATGTGTCGTCACGCCTCATTTGGGCGCATCGACGGTCGAAGCTCAGGAAAATGTCAGCATCGATGTGTGTGAACAAGTCCTGCAAGTCCTTTCAGGAGACCCCCCTCGGAGCGCTGTCAACGCTCCGATCATCATGCCTGCCGAATACAAGACGCTCCAACCGTTTGTGAAGCTCGTCGAGAAAATGGGCTCGTTGTATACTCAACACTTTACCTCTCCGAAGCAGATGACACCACGAAACACGTTTGACCTCATCTACGAAGGGGAACTCGCCAACATGTCCAGTACCAAGCCGCTCTTTGCGGCGCTGGTCAAAGGGCTGACATTGCCCATTTCCGACGCGGAAGGATTCAATGTCAACATCGTCAATGCCGAGATGGTGGCCAAGGAGCGTGGAATTTTCGTCAACGAGCAGAAATCAAGAGATCCCAGCACGCAAGCATACTCCAACCTGGTGACACTAGTAGCGCGGCCACCGTCGCGGGCATCCTCCCTCAGCAGACTACAGATCGAGTTGCCGTCTAGCGGGAGGGACTTGAGTCAGCAACATGTGATATCAGGATCCTGCAGTGACAACTCACCCTTCATCTCGCGCTTGGATCGATTCGCCACCTCGTTTGCTCCAGAAGGTACCCTCTTAATCTGCCACAACTACGACTCGCCGGGAAAAATTGGCGTTGTCGGCTCTATCCTGGGCCGGGAGGGTGTGAACATCAACTTCATGAGTGTGGCACCGGTGAGCTTTGCCGGAACAGCACCAAACTTAAAGACAGAGATCTCGCCCAGAGTGAGGGTATCTACTCCCACCGACCCTGGTACACCGAAAGAGCCCACGGAAGCCCTGATGATTTTGGGCGTGGACGGGGAAGTCGGTGAGGATGTTAAAAAGGAACTTGTGGGTGCGGGAGGAGTCCTGAGTGTAAGCAGTGTGACGCTGTGATGTCAGACAGAAGGCGAGCCAGACAGGAGGCGAGCCAGACGCGAGGGCAATCCGACTTTTTCCATTTTCAGGCTAGATGGAGCTGTGCTGAAGCACATCTTCACCGCTGCGGCCTGGAGTGGCTAGTGAGGCTGGGCTTTCAGACCACTCCTCTCGGACCTCAAATACAGACCATCACGCCAACTGAGTGGCCTGTCAGCCCACGTTTTCCGACTTCCTACCCATCATAAGATATCCAAAGCTATGGTCAGTGGACCAAGATGTACGAAAAGTCAGGCACTTGATATCCACGTCGCAGGCGGAAGCTGAGCTGCTGTAAATATGGTTGGCGCGGTCTTCAACGTTCCTCGAGTTTTAATTAATACGCCTCACCCGTAAATATAGAGCACGCGTGCCTCGATATAACGAGGAAGAATGTCCAGCCAGCTGACCCCATCGGCACTGCTGCCTCTAGGTCCGCTAATATTCAGGCGATGTTGGTTTGAATTTGATACAGTAGACCTTGTCAGAGTCCTCTTTCCTCTCTCAGACCTCTGCAGGGTTTACGTCAGGAGCCTTCCTGGCCCTTGGAAATCTAACAAACAAGCCAAATTCCTCCTGCTCCGCAACTGGCTACTGTATGTGTTGAGCCGGGGAACCATGGCAATACTATTATCTTCTGCATACTGGGTCCTCGCCGTTGTCTTCCGGGGCGAGAACATTTGAAGGTCTGGAATATTGAATATTATACTGAAGCTAACCAAAACCAGTTCGATGCAGCCGGCTTAATAACGAGACGGGCAAAGTTGTTGCATCTTGTCGCCGTGTGGTATCATCCACCTCCATCCTTATTCCATGGACCGCCTCAATTCTGTCTGCAATGGATTTACTGCCAATCAGACATTGTTCGCTATCTAGGTCGGCTTGATGGCTATTCGGGTTATTGAGATGAAGTCAAGAGTATTTGAAATCATGGACGCAAAGAAATTGCAGCACAGGCTGAGCCGCCGCTGCTGTACTGGCCTTTGACGAGGTGGAAGGAATAAAGCTCAACTATCACAGTTTGCAGCAACACCAAGACCGCCACAGACTTATATCCTTTCTAAATAGTTCGATGCGCCGTAAGATTCTGTCTCCATGCTGCCATAGATTGCCTGACGCCACGTCGCCTCGACCTGGACATACACTCCCGATCATGCATTCCGTTATCCCCTTTGTTAGCTGTGCAGGTTGAGAAGTGATTCATAGAATGAAATTAGGCCCAGCAGGACCTACAAATAAATAACCATCTCCAATGATCTACAACCGTCTAGCGTCCGCTCATTCCACTTTTGCCTTGCCCTTTCGTGATACTCTTCTCGGCTTGACGTCATCAAAGTTATGCAGCCTCTCGCCGATGAGATAGACATCATCCCTGATTCTCGCTCGCCATTTTGTGACCTCGCGTTTCAACGACACAGTCGCAAATGCTGTCAGGCATATACCTAACATGGCCGGATATGCAAAACGATACACTGTCTTCTGTGTTTCTGGATCGGTAATGTCCAGCAACGTGATGACTGCCCGGCCATATCCCAGTGGCACAGTCAGGAAGAACACGCACAGTGCAGCTGTAGGAAGGACAAAAGCGCGACTGGCTAGTCGAACGTCAGGATGTAGCACGCCGTTTCGAACGATACCACGGATGGCCATGGCGATGCGAGTGTCGGGATGAGGATAGTTGAGAACAAATCCAATCAAAAGGCGGAGATACACCAATCCGAGTGTCCATGTTTGGAAAACGAAAATGGCGGGTGCTGGCTGGCTGGAGATGGTGGTGGTTGGAACGCTCGTTCCTTGAGACGCGATGAGGTGAGTATAAATAGGGATGTAAATGTATAGCTCAGCCAAAAAGGAGATGGTAAAAGGAAGAATGATGGCGACGTATGTTGTCAAGTACCAGAGGCCGAGAGCGTATTTCATCCGAGCGAGGATTTGCGGCATGAGTTCTCGGGTATGGCCAAGCCAGAAAGGTATTTTGCCTTTGAGGTAGCTCAGGCCTCTTGCGAGGTGAGCAACGCCATAGACAACTCCGGCGCAGATGTGAACACCAATCGTAAAAGCATAGAGGTCATTTGGTGGGCGGCTTGACCTTGCCATGAGGTAGATGGCCCATCGGCCAAGAAGGAGCGGGCCAATGGTGAACAACACCCCCGTCGAAGCCGCAAACGCCCATAGGAAGAAGATGAATGCCGTGATCCGGGCTTTGAACTGGGATGGGATGTAGATCTTCATAAAGCGGTCGTCCGTTTTGCCATGCAAACCCTTGTCTCGATCGGGCTGACCATCGACACGCTCGTTGTTCTCGTTCACCTCGACAAAGACCTTGTGTCCTTTCGGGATGCGTACGGAGTCCGACGCCGGAGCGCGCACATAAGTACCGTCAGGGCGGAGTCCGTCCTCGTCGCCGTCCTTCGGGCGCGCTCCGAATCTCAAGAGGTCTCGATACCGGCGCGTGCTCTTTTCTTCCTCCCGCTCTTCTCCAAACAAAAAGTGCGTCAATCTGAGGTTGCGCGCACAGCCTCGGAACCACCACTCGTACAGGGTGGCAATCTTCTTCGAAAGGTCGGCCTTTCGCAGAATGAAAGGTAACATAAAATTATAGAAAAGGACATCGACGGGAAATGACAGTCTCGGCTCCGCGACTGCCCACTGTATGGGAAGAATTCTGTTGACACGGCTCAAGGTCCATATGACACCCCCCAGACAGACCATGACCAGGCCTCCGTACACCAAAGCCGAAAACGCAATCTTCCCCAGCTGATTCGGAACGGGACGTTCCAGCACGTCGCGGACCGGGTGAAATGTAGGATCATCAGGATCGCGGATGAAGTACAGGACGCCTGTCCTCATAATCTTCCGGCACATGGAGACGAACAATGCAAAATGGAACATGTAGCAGGTGCCAAGGAACCAGTGGATGAAGAAGCCTGTGAAAGGCGCCTCGGTCATGAAGGCAATGCGACCGGTGACCGTTGCCCCCTCAAACATCGGCAGAAGAGCCAGGTCGAGAAGGAATCCACAATATAAAGGAAAAACGATCATCTCGATGCCGATGATGACAATGACCTTCATCACGCCACCAGCCTGCCGAAGGCTGTCAGCCAGATATCCCTCCACTTTCTCGTCCTCTTTTAAGCCAAGGATCCAGTGGGAGATGGTCAGAAAGAGAAAGCCGGCAGTGGCAAAAAAGGCATATCCGAGGACGATAGCGATGATTCGGTCTTCAGTGCTCCACTCGACAAGGGAGTAATCCACCTCAGCCGGACTGGGAAAGGACAGACGTTTGGGGTCCATTGGCAGACTGTGCAAAGAGTCCAGAAGGTGGGAAAACAAGCTCGTCGCAAGATTCGGAAGCTCATGTATCCATCGAGTCAGACTCAGAAGGACCAGACGGCTGTTAGCCGTGTCCGTAAAGTATCCGTCATGAAGTTTGAGGATGGTTGTCGCTGCTGAAGCAGATATGTTGTGAGCGAATGATTTGAACACTTTGAGCGCGTGATGTGACTGCATTGAGAAAGTCGGTAGATCCGGCCGGAGACCAAAAAAGGTATCCGTCAATGCCTTCTCCAGTCGGGCGCCGCTACTCTGACTCACATTGAGAGAGAGCTCTTCCATGAATGAGGTGTCCAGAAGCCCGCTGAATCCAGGGAGGTGAGGTGCCATCAAAGCAGTGACCGCTTTGGCAATATGGTGGAGAAGGAAGCCCAAGAGGCCGGCGGCGAAGAAAATGAGGTCGACCAGCACATCCGCGCTTTGTGATAGGGTGAGTAAAGGTGCTTTGATGAAGACTGCCACTGGGTTTGAGAGCAACAGGAGGGCGATCTTCCCCCAGATGTATGGGCACCAGATACTCGCCGACAGCGTGACCGTGATCAGGAAGAGGCTGAAGATGACATTCTGGATGATGCCGGAGAGCGGTCCCTCCATCCCAAGCAACTCGAGGATTCCATCCAAGTCTTCGGCGTCGTCAATGGCATTAGGGTCGTCCAAATCAATTCCGAATTGACCGTTCTGCTCCACAAGCCGGGGCTGGTGTCCTCCCAAATGGGGAGGGCCGTTGACGGCGTCCCGAGCGTGTATAGGAACGAATGGGGCCTCTGCTTCCGGGTCGTCCACGAGTTGAACGCCGTCTTGGTCAGCAGCACGACCTAGAGCGTCATCGTCGTCGCCATTTGGTTCTGTTGGCCAAAGCCATGCTGTGATCTGCTCGAGGTAGGAGTGACTCCTTGCAGCTTCCATGTCTTCACGTTGTGCTTCCTCCGGCGCTTCTGTCAAGTCGTCGTCCTCACTCGTCGCCTCTCCTGATTCGGGCCCGCTCTCGTCCGCATCAGGTGTAGGAAAAATGGCTCCGTCGGAGTCGCTAAAAGAATCGCTGGTCTGGTCCCCACTGTGTCTATCGCCGTTGGTGTCTGATGGGTCTGCTAATTGAAAATCTGGGGAACGCGGGCGGTCGGTTATTCCCGATATTTCATCATCCGCGGCGATCTGCGTGAATGCGGGACTGGAACTCTGATCGGCCTCAAAATGGAAAGGTTCAAAATCCTGGTCAACTGGAGAAGACGATTCCTGCCTTCCCATATCCGGAACACTTGCTTCTTCAAGGTTGGATGGGACATCAACTCCCTGTTCCGGGACTCCTGTCGTGAGTGGCGGAAATTCTGGGTGATACTCGCTCTCAACTCCAATGGCCTCCTCCGTGCCGGGTTGCGATATGTCAGCTTCTGCGGCGTCTTCATCCGCGGCGTCTGCTGCACCGGCATCTGCTGGAACGTCCGTTGGGACCGCGCCAAGATTGGGCGAGTGATGTGGTAAGGCCGGCCACTCAATTCCATCGTTAGCAGGTGGGGCGATGTTGTCCTCTATCAGCGCTCGCCTTGGGCGAGGGACTGCGATAGGCCTTTGTCCAATTGCCAGGTGGGGGTCTCCGTCTGGACCGACTGGTTCAACCGGGCGGCGAAGAACGCGTCGTCGGGGCCGTGCCAGTGGTCTCCCGTCATTATTTCCCGGAGCCGGGGCCGCCACGTTGTCTGCCAGGTCAGGATCCGGCATATTCAGGATATGTTGCTGATTGATCACCCATTCACGAATCAAGAAAACCAAGATGAACGCTGCTATCAGCAAAATGCATATGAGCTGTCCTTCAATGACATCAAGCAATGCATTATTCACGACAGGATATGCGGTCCATGAAGTGGCGAACTCGACTCCGGAGAGGAGTGAAGACTTTCGGTGCATGGTCGACGTGTCGGAGGTGGTATTCAGGTGGTTTAGAGCTCCGGTACTGCTCACCCGTGGTATTGGAACCGAGAATAAGATTCGCAGGGTCTTCGCCAGCAAGTTGCTTCCCGAAAGGAAGCGGAAAATATCGGACAAAGAGAGGAGCATCGGAGGCACGACGATCTTGACGCGGTCAAAAGCCTCTGGGATGGTCAGATTGGGAAGAGCTGGAGAACTGCTGGCAAGAGCAGTGGAGGGGTTGGAGGCCGCGGTGCTACTAGTAGGCACATCCGGGAGACCTGGAGGACGCATGGCTGTCTCAGAGAGCCAGCTCCCATCGGCCAACCAAAACAACCCACGCCAGATTTGCCGAATGCACCACGGTAAACAACAGGTCCATATGAAGCCGACGATCAAATATCTTGCCCACCGAGCCAGCGTTTTGATGCCATGGCGCACCAGTTGGTGGAGGAAGAGAGGGAATGGGAGCGTGTCGGGCATCGAGCGGTCGTAGAGCTTGGTGAAGCGGAAGGGCGTCTTGCACAATTCACAGTGCTTCTTTTGGGAGTGAGACAGCCATTCCAGGAGGCAATTCTGATGGACGTATTTGATGCTGCCGCTGCATTTGCATGGATAGAATAAAGGCTGTTCGTCCGATGCCTCTCCGCGACAGATGCGGCAGTAGTCGCCATCCTCGACGGCGCCAGCCACCGAAGGCTTCCGAAGCCGCTCAGGTGTGGAAGTAGATGGGCCCCTGACAGCCCCTGGTGTACCGGAGGAGGCCATGCTTTCCCGTCCTTGCAATAGATGAGCTGGACATGTCGTGTGCGACGTTCACCGGCACATCGCTTTTATGCGGAGTCGGCACAACCTTCGAGGTGATGTATAGGGTCCGGATTCAGGGAAAGGGCACGCGTACGAGGGAGGATGGTGTAGACAGGCTCGAAGACGTGATGTTTTGCTTGATGCCTTGAGCAATTCATGAAACTGGGCTTGCGGGTTCGGAAGTGAGGATAATTAGCACCCGGGCTTAGGCGGTGTTAGCGAAGCTCACGTGTCCTCTATCACGTGGCAAAGGGGCCTAGAACCAGCCAGTAACTTGGAACGGCTCCAACTTTTCTCAAACAACCAGGGGCAGCAGGCCTCCGCGAGCCGTAAAGCTAAAGGCTCCACTCTATTGTCAACAAACAGTGAACATTTGAATGTAAAGCCTGCTTCTTGCCTTTGGATGGCACATGTGAATCGATAGTTCTGGTCACAGATACCACTGCGGACGGAATAATTTTCGGACCTCGCTTATCAGACACATTGAAGGTGGTGGTGCGGGTAGTGGCATGACGACAGCGGCCTGTTTCTGACTGCTTGGACAAGATCGCCGGCATCACAATCGAGCTTGTGTTACGTTCCGGGCCGGATCCAAGTTCCAGCTCCGCAAGTTCAACTCCACGTCCGGACTTCTGGCTTTTCCTCCTACCGGCACCGAGGCCAGCAGACTGCACTCTTTGTTGTTTGCCAAAGAGTTGTCTTGGATCGATCGGTCCTCTGCGGCTCCTGGATTGGTACGGCTTTAATCAGTCACACACTCTCGTCAAATCAGCAGCCTGCTTCCAATCCTCGGAAGTCGGGTGCTTCTGCACTGGGGTTTGCTATTCCGCCATCCAGTCATTGGCACATCTCAAGCCGACGCAAGCAGCGCGATGGCAGTGGCCGAGAATGGGAGACCGCTAGAAAATCTCAAAGACAGACACAATGGTCCTGCCGTTGCTTCAACTGCACACCGCTCGCGGCACCCTCGCCAGAGCTGGTCTTTCTGGCTGATTAATAATGTGACCAGGTACTTGGAGAACAGTCTATCCTTTCGATCATGTCTGGCTCACGATGATATAGGTTGACCATCTGGTATGTCCTCCTGACGATAATTTTCCGCTGCCCTTCCACACCTGGCGAGATTACCGACACTACCCCTCAAATATGCCAGCCATACCTCACGGCCAAAACCTACGTGCAGCCTCATATCCAGCCGTACCTGGACACGTATGTTGGTCCATATGTGGAAAAGGCCCGGCCATACGTTGAGCAGGCCAATGGTCGCGTGATTCGGCCTGCAGCCGCCCTCACGAGGCAGTACTATGACAAGTACGCGGCACCCCAGATCGATTCTGCGAGTGCCTATCTGCAAGAGGAGTGGGAAAAAGTCGTGAGGCCGCAAGTCCACCTGGCTCAGCAGAGAGCAGCCGCCGTGTACGAGGCCAATATCGCTCCCCATGTGCAGAATGCGTCGTCGCTCGTGGGCCCATATTATACCTCGGCTAAGGACCATGTCCTCGGTCTCCATCAGAACTACATCGTTCCGGCCCTGAACCTGTCACGACCCTATCTCCAGCATGCTTACAACTCGACGCATGAGCTAGTGTTTGAAAAGGGGTACCCTCTGGCCCGCCAGCTGTGGTCTGATGTCGTCATTTTTGTGGACGGCAATCTTTGGCCGTCCTTGAAGGGCCTCTACATTGACAACGTCCGACCTCAGCTGGTGTTGATCAATGAAAGGATTGTCAAGTACCAAGAAAGCCGGAAGCTGAAGGCGATCGTGGAGCAATCAGGTGAAGCAGTTGTCGAGTCGGAACCGACGACCGACGTTGTGTCTTCTCCGCCAGAGCCAGATGAAACGTCCGCTCCATCGACGGCTGCCACGGACGAAGCGTCGACCTCAACGAAATCCCCCGAGCCAGAGAAACCCAAGGTCGCCACTGACGAGAGTGTCGCGGAGGATCTCCGGAAATGGCAACAAAAATTTGCGATTGCCGCAGATAAAGGAAGCGATGATTTGCGTGACCGGGTGACCGACATCGTCGCAAGTCTTGTGAAGAGCGACATTGACGGTGTTGGGCGCCGCCTGGCCACGGCGCTGGAACGCAGCGCGGAAAACGAGCTGGATAAAGTCAAGTCCAAGATCAAAGATGTTGTCCGCGCGCTGCCAGAAGAAGCTTCCGCGAAGAAATTAAAAGCCGCCGAAGAAGAAGTTGTCAAGTCGGTGCGGGCGTCCGGCCTTGAGATCAGGGACAGAGCCAAAAAAGTACGAGATTGGGCGCAGAATTTCGAACGAGATATCACACAGCGCACCACTACCGCATCGGCTTCCACTTTGGAGGTCTTGGACGGCATCCGAGACCTGGGTCTTCAAGAGATTGGCATGCGTTGGGCGTGGATGGAAGGGGTGACGTACAAGCATTGGGCCAAGTACCATGGCCTCAAACAGCGATTCGATGACTGGCGAAGCGAGGTCCAAGATGTCGCCACCAATCACCCCCGAGTCGAAGAGGCCAGATCTCTTGCGCAACAAATCCTGGAAGAAAGCATGGCGGCTACTGAGGATGTTGCCAAAGAGCTCATCAGGTTGAAGGAGGTCGCTCGATGGAAGATCCACGCCCGAGACGCCACTGATGACTTTGAGACCCGGGACATACCCGTCGCCGCGGTTTCTCCTGCCTCGGTTTCTGCTGCCTCAAGCGTGCAAGATGAGGTTGAATCCGTGGCCTCACCGGCCAGCAGTACAGCTGTCGAAGCTCTTTCTTCATCTTCAGCAGTAGATGGAACCGGATCAGGTTCTGTCGAATCCATCTCGTCATTGGCGAGTGGCGCTGGGGATGTCTCTGTTGCGTCCTCTATCACGTCTCCCAGCCCCGAGGAGATCATTGATGCGGTGTCTGCCAGCATCAGTGACGTTGCAGAAGATGCTCGCGACCCGGCGTCCTCTTCAGCTGGAGGTTTTACAAGAAGCCCTTCAGAATCAACTCTGGCTGAGACAACATCCGGCGGCGTCGAGTCCTCTTCTGTTGACTCACTCAAATCAAAGGCGTCCTCGAAGATCTTCGCGGGCGCGATGGCACAAGAGGTCAAAGGCCAGATTCCAGTTCTGGACGATTATGTTGACGAGAGCGAAGGATCAACGTTTTCTGAGCAATTACAGAGCGTTGTCAATGAAGCTGGAGATAGGTATCCCGAGGTGACCAACGCAGTGAGCGAAGCGATCCGAGGAACAACACAAGGCCCTGACGAGAGCATCACATCTGTTGCAAGTCAACAGTATTCGAGTGCTCTGTCGGCAGCCTCGAGTGTGCTGTTCAGCACTCCAGAAGGAACAGCCGAAGCCGATCCCGCGATTCATCAGGCCAGCTCTCTCTATGCAGAGGCCATCAGCCGCGCGGAGGAGATCTATACCAACGCCAAGTCTATTGCATCTGAGCAAATCTCAGGAACGCTACGACCCATCCACGAACAAATCTTCTCCTCCATCGAGTCTGCCTATGCGGGATCAAAAGCCGCGGCCAGTGCCCGGCTAGACTCGGCCCTCAAGGCGGTGTCGGCGCAAGATCACTCTCTTAGTGCTGCTTCAAATCCTATTCCCACCCCAGATCCACCGGCTTCGATCTCTTCGCTGGCATCGTCGAGATTGCAGGATGCGTTGAGTACGGCCTCGGCGCAATATTCCAGTGCCAGGACGGCAGTCGGTGCCATCCCCACTTCCAGCCATCAACAATATCTACAAGAAGCGCAACGACGGTACTACGAAGCTATTGGCATCGCCCACGAGCAGTATTCAGAATTCGTCTCGGCAGCCACGGCAAGCAGTGTTTTGTCTTCCGCTAGCTCCGTCGTTGATGACGGAGAGAAGGAGGCTTCAACCCAGAGCCTCTTGGAGGAGGCGTCTACCTCCTCTTCAGTCACTCTTGATGCGTCATCATCACCATCTGCTAGATCTGAACAGTATTCAGCCGTCCCATCACACGTGCCTGAAGTAGTCACCGGGGAGGACCCAGACGTTGCGGAATCTGTTGTGAGCAGCTCTAGTTCTGCCAATGACAGCTATGCCGGAGATCCTGCGTCATCCGCCTCCAATGAGGCAAACGATGCTCACCTTTCATCTTCGTCCGTTACCTCGACGGACTTCTCTCCAGCGCCAGAAATCTCAGTCTTCGACTCTGTTACGGAGCCGCTCAACGATGCCGTGGCCGCAACCAACGCGCCGCTGTCTGGTACATCCGAAGAAGTTAGTGGGCAAGAAATCTCTGCCGTTGCGGATTCATATTCATCAGCTAGTTCCGTTGCAAGTGAAGCTTTCGACGGAACCGAGCCGGGTCATGCCGAAACTACAGCCAGCTCAACTACCGATGCTGTTGGTGCTCAAGATCCCATCCCTACTGCGAGTTCCTCTCCTAGCAGCGTCGAATCCTTTCCTGAGGTTGAGAACTATTCGTCTGGGGACAGTCTCGCCAGGGATAATCTCGCCTCCGATTCAGCCGAAGCTGTGATCACTGAGGAGGCCAGCACCGTGGGTACGGTCAAGGCGAATGTGAGTGAAGCGACGCATGAACCAGAATCAGGAGCTTCAGAAAGTGAGCAGTCAAGCGTCACGGAAGCGGTGGGAAGCGCAGGAAGCACCATTGCAGCTACGGCAAGCAACGTGGAAGAAAGCGGGTCAAGTGTCATTGACGCCGTCAGCAGTGGCGTGGAAGACGTCCCGAGTGCGGTCAGCAGCTTCCTGAGCAGTGCACCAAGTCACGTAAGGGATGAGCTGTGAAGTGTCAAGTTGCAGTGGATGAGCCAATCAAATGCGAGGTGGATGTTGATTGTTTTGGTAATGAGCGTTCATGATACCTCTCGGTTGCTGGTTTGAAATTGCGAAGCGTTACTATACACTGGCTGCAGCATGAGCGCGACCTTGTCATATTAATCTCTTCCAAGCAAATGGTGGCTAGGCGGGCTCTGTGCATGCAGCGGGAGTTGATCGGTCATCAAAATTTGGTACATTTGTCTCTTTATAGGTACATTTCCTCCGACGCTCAAAGATAATGGTATCACCACCCTGGCATACTTCATCTTGTTCAGCACCATCTCTGGACCGCTCTGAAACGAGAAGATCTCTTGACTTGGGCCTGGCGACTTGGTTCGAAGACAGATGTCTGTATGACCTCAAGTCCGTCCAGAGTCGGTTGGCGCTCTCGTCGAATTCCAGCACTTGCGACGACGGCAATGCAGCGTGAGGGGGATCAGCTTCAGCTCCCTGGGCTGATTTCTGCCGTGGCCGGTGGACTTTCTCCCATCTCATGCTTGAACAATAACATTGACTGGTCCATATACCCTCTTTAGAACGTGCCTGAAGGGACTTCCGAGGAAATTTCGGACAGGCCACTCCTTTCAGGGTCGCAGTCCTCCTCAACTTAGGTCTGCGCTTGCCGGACCCGGTCTGTCGTAGGGTCAGGCATTTGCTTTTTTCAAGCCTTGTTCGGCGACGTCAATCAAAGGAGCCAGGTTCTTCTCTCGGAGAGTCGGCAACAGACCAATAAAAGCCTCCCTGGACCGCACTTTGTCGCCACTCTCCAGCAACAAGTCGGCACGTGTCATCTGGGCCGACAGTAACCCCAGTTCACATATCTCATCTCGATCCTCTGGTGTCACCACCTCCGCTGTTGCAATGGCCTGGTCAGCCCATTTGAGTGTGGCCCTCCTTGCAGCAGCAAGGGATTCTTTCGTCGCTGGCTTCCCGTTGATCTTGGCATCCGGTTTTTTCAGAGCCAAGTCCATGGTTGAAGCAATGTTGCTGAGAATCTGCACTTCTTTGCATGACTTCGTGCCATTGCAGGACGCTCTCAACGGCTGCAAAGTGAGCATGTACACCTGTACCGCATTTGCCTCCTCGCCCGTCGTGGCGTACAGGTCTCCCATTTGCGACAAGATTGCAGCAATCTCTCCAAGTGAAAGACCAGCGCCATTCTCCTCGCTAAAACCATTGAGCTGGGGATCTTTGGTCTCTTTTACCATCAGCCCGACTGCGTCGGACAGAGTTTGTTTTTCCATAGTGGGATCCTGAATGTAGTCGCTTTCATAGAGAGATGAGATTTTGACCTTCATCTGAATGATGCTGTGAAGTGCCGCCTTTCTTGCATTCGCTCTATCGAGTTCATCGTCGGAAGGCCGCTCGCTCTTCGATCCTTGGTCTGGGCTCTGGTCCAGCTGAACCAACTGCTCCTCGTAATCTTTCGTGATGGAGTTCAGAACTTCAATCGAGGCTCTCACTCGGCCAAACTTTTCAAGCATTTCGGCAAGTCGAATCCGTATTCCCATGACCTCTTTACTGAAAGATTCCATTCCAATCTCTTCCGCGGCCTCGATGGCCTCCATAAAGTATTTTGACGCAACATCTGGGTCTGGCTGGATGTGTGTAAAGTGTAGGGCCAGACGGAGCCGTTGTTCGACAGGAGTCGGAAAGGCAGCATATTCTGGGGCAACTCTGGTGAGTTCGTCATAGGCCATCAAAGAAAGCATCGAGACGGCGCCAAAGGTGGCGATCAGCAACGTCGGGAATAACACTGGGTACTGCTTTCGCGTGTTGACGACTGCCTCACGAAGCCGGCTCGTGAATCCATTCGATGCTATGGGAGATCGAGCCTGCGACTGAGCTTTGGATAAGCTACGCATGGCCTGCGATCTTGTCGAGGTATGAAAATCGCCGCGACAAGAGTGCTGAAGGCACGGAGAGGATGGCGGCCTAAAGGCCACCAGTGCTCTCCGCAAACCACCACTGGTTTTCACCATGGTGTCGTGGAATGTAAAACCCAGCACAAGGAGCTGAGCCGCATTTTCTCTCCCCGACATTGCCGATCATTTCTCCACATCACGGCGACGTCATTCTAAGCGGCGATAGTCCTCCTCTCCCTCCCTAACTGCAGTCCCGACAACAGCGCCGTCAGCTTCCTGTCCTCGAAAGCGCAATCATGTGTGGACGTTACGCCCTCGGCATAGTAAGTATTTGCATTCTCTTACCCGCCTATGCTGACGTCCAAATAGCGTGCCGCTTTTGTTCGGTATCAACTCCAGCAACAAGGACTTCCGGTGGACGAGGCACCTGAAGACGATGAAGCGCGCGAGACCTATAACTTCCCTCCAGGTTCTTATGGCCTTGTATACCGTGCCGACGTGCCCGATTCAGGTGTACGGGATGAAGACCAACCTGCTCCGAGCGACGGTCCTGACGAGTCGTCTACCCCCGATGAGTCGCTTCACGAGGCCCAGCAACCACCACAATCCTCCCAGACCGCAAACAAGAAGTACAAGTACCAGATCAAGGTTATGAAGTGGGGCCTGATTCCTTTCTGGACCAAGCGCTCGCCGGACTATGGTTCGATGTTGCGGACGATAAATTGCCGAGACGATTCTTTACTGGAAAACCGCGGCATGTGGACCACGATGAAGCAAAGGAAAAGATGCCTTGTCATTGCTCAGGGCTTCTACGAATGGCTGAAAAAGGGCCCTGGCGGAAAGGAGAGGATACCATATTTCGTGAAACGAAAGGACGACCAGCTGATGTGTTTTGCCGGGTTATGGGACTGTGTCAAGTATGAAGACGCGGAACAAAAGTTGTACACCTACACCATCATTACGACCGATGCCAACAAGCAGCTAAGCTTTCTTCACGATCGAATGCCGGTCATTCTGGACCCTGGGACCGACGCTGTCAAAATGTGGTTGGACCCGACTAGGAACAAATGGTCCAAAGAGCTCCAAGCATTGCTCAAGCCATACGAAGGCGAACTGGAGTGCTATCCAGTGAGTAAAGAAGTTGGCAAGGTTGGCAACAACTCACCGGACTTTATCGTTCCTTTGAACAGTAAGGAGAACAAGAAGAACATTGCCAATTTCTTTGACAAGGCCAAAAAACCCAAGGATATCACAGAGGACAGAGAGTACAGAGCCACGGTGAATCATGATGGCACCGAAGATCATCCTCCGGTTGCGGTGTCACCCGCCGGCAAAGGCCAGAAGCGCTCTCACACTCCAGATCCTGCGGAAAGCCCGATGAAGACTCTCAAGAAGGATTCCATCCCTCCCGCTACATCACCTGTGAAGCCGTTCAGCGGCAAGAAGCCCAAGAGTGCGACGAGCAATGATCCTATCAAATTGAAATCGAGCCCGAAGAAGAAAACTGAGCCCGGCATGCAACGAATCACGAATTTCTTTGTCAAGTAAGAAGACTCGAACCTTGGTCTCCAAAATCCATTTCTGTGGTGCATGCTTAAAGTCACCCTGGCCACAATATTCTGTTCGGATACGAGCAGCATGAAAGCTTGGGAAGACATGACCCTTAACCTGGAGACCGTTGAGAATTGCCAGACTTGTCAAGCACACAAGTGCCGAGACTCGCCAGACTCGATATTCCCTCCTATAGGTCTGGTCGTCGGGGCTGGAAATTTCGTTCCCGGTCAAATCGATACACGGTCGCGCCTGCGGGATCCGTTGATCTTTCCAGACACGCAGCTTGACATCTACAACGTCCCATTCTTGGCCGATGGAGGTGCACGGTCACGTCGTCTTCTCAGGTGGTCTCTAACCTGGTTCTGGATGGTACGCGGTTGCGGCACTCACATCCTCATTGACCAGTCCTCAGTTCAGTCCGACATCATTTCACTCCCAAGCCTGGCACGATCACGACCGAAACGAGGATCTTTGTTTGCTTTGCTCGGAGCGTAATGCATCTTTCATAACTCATCGGCTCATCCAGTCAGTCATTCGCTTTCGACCTCGAGGTGATAGTCGCTGCTCTGGACTCCTGCACTCGCTATATGATCTGTGCACACCTTTGGTCTCTCCCTCGGTCCAGCCTGAGACATGTCTCGGCCCAGGAGATGAAGCGGAGGGGTTGCACACTTTTCAGGGCACTTCACCCTCGTCTAGGTCAATGTCGATCCATTTGCCGCCGTGGGCCTTTCGAAGTGCCCGTATATGCTGAACGACCTCACGAGCAGTCATCCGGAGACGGGCGTGTTCCTCCACATCTTTCCGATACCGATACAACTTGCGCTCGTGCTCGACATTCCAGGTTGTCCCTGGCTCAGGCGTCTGATCGGCTTGCTCAGCCTCCGGCATGATCGGGATCCAGCCTATACCCAGACATAGGTATTCCAGGCCTCTCCAACCACCATTCCACTCTGGTCCAATGTGTTGGCTCCCCGGTTCGTCGTCCGGCGGAACCCATTTCAATGCAGCAAACCATCCGCCACAGCCCGTGAGATCTAGCCACTTCAAGCAGTAGAGAGCTCTGCTGAGGGCTCTGAGAATGCCAGCGGCCTCCCTCCAATCGTTATCGAAAGCCGTATAAATGTCTGAGCCTCCATAGACCACGGGAGGATGCGAGCCTCGAGTCTGGGCCGTGACTCTCGTGGACGCCGCATTGGGGGTGTAAGTAGGTTGGGGCCAGTATGCCAGGGACAGAGAGGCAAGCGTGCCCAGTCCGTTCGCAAGAGACAAGAGTTCTAGCCAGGATGCTGCCTTTGTATGGTTGGGCGAGATGGCCAAGGAGAGATGGCGGAGATTTTTAAAACGCGGTATCACCGGGGAAGTCGAAAGAGAAGTGCCGGGGGAGAGGGACGGGGAGGGCGGATCGTCCTCCTCATCAGCCTCCCATGAATCCGGTGGAGCTCTGGATTCGTGGTCGTGATTTCTCCCAGCACGTTCTGAGGCCGCGAGGACTGTCGAAGTTCGCGTGCTCAATAGGTCACGTTCCAGTTGCTTGATGGTCGTCCATTTGCCCAGTCCATTACTCAAGTCAAGCCTTCTAACTTCATCGCGCTCCTCTGGGGTCGTACCGGAAAGGAATAATGGCCGGAGAGGGTTCGCGGCCGCCTCGCTGTAAACGGCAATATAGCTCACCAGAGTCTCTTTCAGCAATGTGGGTAAGGCCAACAAGTAGCTGTTGTCGTATTTGGCATGCCAGTCCCAGTTGTTGGCCATGCCCTTCAAGACTAAATGTTGGAGCGATCTTGGACTGGGAAAGGCGCCATCAGGCAAGGTACTTCTCCGGGTTTGTTGGCGTCTAGCCTCTTCTTGCCCTTCACTGTCGGTCTCGACCTCAGGATCTGCATAAATACTGTCCACGAGCCAACTTCGAGGCGGTGGAGGTCCCGGTATTCGTCGCAGACGGCTGGGGCCCGCCGCTCTGGCGTCGGTTCGAGGGAGCGGTGGCGGCGAGGGGAGATTTAGGACTTCTCGCAGGGAAGGATGGAGAGATCCTACCGTCGTTGTATTCGTATTCTGCGGCTCTCTCCTATGTTGAAGGCGTCTCGACTCTCGGATGAGGTCGTTGACACTAGGCTTCGCCGAGTCACTGTGGCTTGGTGGGGCTATGGACGAGGAAGAGAGTACGACTGGTGCGCTGGACGGCGGTTTAGTAAGTAAAGCTCGTTGATAATATTTCTTGGGCATGTATTGTCTGTCGTGCTCTTCACAAGCGGCTTGGGAAGAATTTCAGGCTGGCTGTACTGCAGGAGAATATGGACGCAAAGCGTGTCAGTCTATGCCACTTTCAGATCCTCGCGGGTCAGATTGCCACTGCCGGTGGAGGGCCAATAAAATAGATTGCTTTTCGACTGCTTCCTTGAACCGATCTTGTCTGTACATTGACGGTCGGTGTATGGATAACCGACTCTATTTTCGTACTCGCGATGAAGCACTTTCCTACTATCTCTCTGCTACGACATTGTGGCGACTTTGGATCCTCTGGCAGCTGAACAGGAAACTTCTGAACAGCCAAAAACTTTCTTGTACGTGGCGATCAGTGGGAGAGAATATAAATTATCTTACATCTAGCGCTTGTATCGGTTGTTACAGGTCTTTCCCCAGGCTGCTCTGTGCAGCATGTCTCTTCTCAGTTTCTTGCTCAGTAGTCCCGAATTGCGACTGCCACATCACCATGTCAGGCAGGCAGGCAGGATGCACCTGTCTGCCATTCGCGATATCGACATTGTGGCTTGGTAGCCAAGTGCCAATAGCTTGGGGGACTTGAGAACATGGCTCGAATCAAGTCGTGTGATAATGGTCGTTCCGGGGCATTCTGAGATGGACGCCCAGACAGCTCGTGGCATACCACGGAACACCCATCACCGTGTAGGTAGAGGGATGTTGTCAGGCGTCAATAACATCTGCTGCCTCCACAAGGCCGTATTACTTCCTCGAGGTCTCGCGTCGAGCCGCAGGGCAGAGTCTAAAAGCCTGGAGGATTCACCCGCTGGCTGACTCTTGTCCACTTGGGAAGTTCTGCGAGCAATGTCAGCTGGCTTGTGGACAATTGCTTGATGTGCTGTGCCATACTGTGGATGCCTTTCCTGTACTTTTTCTCCTTGCGATCAAAAATGGTATATTTATCCTTGGGCAACATCTCCTCTTCACGCGGCATTTCCTTGTACCATCGCTCCACCGCCTTTGCCGTCATACCGCCGTTCTTTTGCAGGGCTCCATTGACCGTGTCGACAACTTGGTCCACCAGCTTCAGGCGCTTCCTCTGGCGCGCTTTTTGCGGTGCTGAAAGTCGCCAGGGGATTTTCCTGCACCACATTAGAGACGGAAAAGGCTTCCAAGCACGGTGCGCACCAGAGAAGCCCGCCACCCAGGCTGGCCGAAGGCCGAAACATGGTTCTTAAGCTGACTTGAGACCGTGGGAGAGGTTTGTGGATTTAACAGCAGCTCTCGTGAACGTGACAATCTGTGAGGCCGGGCCAGCGCTGCTTCTTGGCACTCCTTAGGCTTGGAGTTTGGCGTGGTCCGTGCGCTCTGCATTGGAGATCCGAGATCTGCAACTTTTTGCTTTCCTATGCCACGGTCCTCCCAACTCGCAACTGGCGTTTGCCCCGGTCTTTCGGACTTGGATGCAAGACGCGTGTGCTGATTCGACGTCTTGCCTCTATGGACACCAGCAGGCCCAATGCCTGGCTCCAATGACCTCTACCACAACACCGAAGCACCCAGCTTCTTCTGGAGGTCGGCTTCATACCAGACCATCCTCCTCGTCGCAACCCTGTCTCGCGCATTCCTGTTCGCGCTCAACAAGACCGAGGTCAACGGTCTCCCTCGTTTTCTCGACCTGCTCAAGTCACGCTCAGACTACAAAACCCGTCGCAGAGGTTTGTTGACCGTCTCGAACCACCTCTCCGTTCTCGACGATCCTTTAATATGGGGAGCTCTCCCTCTCTCCTTTACCGCCTTTCATGGCTATATGAACCATCGTTGGACATTTGGGAGCCATGACATTTGCTTTCAAAACACACTGTTGTCTCATTTTTTTACCCTCGGACAGGTATTGCCCACACACCGCCTGGCTCATTCACCCTATGGCGGGCCGTTCCAAGCGACCATGACCGAAGGGGTGAGGCTCTTTTCCAAGATCAGCGCTCGGAAACTCGCGCTGTGTCCCTTGAATAGCCCGAGGTTGCATGCGACTTTCCACCAGCCGAGTTGGCCCAGAGACTGCGTCGATCCTTTCTCCGACGTCGCACCGGCTCCATTTTACCCGTCCCAACCTAGCGACGACAGATATTACCTTGCACCATCACGCTACGCATGCAATGCATATGGTTGGATACACATATTTCCCGAGGGCAGGATCAATCAGTCGCCCGACAAGACGATGCGATATTTCAAGTGGGGCGTTGCCAGGTTAATTCTAGAGCCCGTCGAGTGTCCCGACATCGTACCCATGTTTATCGAAGGCCTGGACCAAATCATGCCTGAGGACCGGAAGTTTCCCCGATTCATCCCGCGAATGGGCAAGAAGATAACCATTACATTTGGGAAGGAACTGGATACGGAAACGGTCTTTGGAGACCTTCGAAAGAGATGGCGAGAACTGGCAGACCAAGATGCCCGAGCCAGAGGACATTCAGAGTGGAATGAATTGACGCTCGGTATTGTCCCTTCCAGCCTTGCAGACAGCCCCGAAGCGGTCGAGCTGCGGAAGGAATGCGCTCGTCGAGTCAGAGAGGCCATTCTTGACATCCGGCGATCACGCGGACTGCCTGACGAAGATCCCAAATCAGCCCTTGTTGAAACATGGGAGAAGGAAGAGCCGAAAGGTGAAGGGCGCCTGGAAGACAGATCATAGGTCAGGGACACTTGGGTGAGGCCGAATGCTTCGGCGATCTGCTGGGACATCGCATCTCTCGTGGGCCAGAGTTGGCATCGTTAGACACCGTGTGAAAAATACGAGCTGAGAACGGCGGCCAAAACGGTGTTTATCGATTTCCAACCGCAGATGAAACGATGAGATGAGGCAGTTTGTTGTTCTAAAGCGGCTCCTATTCGTCTTGACGAAGCTGATCAGTCGCTGGAGGGCATTGACAGGCAGTTTTCTGGAACCCGCAAGGGGACTATCATTCTTCTTCCGCAATTGGAGCTTTGCGAGGCTTGAGCGATGGAACCATGGAACAAAGGCACGAACGTCGTGACCATGGATACCAGAGTTGGGCAAGTCAAAAATAGAGGTTGGAAAATACAGCTCCGGATCAGCCTGCAGGTTCTGTTTTCGGTCTAGTGGCCCCTGCCATCCAGTCCCGAAAACTTCGGCCTGGATATCCGTGTGTAATCACGGGCAATCCAATGTCTAGCTCTCAAGCTGTCATGTTGCGGTTATGTCCAATCTATCAATCCTCGAGATCTGTCCACTCGCTTGGACCGTTGCTGGCTGATGTCATACTGACCACTGGACCTCCATCTGTCGATGCCCGTGCTCCCATTCTCGCATGGCATCCTGATTCCGACAGCGCTAGAGTTGCCAGCGTCTCGTCGAACCATGCTTTCAGCCACGCCTCAAGCTGCTGAACGATGTCTCTTCATATCATTAGCCCGCAGCGATAGCTAACACTTTCCATTGCATAGATTAGTGCTGATATAAGCAGGTCTGGTGCATGGAAAGCGATCCATGCTCATCATCTCTTGCAGAAACCGCATTTTTCTACTTCAAGGTAGAATGAGAGTGCTCCTTACCTCTCGGTGTCCGCTATTGCTGGAGACCAGTACCCCAGCCATTCTCTCTGGGTCGAAAGGGTTACCGTGGCATCATTCTCCAGAAGTGAGTAGGATGAGGATCTCGATGACTTTGATTGAGACCCACCATCATGACCGGCAAACTGTTCAAAGGGGACCGTGGCAACAAATGGCAATTGTCTCCCGCGGCTTTCGGTGGTGCTGCACATTGATAACTGCGGATGTTATCGATGTTGCTCTGCTGGGATGAAACACAACATCTCGGTGTCCATCTCCACGAGGGCCCCTAACATCAGTTTGCAAGAGCCTAGTCCGCTGGTACTCACTGCTTGCCAGTTCCTGCAGTACTTTGACACAGTCACTCTTGGGGCTCGCGGATTGATATCCACAACTGCTTGCGTGATTGCTACTGGAATGTGACCTAGCTGTCGCACCAGGCGAGCGGTATCATTCGGGTCCAGATTTCTCCCATGTCCTTTCAGTTTCATCTTCAGCAGAGGAATCGCAACTTCTGTGTACATCGCGTTCACATCCAGAATGTCTGCAGCATCCTCAATCGGCGCCCTAGCCACCTCTCGATTCCGAGACGTGATCGAGATCGACCCGTTGACGGATGAAAGGAGATGAAGGAAGATACTCTGAGAGCAGATCGTTGTCGTGCTTCGCCGGGATTCGGTATCTCATCAAGAAGTCCACTCCCAGGTTCAAACATCACGCGTGCGTCATCCGCACTGTCCACGGCCATCAGTCAATGACCACTCTCGTTCGACAGCCACCTACTGACCAGGTCCAGCACCTCAGCTTTTGGCTCCAACCCGACTCTGAGCGATCACGTGACCGCCAAGTGTTGGACGAGTCACAACGATACCCACCTTTAACCTGTCCGCTGGCAAGCACCACCTGCCCTTCTCTTCGCTTGGTCCACTTCCACTTCTGCCTGAGGGTACACAACCGCTTCAAATGGCCGGCTCGTCAAAGAAGGGAACCACCAAAAGCGCTAAGAGAGGACAAAAGGACAAAGTTACTCCGTCTGAAGCGGGGTAGGGTGACTTCAACAATGAGGATTACAACATACGCTCACCAGAGCGCACCGAGCTCTTGACCCAGGTTAAGGATGCAATCGACAACGTTCCCGTCTCCCCAGCTCTCTGGGCTTGCTGTCAGCTCGCCAATATAAACCGCTTGCAAGCCATCGCAGTCGTCGCCAGTGCGGATAAGAATGTGATTCTTGGGTATGAGGATTCATTAGCTCTCCTAGCGGTGCAATGTGAGTTTCTAGGATTAGGCAAAATTGAGGTGGTGGAACGCTCACTGTTAACAGGGACTGGGCGATTCCGGGACTCGGAATTCCTAGGATCAGAGGCAGCCTCACAACGTTCAGTGGGTCCAAAGAGGCGCAAGCTGAATTCGGATGGACAATCAGCGGTGCTGCGGTCGGCGAAAGAGGTGGATAACGTAAGTGCACACCACTCAGTCCCACAAAGTCCCTATATCTGACAATAGACGCAGTGCAAAGAGCGGGACAATTACAAGTGCGTCATGACGAATCAGTTATTGCCTCAGGCAGCCCATATATTCCCCCACAGTATGCTCCATCCACGCGCACAAAGCGGCACAAGGAAAACCTCCGATTTGATCCCCGATTTGAGGAAACTTTTACGTCTCTTCTGGGACGAGGATCAAATCGAGAAATGGCATAGTACAATCTTCGCGGGTTCCCAGAATCCTGATATTGGTGTTCAAAGATGCTTCAATCTTATCTCCCTCTCTCCCGACGCACAGGTCAAGTGGAACAAGGGGCTGTTCGCACTTAAGCCGCTGAACCTTTCACGCGATCGTAAGGAGCTTACGGTTCAATTTTTCTGGCAAGTTCCGGGCAATTACGATATTGGAAGCCGGGTGGACTTGCTGACGGAACCCACATCATCAGAAGGCTTGGAAATTGTCACCAACGGACATTGCCTACCTCGACTTGAGAATGATGGCTCAACTGCACACTTTATTCGCTCTGGAGAGACGTTCACTTTCACCACCGAGGACCCCGAAAACCTACCGTTACCAAGCATGGAACTCTTAGAGATGCAATGGTTTCTCCAACGCCTGGTGGGAATGTGCGGTGCTGCGGGATGGCCAATCTTGGAGGATGATGACGATGACACTGTCGATAATGACGATGGTTGGCTTGCGCAGGAATATACTAATGGTAATGTGCACAACACCTTAAAAAGAGTCCGCGAATGGGTTGCTGGCGAGGAGGCTACAGGTACCACGCCGGAAATTTCAACTGATACACCAGGTCTTTCTGTGATCGAGTGTCATTGAATAGACGCGAATGGATATCGGCAGGCTGAAGAGGAGCGGCGATGACGAGAAGGAGTATGGCGGCGCGTGCCTCTGCTGATATGCCGTTAACGTCATGAATTGTACAATAGGTTTTTATGCGAAGCATTCATCCTACACTAATACAATCAAATTGGTCGGGGTGGAGTCACGTGTTAGAGAGGCTTAGCCTGGAAGAGCTGTTGTCGGAAGTCGTATCTTGAACTATTCAATTGGTCGCCTTCAGAATGGAGGTCTACCAGGATGGCAGGGCCATGGTAGATGGAAGGGGTTGGTGAGGATGGAGTGGTACAAAGGTGGATGGCTAAGAAATAACGCCAAGACAACGCCAAGACAGAGTGGAAGTAGGATGAGATGGATGTCTGAAAGATTATGTGCTGCGACTGGGCAGCAGATATATATGCACCTGATGTGACCTAAGTGCTTACAAGGCCATTCACAGAAATAAATCATCGCGGAGCTCAGCTGGTGAAGAGACAGCCGTCCAGCGCTGTGATTGGCTGCAGCATTCACAGCCTCCCTTGAGTCACAGTTGAGAGTCTGCAGAATTCCTCCAGGACGCCTGAGCTGTGGTGTTTTGCTGCGCCAGCCAGCTGTACCCAGGTTTTGCCGATGCTAACACCAACTTTCCATTCCTGCGGCTTTGGAGCAGCGCGAGATGGAAAGTGTAATCCTCCGCCAGCGATAACCAGAACGTCCGCGACTTCGAAACGCAACCTCCTGCCCACCACAAACACAACTTCAGTGACGAGCACTTCTGCTGCCTATTGTGGCCCCAGCACAGCTCTCGACGACAAATAAAAGGCTTCGGCAATCCAAATACCATCACCTACATTGAAACAGATATAATCACGATGACAACATTTAGCACCACTCCACCCACATCTTGGTCTCTGGCCTGAGCACATACTACGCCACGTCTGACATTTACAACCAATCCTGTTCCAAGATCAGCATTATCGAGCAGATCACCCTCACCCTGTTGTTCCCAGCTGTCCCCAGCTGTCCTGCAGCAACTACAACAACAGTAACCGTAACCGCGGCACCTAGTGGATCAGGACATTACTACCCTTCAGGGAGTGCGAACCTGCCAGACCGTCACTTGCACAGATACCCGTAGCTCTATTGTCACAATTACCAGTCCAACGAATCTATGGACATCTTCGCCTGCTAGTCTATGAGGATGTCCGATTCCACCACATCATCGAAGCCCCATACACGATGAGTGCTTCTTATTACTGCGGATTCAACCAATGGTGGCAAATGAATCACATCATCTTTCACTGCAACCTACGGTATTGGAACGCCCATGAAACCAAAGTACACCCAAGGGACATCTTATAGCACTGATGGCACAAAGCAATCGCGGCTGCATAGCATGAGATGGCATAGCGCTAGATTTGGTCCTGGAATCGCAGTCCTTTGGCTAGATGCAAGTGCACATAATTTTGTCCCAAGACATTCCAATTTCAAGGGAATAACTCCACACTAAAGCTCAAATGACAGGTTTGGATTCTGAGACCCACCCGCGCTTGCCGAAACAGGAAAATGGATTACATCCTCAATGGACCGCCATTCTCACACGAGGATCAGTGACGAAGACGTGTTATTACGATTTGCTGTCTACCGCTTCTGGTATAACTGTCAAGCCAACGGGCAGGATGACCATTCCGTTCTCTGCCTGCTCGCCCCTATTCTTCTGCAGCTATGTGTTGTAAGACCTCTCTCTATGAGTATGATTCTCCGGAGTGAAGATGCCGAAAAGAACAACGGCGCCATCAAAACACGGAAAATCTGAAGATAGCGATACCACTTCGGTGTCGGCGGTCGACCAACAATCATCCCATAGAAAGAGAAAGACAGACTCGTCATCCCTACCTTTTCGGCTCCAGCCTGATGCGGGTCAAAAAGAACATCAAGCGGGGCGGAGACGTCATGGCAGGCATCCGCTGGTCAAATCGACTGGCGTCGGCGGTTCGAATATCCACGCTGAGATAGAAGCCAGCGATCGTGGGCCTGTTGCAGAGCCGTCTCCCGCGGACGAGCTCGAGCCGGAAGGAGAGCCTCTCTGTGAAGACTCAAATCTCAGTGTTGCGACGGATGGCCGTCGACGTCAAAGGCTGATACATGCACCCAAACGTCTCCGGCCCGCCGATGCAGAGAATATTTGGACCTTTCTCGGCCCAGGAACGGATGACCCTTTCTCTTGTCTTCCCACAGACCTGCCCCAGAGATATATTGATGAGATATTGTTCGAGAGTAGGCATGATAAAAGTCACCTGCTCGAATCAAAGTGTCAGCTGACCATGTGACAGTACCCGGGATTCTGGCCAAGTTGGTCTCCAGGGACGCTCAGCGAGACGCCTACGGTGCAGGCTTTGCAACGGCCGTCTTGTCCAAAATCTCGTCGAGCCCCGCGTTACTGTACTCCCTCATGTTCGCCGAACTGATCCACAATCGAGTGCTGCGGAACGTGAAGAACGGACCGGCTCTGGAACTGGAGGTCGGCACAAGGGCCATACATTATGTCAGTCGAGAGATGCAGGATCCCCGGCAGGCGGTGTCGGATGCCAACATCTGGGCCGTCGTCGTCTTGGGCTACTCGGGAAGAGAGGCACCCTTACGGACAGGCGCCAAATATCCTCGCCAGTCTTTTCTCAAAGAGTTGCAGTCTCTCCACATCTATTGCAAGATGGAGATCGTCGTTGAACACGTGCTAGGTCTCATGAAGCTCGTTGAACTTATGGGGGGGTTAGACAAGATCAGAATTCCTGGGATGGCACAGGTCGTCTCCTTGTCAGTGACTGCCCCGACCCTCGAGCTCGAGCCCGACGACATTGCTGATGATCCACAGTGCCGGCATTATCGGCGCCTGTCGCACCCTCTCCAAGCCTCTATTTCCATTCCTTGCCCACACAACGACATTTATGATCGACGGAAAGCTGGCCGTCAGCGATCAAGAGCGGGAGTCCAGTGGACCCACCTTGGGGGCTCTGGGTTCGGGATTCTGGAATGTGTGGGGGGTGTCAGTGTCCCCTGAAGTCGACCGGCTGTGCATGGTCATCCAAAGCCTTTGTGATTTCACCGTCATCATCGAGAGTTATGTCGAGGGCAGATGGACGGCTCGGACGGCCTCTACCATTATCGACCAACGAAATTACGTCCAGCATCGGCTCATGTCCCTCCCAACAAAGCAAGAGCTGGACGACGGTGGCGTCATGGATGTCGATCCGCTGTACGAGAGCTGCCGGCTGGCCACCATCGCGTACAGCTTTCTGGTCGTGTTTCCTCTTCCTCCCGTCATCGGGCCTTTTGAAGCCGTGGCCGCCGAGTTGCGTCAGGAGTTGCTGACTGTTCATCTTGAGTTTCAGGATTCTTCTACGGCTCAACTGGTACTGTGGATCACAGTCATGGGCGGGATTGCAGCCCTGGGGCTACCTGAACGTCTTTGGTTTCGGTCCAGGGTCAATATTCTGAGGGCACATCTGGGAGTCACGTCCTGGCCCGAGCTCAAGGCGGTTTTGCAACAGTTCTTGTGGCATCCGTCCACGAACGATCCTGACGGCCGGGAGTTTTTGGAGGATGAACTGCCAGATCTAGGAGAACTTCAGTCAACATGATAAGACGACAATGGCAGCCCTGTTCCAATATAACGACCAAGACTGCATGGTACAGAATGGAAGGTGAGATCATGGTTGATTGGTGAGAAATGCACTGCCTGAAACAGGTTAGAGCGGTTCTGCCCCATCAGGGCCGATCCGACTCCACAGTAATCCCCCTCTTACCCCCCCGCTCAGACATGCAAGATTTGGTCATCCATTGGTCTAGCCCTTGTCTTTCGCTTTGCGCTGGACAGCACCTCTAAAATCCTAATTTCTCGAGTACAACTCGACCGACGACTGCCTACGGAAACTCGCCCACTGCTCCGCAAAGACCACAGCACTCTTCGTGCCAGAGTTGGTCCACCTGGTTCGTGCACTGCGTCGGCCGACCTCTACCTTGATACGTACGAAGACCGTGAGCAGAAGAGCCTGTGTCAACAGCGACAGTTTCTGACTGGCGAACACCCTCCGTCCGAGATGACATGCATGTGGAGGACGTGACATGCTCGAGGCGAAAGCCATCACGGCTGGCTGTTCAGACAAGCGCTTAGACAGCGCAGCCGTGCCAAAGGGACGGCGAACATTCCGATTCGTACCTGCCCATCCTCGTTCGGAAGTAGAGAGGAGAGAAACTCGTCTCCTGGTTCGATCGAATGCGTCGAATTTCCATTGGCAGCGGGTGAAGAAATTTGGCGAGCCAGCTCACAATGCCCCTCCAACCGGACCACGCCATCGTCAACCAGCACACAGTTCTACGAAGCACTCCTGGCGAGCTCTCGCTCCACTGGCTCCCCGGGTTCTGAACCCTCTCCTTCCTGGCGATGAAAATGGTGGCGTGGGCGGCCATGATGACCGAGAAGAACGGGGACCAGAAGCAAAGGAGGAGGAGGTGCTCCGCGTGGGCGAGACTGCTCCACAACGGATGAACAGCCCATTGAATTCGGTCGGACTAGGTCACATCGATCCTTTTGCCACACATCCATCGGCCCTGCCAATGGCCGTGGTCAGCCCGATCCTTGATCAAATCAAACATTTCCTGCTGCAGATGTTTCCCCCCAAGATCGGCACCTCAGACTTGTCCATCGCAGAGATGTGGTTCAGAAAATGCTTTCAGGATCGTGGCATTTTCCACGCCGCGTTTTATTGTCATTTTGCAAGAATGCGCGCCATTACATCACGTGAAGACGAGTGCCGGGAGCAAGTGTACTGCTACTCGGAAGCGATCCGGGAGATCCATCGAAAGTTCGAAAACCCTTCGACCGCCTGCGTCGATGATAACATCCTCGCCGTGTTCGCACTCGCCTACAATGGTGATGTTCGCCGGGACAAGCCGTCACACTCTCCGACTTCCGGGCCGTTGAAAGCGCTCCAAGTGCTTGATATCTATGGTGGCCGTTTGGAGACTGTTCACGTGCACTTGCAGGGACTGGCGAAGATGTTATCCATCCGGGGTGGTCTCTCTAAGATCAGGTTGCCGGGCTTGGCCCACCTCATATCTTAGTGAGCATTTGAGTCTCGTCAATCGATCCAACGAGGCGGCACTGACCGGTCTTCTTCTAGTGGCGATGTGATTACGGCATGCCGAAATCTCACGAGACCTACGCTCCCGTTAGCCTCGCTTCATCCAGATCTTGCGACATCATTAAGCGCTGCATGCCGTCCAGACCATCCTCTCCACGGTCTGGGCCGGGGGTTCCAGGTTCTCCTCCGACTTTTGCAACGACAAAATATTTCAAAGCTTTTGAGTGTGATGCGTTGCCTTGTTCAATATACGCTGGCCGTCGATGACTATGTCCAAGGCAGAGACGAAGCACAAACATTGAGCATTTTAGCCGACGAGAGAAATTATGTCCAACACAGCATCCTGTGCCTGATTCCGAGTCCCGGAAGTGCAGAGGCCGAGGAAGAAACAGCCCTCTACTCTCTGTGTAAGCTGGCCATGCTTGTCTACAGCATGATTATTGTGTTTCCTCTGCCTGCGGTCGGTGCTCCTTTTCCCCAGCTGGCGACGCAAATCAAACAGCAATTACTTCACCCAAATATCCATACGCGATGGAAAGAAGCGGCGGAATTCTTTTTTTGGGTCACAGCCATGGGCGCGATCGCCTCGATTGGCACCAAAGAGCGTCATTGGTTCATTGCCAGCTTGGACCGACTCACCCACCGCCTCAAGATTTATGATTGGCTCCACATGAGAGAGCATCTGAGCGTATTCTTGTGGTTTGCAAGTACGAATGACGTTGACGGATTGGATCTCTGGAAGGAAATTGAGGCCTCCAGCCCTTTTCATGTGCCAGATCAGTATTAGCGAGGCGTTGACGGGGGTTACATGGGACGCGCGAATAAAGGAGAAAGCAAGGAGTTTGTGGGTTCCATCTGTGCGAACCATATACATGTCAGTGTTACAAAGAAGTAGCGACCACGGCCACTCCTCCTGTTCTACATACAGTCACAACATAGCTCTTTTCCTGCTCGTTTTGGGAGAGGCCTGCCAACTGAACATCTGCACCGGAGTGATTAGTGAGGAACGTGTAAAGGGCAAGTGCATTACCGTTTCGGGAGGTTTTCCAGCCTCGATAATCACATTCACAACGCAAGGGACGTCGGCAACGAATGCTTCCCGTGTCGCCGTCTCCAGTTCCTTGGGCGTTCGCACGAAGAAGCCGAGTCCACCGCAAGCTTCTGCCAGTTTCTCATACCGGACTTCTCGACCGAGACTGGTGCTGCGAAGGCCGCCTGGCTGCCCCTGGATCGTCTTTCTCTGCCGCCTGCGCCAATCGGCCAGATCATCAGTGTCACCGTGGTAGATGCCGCCGTTGTTGATGACGAAAATGAGTACGTCCATCCCATATCGTGCCATGGTTTCGACTTCCATCGCGGAAAACCCGAACGCCGAGTCGCCTTCGAATGCAATGATTTTCTTCCTGCCCGAGCCGCCTCGGCCTTCGTGCAGGGTGTTGTAGGCCAGGTGTGCGGATATGGCGTAGGCAAGCCCCAGTCCCATGGTGGCATAAGTACCCGCGTCGAGACGAAGACGAGGCTGCTCGAGGGGGAAAATGGAGCGGGAGATATCCATTGTGTTGGAGCCCTCAGACACATACACGAGTTGGCCACCTTCAGGAGGGGAAAGTGAATGTAGTGTCCGTTTGATCACGTCGAACGCGTGATGGTAGGTCATGGGAATCTTGGAATCGAGAGCGGCCAAGAGCGCCTTTGCTTCGTTTTTCTGCTTTGCTTGACCGAGTTGTCGGACAAAGTCTGTGTTCTGGTCATATTGCCAGGGGCCGAGTTCCTGGATCAGCTGGTTCACGACAAGGTTGACGTCGCCCACAACTCCGAGCGAGGGATCACCACCGTTGCGGCCGAGCTCTTCCGCCGAAATGTCCACTTGGATGATTCTCGCCGAGGGATTCCATTTGGGGCTCTCACCGTAGTGAAGAATCCAATTTAGCCTCGCCCCGAGAACGAGGACGACGTCAGCGCGGAGCAAAGCTGTCGACCGGGCAGAAGACGTGTTGCATGGGTGAGAGTCTGCGACGACCCCTTTACCCATTGGTGTTGGGAGGAATGGCAGGTGTGTACTGTTTATGAGCGAACGAATGGCAGACTCGGCATGCGCGTATGCGGCCCCTTTGCCTATAATGACCAAAGGGCTCGTGCTGGTTTGGATGAGAGTGGCGATCCGGTGGATAGCCTCTGGGTGAGCTGCTGGAATCGGTGGTGGAGGGAGCGTGACCAACCGGGAGAAGACACTGGTGCTGAGAGAGCCTTCAAGCAGATCACCCGGGAGGTCAACAAAAGTAGGCCCCGGTTTCCCGAAATACGATGTGCGATAGGCCGTCTCGATATGGGCCGGGATCAGATCGATGCTTGCAGGACGAACGGCGACTTTGGTATGAGGAGTGAGAAGTGAAACGGCATCGAGCTCTTGAAACGCGCCTTTGGTGGTAAGATGGGTTTCGATCGATCCTGCAAGCAAAAGCATGGGCCATGCATTCGCCGATGCATTACCAACCTGGTCAAGAGGTCATTAGTTCTTGAAGTCCGTGGACCGTCGGTAAGCCACTTAAAAACGCACCCCCGCCATGGCATGCAAGACTCCAGGTCCTGCAACGACCAGGCACACACCGGGCTTGCCGGTGATATATCCATACACACTGGCGGCATATGATGCCGCCTGCTCATTTCGAAACGCAATGAATCGGATTCCAAGGTCGATGATCTCCTCCGCCAGCCCTCCAACAGGGACGCCAACCAGTCCGAACACGGCGGTTACACCGAGCTCTTTGAGAGAGCGAGCGATGATTTGTGAGCCCATGGTCGTTCCCATGCTATGCTGTGGACAACCGTGTAATGTATTACGACTCTTCGGTCATGCGTGAAATCAACCCTGTGGATCGAACCATAACCCGTGAACGATTATTTGCAATCCTGCCTGATGTGATCCCCGCATGTCCTTAAGCGGTTGGCCGAGGTAAGGTCGGATATCCAGACCCGCGATTGTCGACATCCTTGATGCTGTGGCTGAGGACTGCATCTTCTGCTCGAAGTCAAATCCGTAGACTGAAGCTTGGTGTCGGTGTCAAAATTATGTGGTCTCTGATCTTGGCTATTCGTCGCGGCTAGTGAAGCACGCCATTTTTCTGCTCTTCGCGCCTAAGTACGGGACACAGATGTCTAGCTCCTGACCTGAAGGAATGAGGTCCTCAAACTTAGATGAGGCTTCTGAAGCGCGGTAAGACGTATTGCCTGCAGTTCAACATCATCCTCTGGTCAGCGTGCAAACGGAATGGTCGGTTTCGGTCTTCCATCATGAATTTCGCTCTACCAGTTTGAACGGAGTTGCTGAACTTGAAATCGTCATCTGAGGCGTTATCAGCCGCGGGCAAACATGTCGAAGTGAATGTGCTTCGCAAGTAAGCAGCATTTGCCTATGCTAAGTTTGTGGATGCGGAAAATGGGTTTGAGACATTGCCGGCTCTGGCTAAATATCGCGGTGAGTTCAAGGCCCTGCCAAATCTCGTTTGCACACCGCCTTCTGGAGGATACATTTCTGACAGGCTACATGAAAGTTGTATTGATTCCGTCTGAAGGAGGGCAATCATCAAGGGAAACGTATTTCAAAAGCACATAACACGCAGTGCAACCCATTGTTGGAAGTAGAGTCGGGTTACAAGAAGGATCGAAACGGCTGTAGTTCTTTTCCCCTAACCTGATTGTCTAGAAGACCCTCGAAGACCAAATTTTTAACCGTGGCGCTGACAACCCGTCTATGCTGAAGAAAAAAATGGTATCGGCCTCCGAGAGAGTCCTCTGAGAGAGTTGTATGGCTATAATCTTGATCTCATTGGCCGATAAATCCCTCGCGCTCAATTGACGGTAACTTCGACCTTGTTCTTATCTGGAGAATCCGACATGAGCAAGGTATGGAGGCCGCAGGCGGCATTACTCACAGAAAGCCACGTAGTCTTTGATATGCCTGATCTTGTCGGACTTTGGCAAGGGATAATACCAAGCGGCATCCTTGATTGTTTTGCCGTCGACTGTAATGTTGTAGTAGCTGGCAACGCCCTTCCATGCACATGTGGTGTGCGTGCTTGACGGTGAAAAGACTGACTTGTTGATGGAAATGGGAGGGAAGTAAATATTACCCTCAACCGTCTCGTACGCAGAGGTCGAGGCCAGCGTATAGCCATCTATTGAGGCCGTCGCTGTAGGCATCTTCTGCCAAGGTTGTCTGCGGGATGAAAGATGCGGTGTGTGAGAAACAAAGATTTGGTTTTGAGTGCCATTTCAGCCACCAGCAAATTTCATTTCACTTTTATAGTCCGTTCAACGTGGCCGAGAGCTCTCCAATCAATAGTGGCATGAAGATGACGGATCGTCTTTTGCCTAATGCAAGTCAAACGAGAATATGAGATGAGTCGTTGGATCAGGATGTCCGAAGATTAGTCAACAGCTCATTCTAATTGGCTGACCGAGCCTAGCTGTTCCACAGCCGATGTCGTCAGTTCTGCGCTCGCTCATTTAGGGCTTTTTTTCCGGCCGGGCTTATATTTCTTGTCGTGCCATTTTCTCAGCACTGCAGTGATCGAGAGCTGGAATACTAGGGAGTAATATTCGATGATGTCATGCCTCGACCGGGAGTATGTGATCTGCACACAAAAGAGCACATCGCAGGTCTTGTTCACGACCCTGTAAGCCTACAGACTCCAACTGGCTTCGAGTCGTACCCGGTGAACGCGATGTGCGATGCACCTTGTGACGAACCAGGCAAGATCAGTGATTGACACCATCTAAGAGCAGCCTTGTTGGCACGGCGAAGGGCACACCTTCCTTTTTACAACCGCGACCCCTTGGTTTGACGATGGTGAGGCAGGGACAGGTCGCTGGAAGTTCCCCGGAACACTCTCTGCCTAGGCAATAGCACGGGTTGGAGTCGGTGGATTCGATGCTGTTGTGCGAATGACGACGACCGACCAGAGCTCAGCTGGATAACCGACACTTGATTCCACTTTCACGGCACCCGAATCCCTCAGCCAACGGTGAAGTGAGAACAACATAAAAGGTGTACAAGGAGAACATTCCGGTCCAAGGCGAGGATAGGCTAGATATATGGGGCAGACCCAATGGCCGCGGTTCGGGACAGTTTGGTCGAAGTGATAGAGGTTGTGACATTGAAACCGTCCAGATATATGGTCGTTTCACTGCCTGCTCTCTTATCATGGGTCTCCAAGAATGGCTTGGTGTGTCGCCGGTCTTGGTATCCGCGCAGGTCAAGTATTGGGTCTCCATACTCAGTCAGGGTGGCCGCCTCTCGACCCAATTACTCGAGAGACCAGGGAGAGAACATGGATATGAACTTTTTATCACGGACCGCTTTTTGGGTATCGAATACGGGCGACCCTTTATGGTCCTCGACGAAGATTGCGATCAATTCTTGTTGAGCCCGCTGGAAGGCATATATCACTCACCAAGGCCTACAGGATCAATGAACTTTATCTGCTTCGAACTCAACTTTGCCTGCAAATGTCTACTCTACGAGCTTGAAGGGAATATAATATGACAAATATATGGTAACCAAGGCAAAGCGTCTGGTGCAGAGGCTGTATCTGGACTGGCTGCTCCCTTGGAAGATCTAGACGAGGATCTTGAAGAGTAGAGACGCAACAATCCTGAGGTCCTTCATGATGCTTCCGGCAGGATCGCTGAACCATTGGTGTGCCCAGACTCGGCAAAGAAGTCTTCAAGCGTCACGCTATAGCATTGCAATTGCTTACCAATGCTGTTATACTCCTTCATCGGCCTTTACTGGGAGTCCGTCTATCGCAGGAGGCGCAAGGCCCCCCTCTTGACTCGTCTCCTGTCCTTCAAGATTCGGACCCCACGATCTGCATAACTGCCGCCCTTAATTTGGCACAGCTGGGGTGTGCATACGCTGACTCTGAAGATATAAGAGACACGCATGTCATATCCTTTATCGGACTGCACTGTTTGATGGCCGCTGCGGTTCTATGTTTCGTCATAGCAATAGACCTCCTCGCCCAAGCTGCTCATGCAGCCAAGGTGGGAATTGAGAACATCGGACCTGATTCACCGTTGGTAAGTGAGTCGGTCAACATCATTCGGAAGCTGCAACTAATCTTGGACGAAGAAATTCCGGCAATTGTGCTGTGGCCGCTCAACACCACCAGGAGCCAGAAAGTCTTCCGAGGGCCCACCGAGCATGTGTACTTGCACATCTCATACAGTTCGTCGCCAACACAAGCGTCCATATCTGATAAACAGCTCCGCAAGGATAAAGAATAATTCCACAGTAGGGGACCAGGCTGTGCGTGGAACGATTTTCAGGTGTGGGAACATTGAGCTGTCGGAGGAGATCGTGAGGTTTATTCTCCCTACAATGCTACTCTACTCCACAAAGTCGCTGACTATGAAACAGCTGTGACGGGACACGATGCATTCGCTGATGCGAGTGGCAGCCTGGCTGTGCCACAGGACGCTGACCTTCTTCAGCTCAGCAGTAACTGGTTTTGGAATAATCGCTTCTGCACCCAATGATTGGAGCAAACTTTGTACCTCTTGGCCTGGTCTCTTCTTTGGTGTATGGAGGGCCAAATCAGGTCCAATAGCCCTTTGATAGAATCTTGATGTAGCCTTACTAGGAACTACCACTCCTTAGGACGATGGAATGAGGCGACAGGTTGATTATGAGGCTACCTCAATCGTCTTCCAAGCCAAGCCCCCCGAACAGTTAGAGAATGCGTTAATCAAGAGAGTCCCCGATTCATACATCCTCGCGAATGACGGAACGGAGGAAGGACGTACCCAGAGGAACAGATGAGCTGAAACGGGCACCCTTGCATCTAAGATGCCAAGTTTGGCATCACATTAAAGGTGTGATTTGCCGAGATGTCCTCATTGTGAGTCTATCGTATCGACCGGCCAAAGAGACGTTACATTTGGCGCACACGGCTGGCCTAAACCGTGGGGATAAAAGCAGGTTAGGCGACCTAGTTGAGCCGGACCGTGATGAAACCAGGGGAGAGGCTGCTCGGATGACATCGGCTCGGATGTGGCACGCCTTATTGTTAGCTTATCTCACGGCGAGCACCAGAAGGGTACATGATGGCCACCACGCCTGCTTCTCACCCTCCATTCTTCTGTCGCAAACGGCTTCACTTCATGATGGCGGCCAAACCCTCATATGATAATTTTCGAGTGATCATTGTGGGTGGTGGGTTGGCTGGCCTCACACTTGCCAATGCTTTGGAGCAGGCAGGTGTTCAGTATGTCTTATTAGAGGCAAGAGACGATCTCGCCCCCAATGTCGGCGCTTCGATGGGGATAATGTCCAACGGCAGCCGAATATTGGACCAGCTTGGCTGCTACGATGCAATTGCTGAATTAGCCTACGGTATAAAATGGGCCGGGGATCACCGAGAGACGGGACATTTGATCCACCCAAAGTCTGACGGTCCGCAGCTGAGCCTTCAAAGGTCAGCCAGCGGTTGGATTTCTTCACGCTTTGCACACCCCCAAGATGAAGATTTTAGAGTGGTGCTGCAGAGCCTACGAATTGACCCTGACGTGGAATTTCTCTAGGACTGGCTATGATGCTGTTTTCCTAGATCGACAACTGATTCTCGAAGTGCTCTACCGGCAAGTCAAAGACAAGAGCAAGATCCTAACAAGCAAGCGCGTCTCACATGTCGACCACACCGCCCAAGGTGTGACGGTAAAGTGCACTGATGATACGTCTTACGAAGGCGACATCGTTGTTGGTGCCGATGGTGTCTTCAGTGTCGTGCGGCAAGAAATGTGGCGCGCCGCGGACCGCGAGGAGCCAGGACTGATCCCCGACGAGGAGAAGCATCATATGAAATCCGAGTATCAGATCCTGTACGGGATATCTTCTGCCACCCCCGGCCTCACGGCAGGCCATTATGATGTCACGTACATGAAAGACGTCTCCTCGATGACGGTCATCGGCAAGAACGACACAGTGTTCTGGTTCCTCTTCAGCCGAATGGACAGGGTGTACAAGTTTGGCGAAATACCCAGGTACACCAAACAGGACGCAGAAGCTTTTGCCGAGCGTCATCTGGACATCAATCTGCAGCCAAATGTCAAGTTTGGAGATGTCTGGAAGAACAGAAAGTACAGCACCTTGGTGGCGACTGAAGAGGCTGACTACAAGCATTGGACATGGGGACGCTTTGCGTGCCTTGGAGACTCGGTTCATAAGTATGGTTCTGGCTGTCACGAATTGACTGGTCTTGACTGACACTTTCTCGTCTAGGATGACTCCCAACGCCGGAGCAGGAGGCAATGCGGCGTTCGAATCAGCAGCCGCCTTGGCCAACTCCATCAAGGCAATGCTTGATACCAGCACGACCCGTCCATCGATCGACGTCGTCAAGCGCCACCTCAAAGGATTTGAGAAGTCCCGTTGGCAGCGAATCTCCGATGTGATGAAAATCGCCAACAGCGTCACGCGGATTCAGGCTATGAAGGGTCTTCAGGAGCGTATCACGGTCTTTCACGTCATTCCCAACGCTGGTGACATGCTATCCGACCTGAATTCTGACCTTCTTATCGGGGCGACGAAACTTGATTACTTGCCAGTTCCAGAACGCTCGATGAGAGGAACGATGCCGTTCAACCCTGATCAAGGCATAGGCCACAAAGAGAGCCTTCTCTATCGGATGCTTTTGGCCCTCCCTTTTCTGGCCCTTTCCGCACTGGCTTTCAATCTGATGACTGCCGATGGCGCTCTCCTCGCTAAGGCTGTGGGTGAAATCCTCGAGAACGGACACATCGCTTGGGATCGCGGCTCCTTTACTCTCCCCACGGCATTTTACCATATTAAATGGCTGGATGACACGTTACGGCCTGTTACCATTTTCTTCGCGTCGGCAGACTTTGAAATCGACCCTGTTGCTTGGTGGCAGATGCTGAGCTTTATTACTGACTTGGGAGTCCTATACTCAATATTCCTGATCGAGTCGACTCGAAGAGCTAATGCCCTCACATTCGCTCAGATGTAAGTTCCTACCCCGTGAACAATTGTATGGATGTGTCCATCCAACTGTTCATCTCATATCCATCTGCTGACGCCGGTAGACCCTTCCTCTTCGGCTGGGTGGCCCAATTCTTTGGCATCGGCATCATCGGTCCACTCTACTTTTTCCTGCACTATGCCACTTCGCAAATCTCCAATTTTAAAGCTCTGGACAACCGTCTTACAAATTTCGCCTACACACGGACAGTTCTCCCCGTCATGATCGCCGGATTCTACGTGCCACTCTTTATCTCCCATTTTCACCCAGATCTTTCCGTCCGCCACGCCGGAAACTGGATATGGCAAATCTACCCTGTCTGGGTATCTGGACTCCAGTTTCTCCTAGTCCGAACCATCGTGCCCAGTACGATTCAACACGACCGTATCTACGCACCAACGCGTGATGTCTCAACCATTCGCTTCACCGTTGGCACTTTCGTCGCTCTTTCCGCGGCGGTTTGGCTATATGTGTTCTCCATGTCGCCATTCTCTCCAATGACGATATTCATCCCACATCCAGCCGTTCCACAGACAAGCTGGATCGTTGCTATACGCACTTTCGTTCAATATGACCACCTCTTTTGCTGGAGCAGCGCGTTGCTCTGGCTGGGATATCTCTTCGCCGACCTCAAGCATGCCGGCATGGTTACGCAATCCTGGTTGAAGATTGTCGCCACCGCAGCTCTGACAACGTTACTCCTGGGGCCCGGCGCGGCTGTTGGATTGGGTTGGCTGTGGAGAGAAAATATCCTTCTAACCAAGAGACATAAGAGCGCTATCGTCAAGAGATAGGGGGATGATAGAAGCGCAGAGGAGGAAGTTGGTGTCCGTCTTTGATCCACGGCCAAGTAAAATACTATCTGAGTACTTTTACACCGGACAAAAGCTCGCCACTAGATGTGAAGAGAGGTTTAGGTACGGCCAGTACGAAAAGCTGGCTATGGAGGTAAACACGTTAGATGCGCATAAATACCTTATATTGCACGGTATTCCAAGTTAGGCCATGGCAAAGAAGATGGATGTGGCGTTGTCTGTTAATAGCACTGGTCTTCCAAGAGTCTCCTTTATCCCCTTGCGCGCTTGCAATGAAGAGCGACGAGCTTCACGACTTGATCACTCGATGTATGGGGACTCATCATATCACATGAGAGATGTCTCCAGCCACAGGCCGTCTGCAGGAGGGAGAGGTAACCAGTGTGGAGACGATTCTGGGGTTATGGGGTCATCCATTGAGGGGCACAGGTCAAACTAGGCACTCGGGTGCGCGGCCCTCGCGTGAAAGACTTTTGGAGGCGGAACAAGCACACGCGTAGCCCCATGAAAGGACTACGAACTAAATTAGCGAGTCGGATCTGGGGACCGAGGGAGAGGGAAGCAGAAATATCGGGCCCAGCCAATACAGCCGCGGTTGAAGACAATTTCCTCTCCGCACAACGAAAGCTCTGAATGACATGAGGCTTGTCTGTTCCCCAACGAGAGCTTCTGATTTAGCCATGATGACAGCCAGAGATACATTGTATGACCTGAACTCTGTATTATGGGACTTTAAACTCCATTGGCCGGAGCATGGAAATCCCCCTCCTAGATCGTGAATTCTATCTGTCAAATATCTAACATAAGCCTTTGGCTTTTTACACCTTAAATCCCGCCATGAGTAGATAGTTCTGGGCCAGAGCTCGTCCCATTGCCTCACTCCGTCGAGGCTCTGACTCTGTTCTTCGGCACCTCGTAAGGATTGGACGGTAGCAAGGGTACGGTTTCGTCCTAGGTAGTCCTTGATCTCCTCTTTGTATGGATTATTTTTCGACGTACCAGGCCAAGTCATTCCCCTTTTCCAATTCATACTGCAGAAATCCGTTCCCCATGAATTTGAACCGGTTGGGGCTGCGGTAGTCAATGTTAAAATCTTCCTGCCGGAGATTAGATATCAGTCTCTTGTATAGCAACGCGCTGCCGGCAAAGGTTGCAGTGACCCGTCCATCCACGGTGTTGTTCTTGTACCAGCTCCGGCAGCCGCCGGTCCACACCAAAGTCTTCTGGATTTGGTCTCCGTAGGCAATAAAGTCGTCCACGGCTGACTGTTTTGGCTCTATGGATTTGATGTCCTCTTCTGCCATTTTCTTCATCCACTTGATCATATACTCGGCCGTCCAGCCCAGGCCTTCCATCAACGAGCCGTGGCCAATGACCGCATTCGGACCGGTGAATACAAAGTAATTGGGCATGTCAGGGCATGCCAGGGACATGTACGACTTCGGTTCATGCGCCCACTTTTCGCCCAAGCTGGCGCCATTTCGACCGATGATCGGATACTGGGGCCGGTATGATACGTCAAAGCCTGTTGCGCAAACAACTGTCGCGGATGTCAGATTGGGGGGAACGGTGCTAAGAGCTCACATCACTTACCAACGTCAAATTCATAGAACTTGCCGTCATTCGTGTGAATTCCTCTCTCGGTGACCTGGGTGATTGGACTTTGGGTCAGATGGACATTGTCACGGAGGAAAGACTCGAGATAGCCTTCCCCGGGTGTAATGCGCCGGCATCCGAGCTCCCACTTGGGGATGAGCTTTTCACATAATTCGGGGTCGTGTTTCAGTTTCTCAGCCATTTGCTTGCGCGCTAGATTATAGACGCCTGCGTTTTCACTTGAGCCCTTCACGAACTATGTGATGGTCAGCTCCCGTCACAGCTCTTGGTCCAGAATACTTGCCATTTTAAAGGCGTCATTAATGTTATGAATCAAGGTCCTCCGATATTTATTATGCTCCTTGGGGTTTTCCCGGAATCGCTTCTTGTCCTCGTCGGTGTAGGCGGGATTGTAAGCCGGATCATCTTTGCCTAGCAGGGAGGCCGGGTTCATGGTTGCGACGACCCATGTCGGACCTCGCTGGAAACTCACGACGTCGGTTCCAGGAAGCTTTGCCAGTTGTGGTATGATTTGAATGCCGGATGATCCGTTACCAATCACAGCGATCCGCTTATTGCTATAGTCATAATCATGATCCCAGGCGGCCGAGTGGACAATCTGGCCATTGAAGCTGTGCAGGCCTGGAATATTGGGCCAGGTCCAATGACTTGTGTGGGAGCCGTGTTAGGGACATGGTCCAATTCATGAGGAGGGTGCACTCACTTCAAGAACCCCTGGCCTGAGATCAAGATATCGGCGAAATCTTCAAATTTTTCCTCCCCATGTTGAACTTCAACCTTCCACTGGCCGCTGTCTTCCTGCCAGTAAGCACCGATGACGCGATGGTTTAGTTTCACATCTCGGTCGAGGTTCCACTTGTCGACGATACCACGCATATATTTCCAAATTTCAGGTCCAGACGAGTAAAAGAAGTCCCAATCCGTGTTTGGATCAAAGGGAAACGCCTGTCCAACAGGACTTATTAGCCGAGAGCTCTGGGTTGACACAGCGGGGGGGGACACACTCACGTATATATGGGAGGGTACATCGCAAACAACACCCGGATATGTATTGACCAGCCACGTACCACCAATTTCATGTCTCGCCTCGTATATCGTGTGATCTACCAGTGCTTCCATTTCTGGGTGTTGGTGCCGAAGCTTGTGTGCCAAAGTCAAACCTGAGTAACCCGCGCCGATCGTGACTACGCGGAGTTTCTTTCCGGGTGTATACGCTGGAACCTCGTTCAGGGGAATGTCATTGATCGCGGGGCCTTGTTTTTTAGAGGCGGGAGTGGTTGACGGAGACACATCCATCTCGTGGGATCCATTGACACCAGGGTTGGCCCGTGTACCAATGTCGTTTTGAACGGCCATTGTAGTCTTTGCTCTCGGTGGCAGATATTCCTGAAAGGGTTGAAATGAAGTCCAGCTCAGAAAATGAAGAATAAGGGTGCCTTTAAGTTCCCAGGAGATGGACACAACTCCGTGGAACCGCCAACGCCTGTTGTATCAGGTGATAGGAATCCGCTTGTCGGGAACGAGGGCTTGCAGCTTGTAGCAGGACTCTATTGCCGAACAGCCGGTGCAGTCCCGATTTCACCGGAAGAAAACCGGCTAAGTCGATATCATCATCCTGCGCCAAGTGGTGCGTGCCCGTTGGTGCTGTGCCCGCTGGTGCTGACCATAACTGGGACGTTCCGACGAGCACGACCAGCAGCTGTTCCCATTGCGATGCGAGGTCAAATTTCGATGCAAAGGAGTCCATGCTCGCTTGGTTACCGAGACAGCCAAGCCTGAGCGTGAGAGCGGGCAAAAATGCCGAAGACTTTTAGACATCGGCGAATATGCATTGGAGACCAAGATAGAGTTTCGATTTCGCCGAATGCTGCTGGGGAAAGATGGGAGGCCAGGCTCAGCCACGACTTTGGCCGAACCCCACAAAACACCCCTAGACTTCCAAGGCTCGATAGAACGAGGGACACTGCCCGCGACCCACAAAAGTTGCGGTATAGAGTCAACGATCGTTGAATTCCAGAGAGCGCCTTTCCTCGGTCTCGCATTCTCGGCAGGATCATCGAGAGAGTCGGCGACTGATCCTCTTTAGCAACAAGCAATACTTCTGCAATCTCTTTCTTCCCCTCGCCCCCACACCTGTGAATTTTTGTTGTCAGCTTTACTTCACTGTCGTCGTCGTCGGAGATCTCATTCTGACATCATGCGTGCCCTCCGGTTTCATGGGAACAAGGACTTGCGGGTGGATGATATTCCATTACCAAAGGTGAGGCCTGGTTGGGTTCTGGTGAAGAATGCCTGGGCTGGCATCTGTGGATCAGGTAAGTGTGGATAAATTAGAAGAGATGCCCGTGGACTGACCGAAGGACGCATGAGACTTACACGAGTACGTCGTGGGGCCGATGAACACTCCGACCAAACCCCATATTTTGACGGGGGAAACAATCCCTTCTGTTGTTGGTCCGTTCATCAACCCCATATGGTGATGTCACTGATTACGGCAGGCCACGAGTTCTCGGGCACCGTCGCTGAGCTCGGCGAGGGTGTCACAGATCTCGACGTGGGTCAAAGAGTGGCGGTCTTCCCGGTCCTCACCGATGGAACCTGCTACTGGTGCCATAAGGAGATGTATGGAATGTGTGACAAGTGGGGATTTTTAGGCTACAGCGGATATGGCGGTGGCATGGCCGAGTATGTCTGCGTGGAAAGAAGAGCAATTCATACCATTCCTGACAGTATCCCTCTCGACGTTGCTGCCTTGGTCGAACCCCTTGCAGTCGGCTGGCACGCCGTCAAAGTGAGCAAGCTCACGCCGGACGACGATTGCCTGGTTTCCGGAGCCGGTCAGCAATCCTCCACCTTTGACCATCATGTATACAGAAGCTGACCAAGGACAGGCCCAATCGGGATAGCAGTTGTCCACTGTCTTCGGGCCCACGGCATTAGGTCAATTGTCGTGTCTGAGCCTTCACCGGCAAGGGCCGCCCAAGCTAAAGAAGCAGGTGCACTTCACGTGCTGAACCCTATTCACGAAAATGTCCCCGACTTCTGTCGTAAGCTCGGTGACGGAAGAGGAGTACATGCAGTTTTTGATTGCGCCGGTGTCCAGGCTGCATTCGACGCCGCTCTGCCTTCAGTCAGGGGCAAGGGCATCATTGTCAACGTTGCTAATTTTGAAAAGCCTCTGGTCATCAACACGCCCAACCTGATCACGAGAAGGCAGATTAATATTGTCGGGTCAAACATCTATACCGGAGGGGAGTTCCAAGACGTTATAGACGCGATCGCCCTGGGTAAGGTTCATCCGTTGCAATCAGACGACAACGACCACTGACACATCTCCAGGAAAAATTAGAGAGCCCGGAAAAATGATAACCGCACGCATTTCTCTGCAAAATGCCGTTGCCAATGGGTTTGACGAATTGCTCGGGCATAAAGATAAACACGTCAAAATTCTGATTGGCCATGACCAATAACATTGAGAAGGTCTCTTGGTCGCGGTACTAGTCAGTCACGGTCAGCATATGCACCAGGTCTTATAGCCTCATTCAGGTCGGTGAGGCTAAGAATTGGTATAGAATTTCACGAGCTGTATGGATGCTGGCTCTCAAAGCCCACTTGGTGATTAGATAGGGTGAACATGAGACTTGGGACAACCGGGATCACTATTGGGGATTTCCTGCCAAGACACTCGGAGACTGTGTTGCTTGTAGAAATCATTGCTATATCCAGCCGAAGCTATCTATTCCCCCGTCTGGAACAACAGCTCATTGAAGACCATCTGATCATGTCGAAGAAAACTTCAAGTCTGGGAATCCAGCTGCAGCTTCCTTCTCGCAGTGTTCGAAATACGCTGCAACTCCACCGAAATAGAAAAGTGCGGCCAATGGTTTGCCGGGGACGTTGGCTCCGACAAACCATGAATGTACCGTCGCGGACGACCTGGCCATCGCTGTGGCGTCAAACACTGCCTTCACATGATCGCCCCATTTCTCTGAGGCTCCCTGCGTTGGCTCGGCCCGCTTATATCCATGGTCTCGCATGTATGATATGGCCTTGCCGATCCAATCCACCGTATTGTCAATGACTACCGGAATGTTGGCGAAAGGTGATTGTGGCCCAGTAATCATGAACATATTGGGATAGCCTTCAACAGTAATGCCAAGGTAGGTTTCCAGTCTCTTGGACCATTCTTCTGAAAGGGACCGATTATTCTTACCGCGGACATCCATCTGAATAAGTGCACCGGTTCCGGCATCGAATCCGATGGCGTAGATGATGGTATCAAATTCGTACTCGGCAGTGCCCGTGCGAATACCCTGAGGAGTTATTTCCTGAATCGGGTCATTGCTAATGTCCACGAGTTTGACGTTGGGGCGGTTGAAGGCCTCGTAATAGAAGTGGCCCAACGGGGGTCTTTTGGCGAGTAGAGGGTAGTTGGGGCTGAGCAAGTCTGCCGTCTTCGGATCTTTGACAATCGTGTGTATCTTATTCCGAACAAAGGCCGCCGCAGCTTCATTGGACTTGTCGTTTGTGAGGAGATCATCAAAAGTCTCGAATACGAATCGAAAGCCACCAGACTCCCAACCGGCTTCAAGAATTCTCTGGTGCTCGGCCTCATCCTTCACACTGTCAATGGTGCGACCGTAGGTTTCCATCGGGAATCCGAAAACTTGGCCTCGGGCTTTGTTCCATATCTCATCATAATTCCGCTTGATTTCCTGCAGTTGATCCTCGGTCAGAGCATGGTTCCGTCCTGGAATCACATAGTTTGCGGTGCGCTGGAAGACCGTGACTGACTTGGCGTGGTGGGCCACGATCGGAACGACCTGCACACCTGTGGCACCGGTCCCCACGACTGCGACACGCTTGCCCACGAAGTCGACCCGTTCTTTGGGCCAACTTGAAGTTTGATACCACTCTCCTTTGAACGAGTCGACGCCGGGAAACGGGGGTTTTCGGCCGATCGAGAGGACTCCGCTGGCAGGGATGAAGAAAGTACTCGTGTAGCTGTCGCCCTTCTCGGTCGTTATCGTCCAAATGTTCTTAGCCTCGTCGTAGTGAGCCGATTTGACACGCGAGCTGAACTGAATGTCCTTGCGCATGTCAAAGCGGTCGGCCACATGGTCCAGGTAAGCGAGCACTTCCTTTTGAGTAGGGTAACGTTCTGTCCACACCCATTCCGCCTTGAGCTCTTTTGAGAAATTCACAATGTAGACCCAGCTCTCGCTATCGGTCCGGGCACCGGGATAGCGGTTCCAGTACCAGGTACCACCGACGCCAGTACCCGCCTCGATGATCTTCGTCGACAGGCCAAGTTTACGGAATTCGTGCAATGCCCGCAGCCCACCGAATCCAGCGCCAATGACGATCACATCATAATCGGGCTTCGTGGCCGCCGGCGAGTCTCCATTAACCTCACCCACGTGAAGATCGGTCGTAGTCGAGGTTGAGGTCGCCATGGCAGTGTCGTGTGAATACAGCGCAAGATAGAGAGGCAGAGGGAGGCCGTTCAGACAAACGAAGCTCGTAAAAGATTCCTCCGGGATAAAATATCCTTCTTTCGTTTCCACCATACTACTCTGCTCGCCGCGCAGAGGAGTAGCGGGCCAGAAAGCCGAGGGCCAAGGGTGCTGTCTCCGCATCTCCGGGGATGTTTTTGCGGCACCTTCCCCCTCCTGGGGTCAAACTCCACGGAAAAGACCGAATGCAGTACAGACTGTAGCCAATCAGTTCCAGGGCCCGGCTACTTAGCCGTGCCTGGAGTTAGTCCGACCGACAATCTAGTGGCATGAGGGATCTGCTGAGAGAGAATCCGGGCAACCCCATTCCAACCGGCCACTCCCACCAACCTGCCCCATGACAGTCGACAGGGTAGTACTTACATATCTTGAGGTACCTTTCTGTCGCAGTTTCTGGGGTTCATCGCAGGGACGTTTGTACGGAGCCGAATGTAGTGCAAGGTGCCTAGGTGATTTCAGTGACCCTCTGCGTCGTCACCGGTGGGCCTCTAACTTCTCTGCGAGTCATCCATGAAGCCAATATCGACAGCTTCTTGCCATCTTAACGTTCACGTACACTGTTGTCTCCGGAAGACCTGATTCTCGAAAGTAAAGGAGTGAGATATGTTGGGAACACAGGCAATGTTCTTCACTTCATGAGCGCTTGGCCTCAACGCCACCGTTGACACCAACTTAGACAGCATGAATCAATCATTTCATCTTGTCTGGTTCATCAAGATATCGTCGCTAATGTCTCTGGTTGCGAAAAATTTGTGGAGAGCCGTCAGAAGCGATATCGTAACATCCGAGAGTGAGTGGAGCTTTGCCTCCTTTGGTAGTCAGATTGTCAAGATCAAGTGGCTAGGCGCTGGGCCGATGAACCAAGTACCATGATATGGTTGATTGATACAATCTAAGATGCTGCCTACGATAGTGCTGTAGGAGTGGCGGAGGCCAAGCGCTCATGAACTGAAGAACACTGCCTGTGTTCCCCACATGGGCCACGGTCAGTGGTGGCCATCTCAGCTGCAAGCCTTACAAGCTGCCTTCTCTACTCGCAAGTCTGAGTATTATTACAGTTTGGGGGGGTTGTTTGGCTCTATTCTGTTGAATCTCGGCAGGTTCATTGCCTTGGACCTCGGCCATCCTCCTTACGTTTATTGCTCTTGAACACTTTCGACGGTCTTTGCTTTTAGCGAGGGCATTCCTAAACAAGGCTGACACTGTCGAGAAGCCTAATGAGGGTATGGAATGATGCTATTACTGTAAATGTAAGAGCAGACGTACGCGGGGAATATGCGGCGTAGAATTAAAGTTACCCGATCGAGGTGCGAATAGGGGTCTACTTAAAGCTATACCTCGCCATATAGTAGAATGGCCTTTATTTATCTGATCTCCATTTACACGGAGAGGCTGGTGTCAGGCTGTGAAAGCTGCAGAAGTGCAAGCTCGTAATTAACGAGAGAAATATGTCAACGCCCCCGCACCAATTGACGTAGTAGACCAGGTTTGGGAACCCCACCAGAGTTTAGAACCCCACAGGTTTTCAAACCCCACAAATTTTAGAACTCCACAGATTTGGAACCCCACCAGGTTTTGAACTCTGGGCAGCCAAGCCTGAAGTGATCCAGCCTTTATATCGATATTGCCGACAAAACGGGACGACTGTTGGCATCTCGGCACCAATCGGATATTCAAGGTCATCAAGGCCAAGAGACAGGTAGAATTATTACGTAACTCTATGGGAGGTGGCATCTCAAATGATCAGGGATGTAGGAAGGCCTTGGTGGGGCATAAACCTGGTCTGCTGTTCCTCCTTACTCCAATATGGTCACACCAGCGTGTGTCGCATGGCTCAGAGAAGGATCCCCACCGTTGTTCCCTTGGGCCGATGTCTACAAGGACAGTGGAGTCGAAATATGATTACAACTCTCGATGTTGTGATCGGAGATGGGGGTGCAACGCAGCGAGCCGTTTTCCTAGTTCCAAACTGTCGTTGAATTGGGACAGGATGCAAGATCCATAAGCAGAACGTTACTGGAATTCCTAGATGGCCCTTGTACAGTATTTGAGCTCTAGGGCTGCTGTCGGAGAAATGCACAGCCATGAATGCTCCATAGGAGGTGAACGAAGGCTTGACGCCTTGGTCACCATTCCAGTTCTAAACTCAGAGCAACAATCATCGGTCTTCCCCACCGGAATGGCCAATGCACTCGATGTTGCCACAGGTCTAGGACTTCTAATCTCTTTTCCTAGCAAGCAGGAGGCCGCTTCCCCATTCAAGTTCCACCTCCGTTTCCGGCCATTTCGATCCAAGCTCAGACAGATGGCTCTCAGCATTGATCATCTTCTCTAGCAAGTCGTCGATCACATCACCTGGTCCGCCGTCGCGCTTCCTCTTCGAGTCCGGATGGGCCAACTGCCACGCATGTACGGCACTCCAAGTCCGGATGTACTCCTCCATCTGCGCCAGTGTCATGCGCTTACTGAGAAACATGGTTCCCTGGCCGGTGCGAGGGCCAGCTGTTCCAGGTTCATATTCGATCCGCGTGATATCCTCCCAGTCGGAGGGTGGCGGTTGAATAGCAAGCAGCTTGTCCTGCACGATTGTACGGCCCGGTTGGCTCCAGTAGTCGCCCAGATATCGATCCCCTGCGCTGTGGGTGTAAAAGTTCAACACCTCGGTCGCCTTGGGATAGTCGACCAAGACGTGGTCCTTGTAGCCCCAGAAGGCCAAAGTCCCGCCCGGCCGGACAATGCGCTTCAACTCGGCAAACAGGCGGGGATAGTCAAACCAGTGCGCAGCTTGGCCGGCCGTGACGAGGTCGATGCTGGCGTCGTCGACGAATGGTAGGTTTTCTGCGTAGGCTTGATGGAACGACAGGTTCGGGTACGCAGAGCTCAGCTTGAGAGCCTGTTCCACCATGCCGGGGGACGGATCGGTGCCGATGACCCTGACGAAGCTGGAAGACAGTTCACGGGCGATGAAGCCAGGGCCAGACCCCAGATCGAGGCAGAGGCTTCTCGCGCCATGATGAAATTCGAGAATGATTTGATAAAGTTCAGGCGGATAAGATGGCCGATAGGCTGCATACGAGGCATGGGAGAAGGTACTTTTCCTGTAAGATCCCGGAAGAGTCTGCCGCATTAGATACTTGCACAGCTCGGGCGGACAGGTCGACCTTTACGCACATAAATGTTGCCATTGTAAGGATGTAGAGTGCCTCGCGCCTTCAGAAGTCATGATGAGGGGATCAATTCCTCCTGAATGAGATTCATGTTTCACAGTGAGGACGCCAACCCCGTCTAAAAGGAAGAAGGCAATATGGTATCCTTTCAAGCTTAGATAAAGCGCCCAGCCTCGGACTTGATCGCGCAATCATACCGAGCTAGTCCATGATAGGAAGTTTGAATCAGCCTTTCAACCGAGTCGAATAAGTGAAGCCCTTTCTCGTCAGCTCGGCAGCTGATGGGCAGCGCTCAAAGTTCACACTTTGGCAAATATCGCCACATTCTATTCGTCGTCGACCCGCTGCACGGAGGTGAGAGACAAAGTCCAGTTGAGTCCATTCCGATTGGACGAACACCCACGGGGATGGGAAGAACTACTAAATAAGCTGACCCTGTCTGAGGGCCAGCTGTGAAATTACTCGAAGTTAAATCTCGTCGGTCGAGGGAGTTCAACATAAATAGGCCGTGGCGATACTGGCGGTGATCAGGATGCCCGTAAACCGGCGCCAGATCTCCGGACCACATGGCCACCACCATGTCTCAAGAATCCGTCTCCATATCCACGTCGCCTGAGGCCGGCTTCGTACTCGTGCTTCTGGCGATGAGGGCCCTCAGCTTCATATGCGGCCAGTGCCTGGCATTCATCTTGGAAAGCATCGGTATTCCAGTATTGGCCAGCATTGATGGCGTCTGGTCGTTCAATGTATTGCAATGCCATGCCGCCGTCAGCGTGCCAGATGATGTGGCAGTGCATGACCCATGCCCCAGGATTGTCGGTTTCGAATCCAATGACGGTGTATCCGGCGGGAGCGGCTCGTGAGCCGAACAGCATGGCGGTGTCGCGCCGAATGGGATTCTCGAAATTCAAGGTCGAAACCATGGACTCGTTGAAAATGCCAACGCCCTGGCCGAGCAGAGAAAAATCATGGCCTGCGATCATGTAAGTCATGGATCGAACCCCGCCACGGACAATGGGAGGGACTTACCGTGCAGGTGCATGGGATGAGAGACGAAGAACTGGTTTTGGATCACAAAATAAACCCATTGCTTATCGGCCGTCTTGAGTTCGATGGCGTTGGACAAAAACGAGCTGTTGCTACTGCCCGGAATCGTCGCCAATGTCTTCAAGGTCGGCTGCGTGTACGTGACGTTGATGACAGCGTTGTTCAGGAACCAGCGGAAAACGACGCCGCTACTCCCCACCGGCCCAGGAGCGCCATTTCCGCCCGGCAGCGTCTTGACCGAAGCTTGGAACTCTGCGAGCGATCCCGCTGATTTCTTAAAGTGCGGGACCAGCTTCTCGATGGGCTCATCCGCACAGATCGCGAAATCGGCCGCAGTTTTGTTACCGAAATTCGAGGTCGGAAATGTGCCGTTGGCGCCTTCATATTCCAGGATGCCGTTTGCTGGACCAAGCCCGTTGTTTTGACAGCTGGATGGACAGGCGGTCTGTGTGACGGCACGGAGGAAGTATGCCGACACCGGTTGATCCGCTTCGACAATGACATCGTATCGTTGGCCGTTGGCGATGTTCAGCCATTCCGTCGTGTAGGGCACGATGGGAACGAAATCGGCAGCGATGACCTTCATCTTGTGGCCATCAAAGTGAATGGACCAGACGTTCTGTGCGGCACTGTACCGCCTCAGTTCACGGCGTCGTGCGCACAAAGGCATTCTTCTTACCTGTTAATGAAACGGAAGAGATGTTTCTTGCCCGGTTTGAGGGTCCACCGTTGGTGTTCTCCCACCGTCAGGTTACTGTTTTTGTTCTTGCCATTCAGCAGGTAGTTGGTCGTTCCAACCGCGCCCGTATGCGCCGTTCGGTATGCCATCTCAAATATGGTGGCTTCGAAGAGATCGTCGACCATGACCGTGCCCATGTCGATGTCGTAATTGGCCGTGGCCGGGCCATGAATGATGATCGGGCCACGGATACCTCCACCGAACTGAGCCAGGGCGTGGCTGTGATACCAGCCCGTTCCATAGGAAGAGGCGTGCCAGGTATACACCCGAGATGTCCCAGGAGCGATGCCGCATTCCGTCACGCCGGGCACGCCATCCTGGTCATTGGTTCCAAACTGCCGAACACCGTGCCAGTGGATGGTGGTGGCGTTGTCTTGCAGCAGATTTGTCACTTTGATCTGCACCACATCTCCCTGCGTGGTGTAAGCGCTTTCCTGTGCGAGCGGTGCTGACTTACCCAATTGGCCTCAATGACAGGACCAGGAGATTGACCGTTGATGGCAAAGGAAGGCCGCAAGGTGCCATCAAAGTCCAAGGTGGTGTTTGTGATGACCAACTCAAAATACTTCGTCTCTCCTGTAACGTATGGTGTGTGAGGATCGGTATCAATACTCTGGTCATCACACCACTTGCTGCGGTCTTCAGGAGAGTTGCACTGGGAATCAGGGGTGGGGCTGGTGGTGCCGGACGTCGTCGTGCTGGATGTTGATGTCGCTGTGCTTGACTTTGTGGTGGTCGTGGAGGTGCCATTTGTGCCAACCGTGCTCGATGTCGTGTCGAAACCCGAGGTGGGGACGGGAGTAGAAGTAGAGCTTGTGATATCACTACCGCTGTGCGTGGAGGTCGATGTCGGGAGACCGAGGTCTGAGCCTGAGGTAGAAGTGGAAGTGAGGCCGGTCGTGGAGGTGTGGTTTGTGCCAAGCGTAGAAGTGGAAGTCAGGCTGGTCGTGGAGGTGTGGTTTGCGCCAACCGTGCTCGATGTCGTGTCGAAACCCGAGGTGGGAACGAGAGAAGTAGAGCTTGTGATATGACTACCGCTGTGCGTGGAGGTCGGCGTCGGGCGACCGAAGTCTGAGCCTGAGGTAGAAGTGGAAATGAGGCTGGTCGTGGAAGCCCCGTCCGACGTTGTGGTCAGGCCACCAGGCCAGTCGGACGAGTCAGTTCCATGTGGTCCTGGTGTAGGATACTCCGGCCACTCGCTCCATTCGCTGGCAGGGTCAAACGGATCTTGGTCGCAGAGGTTAATGACGGAGATAGGACAAATTGTCACGGTTCGCGTCGATGTTACCAGGATCGTGGTATCGACCTCTTTGAAGGCGCCGACGAATTGCAGGAGCAATAGTGCCAAAAAGCAGATGGGCAGTTTCATGACGATTCAATGCAAAGGAGTGACTGGGAACGAGGGGACGAAAGCAAATGCTTTCCACAGGCGCAAACACGCCAAAAGAGTGTCGAAGAACCAGAAAAATGGGAAATGGACTTTACTTAGCATCGAGAGGGGATTTGTATTGTTTCCAGACCTGCCCCGTCAGGTTCTTGGTAGATTGGCGGGCCCGGGGGTCTGATTCTTGGTAGTTCAATGAATGTCTTGGATGAGAGTGAAGAAGCTCGTATTCCACCGACTTGGCTCCTCCATAACGACAGCAACTGGTAGACAACTCCATGACAAGCGTTTGATGTTTGGCAATGCCAATACCACGAATCTCCCGTCTGACGTGCCCGTGCCGTCCTTGACGCGCATCGCTGAGCTTGGGAACCAAAGACGGAGACAAAGAGGCTGGATCAGGGGGGCAGCCAAGCGCTGAAACCCAGCGAGAGTGGTAATGTGGATATTCTTGGACAATGATGCTGAGACCATCCAAGAAGCGGCGGAAATCAGATTTGTGTCCAAGAGGGAATAGCAGGCCAAGTCGGGCTCCACATGTCTCCTGCCAAGGTACCGCCAAGCGTTATTTTTCATGCCATCTTCCTTTTAACCACCTCCACAGTGGTTATTTGATGCCAGAGACATGCCGTCGACTCTCCTCGTTACGCTTGCCTGGTCGCCTGCGCATCCTCCTCCCATCCACTGGCTCAAACGGTAGGGAAAGACTAGGGCAATTCCAAGCAGAAATCTGTCGAGGCAGAGACAGTGATTCCTGATGGCCGTGCCCTGGTGCTGGCTGCTTGCAGTCCGTCTCTGTGTTTCGAACAGTGAGCCTATTTTGAAGCCCATGCAGCCGGCTGGTAATAATCGCACCAATTCGGCCTACAAGCACACTATGCGCCTAATGGAGAAGGTGATGCGTTGGCAATCCAGACCCCGCATTGCCCACAGGGTCTGCCAGTGATAAAGCTGCTCCAAAGCTGCTCCAAAGCTGCTCCAAAGCTGCTCAACATTCCAGACGATCGTGAGCCTCTCAGTGACTGTGTTGAGTTGTGCCTACCTCGGTCGAACACGTGATGGCTTCGAATCCTCAGGCTGATGTCAAACCCCTCACCTTGCACGCCCATGTGTCGGGTCCCAATCCCCATAAAGTCGCCATTGTCCTCGAGTTTCTCAAGCTGCCCTACCAGATACGCCTCTGGGAGTTTGGAGGTGACTTCCACAAGGGGGTAAAAGGCGAGACGTTTACCAGAATCAACGAAAATGGTCGTGTTCCAGCCCTGGAGGACCCCAACACCGGTGTCGTCGCTTGGGAGAGTGGTGCGGTGATCAACTACCTGCGACGACAGTACGACACGTCAAATGTGTTAGGCCCAAGAGGCCCAACAGAGCAGGACCGAGTGGATTTTGAGAAATGGGAGTACTTTTTGTTGACGACCCTGGGGCCGATGTCGGGACAGGTGGCTTGGTTTCGGTCCGTGTTGCTTTCGCCGTTCTGCGGACAATCAGCTTCTCCGCCCAAGGACCCACTGATAACCCAGTCTCTAGGTATTACAACGCGACAAAAAACGAAGACGCATTGGATCGGTACCTGAAGCAAGTATGCCGGTGCTACGACGTTCTTGAGGGACAACTGAGGAAGAGCAATGGCACCAGCATCATTCCGGGTGGAATAACTGCCGTCGATTGCCACTTTGAGCCATGGACACGGCACGAGGAGTTTATTGGAGTTTCACTTGACAGCTACCCGCTCATCAAGAAGTGGCTAGGCCTAATGTCCGAGAGACGGGAGGTGCAGGATGCGTATAGGAGGATAAAGGACGCGGCCAGAGAAGAGAACCCTGGCACCGAGAACGGAAGTCTGCGCCCAGACAAAGGCCTTTTGGGTGAAGTTGCCGCAGGGCGCCAATAGCACCGAGCTCAAGAACCGTATGGCGACACCGGACTACACATATTAAAGCAAGATCTCTTTAACTCCCATTACTGCCATCTGCCGCGGCGTGGACTTTGATCGCCGTATTAGCAGCTTCAGCCTGCGGATGTCTTTGCCGAGTCACGTGACTTCCTGTCCCGGTAGGTCTGCCTCGTAAATCCAGAAATATTCACGCTGCCAGTTGAGTGCGGTGTCATAGTGGTGTTCTGCCAGAATTGAAGAATCCCGGCTAGTAATACAGGGCAGTGGAAGTCCTGTCAGCCTCCATATTTGTTCAAAAATGACACTCCTGCTTGTCCCGAGGCAATCAACGTTACCATGTCCTACTGCAGAGTGGGCTGCGAACGCAGGAGTCCTGGTTCAACAAGCAGCGTGGTTCCCGTCACAAACTCGGTTGCAGTATTGTGAGCTGTTGAAACACGAGTGATCAAGAGGCTTCTCGGAGTGGATTTTTCAAAGACTGCCAACGACACCCATAATAGAGAACAAGATCAAAAGCTTGAACTCGTTGCATGCTTGAATTACCTGGCCGAACCAGTCATCTGCTATAGATATCGCCTCATTGAAACCGCATCATTGAAATCGCCTCATTGAAATAACCCATGACTCCACATTCGACCATCTGGCATGCTCTGAGATGAAACCTACCACATCGTCCCTCCTCTGACTCCTTGTTCCCTCCCTGCTCTCTCCCATTTGACTTGTTGGTCTTGAACTTCACCGCTGCCCCTCTGCTTCTTATCCTCCGCCGCCAATGACCGCTTGCGCTCCTTCTCCCTCCTCATGGCCTCCTTGTGCCTCTTCTTCTCGCGGCGCTTTTTGGCACTCCGCTCAATGTCGCTGTCCGAGCGGGGAGGCGGCGCGAAGACTGCGTTGAACAGGCTGTCCGTATTGCGTGGTCGCTGCCCGAAGAAGTCGCCTGTGTACCCGACGTCACGGAACTTTGCAGAATTTGTCTGGCCCGGCGTGAAGTGGATGGGCGGTTGATTGTTGCTGTGCTTTGGGTTGCCACGCGGAGGTGGAGGGTGGGAGGCGAGGGTCTTTTTCACGAGCGGTGTCGAGAGCGTGGTGCTGCCTCCTTGTACTTCTCCTTCGTCGGCTTTTAGCTTCGAGGCGCCGGAGCCCATTTCACTCTGCTATTTATTATCGTCGAGGAGCGGAGGCGACGGCGGCGATATAGGGCGTTCTATCTTATTTGTGGACAAGATTGAATAGCGAAATTCTACATTTCTTGCATAGGATTAAATTGTCTCATGCTGGCAGAATAGCTGTTTTCAACGGCAGCGATAGCGGCGATATCTACGATAGCGATATTTGTGCCTTGTGGGCAGCAGGAGGCAGTGCAAGGCGCTTCTAGAGATTGGGGCGCAGTGACGGAATTTGGTATCCCCGCATTGACCACACAGTAAATTCACGGCCAGCTCACCCCACCTCCCCTCATTAACGTGGTGGATATATTGAGAATGCCTCCTCGCTTTCACCACCTTTAACATTTCCCAGGTTTCCCAACGCCGTCGCCCTTCGGCTCTCAACTTCTGTCAAATTAACTCTCATACTATCATCCCTTTGATGGAGGGAATAAGCCAAACCTTATGCAGCTACCACCGACCTCTGTTTCCTGCGAACCCTGCTGTCGACCAGTCTTCCATCGTGTCTGTCCTCTGCCCTCCGATCTGTCTGCATCATCCTCCCTCGATGTCCTGGCGGCTGTGCTCATGACTGTCATGCCTACCACATTCACCTCCCAAGCATAGCACAAAACGTCATGTCTGCGTGGTATCACCCTCTTCGATTTCCATGAGAAGCTTGCGGCTGTGCTGGGATTCGCGGTTCTCGTGAAGGACGTAAAGTTTCCCATCCTGAGTCCTCGATAGTGGATTCAATATCGAGGCCAGTTTCGACAGGTTGCATGGCCGTGCTTCCATTACACCCTACCGTGGGTTGAGTGAGCAGCCTGATCCTCGATGCAACCCAATAGCAGAAATGCCTTCACAACATGGCCTGCATGGGGATGAGACAGTGGGCAGGCTGGTACGCAAACCTATTTACTGCTACGGTATGTGCACCGTACAAATTCCGAGGAATGACATGACGTCCTGCTAGTTTTGGCTGTCAAGTGGTCTCCAAGCTCGGAATTCTGCCTCGCCGGAAGCAACGCCTGTTGGATCACAGCTGTCGTGATGCCTCTATAGAGGGTTCGACAGCTGCTGCACATGAAAGGGAACGGGGATGTCCAAGCTACCTTGCTGTACAAGCTCAGTAAGCTCCTCTTAGCTCTGTGGAGGTCAACCTGTGACAGACATGAGTGCTTGGCACCTCCAAACCACAACAGGTGACACCATGGAAAAGGACCGCAGAAGCCTAACCAATAACCGCCCAGATCCACTGCCACACAATGCCATGAAACCTAGCGTTGAATCGTCACCTGCTAGCGAAGGTCAAGCAACGCTGACGAAAGAAGGTGGACAGTTCAAATCCGAGGACAGTCCTATTTTAGTTTCCGTTGGGGGGTTCCACAGCTCCCTCCCTACTTAGAGCCATTATTTCGACCACCAACAGTCATCAGTCATCGCTCAGACGTCAACCCGAATCAGCACCATCCCGCCTCCCGGAAAAGACAACATCCTGCCGCAAGAAGAGAGTCACATTTGGAGAGAGCAAGTCATAATTGCAAGATTGGAAAGAACAGTTGGATGCGAGATTTCCTACAAGAGGAGCTGACCAACACACAGATGAACAAATCGCCCAAACGCACCCACGTGGGAAAGGGGAATTGAAGATGTTGGGGGTCCACTCGCACCTCCGCTGGGCCCCCCCGGTATTAGCCCTCTGTCAGGACGGGAAATCCCTGACCAGCATATCTGTTGTGGGCTCCAAATCCTGTCAAGGATTGACAGGATTCTAGTCTTTTTCGGCGATCCCCAAAGGACCGTGGGGCCCGTCCTGACACCCTCCTGGAAGCTCCCTCCTCCCTACCCACAGTTTCATTACGTGACTGCGCAAAGGTGCTTGGATTCAGATCGTTGGATTGTTGCGAGTTGGCCGCCCGCAACTCCATCGCTTTTTACACAAGTGCATGTACATGATCCTCCCTGACTTCCCACCTCAACCGTCGTGCATCCTTTCCTCGGAGCGTACTTCGAAAGTCTGTGTCTTTAGAATGATTGGAGCATGCGAGTCTGAGGAACTACTTCGAACATTGTTCCTTTCATTTCCCAAAGTCCTTTGCTGCACATGTACCACGGTCCGACTCACGGGCGCCAGACTGTAGCTGCCTTGAGAGTTGAAATGTTGTTGGTGTGATGTGGAAACGACAGTGTCCAACTTGATTGTTGCCCCCAAGTTACTATCAAATATCGAGAGGAAGGGCTTCAGGTAGGCAAAGGAGGCCGCCATGACGGTGTAGTGTAGAGCAGTCTGGGTCGCGATGGTCGCCTTGGTCATGCCGAACGTAAAGTCTGCAGCGTCGAGGCCCGATCTCAGGAAAATCAGCCGAAGGATGACCGGGACAAATAATCTGCGGGCAAATTGGTTAGTATGAACGAGTGCATGGCTGAGAAAACGGCCAGTATGATCGGTAGACCCACGGTAAACGCGTCATGAATGCCAACATGACTTTGAATTTGGTCTTGAAGGGCATATGCAGATTGAGCATGATATACGTTGTCAGGGCAAAGAACAAACCCTCGATGATCAAGCTGGTGATCTCTATCCCCAACCAGCGGTTGAACTTGCGGTCTGGTCAGTCGTGGATGTTTCGACTTCAAGACAATACATACCAGGTCCGGGCACTGTTCAGTGTTCCAAGACAGCCAGGGAGCCGAAGTGTTGCAACGAATGGCAACTGTGAACAAGGACGCAACCGCCCAGATAGACGCCAGTCCAGCGAGGACATGGCAGGCAATGTGATGCTGTCGTGCGGGCGTGAGTCTTCTGATCAACAGGACCATTGCCACTTTGGAGATCCATAGCGCAAGAATATACAACAGGTCGGCGGAATAGACACTCTGTCAGATTTGTCAGCTTCACAAAATTGCACGGCCTCATCTTGACATGGCGAACTTTGGAAACCGAGTGAAGATCATTGGTATTGACTAATGTACCCCTTTTTCCGAGGCCATCCCGGACAGCAACGAAGATCGCAGAAGAGCATGCTATACTCAGAAACTGAACAACCCATCAGTATGACCAGTTTTGCCCAAAATAATGAAAGATCACGCACAGAGGAGAGAGTGACGGCGGCTTCTTCAAGACCAAAGGGCCTTCGGACGCTGACCACACTGGAGATGCGGATGGTCAATACAGTCAGCGTCCAGGCCACAGCAGTGGCAGTGATGATAACGATGAGCCCCGAGCGATTGTCGTCTGTTATCGGCAAACGCGGTCCATCAAGAATCGTCGCCATGGTGTTACAATCGCAGTCGACGGTCAAGCTCGAGTTGCGAACAACATTTTTGGGCCATCGAAAGTCTTTTAATCGAGCAACTCGGGACGTGGTCCTCAGTCTCAAGGACGGCCGTAGGGCCCTCCGAATGAAAGCATAGGTCCCAGGGGAAGCTGGTCATTAGCGCAGGTCAGTAATAACGCGAACTGCAGCAAATTAGCCGGGTATACTGCCATCCCAGCCGTTATAGCTTCCAAATAACCTTGCAACTCCTCAAAGCTGTCTCATCCCACACCGTACCTTATCTTTGTGCCCGCATCATATTGAAGCTATCCCAGCTAACCCTTGACGTCGGCTCGGCGCATTGCCATATCCGGGTGATCATCCTCCGACGAAAGCCGGCTTCTCAAGCCGCCACCAATTGCGAGACACTGATAACACGCGAGGTTACGTCTGCCCATTTCTGCAGGGGTTCTCTGCAGCGCAATGTAAGCCGCCATTTCCGAACCATGTTCCTGAACCCTGAGGTTGTCACCATCCCTGCGTTCCGCGTAAACTTCAATGATTTGGAATGTTCAGCATCTTTCAAGTCAAGAGAAGTAACAGAAGAGGAAAACAGCTTTTCTAAAAATTGTGTGGCCGAGACTCCAAGAATGAAATCAGACTCGGAACAACGACTTTCAACGTTGTGGGGACGGAACGGCTCCTGCCATCCCCCCGAGTTTAGCTTACCAGGAATCCCTGCCTCAGGCCTATGCTGAATGAAGCAGGAGAATATGCCAGCATCGGTACCACCCCTGATGGGACGACTCCCTCGTGGTCCTCCCCAAATCCACCTCTGACGCCCACGTGTTGCAAGATCTACTTTCCTTTCTTCTTGTTTATTCTTTGGTCCTTCTCAGTGCTGAAGCTTTTTTACCGGAGCATTCCTCCGTTCTTTCGATCATCCGCTGCACATAGCAGCTTGAAATTATTTCGTCAAAATGGCTACAGATCAATACGAGATGGAAACGACCAAACAGGTCTCAACTGCAGTCGAAGAGGGGCCCCAAAGCCGCAACAGCAACTTGAACCTCAATGACCTTGACACTCTTGACAATGTGGTCAAGAGAGGCTTCACTGCCAATGATCAAAGGGACATGCAGCGGATGGGGAAGAAACAAGAATTCAGAAGGAACTTCCGCTTCCTGACCACCGTCGGCTTCACCTGCTGCGTGATGGGGACTTGGGAAATTCTCTTGACTTCCAACACCCAAGCCCTCCTTGCTGGAGGCTCGGCTGGTCTCTTTTGGTCGCTCAGTTGGTCCTATCTGGGTCAAACCTTCATTGTGCTGTCGCTGGCAGAAATGTCCGCAATGGCACCCACTGCTGGTGGACAATACCACTGGGTCTCAGAGTTTGCGCCGCCCCGATGGCAGAAGCTGCTCAGCTATCTTTCTGGTACGTGGATGTCGATGTTGAATTGCTGGACCATTCGCTAACTTAAGCAGGCTGGTTGTCCACCATATCGTGGCAGAGTATTGTGGCACTGGACTGTTGGCTCGTCGGTGTCATCATTCAGTCATTGATCGTGATCGAACACGGAACATACAGCCCTACGAGGTGGCAAGCCACGCTTCTGATATTTGCATCGGTCATTGGAATCGGTCTCTTCAATGTCTTTGGAGCCAAGCATCTGCCTCTCGCCGAAGGAATCTTCGTCACGGGCCATTTCTTCGCCTTCTTCCCCATAATCATCACTATCTTGGTCCTAGGACCAAAGCGTGATGCTCACAGCGTTTTCCTCTCCTTCACTGACAATGGGGCCGGCTGGCCGAATGTCGGCTGGGCAACCTTGGTCGGTCAGGTCAGCGCTATGTTCTCAGTCCTGGGTAGGATCTCACAAAATATTTCTCATCAACACGTTCGCTGATGGTCACAGGATCCGACTCCGTTGCACACATGGCCGAGGAAGTCGAGGATGCTGGTGTGGTGGTACCAAGAGCCATGGTCTGGTCCTTTATCATTAACATTCCGTTCACCTTTGGTTTGGTGATCTCATATCTGTTCTGCATGCCAAGTGTGGGAGACGCTCTCGCAGACCCAACGGGGTTTCCCTTCATCTATGTTTTCCGAGAGGCAACCGGCTCCAACGGCGGAACGCTGGGCATGACTCTGGTCATTCTGTTCCTCATCACGATGATCACCATCAGTGCAATGGCTTCGACATCTCGCCAGACATTTGCATTCGGCCGTGACAAGGGTCTCCCTTTCGCCGCTTGGATCGGACGGGTAAGTCTTGACCCCTCGAATTCTCCGCCGTTGCCCGAGATTTTGCTGAACAATACTTTTGCAGGTTCACGAGAAATGGCGAGTCCCCGTCAATTCGATCATCTTCACCGTCATCTTCACCATCATCATCTCTCTCATCAACATCGGCAGCACAGCAGCTTTCAACGCCATGCTCTCCCTCTCCACCGTCGCGCTCATGGGAACATACGTGATCTCGATCGCCTGCGTCACCATCCGCCGACTTTCACCCTATGCAATTCCCCTGCCACCATCTCGCTGGACCCTTGGACGGTGGGGTCTTCCCACCAACATCTGCGCCCTGATCTACGCTTGCTGGTCCTTCTTCTGGTCTTTCTGGCCCAACTCATACGACGTCACAGCTGCGAACTTTAATTGGGCTTGTGTTTTGTTCGTTGGTCTGATGGGCATCAGTGTGATTCTCTACTTTGTTCACGCTCGCCACGTGTACACGGGTCCTGTGGCTCTAGTCGAGGGCAGGAAGGAGGGCAGTATATGATATTTTAGCACTGTTCCACGCACTGTCAAGTTTGGCGGGAACTCTAGGTTCTGTAGATAGCTCAGATTACAGGAAAATCGTCAAGTCGAGCAGGCTGAGGATTCCCGATTTCTCGTGTGCGTCTCCAAAAGCAATTCCTGGAGGTCAACAATCACGTCGAAAAACCACTCCTCTAGTCAAGAAGGTATAAGTCCCTGATCTGAAGGTGAGCCGGAGATTTCTTATGACAGTCCCGTACCCATGACATTTTCCTGCCTAGCCTCATGGTCATTGACACTTCATTAATGACACTGACACCAGGTGTCATGGATATGATATCCGCAGCGGTGAGCTCACCGCCGCTTATAAAATATTATCTCTGTGATCTTAAGATAGCTGTTCTTTCCAGGTACCTGGTGTAACCGAATCAGCATGTCTACCACTCCCTCAGAACCCTCTATCTCCGCATTAAGCTTGCTGTCATCGACGCCGGCGCGACCACCTCCTGAGATAAAGCACGAGGGCCAGTGATCGGTAGGAGACTGCTTTGATTCCTTCATTAACAGCACCGTCACAAATCTCAGCAAGGACGATGACGTCTTTGAATGGTGGATGAAGACCCTTGATGTTCTGTCAATTCCAGCAATGTCAGCAGAGATAGAAAGAGTCTTCAGCGATGCCAAAAGGCTTATAACACCGGACCGGAACAGACTATTGGACAGTACTATTGAGTATCTAGAGCTTCTACGGTATTGGTGGACCCGAAATATTGCCACACAGAATAGGTAGATAGCAGCAATTCGACACCATGCTTGTCTCAAGAGCCTTTATAGACTGCCAGCGGGATACCTAAACAGGAATGGCGGCGACAGCGAGGTGTCATGACACTGACACCTAAGATGGAGAGAGTGTCAGCGTCAGTGTCAGTGTCAATGACTTCGAACGCTGTCGTCGCCTCCCCAGAAATGGCGTCCTATCCGCCGAGGAGTTTGGACATCCTCAGAGACTATTCCGGGGTGGATAATCACGATGTGAGCTCTAGTAGTTCGGATGATGACGAGGCTTTAGAACACGAGACTTCAAACCAGGGTGAGCACAGGACAAGCAGCAATCATTCAAATCGGCAGCCGGCAATGTTTAAATAGAACTTGAACAGCATGCACAGCAGGGGGAAGCAGATCGACGGGAAGAAGAACAAGAAGAAGAGCGAAGACAAACCCAAAGATCATGTCGCCGCCCCGCCCGCTGATGCGGGATCCTGTAGGAGCCAAAGTCATCGTCGCCAAGGAGGAGGGTCGAGGGTGGTGCGGGGGTTAATGTTGGGGAATCCACTCGCACCTCCGCTTGGCACCCCTATATTAGCCCTCCTAGCAGCTCCCACCTACCTATCATCCATCCACTCCCACAGTTAAAAGCGGCGCCCATCGAGTGAGTGCCAAGGAGAGCTCGCCGTCGTTCGACAATCAGAGGCCACGGGGAGCATGATCTGTCTGTGGATCAGGCCATGATATGGACACCACGAACGGATTTCCACTTATTGACTTCGACTCTTTCCTCCACGGAACAGCTGGTGATCGCCAAAATGTCGCCGTGGCCGTTGACACCGCCCTGAGCGTGACGGGGTTTATGTATTTGAAAAATCACGGTATTGACCAGAGCAAAGTTGAAGAGTGCTTTCGATTGGTAGGTGGGATTGCAATATCAAGGACCGAGCCCAGGAGCTGATAGCGCGGCTGGGTAGAGCAAACGCTTCTTCGCCCTGGCTGAGACTGAGAAGACGGCTTCTCGATCCCTTGATCGATCACGACAGCGGGGTTATAGCGGCGTGGGTGACGAGAAGATTCGCGACCGCGTGTGCATAAAAGAGGCTTTCTCATGCGGAAACTCGGAGGACGCCGAGCTGCCCAATGTGTGGCCATCAGACGTCGTTTTGCCCGGGTTTCGCGCCTCCGTAGAATCCTTCTTTCAGGTGCGTGGCCTTCCATTTGAACTTTGGGCCTCCGATTGGGACGCAGGATGGTGATTCCTTGCTGGTGCTGGAATAGGATTGTGCGAGACTCGTCCATCAGCTGTTGGATTGTCTCTCGCTGGCCTTGAAGCTCCCATCGGACGACTCCTTGGTGCACTCTCATGCTCAGTCTGACTTCGACCTCAACCTGATCCATTATCCCGCCTTTTTGAGGCCGCTTCATCCGCTGGGACCTTCTACCCGCATTCCCGCACACGCGGATTTCGGCTCGCTGACGCTCCTCTTTCAAGACGATGTCGGTGGCCTCGAGGTGGCCGACCCCGGCTCGGCCAAGTCGGAGACGAGTGCAGAGTACGAGAGGAGTGGGCGGTTTCGACCCGTAGACCCGAAGCCCGGAACCGTAGTTGTCAACGTAGGCTACCTGCTCATGCGCTGGAGTAACGGGCGTTGGAAGAGCGCTGTACACAGAGTCGTCGAACCTCGACATCATGACGGGCCAACAAACGAATCTGCCAGAGATGCGATGGATGGTAACGATGGACGCGTAGTGCCCGCCCGATTCAGCATCGCTTTCTTCACGGACCCTGATGCAGGAGCGGTGGTGGATGCTTTGCCTGGTTGTTGGAGTGCAGCGAACCCAAAGAGATGGAAGCCTCTTGATGCTGGCGAATATCTGCGCAAGAAACGAGAGTCGTCGGTTGTCTAGGATACCGGTCGCAACATCATGAGTCTGCCAGCTCTGAGAAGTGCAAGCCAGTTTAAAACCTCGGCAAGAGGCTTTTCCTCGCGAAAGTTCTTGTTCAATCAGGCCGTCGGCCAGGCTTCAGCGCTCTCGATTTTACAGTTTTGGTCATCCTGTTTGAGGGATGAGTCTCCCCAGATCATTACAAGCTGACTCAATCAAAGGATGGACATGGTATAAATTGGCGACTCCCATTTGATCACTGTCACCTCCGCTTCGATATCCATGCCAAGCCGGAAAAATATTCCTGCTTCAATGCCAGAGTCGGCACATCCCAAGCAGAACCCCAGACCCAGCGATTTTCTAGCTAATTAGAATAGAGTAAAGACTAGAACACAACCACGAGGACAATAACACTCTACTTGAAACAGCCCATAAAGTCTTTACAAAGCCATCCCAATTGGACGAGGAGTCAAAAGTTCCGGGCGGGGGGCGCGGCCCACAAGGCTGGAAACGGCGCTTGGGGAACTCATTTGCCTCGGCCTCGGCTGTCAAGCACAGGAGGACTTGTCCACTCCACTCCATCCCACCACCTCTTCCCTACATACTGGAGAAGGTGACGACGGGGCTCGGATCGAGAAAGAACAAAAAGGATCATAATCCGACTCCTTGACTTGCCAAAGAAGGCGCTCCGCACACAGAGCGCTGATTATCTATATCGACCTGCACTGGAACTCCGCATCTCACCACGCTGCTGAACCGGTCATTGTCCTGAGTCATTGATTTTCTCGAGCTCGATTACCGTCAACTCGTTTGGTTGGTGACGAACATTGCCGTTCAGCTCGATCCGGGACGACTGGAGATTGATTCATCCAATCAAGCAATCTCATCGCCCGGCCGTCATTTGATCTGACCCAGTCAGTCAAGAAACCATCAACGTCTCTTCGGTAATAGCACAACAAACCTAAGTCAGTGCATAAACGATGTCTCCATCAAATCAACAGACGGAAACTCCTCCGCCGAAGATCGACGGCTGTACGCTGTCGTACCCAGCACCATTCGTCCTCCTCGTCACCATCAACCGCGAGCGACAGATGAACTCTATTCCCTCCCCGCTGCACTGGCAGATGCACTCTGTTTTTGAATGGTTTGACGCCGAGCCAACATTGCGCGTCGCCGTCATCACGGGCGCGGGCAAAAAGGCCTTCTGCGCCGGTCAAGACTTGATCGAGCTTGGGAAGCGCGACAAGAATGCGGCCCGAGATGAGCCGTGGCTGGGCCAGCATCCGCCGTCTGGATTTGCGGGCATCAGTCGCCGAGCGGGCAAGAAGCCTATTGTCGCGGCTGTCAATGGGTATGCGTTGGGTGGTGGGTTTGAGATCACTCTGAATTGGTGAGTACAAGCCCCGAGTCTTGGTCAGGCGGCTTTCTACCTTGGCTTTTGAATGGGAATTGAAAGAAGGACTGACACCCTGTAGCGACGTCGTGATAGCCTCTCCAACGGCCAAATTCGGTCTGCCAGAGGCCCTCCGAGGCATTTACGCCGGTGCCGGCGGTCTCCCCCGACTCATCCGCAACTGTGGCCTTCACATTGCCAGTGAGATCGCGATGACGGGCCGTCAACTCACGGCCGAAGAAGCGGTCAAGTACCATCTGGCTAACAAGGTGTCGCGGTCTCAAGATACGGTCGTCGATGAGGCTGTCGAGATGGCGAGCAAGATGGCAAATATTTCGCCCGACGCCATCATCGTGACGCGAGCTGCGCTTCGCGAAGCATGGGAGACTGCTAGCGTTGAACGAGCATTCGAACTCACAGATCAAAGGTTCAAGCGGGCGTTGATGAGCGGAGAGAATTCAAAAGAGGGTCTTGCGGCGTTTGCGGAGAAGAGGGCGCCGAGATGGAAGCCCAGTAAGTTGTAGGTAAAGAAGAGACCTGTACCGCCGATGTGACTTGGTGTCAGTACTTCTACCTAGTTCAAGGTTATGTGCTGATAAATGCGTCATATGGGCCTTTGGAACCAGACGCTGGAAAAGTGGTTTGCTCTTTCAGTTCAATGTTCCACCTTGGTCAGAGCAACTCCTGATATTCGGAACTTGTGAGATGCACTCCTGATATTTCACAACTTGTCAGATCGCAAATCTGATGATAATTGAAATCGTGGGCATGACATGGCTTTGGACTCTTCTTGCAATGCATGGCTTTCTTTCCATCTCTCCGAATCTGTCGTTTGTGAGACAACCAGGATCGGTCTCGTAATGCCGTGCCTGGTGGACGCGTTTCGTCGCATCAAAGGCCAACCGAAAGACAACGGAGAAGGTCCAGGGTGTGAAGCCGGCAGAGGCAGTCGATCTATCCGTCATTCATACCCAAAGGGGATACTCTGCATAGCACCAGCCTTCTGTACACATTTGGCGGCTGCAACATTAGCTCTACCCACAGCAGATGCTGTATCAAAATCCGCCAACGTACGGCCAGTGGCGAGATGGCGGGCAAGAGAAGTAGCAAAATAGCCTACAAAAGTGTCTCCAGCTCCAGTGGTGTCCACAACCCTGTCGACTTTGATGGCAGCAACCATACCCCGGACATCAGACCCGCTGTTTGAATAATAAACGCCTCTGGCACCCAGGGTCACCACAACAATGGTAATACCAGAGACCTGATGAAGTTGGTTTGTGAGTCGTTTGAGCTGGGCTTCTGACAAATCGTCCTCACCCGGAAGATCGACCGCTCGCAGCTGCTCAACAACACTGAAAAGCTGCAGACACTCTGTCTCGTTGACAACAAGAACCGCCAGGCCCTGGAGCGCATCGAGTGGAATACCGGCTGGAAAAATGGGGGCCGGATTGAAAATCACGCAGGTCTTGTTTGACGAGTTGAAATGTTTCAGCAGTCCAAGCACTGTGGAACGAGGAATCTCGCCTTGCATAACAACCACGTCGGGCTCCGCATTTTTGGCCGTGGCGTCAATGATCTTCGGCAAATCGCCCATGCCAGCATGATTTGCACCAGGAACAACAAGGATCCTGTTCTCTCCGGCCGCTCCCTCATCGACCAGAATGGTGGCAGTTCCAGTCTGACTTCCAGTGATCTCGGTGACACCTTTGGTGCTGACGCCACTCTCCTCAAGAATCGGTCGTAACAGCGAGGCGTAGTAAGGATCATTTGCTCCGACAGCTCCGATCATTTCAACTCTGACATCTTGCTCTGTCTTCGAAACAAAGGCCGCTCGGCCACAGGCAACAGCCTGGTTGGCACCCTTTCCGCCGGCATTGACCGATAAAGAAGTGGCTGTCAAGGTTTCGCCTGGTCCAGGAACCCGCGGCGTTAGCGTCACGAAATCGATATTCAGAGATCCGACCACCCGGATGACAGGCCTTTTCTCCTCCGCCATGGTGAGCCGTTCGAGACCTGATCTTCACCGCAGGACCGGCAGGATTATGCGATTGAGGATCAATACCGGTCAAATTTAAAAATGGAAGACCAGCAGCACAGCTTTGCGGGTCGGGTGTTTGAGGAGCTGGGAAGGTTGGCCGATCGATTCTGAATTTTCCTTTCACTCCTGGCATCGAAGACTCCTCCATCATTCTTCCACCAATTGCCCTACTCCAAAGCACACCAGGCAATGCACGAATCGTCATACAAGCAAGTATGTAACGTGGTGTCTACGCTGACATACTACCTATGGCGAGTATCGGCCACCGGTGCCACTGCGGATTGACATGTCTGCTTCAGTCCTCTCCTGGCGGCCGCATTTCTCCATTGGAGCTGTCCGTGCCTCTACCTGTTTCTTATTCGGCATACTGTTTCTACTCCAGCTGCGGAACGAGAATAATGCACGAGACCCAGGTAAGGAGTATGCTGACCTCAAAACGGGATCCTGCATCGTCTGACAGGGATGCTGGATGGAAGGACGGAGTCAGTGCCATGCGCCTGTGAGCGAATGAATCTATCGTGATGCCCATTTCACCGCCGAGTGAAGAGGATGGCAGACTGGGCGTCAAGCCGGCAGGCATCTTTATCGGCCGCCACAGCCACATTAGACTAAACAATCACACCAAGAGCAAGAGAATAGTGACGTCCCGAGCAAAATTGGATCCAAATAGTCTTCAGTTCCACCGCTTTATATACGCTGCCACAACGCCACCTCCTGGCTTTTGTCCTTGCACCCATCCTCCACTATTCGGATTAGTGGTTAGCGGATGAGACTTTTCATGATATAGTTTGAGCAAGACGAAGGGATATTAGAGAGGCTTAATATGCGCCAAGCAGCCCAATGTTGTAGATGCCAAAGACTACCGTTACATTGGTCATATTACTCGCAGGGGGAAAACTGCAAGGTTTGGCACCCAAGATCATGTCTCGAGTGGGATGTAGGACAGAAATAGGATATTGTGGCTGAACCACGGACTAGAGCAACCATGCCATTAAAGGCACGGGTCCTTTCAATGATAACGTAAGTGAGAGAATCCTAGTGATATGGTATGTACAAATTCTGCCCCAGGAACCATTCCAGAGATTTCGTTCCCCATACCTCCCGAGAATAGCAACAAACTGTTCTAGCTCTGCCTGTGTACACTGGCTATCCGTGTTCATCTCCACACTGGAACCTTTGGAGTCTTGTATAGATCAAGAACACATATCGGGGCTGAGTTCAACCCTATTTCGGTCTTGGACCTGACAGAGGTAATCCTCTCAGGCTTTGATATCCCTGAGGGTTCAAGGTCGGACTGAGGTATGTCTCAACCATATGGGTCAGTACTGGCCTAAGCCGCAGCCCAAACCCAACCCGGAGCCCGCTCCAGCCATATAGACCTGATCCTGGCCCCATCTTTTCGCAGTCAGCATAAAGTGACTGCTACAACGAGGGATCTTCACATGTTAGTGTGTGTTGTAAGACCATAATCGGCGCTAGCAGCTATTTTGTGCCTTCGTAAGTCTTGTCTCTTTTCCTAGCTTCCATTCCAACCAACGCCTCCCGCCCAGAGAGAGTGAGAAATGAAAGAAAGGAAACTCATTCCAACATATTAATGGTGTCATTGCTGACAACCATGTTGCTGACCATGTAAAGTCATACTTGTTCACTTCGATCGCCACAACGAGAAGAGATATGCCACTGAGCTCGCGTAGTGAGGACTGGCAAAGGCTAACAAGCACGCGTCAGTGATCGCTCCCAGCAGGAAAACCCGCAACAGTGTATTCGGGATGAGTGTCGTTAGCACGTGTCCCGAGGCCATCAAGGCCGTCCACTTCCAGAGTGCCGAGCCTTGAGGCGGGGCCGGGGGGACGACGATAACGTTGCTCTCGCTTACAACTGAAAATGTCGGAGAAGGCATTCCAGGTGAAAGCGGGCCCGGAGACAGGAGACCGGGCGATGGGGGAGCGGATTTTGTGGTTGCCGGTGAAGAGGAGTTGCTCGTCCGGTCAATGACAATCGGTGGTGGAGTTGGAGTACGGCGAATCTCGTTCACCAAGGGACTGCGGCTGAAGAGGTTCTGTAGATGGCAGGTATCCTGGACTCCAGCAGACAATGATCGGTTCCGCAGACTGAGAGTCTCCTTGCGCAGGACAGAGCTGATCGTGGTCCGGATCCCAGATAATTCGTTCTGATAGGACATAGTCGATCCATTTACGTCGGTCTTCAGGACCAGCAGTTGTTGTTGCAGATCCCGGATCTCGTCCATGGCATGGTTGAACCGTTTCTGCCAGACTAGTTCAGGACTTTGTGCATACGCGGGTGGAGGAGTATGCTGACCTATGTGTGGCGGAGTCAGACGTTTCTTCGGTGGTGCCACTCCTCCCGCACCAGCCTTCTGGCTGTTAGGCACCGATGGATATATCAGATTTGCCAAAGCCGCGTCGGTCACCAGGGGGCTGCCCCAGCTGGCCGTACTGCTGCTGACTGGCGTGAACTCGTCATCTTCGAACCGCCAGGGAATATTGTCAAAGGTCGTCTTGAGAGATTTAATGAGAAGCTCGTCGGGTAAGCACGAGGTTGTCAAGCTCAGTTTGACTTGTCGCGGCGTCGGTGGTGGTGCCGACTCTTCGGCACGAAGCCGCTCAAGAGCTGTCTTGACTAAGGGCAATAGATGTGATAGCGCCCATTGACCGATAGCTTCGATCCAGACGAGGAATTTGGTAAAGTGGTCATCGTTGCCGAGATCGAATTTGCATAGCGGTGACATACAATATACTTGGCCGTGGTCGATCCAGTGAAAGTTGAGGACGGCAAACCCGTTGTCAATCGTGCATGAGAAGGCAACAGGCAACTCAGGCATCATTTGACCTCTCCACGCTTTGGCGTACAGCATTTGCAACGCGCGCACACACCATGCGCCGCCAATCGCACATTGGTTGTTCGCCGCCTCCAAGCGGTTCTCTTTCTTGCCCCACACTCTCTCGAAGGTCAAGAAGGGACAGTACAGGGCCGCTCCTGGCGCGATGTAGCCCGTGTCGAAATGTACAACGGTCCCGGTGACGACGAGCCACGACGGAATGACCTGAATATCCTCGGCACTCAGGGCCGAGGAGGAAAAGCCGCAGCCCAAACCCGACCGTGGAACAGAGAGCTCGTATAGCGGGCCCATTTGATTGATGGCTCGCTCAGGGAGAGCTTCACGGCTGAAAGACGGCACCATGCACCGTGCCAGTCGAGGTTTGTTGTCGATCGGAGGGAGTAAATTCGGGGGAAAGAGTGGCGAGGGCCCAAACCCGCGACCAGCTACCACTTGGTCGCGAAACGCCACCTTTTGTGCCTCGAACCGAGCTGCATTCATGCTCTCTGCTTCGATGCTGGCCAACAGCGATTCTGGAATCTTTTCTTTGGCTGGGCTGTCCAACACTCTAATCCGGTGTGGCGCTAGGACATGTAATCGAAACGTATTCCACGGGAGATGGCTCCCGTCATACGATGAGGGAGGCAAGTCTCCATCGGAGGAGGAGGTGCTAGAGCAACCACTTCCTGCGGACATGGTGAGGCGACTGGCACAGAAGGGCGATCAAGGAGCTCTGATACTCGAGTGATCCTGAACCGTTCAGCGCCCGGTGCGTGCTGCGATGTGAGTATCTGTCAACAAGACATAAAAAGATGACAAAGTGAGATCACTGTTGTCGACGGATGACAGAGGATGATACAGAGTTACTGCAAAGTAGAAGAGACGGGAGCGCTGGAGTTAGAGTTTAGATAGTCGAGACAAGAAGTGACAGAGCACTTGCACCATGCGTCCCAGACATATTCTGCAGGCATGGTGAGCGCTTCTGCATCTGCGACCTGGAGGAGGCCAGGTCAGAGATCGTTGCCGGGCGCTTAGGATTTTGACTATTACCCACCATCCGTGCATCCCCGCCTCCCGTCCTCGCTAGCAAAGGTATTTTTGGCACGTTATATCTGGTTAGCAGTGACGCTGATTTCCTCGCTTCTGGACTGCCCGTTTTATCACAGAAAGGATATTTATCATGCTTGAACTCACGCTTGAACGTTCGACGCCCATCTCCGATATCTCAGCTTGAAAGATCTCGCCGGAACATAAACGCCGGAAACCGGTACCCCCGGACGTGTGGCCTCATAGTAGGCAACCCTGACCAGGGTGATTGACAGCAAAAGTTATTGGCAGAGGAGCCCGTGAAGGAAGGCTGAAACAGCAACAAGCGCTTCCGAGTTGTGTGTGCCCAATACTGGCATCGCGGATGTGTGGCATGATACAGGAATGGGAAGCACTATTCGGCAGACAGGCAATCATTGGCAGATGCTTTGGCTACGTGGGTGGGCCAAGTGGAAGGCCACCTCAGCTGAAACGGCCAACAGCGCCTAATAATAGGGGGTGGAACATTGGAACAGCCAATCATGCGAATCACGCTTGACCTGAGTCAGCCTCTCGGCGCTTAGGATTGTCCAATCACACGGCGTGACAATTCTTGATAATGCCGATATCCGTCACACTTCATCCTGGCCCAACTTCGCCTCAAATCAGGTCTTCCGCTCACTTGCACCTCCAGTCGCTCTCCGAGGCGGCTAGATGTGCAAGGGGGACGCAGCACCATCTCCTTTCACAGGCGGGGATCACTCTAAGATCGGCTGAACCCGCCCCGATCCACCGAGGTGGTGTGGCAACCGCTGTCGGGCGTCATACCATCTCTCCACCGCACACTCGTGCCGGACCTCGCCAGGCCGGCTGCTGCCATGGCGGTGGCCATGACATTGCTTGGGCCGATCTCCTATGAGAGCACATAGGAATGAACCATATTGTCACTCTTCCAACTCATCATTATCGTTATGGGTTAGACTGTGGCCTCGGGCAGTGTATGTACAGAGCAGACTCGACAGATGATGCAGTTTCCGGCAACGCCTTACATTTCATATGCACCTTTGAGCTCGAATTATCGTAGCGGGCTGCGAAAAACACGTTGTACAAGCATCCGTTGACACAAAGAATTCGTGCAGAGACGAGTAATCCGTGTCTTGCGTCAGCCCTCATGGGAAACTGCACATGCTTTTCAAGATTCGCTAGAAGATGCAAGAGGGAAGTCAGTCTGCAATTCCAATGCTTCCGGGAGGGCGCTAATACATCGACGCCGTTCTCGACGCTCAGCTTGTATGTCCGTACGGTGCAGCAGGCAATCTTCCGAATTGTGCATATTGCGACAGGTACTTTGTGCTGATTGCGAGGGGTAGTGTCATTTTGACCCCACAGAAAGTTGCGGCTGCGGATGCTTGGTGCCGCCCCCTTGCAGGGCCATCCAGGCAGTGTGACACGTCAGCGCTGATTGCTCATATTCCGACTGGCGGCAAGATGATATAATCTTGCACTTCAATCGCCAGCAAGCGCCAAAAAAAGGCCTCTCATTGGCGATAATGCCGCGCGCAACTCAATGGCGCAGGCTAACGCAGTGAATCGTGTGCTCAATTGCCTCTGCCACTCTTTCTCAATTCAAAGCCAGAGGTTTCATTGGGCTGCGTCACGATGAAAGGCCACGGCGTCTCGTGTTGCCCATGCATGTGCTCCCAGAGAATAAGACATCAACTGTTCGACATCGCTGTTCATGTCACAGTGTATGCTGATCCTGGCTAACTTGCGTACCTTGTGGGATGGTAAGTTGAAAAGCGAATCGTCCATCACTCATCATCATTCCCGTTTTCGAGGTGGTCTGACTGGAACCCAGTGTTGTATCTGATAGGCTCTGAGCCATACGGAGCCATTTGTCGGAGCTGCGACTGGGATTGGGTCTAGGACACTGCCAACTGAAGAGAGTCGATCAATGGTGACCCGCCGTTTCAAATCACTCCTCTTCTCATACCGAACAGAGAGTAAATCTCCTTTCGCTTTTGAGGATCTTTGTACACCGACAGCTTCTGCGGTATTCCCTTTCAGACGGTCAAAACTTTAGTCAGCAATACCAGAGCAATATAGAACCCATGTTTGGGCGTTCACACGGCCTGAGACCTTCGATGCCCCAGCCTTTGTTGGCTCTTCCGCAGAGAACAGTCGTCCCAGCTGAATGAGGAAGTTTGAAAACAAATCTGATGAGAATCGTCAGGGGGCCTTTGTCGAAGCTGCAGAAGTGCGAAGGTGTCTATTTACAGGCAACAGTCCTGGTGAGTTGGAAATGCGTGGTGGATATATCCTCCTCCTCTTTGATAACGCTTACGCCTTCATAAAGTCGACGTTCCGGTCCTGAGCCGCATTTGAGCAGCTTTCCGAGATCGATCTCCACTCTTGAAGGTCCTTCAATGTCTTTTGCTCATCTGCCTCTATGCGTGCAACCGCGTCTGCGCCCAGAGCCAATCTCATGGGTAGAGGGGTTCTTGCTCTATCCGCAACAACTTGGTAGACCACGGCCGCACATGCTTCTGGCGCCGCCCATTATTCGACAATGCTTTCATTCGACATGTAGACCATGACCTGGCTGAACGGACAGCCTGGGTCGCGGTAGGCGGGATGCCGTGCCGAGAACTTCATGCTTGGTCCGGCAAAATTGGTCTTGACACCACCAGGTTCGATGATAAGAAACTTTACCTTCCAATCTGGATGCATCTCTTTGGACAGGGATTCGGTGAAGCCTTCCAAAGCGAACTTGCTGGGTTCAGTCAGAGAACCGACGAGCAATGCATCCAGCTTGAGCGGCAACTTCATTGCTTACCTCGCGTGATAGAAGGCTCCTCCAGGGAAAGTAACTCTGCCGCCCACAGAGCTAACTTGGATAACCAAGCCGCCCATTCCCCGTGGACTTTTCTCACGAAAGATGGGCAACACCGCCTTGGTGACATTGACAGCCCCCCAGAAATTGGTCTCCATTTGTGCCCGTGCGTCAGCATCGGAGATGCTTTCTGTGTCTGCTATGTGGCTGTACCCGCATTATTCACAACGATATCCAAGTGGCCGAATGTGTCAATGGTCGAGTCCAATGACCGGACAATGACCGGACAATGACCGGACAATGTCCTCCGGCGACGTGACATCCAGCTTCAGTTTGAGGACATTTGGCTCGTCAGGTAGGTACGAAAGCGAGTGGGGATCGCGAGCTGTTGCCACCACGATAGAGCCTGCATCGTAGGCCTGTTTTGCCAATGCTGCTCCTCTTCCTGAAGAGCATCCGGTGACTACATTCAATCAGAGCAAATCACGCAGCTGAAAGCGCAGACCACTCACTGAACCACACATCCTTGCTGGATCGATCTCCCATTTGACCACGGCGAACGGGGTCGACAAAAACATCTGGTCTGATTCTTGGGTTATCAAAGGATATGCTTTAACGCTGAGCCTGCGGCACTCGGGAGACAACGAGAATCGGGAGACAACGAGAATTCGATGTATTTGTCGATATATGTAGCTGCTTATCGTTTGCCACTGATGGTCCGGACGAGCTCGGCCGAATCCGGAAGGCTACCGGGCGCGACCAAGGTTTCTGTGCGTCAAGAACGACGTAATGCTTACCATGAGCGACTTGACCTTGGGCTGTGCAGTGTCTGAACATTAAGACCATAAGGGTCAATCTGGACAGGATCGGGTCTGACTTGAGGATTGTGATAATTCTTCGATGTGGCGCATCGCATCTTCAACATCTTCCACACGCCCTTATATGTTCGTGCTGGTAAGTAGCAAAGTGGATGTAATCCAGTGGATGCAATCCTGGCGGATAATACGATCACCAGGCGTCAAACAACCAAGGTGTCTGCAAAAGGGATGGTCCAGCTCTCTGTGTATATCCCATCGGCACTGGAGCGCAGGATGACAGTGAGAGATCTCCGACGTCAAGCTGTTCAGCAGCTGACGGTGGCGGTGGTGTTGAGGAGAATACTTGGCACCGCAAAGAATCCTGGATGGAGCAATTCAATAGCTGATCAATGCTGGTCCGGTTTCGGTACATGGGAGGTCCACAAGGCCGCGCCCATCTCTGAGGACGCTTTTAGTCATCATCTGAGTCGTAATCGCCCAACCCCAGACCTGCAGGTTTCGCGACTGTTGTCGGTGGTTTGGGAGCTGTGTCAGCTTTCTTGACGAGGCCTGGCACAAGAAGCTTCTTGACCTTCTTCGTCCTTTCAAAGGACGGCAACCCTTGTGTTGTGGTTGCGGCAGCCTGATCTTCCCCATCTTCTGGACTGGTGTTGATCTGGGCTTCCTCCTCGCGCCTGGCCTTCTCGACATTTTGTTTCTCAAACGCCTTGTGCGCGGCTTCAGCATCTTCTCTCTCCTGCGCCTCTCTCAGTTCTCGCGTCAGGTCCCTCACCTGCGCCAGAGCTTCATCTTCTTTGCCACCTTTTGCGCCACGCTCGATCCTTGCATTTCTGGTCCTAATTTCGTCCAGCGCGTCGGCAATCTGCATTTCCCGCTTGCTTTCTTCCATCTTTTGCTCCAATTCCTCCATCGCGTTTCTTTCAGCATTTTCCGCTTCTTCGGCCTCTTCCCGCTCCAGTCTGTCCAGCCGCTCCTCGTCGGTCTCCTTGAACTCAGTACTAGAGGGATCCCGCCACGGCTCGAAGTTGCGCTTGGCCCCTCGCTCACACGTGTAGTCCATGTTCTTCGGGTCCGTCTTGAAGGTAATCTCGGAGCTGCATCTCGTGCACCTGATGTAGAAACGGTAGATCGCGATCGTCAAGTATTTCTCATCCGTCGTCTCCTTTCTTGCGTTAAACTTTCGTCCTTTGTAGATGTACTCGCCGCAAGACGTGCATTTCATGCTGAAGGGCGCCATCAAGCGGACAGGAATCGTCTTTGGGCCCGTCGGTCGGAGATGCTTGGGAGTGCGACTGATTTTGGACGGGTCAAAATCAGGCGGATAATATTTGGTAAGAACCTTTCGTTCAGACATTTTGCTTCTGAAGTCACTTCTGAACAAGAGGGAGGGGACAGTCGGTACAAGTGCTGGACCAAGCGATATGAATGTGGCAGATGAATTATGTATCCGAGACGAGGGGATGGGAGTCACGTGATCTCGCTGCCTTCCGCGATGGTGGAGAAGGTGGCGATTTTGCTAAACAAAACTTGTGCTGCAATCAGAGAGCGGCCACCGCGACGCGTTCCACCCCCGCCAGGCGACCCCATGATCTGACTGATATCATGTCAATAAAGCCTCGAATTGCCCATGACGCGACTTGAAAGGCAGTAATGTGCTGCAATATTCCTCATCGACGGCCTGTGACCCAAGTTTGTGGCTCCGGATCTGTCAGCAGCAACTCCCGCCACCCTGATCATGGACAAGTTTCTCCGGGCATGGAGAGAAGATGCATTCAATAAAGGCCAGCATGATGCGGCTATCTATATCGGAGACAAGGTTTTCGCCTTGACGAGTATGTGAGTATTGCTTGCATCAACTGACACGCCACTGAGACGACGCAGACAACGATTCCGACGCATTCTGGCTGGCCCAAGTGCATTTCAGCAATAACAATTTCACTCGCGCCCTTGCACTGCTCTCTCGAAAGGACCTGATTGCTCGGAGTCTGTCCTGCCGCTACCTCGCCGCTCACTGCTACATCAAGCAGGGCAAGTATGACCAAGCACTCTCAATCCTCGGTGAAGATAATCCTGTCCACCTCATTGCCTCTTCACATAATGCAAGACGCAAACTGGCGCACGTCAACGGAGCAGCGGGAAGACACACCACTCAGAGGGGTGCTAAAGCTCAGCGGGACCGGATTGAACATAGCGAAGAGCGCGAACGTGACAGAGAGCAGGAAAAGGAGCTTGAGTTCCAGGCGGGAATGTGCTATCTGCGGGGACTGTGCTTCGCTAAACGAAACGCTTTCGATAGGGCGAGGGATTGCTATAAAGATGCTGTCCGGATTGACGTCCAGTGTTTTGAAGCCTTTGACCAGCTCATGAAGAACTCGTTGATGTCCCCATCAGAAGAAATGGCCTTCCTCGAAGAGCTTGATTTTGACTCGATCCGGATTGATGACCCGTCACGGGCACAAGAAGCCGCTCACTTTACCAAACTCCTCTACACCACTCGACTGTCCAAGTATGCATCGGCCGCCACGTTGGCCAACGCGACCGAAACTCTGTCGACGCATTACAACCTCGCCTCGAACCCAGATCTACTCCTCACTCGAGCGGAATCACTCTATACCCAATGCCGCTTCCACGAAGCTCTCGCCATCACAACCCGCATCCTTAACCCTCCGTCGATGTCTGGTTCGTCGTTGGACAGCACCATGGTCAACACAACGGCCTCACTGGGTCACACTCCCAATCTGTACCCCTTACACCTGGCCTTGCTGTATGAGACAGGTTCCCACAACACCCTATTCCATCTCTCGCATACACTGTCAGTCCATGCGCCGCACGAGTCCTACACCTATCTCGCCATCGGTACATATTACCTCTCCACATCACGCATCTCTGAAGCACGCCGTTTCTTCTCGAAAGCTTCTCTCATGGACCCACACTCGGCGCCGGCCTGGATCGGCTTCGCACACACTTTTGCCGCCGAAGGTGAGCATGACCAGGCCATTGCCGCATACTCCACGGCCGCAAGATTGTTTCAAGGGAATCATCTTCCCCAACTGTTTCTCGGTATGCAACATCTTGCCCTCAACAACATGCAATTAGCTTGGGAATACTGTGTAGCTGCTTTTCAGATGAGCACTGGAATTGTCCAGTCTGGCTCTGATGGCGAGCCGGGGCACCGGATCTTCCACAACGACAACTTGGGCGGCGATCCTCTTGTTCTGAACGAGATTGGGGTGATTTTGTATCATCAATCAAACTTACCGGCCGCTATCAACCTTTTCAAAAAGGCTCTAGAACTTGCCGCTGAGCTCGGCTGCAACATGACTGCCTGGGTGGCCACGAGGGCCAATCTGGCCCATTCTCTTCGGCGCCTGGGCAGATTGGAAGAGTCCCTGGCTGAATTCGACGAGTGCTTGAGGACAGCGACTGGTGGCGCCGCTCCACCATCTGCCTTTGAGCCAGGACGTGGCATGTCCGCTTTTGCGAGCCTGAGTGTGAGTGGCGTTGGTGGATCGGGCCCCAGTGGTGCTGCCAGCGGATACGACGAACGCAACTTGATCGGTAGCATACACACCAGCCGGGGTTTGGTGTTGCTCGGTATGATGGGCCGGACCAGAGAAGCTGTTTTGACGTTACATGAGGCTGTACGGGTGCTGGGCGGTGATGCTGGAGGCGGTGGGATTGCAGGAACTCTTCTCAGTCGTGCCATGGAGCTGTGGGCGCTAGAAGAAGGCCCAGATGAAGACGACGAAACGGCCCTAGAGCTGGCACCGGTCAACAAGGTCATCAACAGTCGACCACGGCGGAAGGCCAAAAAAGTCCCCCTTGACGTAGCCGACGGGGGTCCGGCGGGCAATGACAAAATTCGAGAACTCAGTCATGAGCAGGAGGTGGAGCGGCGAATGGACGGAGACGCTGACGAAATCTTGGAGGCGGCGTTGAGATCTGTCCGGTGAAAGAGATTGATTTAAAACTGGGTTTGGAGGAAGATTCCTCTTTCCCACAGCAGCAGCCTTTGCATATGCGGGACGGCGCGTGCATTCAAGAGCCGAGAAAATGGAAAGGAGAGGAACACAGGCGGTCACGGTTGGATCAGGATCACAAAAGTAGAACAGCTGTATAAATATGAAAGGGCGACCAACACCTTTAATTTGGAATCTTCCTCGCAAAGCCCACTGTTGCCCTCTCTGAAATTCAGCGCTGGAATTTCATATTATGGTGCTTTCAGGTTGGGTGGATGAAGGATGATGTTCCCTAACTATCTGTGGCAAGGCAGAAAGGCTTTATACAGAAGAATCGTGCCAAGAGAGTGTGACCACCTCTGTCCTTTTACCAAGTGTCCATAACATTTCAAGTATAACACGAAACGAGAAAGGACCAGATCACTAGTCCAACTAAGTATTGATTAACAATACTCAACTCGCCTCCCGCATGTCAGTTAACTGCCGAAAAAGAAAAGGAAGACACAAAAGAGATGATTGTCCGCTATTGTTACAATAAGTATTGCTGCCCGCTTCCGCCTCGCTAGAGAAGACGAACCTACCAACCCATATCGCTTGACCAATTGAACCTCGGGAAGAGCAGATAGTGGCACTAGTACCTGGCATCTACTCCCCGTACACTTACATAACCATGTCGTGGATCTCCATATATCCTTCTCTTGCTTTAATACATGTCAAGTCATAACATACACCACCTAAATACCCAAGTGACATTCATCATGCCAAATATAAAAGAACACCTGATTGCGTACGGATGGAAACATGCTGCCCTGGCAAGCACGCCTAAAGCCAAGGCATCCATAGTCCATCCATGAGCGCCAACTTGAGCGGGTCTGTCGCCCGACTGACAAGATCCACCACATTCTGGCAAGCTGGCAAAACTCCGGCGTGCATGTTTTCTGGGCCGGCGCCAACGCTTCCCTGTGTTTTTGTCAAGGCCAATGCTCGACGCACGATAAAGTCGGCGTTCTGAGCGACCAACTCTCTCAGTTGTTGTCCTTCCATCTTATGGTCACTCATGGCTTGACTCCGCCCCGCTTGCCAGTTGTACATTTCGTCTCGGACGAAGATGCTCAACTGCTGCTCCATCTCGTAGCCTTGATCCTGCTCGGCCAAACATCGGGCGATGGCCATCAAACTGGCGGTAAATATACCCTCAATGGCCAGTGGCCCCATCAAGGTCTGAATGTTCGGAGTTAACCGGAATGGGACGGCCTCGGGGTTGAAGACATATGCCCTTGCAGAGTTCAGACTGGGAAGCATATCGCTGGACCAGATATTTCCTGTCCCACGGGCAATGTTGAGTTTGGTGGGATACCGGTTGGACATGTGCATGATGTAAGACATGAACGTGGTGGCGGCGAATTGATAAGCGAATTGACGCCGGAAGAGCCAGAAGTCGGCAAAACTGGGATAAATGTCTTGGAAATAACGGAGAGCAATGGTGTGCGGCACATAGCGTTCTTGAATCGTACTGAATATTTCCGTCTTCATGATATTGACTTGCTCTTGAGTGCGTGGCTGAGTTTTCTGCTGCTCCACGATGGTCCGCGACTTTTCCAGCAGGAACAGAATGGGATCATCGCGGGACATGCCAGGAGCCTTCCGGACGTAATCTTCAAAAACGGTCTGGAGGGTGACGTAGGAAGAATCGTCCTGAACGAGACGGATGTAAGGAGCAATCGGAACAAAGATGGGCAGGTGAAAGTACAAATTCCGTCGGCGAGACTCTTTCCGTTTCGCGAGAGTCTGGTTGAATATGCGGAAGAGCTGGACAATACGCTCCTCGCGTCGTACTTTACCACCGGTGGGATGTTGGACGGCAAAAGGATGCAAAGATCCGTCATGGCCGCGAATGGTCAGGCGCCGGTGACAGATGCTGTTGCCGCGAACGAGCTCGACCATGGGCATGAACCGTTCAATGCGCACGAAGTCGGTGTTCTTGTCTTTGTGCTGCTGGTATTGTCCCGGAATTTCCACCGAATCATCGAACTTGAGAAACTTGAACTCGCTCAGATGATGGCTGAATTGCTCCAACGGAGCCCACTGCTGTCGATGGTCCAGCTTGTGCTCGAATTTGTCGCGCCATCGACGCAGCTTGTGGATGTATTCATACATGGTGGGCTTGGTCTGGACAAAGTCGACTTCAAAAGACTTGCGGACATGAGGCGGAAGAACCGAGGCGACAAACCGTGCAATGTTGGCCTCGGTCGATGCGGGAAGCTTGGCTCCTTCAACATAATTCTGAGGTCCTCGATTAAGGTAGGCCAGGCCGTCATTCAGTAACGCGACGATCAGGCGATGCGCATCTTCATCTGCCGGGCATTTGAAATGCTTCGAAAGCTGATCGGTCATGGTTTCCATGGACAGGGCCAGCAAAGGAAACGCGGTCTTCAATCCCGCCATGATCTCGTCGGCGTGATCCCAGGCTTTCTTCGACTCCTCACGCTTGGAAGCATCGGTGCCATTCAATGGGCCATTTGCTTGACTGTCACCATTGGGTTCCTGCTTTGGCTTGGGCGACGCTGGCGCCCCTCCCTCGCCGTTGGCGGTGCCGGGCCGTGAGCCCGTCTCGGGCTTTTCTTGCTTCGCCTGCTGCTTCTTTTGAGCTTCGAATTGCTTCTTCTTGGTCAAGAGCTCTTCCCTGGTGGCTCGGAGATGATAGAAGAGTGACTGAGGAAATGCTTTGGCGATCTTTCCGAGCACCGACTTGGCCAGTCGTGCCTCCTTGCGTTCCAGGCTGCCCAGGAGCTGCGGGACAAATGTGGTCCAGTACCAAACGGGTGTTTCGCCTTTGAAATCCTCAAAAGCTTTGGCGATGTGGCCTTCCTCATCGTCCAGGCTCAGCAACCACAGAACGCGACTGAGCAATTTCCGAGACTTGGCACTCTTGTAAAGACCCGCTGCTTCAAGATAACAGCTCACGGCATTGCTTGCGGCCTCAATATTGCTGGGGTTCTCCTTGAACTTCCGGTCTGAAAACTGCCCCCATTCGGCCCACGCTTTGGGCAGTCGCAGATCGTAATATAAAGCGACGCCAAAAGCTTCATTGGCCTCTTCCGTGTGTTGAAGCTTGGCAAGAAACATGCCTTTCAACGTGTAGAACTCGGCCTTTTGCTGGGGGCCAAAATAGTTCAGATTGGTGTTGTTGATGACGTCCAAGCCGTTGTTGAGCTCGGCCTTATTTTGGTAGTGGCATTTGGCTTGCTCTCTCAGCTTCAAAAAGGCTTCTTGGATTTCAATATTGGGCAAGGTATAGATCTTTCCCAGTTGATTGATGCACACGTCGGGCATCTGGTGCTTCCGCGCCACATGAGCAAATTTGTTGATGATCCAAGCCGTCTCGTGGTAGCCGCGGAAAGCGTAAGAGTTGTTGCCAACGTTGTTCCCCCCTTGAGGTAATAATGGCAGATATGTCGAGTTGACCAGCTGGAAGACATGTTGACGCCACGTGACCAAATCTTGCCACGCGTTGATATCATCCCATACGTTTGGTAGGCGATCACGCCAGGCCTGCAGCAACAATTTCACCTCCTGCGACTTGTTGTCCAGGTTCCGTTCATTGGTTCCCATCAAACTGTCGCAGATGACACTGGCATCGTGCAACTCGACGAGCTGCTGGAAGTTTTGAAGGATCGGGATGTGGGCATTGGTGATCCTCTTTGGAAGTTGATGCCATTTCCGGATGGAGAGTTGAATGGCCTCATCGCAGATGTGTTGAAATTCGGCGCGGGAAATTTGCTTCGAGTTGTACCGGAGCAGGGCCATGAATGCCTGGAAGAAGGTCCGTCGGGGTGTGGGTGCGTCAGACACTGATTTGATCATGCTGTCCAGCTGATTACGGTTTTCGTCACCAGACCAGGCTTCATAATTTCGCCACGCCGACTCGAGTAAGAGATCACTAAAGTTTTCGTGCTTGGCGAACTCGCCCAAAATATCCCATTGTTGCAATTTTTGGGCACAGATCATCCAGTGGTCCTCCCAGAGGTAGTACTCACCCTGCGAGAAAGGTACGACGCCAGTCCGGGCTTTGACTTGTGCCGCTTCCCACAGCTGTTGTGCTTTGTCCCACATCCCGTGCTGCTCGTACGAGAGGGCAGCATTGGTTTCCATGTACTTGCAACGCCTCCTCCACGTGCCATAAAAGAGATCGTCTTCTTGCAGACCGGCGTATACCTCAACGAGGGCGTCAAGATTGCTCTCTCGGACTTGGGGGGTATCGATCAATGGGTCGATGGTGGATTCTTCCAGTGCAATGAGCGCCGTGTACCAAGCGTCGTAGGTCCGGCTCAAGAATTTCATGACGTGAGGGGGGACTTTGAATCTCGGTTTGGCTCTCACGGCTCCTTCGAGCAGGGCCTGAACGACATTGGGCCGCGAATTAAGCTGGCGCTGGTGGTACTCTCTCGTCAGAAGGGTGACCATCCCTTTCTCGAGATCAATGCGTTCATCACGGCTCAAGGCCGACCAACAGAGAGGAAAGAGTTTGACCCAGACATCATAGGCCACGCTGTCGTCCGTGTGTTGCAGCTGAGTGACGGGCTCCAGGAGATCTCGGACTTTGACTTCGTGAATCTCCTGGTTGAAGCGCTTGACAGCGGCGACGAGAGTTTCCAGCTCTTCTTCAAGCAGAAGATCGTCCTTCCTTTGCTCCTGGTTGACGAAGCTGGGGCTAAAAAGTTGTGACATGGGGCACACCGTCACATCCTCGGGATGGAGACGAGCAGGCATCGACATGTCGACAGAGCCCATGATGAGGTGTGAAGCCTGTTTCAACCAGAATGAATCTGCCAGCGTGTCCCAATTCTGCAAGGTCAGAACGTAACTGAGCCGATAGCTAGCGGTTTGCGACAGCGCACGATTGAAGATGTCCATGAATCGGTTCCGCATCTTAACATCCTTCGCCCGAGTGCCGATCAGAAAGGCGTGCTCGAGGCGGACGGTCAGTTCGGTCCGGGTGACGGTGGGATCCTCGTAAATCTTGATCACCAGCTCTAAAAACCGTTCGAGCAAGGTTTGGTCGGGCCATTTTTCGAAAATGAGCATTTTGTGCAAGACTGCCGTCTTCTCCTTCAAGGTGGGCCATAACTCGTTGGAGTCAAAGACCCATTTCTCGACCATGTCCAATACTTTGCCGCACATTTCCGTGCTGAAAGACTTCTCCACCAGCGAAGCGAGAACGCTCAGGAACGGGCGACGGTTGTCGTTGAGCTCGGCCATGCGGGAAGAGAGCACGTCGATGGTCTTCTTGATCAGGTCGACTCCGAGGGCAAACTCATATGGATCCATCAAAGGCTCTCCGAGCCGCCAACCTTGGGGCGGCGGACCGGGCGGTATGTTAAAGGCGTTAATATGCTCCTTGGCCAACTTTTGTTGGAGCGCTCTCATCGTGGCACTGATATGCTCATCCACGTCTGCCGGACGGACCAATGAGAGAGTCCACAAGTTGTTAATGCCGGATGTTAAGTTGCCGGAGGAGAGTGCTTCGCCGATGAAAGTCTTTGAAAACCTCGAGACGAAATCAGATGGCGTGGCGTCAAGTTCCATGGCATCTTCGTCCTCGGAGCGCTCCTTCGGCATGGCTTCGAGGACTTGTCGGACTAATGGCAAAGACTTGGGGTCGTCGGTGACGCCGTGCAGGCAGTCTTGTATCTCGGGGTCGTCCATCTTTAGAGGCTTCTCCAAAAGCTTTTGAATCGTGTCGCTGTGACTGACGATCCATTCATTCGACTTGGTGCTGAGTAAAATGCGCATGACTTGCAGGGCATTGATCATGCAGGTCAGATGCTTTTCATCGGGCTTGTCAGCCTTGTCGCCCGCCAGCGTCGGCTCCAGAAGCTTCTCATACAGGCCGACGTCGACATCGGCCCACAGCGCAGGAGCCAATAGCTCTCGTAGGAGCTGCACGGCTTTCTTGCACATGTCATTCGACATGGCCTGCTGTTGGGCCTTCTGCAGAGTCTTCAACTTGGGTTCGGCGGCAGGAACGGGATATCTTTCTGGCAACGACGTGATAAACGTAATCATGTACTTGACCACAACAGTGCGCAGATCGAGGGGAATGAGATATTCAGTCCGTTCCTTCGTAGGCGGTGGTGGTGCCAAAATCTGACTTCCTGACGCGTCCCTTTTCTTCAGCTCAGAACCTGATTGAGAAGGCGAAGCCGCCGCAACCCGTCGACTCTCCCACTGCTGAATCAAGGTCACCAGATCGAGCGCGAGCTTTTTGGACTCGTTGGAAGGGCTCGGCGGCGGGGCGATCTTATGAAGCATCTGGATCATTGTGGGGATGAAAAACTCCCGCGAATCGTAGAAGAGATCTGGCTGCCTGACGATGAAGTTGAAGATGCTCTGTACCTGCTGCAAATTTCCAGTCTCCTCGTTGAGAATCTTGCGAGGAAGACGGGCCCATGTCGGAGACCGTTTGTCTCCGGGAGCAGCGTTACCGGCAGGCATTCGGACGGGCAAGATGGGCGCAAGTACTTTCAACGCTTGGGTCACCAGTGTTTTGCCTTCATTCTGGTGGGCCTTGAGGAGCTGATTGTATATCTGAATCGCGATCTTCGTCGGCGTCTCATACGCCCGGATAAAGTAGCAAATAAGGACGTAGGCGGCGTACTTGTTGATCACATCCTCGAGTCGAATATGACTCCACGCGAATTTGATAATGTCCTTTCGAGCTTCTGAAACCGCATCCTTGTGATACTTGATCATGAAAGCGGACAACTGCAACGCCTCCATGCGAGAGTGATCGATGCCCTGTTGGGCAAATTCCTCGCTGACCTCGGCAGACTGAGACTTCCACAATCGCTCGTGGATCAGATCAAACAAGGTCTTTTCCATGAGAGGAGGATCGCGGGTTTGGCCAAGGCGAGTTCGCTGGACATCATCGGCCAAAATCGGGCTGACGACATAGTGCAAGAGGAATGTCTTCACCTTCTGTGGTGACGTCTTTTGCGAGTAAACTTCAAGGCTTCGGTCTATGATGTTATGCTGCAAAGTCGTCGATTCGGCCTGGATGACGGAGGTGTACAAAAACTGCATCAGCGTGAGAGGCGTCTTGATCTCTCCTTGTGCGGAGCTGGAGAAAACTTCCATCATAAAGTCAAGATCATCGGTGGCCGAAGCCAAATAGAGTGTCAAAATGTCCATGAGCTGGTCACCCGCTTGCTCCGCCCGCAGTCTTTGAGACGCTTGGAGTTGATCATGACGCAGCAATCTCTCCAGCTCTTTCCCCGCGGCCAACAGCTGCTTTCTGAGGTCGGGGTGCGCCCGCAGCCACTCTTGGGATTTATCGTGAATGCAGGTTGAATGGACAATATAGATGCCGTTGATCAATGCAATGTTCCGTTGCTGTGCGTCTTCCACCTCGAAAGCGGTCTTGGTGAGAGCCTCAGTTTCATCGATGACGCCCTGTCGAAGTGCGTCACTGGAAGCATGAGCCAGGATCTGGCCAAAGAAGCGACCATACTTTTCCTCTTGCAGGCGCGACTGGAAAAAGGCCCACGTTTCCTTCGGGTATTTGTTCAAGTACAAAATCAGCGGAAGCCGGAAAGGGCTCAAAGTCGTGCGGCGAAGCTTGCTTTCCAGATCGAGGACGCTATTCACCAGGTCTGTCATGAAACTCACGGCCGCCGGTGGCAACAAGTGGAAGATATTGAAAATCGCGGTGACGATCTTCATCTGGGGGTTCTGTTCGATGAGTCCAAAAGACACTTTCTGCAGCAGCTGGTCATCGGCAATGACCTTCATGTGCTCAAGCAATCGAGCTCCAATTTCGACTTTGAAATAATTGGTCAAAAGAGTCAATAGTCTCGCAAGACCCTCCAAGCCGGCCACGGTGAGACGCTTTGAGTCCTGGAGATTCATCAAGATCGGCCGCAAGCCATTTTGCAGGAGGTCTTTGGGCAACTTGATTGTCTGCGCCAGCACCTCCTTGAGTCCAGCATTGGCAGCTTCGATGATATCTGGAGCCTTGGAGTAGAGCAATTTGAAAAAGACCGTGATTATCCGTGCTCGGCTGGTATTTTGGGGCCCTGTGGCGAAGTCGGGCAAACTCGTCGCCATCGAGAGTAGTCTGAGGCACGACACTCGCAAATTGATGATCAGTTCAGCGTTGTTGAACTCGTCTGGTTTGGGATGCAGGATCTCGGCGTCAGCATCGGCTAAAGCCAAAGACTCCATCATCAGTCTATTCAGCTGATCGCTCAGCGGCACCAGGTCATGGCCAAGGCCTAGACAATAGGTGATGGCATCGATGAACCCGGTTTGTGACAAGAAGGGGAGCGCTCTGAGAGGTTTGTTGAAGATGGGCTGCAGGAGTCTCTCTTTCACCGGCGCGATCACTTCATAAACCTCGACACCCATCTCCTCGGCCATGATGGAGAATGCACGCTGTGCGGTCTCGCGGACATGGCGATTCATGTGAGAAAGCTCGACACAGAAGGTGACAGATAACACGTGAATGTTGCTTTTCTCGTTCGAGAGCGCTTCTCGCGTGGCCCCGTGGCAACATTTCCTCAGGATGAACTCCAACGTCTCTCGGGCAATGACTCGCGTGCTGGCAGGAACATCTTGAGGGGTATCCTTGATCACAAAGAGCAGTGCTTTGATAATCTCGATCTGCTTGCTGGCCAGGAAGGCATTGCCGAGGTTCAGCTTGGTGATGAGAATCTGGATGCCCATTGCGGCGCCCGTCTTGGTAAACCACTCCACCTCCCGACATCTGTGACAGAAGGTCTGCGTCAGGTGAGAGAAGAAGGGAAGGCGTGCCGCCTTTTCTTCACTCCCAAAGATCACACGCGCAGTGTTGTAGACCACCGTCATGGCTGCTTCTGCCGACTCGCGAATGGAGATATGGTCAGAAGCCAAGCAATCGGACAGGACGTCGGCCAGAACCCTCGTACTCAAGTACACGGCGCCTTCGCCCAGCTTGACATCAAAGTCCTTACCCTTTCGACCGGCGTCACACAGCGCCTGGCCCAGTTCCACGATGGTAAAGTGGCGGCACACGTTGGAGATGAATGCGGTGGCCTCCACCTTGAGATCTGAGACCATGGTCGCCGTGAAACATGCCTTTAACAGCTTGCGAAGACTGCCTTCTTGCTCTCGCCCCTTTTGTACGGCCTTGTTGAACTCGTTCTCGGCCAACATGTCGGCATAGGTCGCAAACCGACGCGCCACCAGGTCGTTGGCCTGTAGGCGAAGAAGGGGGGCCAAATCCTCGGGCAGGACGTCGTAACCAATGAGAAGCTTCACTTCACTGCTGACGAGCTTGAAAGACTGCTGCTTGTAGAGATCCTGCGCCTTTGCATTTCCAGTCTTGGCACTCTCCGCCAGTCTTCTCACCGCCAGATCGACAGCTGTATCGAGGGGGAAAGCGCGATCACGATTGGTACCAATGAGCCTGATATCAAAACTCGGATCATCGTCCGTGTAGCGTCGGAAGGAGAGCTGGTGAGGATGATTCAGATATTTGCGGTTCCGGCCACCCAACTTTCCCAGGATTCTCATGGTCGTGTGGGAATGAAAATGCTGGTAAGGCTGTGGCTTCAAATGCTCAAAAAGTGCCGTCATGAGGTCATCCATGATGGGCGCCATGATCGGGTCTAGATAGTCGGCCGTCAAATTGTCCACGCAAAGTTCCAGCGTGCGAAGTCCTTGCCCGACGAGATCGGGCCCCGCGCGAAGCGCAACCACCAAAGGCCTCATGAGGTGATTCAGATGGGGCAGCAAATGGCTCAATCGCGCTGGAACCGTCAACGTCAGCTCGACGTAGAGGTCACGGTCATGGGGGTCTCGAGCGCCTTGAAGCAAGTGGTTGAAGGTTTCGAGCAGCATCTCCAGGAGCGGCAAGATCTCCTTGTACAACAGTTCAAAGCGGCCTCCGCCGATGCTTCGGAAGAGGGAGCGCAGCAGAATGAAGTAATGAATCGGTTTCTCCGCCGTCACAGATAGTTGAACACATTGCGTCACGATCTTCGTGATGTGCGGATGCAGGACTTGTTCGTTGTGGACCGAAAATAACGTCACTGCCATGAAAGACAGCTTGAACATCCGCAGGAGGATGGACGATTTGATGATGTCGGAAGATCCCACTTCCGGTAATTTGTTCATTAGGTACTGCAGCACCATTCCCGCAAAGGCGGGAGATGTCGCTTCACTGGCCAGGAAAAATTGCGGCAGGTGGAGCAGTGCGGTATGTTCAAACATCAACTCATGCAGGTGCGGTATCTCGGCTTGGAAGACCTCGTGAAAGGTCGCAGGGTCGATGCAGTGAAAGACGGTCCCGAAACTTTCCAAGAGCTCCTTTTCTTGAGAGCTCATTTGGGCCATGGAGTGGCTGGCCATGAAGTCGACCGGTGAGGAATACTGCAGATCGGTGGGCGGTGGCTCCGTATTGTAGTAGCGGAACACGCGAGCACCTTCATGAAAGAGCTTCCTGACCACTCGTGCCTCTTCGGCATTGTATCCAAAGGAGACTTCAGCCCAATTGACGGGAATGTTGGATTGGTCAATGTTCAGGCCGGGAGGATTGCAGTTCTTCAGTAGATAGAACATGTTCTTCAGGCCATTGACGAGGTTCTTGAACAAGAACTTGTTGTCGGCAACGGGGTCGGCGCCACGGTCTCGGGGATTGGACGTCTTGATCGGCGTGGCATTGAAGATGTCCACCTCGTCCCAGTCGGGGACCTGGTCTTTGTCGTCCAAGTACGTTTCCAGATTTTCTTTGGTCTTGTCGGCGTACTGCTTGCTCAGTTTGACCGCATTGGCGTACTGGTGATTCATGGCCGCAAACTTGTCTCCGATGGCGTCCAGGATCATGATGAGAAAGTAGCGAGCATCTTCTTTATTCTCCAGCTTCGTGATGCTCTCGGCCATATTGAGCAACAGCTTGGCACTCATGGTTTGGAAGCTCGTGCCCGGAAAACTATCATGAAGGTTCTTGGTGTAGACCTCAATCGTCCGCAGGATCTGATCGCGACTCAACAACTCGCGAACGTGATGAATCAAGTCGGCCAGCATGCTGTAAGCCAACGGACGCATGGTCTCGTACACCGTCAGCCCGTCGCCGATCAAAATACGCTCGTCCAGCAGCTCGTCAATCTTGTTCAGGAAGATTCGGCGATAGTTAAAGTTGATGATGTGCCGGATAGCCACGAGCAGCTCTTTGCGTGCACCCGACTTCTCTCGTGGACAGTCCTTGAGTAAGCGGACGACGACACTCGGAAGAGTGGGCAGAAAATCGGACAGCTGGTTCGCGTAGACTCGGAGAAGGTATGCCAGAAAACTCATGGTTTTGACTTGGGCCGTGATGAAATCCCCGAACGCGGCCCGGTTCTTGATCTCTTTGCTGACGCCGGTGAAAATGGTCTTGTTGGCCGCCGCTTCCGCATGCGCCCGTTCCTGGGCTTTCGCCTGCAACAGGAGAATGCCCTTGATCGGCGGGACGAATTTCTTGACGTTTGTCGCCACAAACGATCGGTGTGCTTGAAACAGGGACACCACAATGATCGGGCATTCAGCGAGCACCTTGAACGACTGCATCCCCTTGGCCAGAGGCACCTGCTCCTTCTTCTCATTACCAGGATCCGAGACGGTCGTCGCGGGTGAGCCAGGCCGCGGCGACTGGAACGTCTGCGAGCCAATATTGGGCGTCGAGGGCACTGCTGGAGGATGTCCCGAGGGAGTGTCAAAGGTGTCGTGGACCACCTGCTCCATCATCTCAAACATTTCTTGGATGAGATCCAAGAAAGGCTGCACCCTCGACTCGGTCGCCTTGGCTTGATGGCGCTCAAGGTCCATAATGGTCTTGAGACACAGCACGGCATTGTCCTCATTTTCCACGCGCACCAGGTCCATCAATGTGTCGACGATATCCAACGCATATGGTTCGACCTCGGGAGAAGAGTGCTGTAATCGATGCAGGACCTCGAGGATCTGATTCCGGAGAGTGTTCTCAAAAGATAAAGGTGTGAAATCTGGCTTGCCCTCGAGGATTTTCTTGAACACGGGCCAAAGTTTTGACAGGAATTTGTGGTAGGTGGCAGCGGGCGTGCACAAGCTTTCAATCGAGTCGCGGATCTCAGTCGCGACATTGGCCTTGGTTCTGGTCTCTGCTCAACCGGGTCAGTACACATTCGCCAGTCACATACACACACAGCAACATGGAACAGGCAGGCGTACCAATTTTCGGATCCGACAGCCGCGCCGCGTAAATGTCGATTTTCTGAGCGGCGTCCATGGTTGATGAGGCGCTTTGAGCCCGTCACCGGCGCACAAGCCTGGCTCAGGTCTCAAACTCCACCAAGAACAAAAAGACAAACGTCGTTCCAGGAGCCGCTGCGCCGTCATTAGTCATGTGCGCCAGAACGCTCTCACATCTGGAAATGGCTCCGTCCCCTTGTTCTCAAGAAAAGGATACGGCGCGCTGTTCGTAAGGTGGGCTACCTGCCGAAGCGATCATAAAAGGCAGGCCGAAAGCGAGAGGCCAGTCTGTCCTGATAGAAGGATCTCTCGTGCCACAGGACCATAAAATTATGCCGTTGTTGTGGCCTTCCAAGGGTCGATGGGTGACCAAGCCTCACAGCTGGACAGTTGGAGATGGGGGAGTGAGAGGCACATCCAAAATGCGCGGGCATGGCCTTCACTGAATTCATGCATTAGCGCCGTTGATCATAGACTCTTAGCGCGACTTATCACGTGAGCTGCTTGGCTGTCCATACACCAGGCCATTCTCCTCTCATCCAGAGCAGAGACCAGGAATGTCAGCTTCTTACACGGTGGTCAGAAGAGAAATCTATTATCAGGTCTTTCCCACCCCCTTGCTCGTGTCACATTCTTAGCCCCATGCTAACTTGGCGCAGATCTGCGCCGACTTGTTGCTGCTAACACGCCAACAGAAACGGGCTACTTTTTGGATGTCGTCAATATCCCACGCCAGAAGCATACACAACAAGCCTCAAGCATGATCTATCGTCCACCAATGCAAGTCCTCAGTCATTGACTTTCCTCGGATGTCCCCAACCTCTACGACGCAATGTACACAAAATGTCATAGTCAACTCTTTCGTGCACTGGTCTCAACCCCGCCTTCACGCCTGACCACCATGAGATCAACTCTTTTGTTCTTGCGTCTCCGGCGCCCCTAGGAATTGGTACTTCTTCTGAGAAGCGGAGCGTCGTTCGCTCCACTTGAATTATTGCGGCTTCTTCGTGGCCGACCTTCGCCTATGCTGTTGGATCTCCGAGATCGGGTACGCCCGTGGGAGTCAGCCCGTCGCCTCTGGAAGATCACGATGGTATGTTAGAAACAACATTCAAGGTCACTATAATAATAGAAGAAATCTTAGCCCATAGAAATTCAGCGACACGGTGCTGAGTGGAGAAACGGAGCTGTCATGCACGACAACTATAAACTTACTGACGACGGCTTCGGGGTGGTCGACTCATCGTGTAGCTTGAGCGCGTCCAGTCGCTCCTGATTATCCTGGGTGTCGTCCGTCTCCGGTTTGTCCTTGATCGCCTTGGTGGGAGGAGAGCCGAGCCCCGCCTTCATTTTGTTCGCTTGCTCGGTGAGCTTTTCCCACTTGTCTTGACGCAGCTTTTCGCGCTGTTCGGCACTGTTCTGCATTTCGTTGTATTCATGCGAGCATTCGTCAAACAATCGAGGATTGATTTCCATGAAGAGCTTCATGGCGTTATAGACCATGCCGTGAATGGTGCTAATCGCCTCATTAGAGCACCATCGGTGTATCGGCACCAAATACATACCGATTCCAATGGCCTTTAGAATTTTCATAGAGCGGGGCAAACATGATGGGCAAGATGGTTTCGACGTTGTCGCTGACGAGATTGCAGAAGTATTCGTTGTTCCAGAAATAGAGTGCTCTCTCGGCCACCTGTCACTCGTCGTGTCAGCAGAAATAAAGAGCCATCGTTGTCGTCGTGGTGGGAGTAGTGGGAGTGGTGGTGAGAGTCGTGCTCACCTGAAAGTGTGGACTGGCGACAGATTTGGCCAATTGATTGAAGAGCGGCTCCTGGACCTTGGCAAACTCTGCAGGGTCCATGACCTCAAAAATGTCCTCGATTTCATTCAAAAACATGACTTCCTTTGTGCTGTTGACCTTGGGCCAATACCTCAACAAACCGAGAACGACCTAAGAACAGGTTAGCGACGACGTACGGAAGACGGCCTCGAAACAAATACATCTTCTGTTAAAGCCGAGTCCTTTTCGAGGAATTGGACGATGCAATATGCCAACTGTGGATGGTACATGCTCAAGCTCTTGGCCTTGTGAAGCGGAAGGAGAACTCTGGTCAGGAAGAGCTTGTGTTCCTCTTTCAACGGGAGTGCAAATCCGTTGATGATCGAACCCAAGATCTCGAGCAGTTCGGCAATGCCGTTGAACCGTTCTGTCTCGTAGACAAACTGGAAGAAGACATTGTTGATCGATCTGCGGATGTAGGACCGCAGGTTGAGAAATTTCCCGTAGATCCGGTGTAAGGTGGTCTTCAAAAAATCCCTCTCCCTGGGATCTTCAGAGTCGAACAGTTCCAGGAGCTGACGGAGTCAGTACACACGGTCCAGGTCAATCGGCGGTGGACGTACCTGCAGGACGAAGCGGTGGTCAATGTAAGCTTTGGCGATATTCGTGTTGAAATCTTGGCTCTCAATAAAGCGAAGGAAAAACTCATAGACGACTTGGATATGAGGCCATGCGACTTCCAACACCGGCTCGTCTTCTTCGGGATCAAATGCTTCCCCTTGAGGGTTGACCGGAGGTGGTACTGGGCGGAACAGATTCTTGGCAAACATCTCGACCACTTTCGGGTACATGGGCTCGGTGATGACTGACCGGTTGTTGGCCACATAGTCGAGCAGTTCATGCAAAGCCAGTCTCTTGATCTCCTTCGATTTCATGTCCGCAGTCGGATCGTTGAAGTCGAATATGATATTGCACTGGTCGATTTTCTGCATAAAGAGTTCCTGCCGTCGGTTCGGCGGGACTTCGTGAAACCCGGGCAGTTTTTCCAGATCACGAGCTCGCTGATCAGAGACGTCAAACCGTGACGAGTGCTGCCTCTTTGGAGTCCGGATCCCTTCGGGCACATCTTTGGGGGTGGATTGCAACCGATCGAACAGAAGCGATTTGGGTCCCGACTTGGGGGGGGCCAGGTCGTGAGGCATGGTCTCTGTGAGACCCGGCTGTGGCACATGGGGCGCGCTGGGGCTGATGATCACGCTTGGAGCCAGGCGATCGGCCTGTCTCCCAGGCGGGCCAGAGCCGCTGCCGGCGGGATTGCCAGGGGGGGAGATGTAATGCTGATTGCCCACGACGCCCGAACCGGACCCATGGCCGCCCAGATGTAACGCATTGGTATGATTTGCATGTCCAGCATCATTATTTGTGCTCTTGCCACGGACATCGTTCACATTCGTCAACGACGAGGTCGGTGTCGGAGTGTTGGAATTGTTCGGCGATCTTGAATCGCCTCCGAGGGTTGTGGAGGCCGATATGGGAGAGGCCGTGCCGGACGACGAGTCCTTTTTCTTCGAAGACTTGTTCGAGTCTTTGGCCCGCGACAACTGCTCGTGCTAGAACACATCAGTGAGTTTCATCGTCGACCCGAGGCCAGGGGGAATGCATGTCGATCGCATGATCACTTGGACGTCCCCCGTCTCACGTACCACTCTCTGCCGGAAGCCCTTCATTGTAGCTGAGGAAGTCAATCACTTCATCCAATTCAACCGGCTAGCTGCGCAGTCGACGCACCGCCTTATCGAGATTGAGCGGTCCACGGCCGTCGTTGTGTTGGCATCTGAGGGAGAGGGCCCCAACTGGCGTGTCAGTGATGTGGAGCGAGGTCGTCCCAAGTCATGGAATGTGAGTCGACGAGAGTCTTCCGTCAATTCGTCATGGTGCGGCCGGGCTGGGGTGCGGCGCAGGGTGACAACAAGATCGGCTGAAGAATTGCGGTTAGCTGGTACCACGGTGCACGACGATTGGAGAGACCGGCATACTGCAAACAAAGTGGTCTATGATCCGAGAATGGAAGCTAGGCGATCCTTGTGGCGGGCTGTGTTGCTATTGCTTTAGGGGGGCGGTGCACAGCACTGTGTGTCTGGCTCAATCAAGTAATATGGCAGCTGGCGGGGATTGCCAGGCCTGAGACGAACTGGCCCAAGTTTGTGGTTGTAGTCACGTGATGCCAAGCCTGAGCTGGCCGATCGAGTTTCAGAGTTTCTGCAGCCCTCCCTCGGCGACTTCAAACAAGTCGGACAAGCCCCAAAGTCTTACAGGACCCCCTCTTCATTTCCAGAATGCCAATCCACCATCGGATGGCGTTCTTCCGCGAATAAAATCGAGGGCACCAGAGGTGTGACTAAGCTGCCTAACTTTGGGTCAAAATTGAGCCCGTTCATGACGTTGCTGTCGCAATCAGTTCGTTCGTCTGAAGCGCCATAAGGCTGGAGCACTGGTAATTTGACTACGTTTGCATCTTGGATTCCCGGTGAACAAAGGCTGGTCGTCCGACTTTAAGGCTAACGTTGTAGCAAGATGTCAAGTCCTCGGTCGTCGGACCCGGCTATGAACAGGCATGCGCCGTCTTATCCTGTCTCAAGCAAGTCTGTGGTCTCAGTCGAGCACCCATGCCTGGTCCGAGATGCCGATAAAGCCATCGACATGCTCGGAGGCCCCAGAGCGCTGGCGGAAGCGGTGGAAAAGCCGTCCGATGTGAGCCTGAGCCTCAGTTTCAGACCGGACGATGCGGCCAGCCGCAGTGTCATGTCATTAAACAACAGCACCAACAATCTCTTGCTCAAAGTGACCGTGCCCAAGCGGACGGGGAGGAAGCGCAAAAGAGGTTCTGACGATCCATTCGTCCCGGACTCGGCGGACTCGCCAGTGAGGAAAGATGCAAACTACCTCATTCAGTCACTCCAAGACAACACATCCAAATACACGATTGAACCTCTGGGCATCATTCAAAACACGCACATCTGGCGCACGATGCCAGATTTTGTGTACTCGACCCGCGGCTCATCATTCTTGGACAACCTGCGCACCAAGATCCTTCCTCAAAAGTACGCTTTGATGAATGAATGGTCCCTACCCCGAACATACGGGCTCGCCGATACTGAGACCGTAGCACCGCCAGTTTTTTCAACCCAAGGTCTTCCCCACAACTATACCTACCGTCAAAACCCCGCGGTGAAATCCATCTCAGACCCGGTCACGGGTCGGAAGAAACTGCAAAATACACAAGCTCCGATGAGAATCTACACGTATCAGTGCCAGCACGATGATGCAGCTTACCCGTCGGAGCCTCACCCACTTTGTCACCCCATCTCGGAGCAGACAGCGAGCCTTCAAAAGCTCCGTGAAATAATGGACATCCTTTTCAAGGAGCGGCCTATCTGGACTCGCCGTGCTCTTCTCAACCACCTTCCGGACGAAATACCGACGTTCTTGGTCCGCCAGGCTCTTGCGTATATTGCTTTCATCCTCCGGTCAGGACCCTGGCGAGACACCATGTGCAGATTGGGCTTTGACCCTCGGAAAGACCGGTCTGCCCGGCGGTATCAGAGTGTACTCATCCAGCTTGTGTCACGGGACAAGGGTAAGGCCGACACGCGCGAGGACTTCACGCGACCGTGGGTTCGAAGCAAAGACAAGACGTCTCACATCTTCACGGGCGAACAGGAAGTCCCACCCGACGGGAAGGTGTGGCAGCTGTGCGATTTAGAGGATCCGCAACTCAAAGCGTTAGTCGACATTCCAGATGTCTACGTCCGGTCAACCTGTGAGACGCGGTACTTTGGCTGGTACGCAAATGGCACAATGTCCAAGATCCGCGTCATTCTGAAGGCGAAAGTGGACGCGCTCAATAGCCATGAGCCGCTCGACGAACCTGCTCTCGACCGGTTTCTACGGTTGCCTGAGCAATGGGACGGACAGAGCACCATGCCACGAGAGGGTGAAATGACGGATCTGACGACGGGGTATTTGCCAAAGACGTCCACCAAAAAGGAACTGGAGTGGGCCAGCGCATATCGAAGTTTATGTCGTACCAAAGAGGGTGCCCTGCCCATTACCGGAGGAGGTGGCAAGGGTCGGTTGACGAAATCAAAGCCTTCCACAAGATCCAGCTTCCTTCCTTCCAGCACAAGTGCCAGGGCTTCACCAGACTCGAATGATCTGGCGGACACATATGGAGAGCCTGAGGATGGCGACAGCGAGTTCGACGGCACTGAAATTATGGGGGGAATCGAAGGTGGTATCGATCCTGCAGCCAGCGGAGAGTTCGATTAAGACACTCTCGGATACAGATGTGCTCTGCCAGGAATTATCATATGAAGGCATAGTGAGGTATCGCCAGCGGATGTCTAACCACATCATGTCTAGTCCAAAAGTGCTGGGTCCCTTGAAGTTTTTATCCATGGAATGCCAACGTCCTGAATTCAGGTCCGATTCCTCCATATGTGGTCAGATGGAGCGTTGGTCAAGGGTGGTCAGAACTTCATGAGAGACTTGCACATTGTATCTCCTTTTGGTAAATGACAAGTACATTGTTGTAAGGCCAACTTGAGATGTGAGAGCAACGTGATGCACCCTGCAGACACAGATTGTGAACAACAAAGTTGAGTGTGTAGCAGGGCTGGCAGGGACCAAGGGGTTCTGAGCTATCTGCTGGGCACCAGCAGGTGCCGATATGCGCAGCTAGGCCGTAAGTCACGTGACAGCTACTTCAAGTAAACATGACGGCCTTGGCAGTGCACAGGCAGCCACCACAGGTATTACTGTCTAGCTACTGTTTCTACACCGTATTGAAGATAAATCCTATTGAGTCGGCATTGCCTAAAAATGATGCCTCCTCACAGCACCACGCAGAAGCGGCAACAGAGTCATAGATCTTCCGAGTCAAGCTACAGTCGCATTCGATGGAAGATTTATACCTCTGAGAGTGATATGATCCCAAGCGAGAATGGGTTCATTCATTGGCGACCTCAGACACCCAAGGACAAAGAACCAGGAGACAAAAAGAACCACGGACGTATCAAAAGGGGGAAAGGCTCCCAGTCCTACTCTAGCACACATCTCCATGTCTGCCCGTCTCCGCTCCAGCCACTTCCAATAAATGGAACGCATGGACCCGTTTCTCAAATTCCCTATTAAGGCGACCAATTCGGTACATACGGCCGTCGATTATTGTATGCCATCCTTCATACCCTACCACTTTGCTGTCGGGAGAGGGCCCCGTGCTAATCCAATCTAGTCCTCCGCATTTGCAGGACCAGCATGCCTGTGTATTCGACACTACACAATGAACCCAACCCACACATCACTCTACTATTCCCCTTCGCGCTCCAGCATGCGACCCTATTCGAATCAATCATCACCGTCTGTCGAGCATCAGAGCTTATTTGCCTCGGGCGATCTGCCTCTGACGACATGGTCTTCCTGCACCACCGTGCCCAGACGATATCCACACTACGCTCGAAATTACGATCAAATGACTTTGCGGGCGACATGTGTCTCCTCGCAGTCTCAATGTTACTGACTTCAGAAGTAATGTACCGCATGTACGCTTTGCACATTCTGCTGACTGAGACAGTATCTTGTGGGCAATATAGCTGCCGTGTGGGCACACGCAAATGGCTTGAAGCGAATGATCGAATTGCGCGGAGGATTGCGGGAAGACTCATCATGGAATCGATTCATCAAACGTGGTATGGTTGCGTGAGTTTCCAGTTTTCAGGATGATTTTACAATTCAGGCTCACGGGAGAAAGACTCGAATTGTTCGGCTCCTTCATCGCCGGCTGTCCACTGCAAATTTCAACTGACTCACAGAGCCCCATCACGGAGACTTTCCAAGGATTTGCACTCGACAGGCCCCTCTTTTACCCCCCTACGCCTTTCCCACCCGATATGTGTACCATACTCTCTGGACTTCCACCAGGCATCTCCGAACTTTGTCTCTCGAGCGCGGTGTCTGAACAAATGATGTATTTACTTGCCTCGGTCTCTGTAGCCGTCGGCGCTCGCGCTTCCTCGATCAGGACTGCCACCTTCACTGATAGAACAGCAGCGGTTGAGGACTTCTACCGCCCAGGTGAGATCCAGACAATCCTGAATGCCCTCCAGAGCTTTTCCCTCTTGCAAATCAGCAAGATCGAAAAGCTCCTCCACGTCGGTCTTGTGGCATTCTGTTTCCAACTTCAAGGACTGTCAACCCTGAACCTCTTCTACGACCCGCCGCTACTCCGATTTATCCAACTCATCTCGTCGCACGATAAACCCAGCTCACGGCAGGAGCAACACTGCCTGATGTGGGTGTCCATGTCAGTGGCGGGCGCCTTAGCACTCCGGACGGTTTCCATGCCTGGCTCTCACACAGTGATGGACCATGCTCTGGACTTCTATCCCGAAGCAAGAAGTTGGTCACAGCTTGAAAGAATCCTGCAAAGCTTTTTATGGACTGACGACATCGGTGCCCATTGGAGGCGCAGCTGGGAGGTCGCTAGAGCGAGAAAAGAGCCAAAGGCACAACGACAGGAAGGGGTGGATCTGCTCGAGCAGCCTACTGATTTTCATCACCCTTCCGTGTGTGGCCGAGAAGGACCTAAAGCCACGAGTTGTCCCTTCATCTCACGACTGTCCGGCTCTGTCGCTCCACCCTAACCACACCCTCCGCGTCCATAATATCGGCGAAGAACAGAGCGGTATCTGAGCAAGCGGATCTAGAACCTCTTGCCATTCCCGCCACAAGTTTTGTAACAACATTGTGGCGGTTTCCGTTAATCCCGGCGGGTTTACTTTCAAATCCGGTGGAATTTCATATGTCAGCATTCGACAGTGGTTGAAGTCGCTTCCATGCCCGAGACTTGATATCACATCTAGGTGTCGAGGCCGTGTTGTAAGGAGAATGAATAGGCATCGGAATCCAGCAGTTCCAGAGGCATTCCAACTATAATCAAGCCGCGGCTTCTATTCAGCAGCTGAGGGGCCAGACGGTCTCTTGGAGTTTTCTATTGAGTAATATAAGACGCGCTATTCTGTTCCTTGTTAACCTTGACCTCAGTGGGGAGCGGAAAGGGTCAACACACCTGGTACCAGAATCCATCTCAAGTCCAACTCTTACAATCGATCAAGACAGAGTCAGTGTTAGGTCCTCGACGCCAAGGCTGTGATACTCTGCCGTGACTGAGTCCAAGTCTTGTTTTTAGTTGCTGTCACGAAATCAGTGCCCCATAACTACTAGATGGCAACACGTCCGACTTGAGTTGCAACGTTAGGAGAAGGACAGCTCATTTATTTGATCACTGAATTGCTTGCTTGACTCGGCGGAACGGACCAATTCGTCCGTTAATATTCCCGAACCCCGCCGTTGCAGCACCTGAAGGTAAGCAGGATACTCAGGTCCTGTAACTTCTGCCTAACGAGCTCAATCTCAGGTTTCTTCATCTCGATATTGGACATTTTGGCTTTCACTGCCTCGTGTCACACTGGAGACCAAATACCATGGCCCATCCAGTGATAAATGGCACTCAAAAGCCAAAAATAACGCTCTGGACTCACCATGGCTGTGGCTGGTGTCACCGCGTCCACATCACCTTAAAAGAACTCAATCTGGAGTATGAAGAAGTGCTCGTTGACCTCGATGTGCCTCGTCCAGAATGGTTCCTTAAGCTCAATCCGGTATCCCTCCTTCCCAGTGTTGTGGCCCACTCAGGAAGAAATGGCTAACATATGACCCCCAAGCGCGGTCTTGTACCAGTCATGAGATATGTGGACGACCAGATCGACGAAATCTTGACCGAGTCACAACTCATCGTCCAATTTTTGATCGATCTGCACCCATCACACCTCCTGCCGTCACCCGTTGCTGAGCCTTCGCCCTCCTCTGTTGCGGCCTTCTCCCGCTGGCGGATGGGCTTCATCGTCGACACGTACTTCAGCAAAGTCAACCCATTGATGTTCCAGCTTCTCGGCGGCCCGACCGAGGAGCAAGAACAGAAAGTCAATGATCTGGTCACCGTCGTCCAGAAGCAAATTGAGCCTTTGCTCCACGATGCCGATCCGTATTTTGGCGGACGCGCCGAATTCACCCTGGCGGAGGTACGAATTTGGCAGACTCGAAATTATTTCCATTAACTTTTTCTTTCCAAGGTCTTGATCACGCCATTCATATTGCGACTGTATGACTTTGCCGACGACGTCATCTGGCCGTCATCTCTTGCACGCAAATTCGATGCTCTACCGGCTTTCTCGAAATGGGCCCATCGGTGCATGGCACACGACAGTGTCACTTACGTCTGGGACAAGGAACTGAGACGCCAGCGCATCATTGAGAGATTGGCCGGTGCGAAGGCGAAGTATCGGAAGCAGTGAGAAGCATGTGAAAAGCCAGAAATTGATTTAAACCTGAGGTTGGGCAGCAGGCACATCCGTCCCGCAGATGAATCGGAATGAGAGTGGTCTTCTCCTTTGGCACTAGAATGAAATGACAGATCTTGGAGGTAGAATAATCTCGAACCGCCTATTATTTGTGGTGGCTCTTCCTTATCCCCCTTTTTCTTTGTGTATGTATTCTCCAGTGCTTGCTCTGCTCTATATATTTTTCATGAATTCAGAAAACCTCCATTCCCTGGCTAGAATTTCGACTGACCCCACCGCTCAAGATCTATGACATGCGTCTCTCCGAGCTCCTCCTTCACCACCATGACGAGTTCGTCAATCGCTCTCAGCAAGCCCGAGAACCCATTCAACACCATGCAATATTTCCTGAACCCGTCCTCTTGGATATCTTGTCGATCCACAACTTCCAGCAACTTCTTGTTCTCGTCGGTGCGCCCAGCTCGGAAGGCCCGGACGACCAGAGGGGTGGGCATCACCGCCGGCAGCGGCTTTCCTGTGCGAAGAGACTGTTCCAGTAAGGTGAGCACGGCCATGAAGTCACCCACAAAGTGTTCTTCGAAGGCGCCGCTCAGGATCGCGAACCTTTGCTTCAGCGTATCCGGAAGGGAGGAAGAATAGTAGAATACCTGGAAGATGTTGTGGTTGATGGTTGAGCAGAGACTGGTGACTTGCGTCAAGCCCTTCGCGCTGAAATCATCGCTAGAGAACTCGAATTTCAAGAGTTGCATGGGGCCTCGGATCGAGGCCAAAGTGTCTGCAGTTTCGACAGCGTGGTTTCCCAGTACGGTGTTCAAGTTTTCTTGCCTCGTTGCCCAATCGGTGAGGAGCAAGGCATAAAGATCTTGAAAATCACTGAGTGTACTGGCCAAGATGCGGCGATAATGACGTCCGGCCGAAGGGGGGCGAGGAATGAAGGTGACAATCGCTGCGGTGCTGAAGCCGATGATGACGAGCAATATACGCCTCCAGAATACTGAGTAGCCCACCCCGGGATTACCATAACTGGGTATATGGCTGTCCATAAATTAGCACTTTCTGCCCACCAAAGGATTGGGTGAATACTGACGTATCATCCCAGCCGTACGAGACAACCAAATACACCGTAGCCGCAGTAAGGATAGCGGCTTGCAGCAGTCCCGGTGGTGCAAATAATCTGGTCCACATCAAGACAAGGATCACCAGGGCCATGATCGCTGCGATGCCGTAAGGGTTCCCAGGTCCATTGCCCGATCCAATGTACCAACAAACCATGCCAATCACGCCGCCAGCGACGGTCCCGGCGACTCGGAGAATAAAGCCGTAGACGAAATCAGCGGTGTACGTCACCAGGCTCACCTGAGCCATGATGAGGGCCCAAAGTCCCTTCTCTCGATAATAAAATCCAGCACTCGAGGGTACAACAGCGGGAACGCCAAGAGCAATCGTCACGATCAATACTCTCAGTGCATATAGGCCTTCTGTACTGCCCAACCAATGCACGACAGCGAGCAAGACACGGCTCAAGAAGCTTCGGCTCTTCCCACGATGGTATCGCAATGCCGCAAGTTGTTCTTCTCCGCCGGTCTCGTCGGCCTCGTCGCCTTTCTTTCCGTGTTCTCTGCGGCCACCACGCTTTGGTTGGCGCGGTGGGCTGTCTTCCTCGTCTTGGACTCCTTTCATCACCGCCACCTGTGGGGCCGGGTCTTGTCCGAAGACCCAAGAGGCAAAATGTCGGAGGCCGGTGGGCAGCCAGAGTCGGGTCCGTGTACGCTCGTTTTCCAAGATGACAATCTGTCCGAATAACAGCTCCAGCGCATTCGCAAGCTCAAGAATCCGCTCCTCGAAGATGAGTCCTAAAAATAGACCTCGGACTGGGAGCAACCTGTCAGATCTTGCATCCTTGAGTCGGCCGTTTTCGTCAAATAGATGGCTGTGTGGATCAAGGAGATATCCTGAAGACAAGGCAAGAAACTGCTTCTTGTCGTTCTGCAGTTTTTCCAGGACAAGGGCGTGTTTGGAATGAAGTTGTCGGCACTCTGAAGGGTTCAGCCTGCCGATCCATCGCCGGTGGTTGACGGCTCCGAGTGCTTCAATGATGGCATCAAGGACTTCTCTGCAGGTGTTCAGGAGCGGTTCGCTTGAGACCTGTAAAGCAACCATGCTCTTGGTGAAGAGGTCTTCGGTCTCCGGGTGCCGCACGAGCTTTCGAAAATCCAATTGTTGCGCGAGATGGTGGTGGCCAAATCTTGTTTCAATCTCTTCGGATTCCCCGTCCTCTGATACTTGTTCGTGTTCTGCCATTTTCTCCTCTCGAAGCTTGAGCTCGGCTCGGGTCATTTGGAGCTCGGCCAAGGACATGAATGCAACAAGCGTCTGCCTCATCGGTTTCTTCAGAAGTGCGATGTCTTGCGCGTTCCATCGACACATGGACACATCGAGAGGAAGAAACTCCAGACTACCCTGTAAGAGCTTGTATGAACCGATGACCGTGGCCCTGGTCGTCTGGAGATGCCGCATATTCATGTTCAAGCTGGGATGACCAAAGCTCAAGCAGCAAGCCTCGATGAATTCGCCCAGAGGCCTGATGGTCTCTATCGCGCCGTCCAGCACGATGTGAGAGGTAGATTCAGGGAATAAAAAGACATTGCATACGATTCCCACTCCGACGGCGATAGCGGCCGGTTTGATCAGAACACTCGGGAGTGTTCCTGCAAATGTAGGAATCAGAGGTCCATTGGCCAAAAAGATATCCGCGCTGATGGTGGCAAATATTTGGGTCAGGACGAATTTCGGTGCGGCCACGCGGATTCGAGCCTGTCATCCATCAGTAAGCGCACTTTGAGCAGACAAGAGGGAGGAACACATACCACCAGGTAAATGAACAGACCCAGCATGCAAAAGTAAGTCACCGTTACTCGGGTGTCCAGCATGAAACCATCTAACAGCAAAACTTGTGCGTAGGCGCTTTGTCCAGAAGCCTGCTCGACATTCGTCGTGTTGCGGCTCGCTTCCTGCCCAAGCTGTGCCAGGCGGGCATTGGTCTCGGCTTGAGGACGTGTTGCGAGTGCTGCTTTCATGGTGATTACTCCCCAAGCCCAACCAAGAGCCATTCCCAGTAAGAGCGTCATGCCAGCCAAGGCATGTATGAAGACAATGCCGGAGGGTGGCGCAATGAATAAGACGATGCTAAGCAAGTCAGCCGATTCAGCGCCTCGAAGCGTTTTGGGAGCGATGCTGACCATCCGAAGAACGCCGCCTGACCCTCCACCGAGAGGACGGGGTTGATAAGAGTAAACAATGTCATGATCCATACTGCCAATGAGCACTTGAAAAGAGTTTTGAGGTCCTTGTAGTTGAAGTGGTCCAGGAATGCAGGAAGCCGCTTCTTTAGGGGCGTCGCGGCACCCGAGTCGAAGTACGGGTTATTGATCTCCAGAGCTGGGCTCTTCTTCTCGGTCGGTGCCTCTGTGTGGTTCTCGTCGCTGTTGATCTTCTCCTCGGCCATGTCGAAGAGTTTGCTGTCGAGCTCAGCCGGAGGAGTGATTCCGAGCTGTGATTGCATAAAAGCATAGATTTATATGGGAGAATGTCGTCGGCGATCACTTCAGTCGAGATTGTTGGAATCAACACATCTCATCAAGGTCATTCAGGTGCAATATCCCCTATATTCGTATCGAGGTTGGCATGTTAGAGCTGGCGCATTGGGATCGCGTGTCGCATAACTCCCCAGAGTAGCATGGTCCTGTATTAGCGTGCACAACATAAATCTTGGCATTGGCGGCCTTACTCAGTCTGCCAGTCTCTCTCTCATTGGCCATCTCGAGGACCTAACAAGTGAGTCATTCCTTTAATCGTCTGCGAGAGAGGTCAAGGATGAAAGCTGAATCTCGGCCGATTTGCAGAACACGACCGTTGTTGACTGTGTGCTGGAGAGAGAGATTATGCTTGGTTTTTTGTGGCTATGTTGAGATTGGTATTGTGGTATTGAATTCCGCACCGTAACGAAGGCAAGACAGGGACAAGAGATGGATCCGACACGGCAACAGACCCAGAGACAGTACATTCTCGCGCCGGCATCTGAGTCGGACATGCCTCGACTGATGTCGATCATGTTTGCCGCATTCGACCAAGAACCATACCACGAGACTGTGGAAAACGTGCGCGTTCCATCGTTCCAAAGCACGGCGGCATGGGCGTCAGGATCGGGTCCTGCAGCATCTTGGCCCCCGGCAGACCAATACGAAAATGAGGTTCAAGCTGCGACAGGAAATCGGTATCTCGAGGCGTGGCGGAAGGACCCCAATCAAGAGATCATCATGTGTATCGACCCTTCGAGCACACAGATACTGGGATGGGCCAAGTGGGTGGTGCATGCGCGGTGGAGGGAGGAAAAGGAGTGGAACGCGCCGCTGCCGCCGTACCCTCAACATGCGGCGCCACTGAGTGAGAAGGAGCAGAGGGCGATTGTGGCCTTCACGCAAAAGGCGGAGAGGAAGCGGCGACAGCTGCGTGGCGGGAGGCCATATGTCTTTCTGGGGAATCTGACGGTCGATCCGGAGTACCACAGGCGAGGAGTGGGCAGGACGTTGCTCGAGTGGGGTTTCCGAAAGACGGAGGCGTTGAAGGCGAGGTTGAGGGAGGAAGGGCAGACAGAACTCGCGGACGATGTCGTGGTGTATCTCGAGGCGACGGATATGGGCATGTTGTTATATACCAAGATGGGATTCGAGCGAGTGGACCAAACGATTATCGAGCCGGAGGAATGGGACGGTGGCCGACAGGTTGTATATCCTGTCATGGTTTGGCGACCTTAGGGATGAGGTCCCAAGCCTGACGACATCCGCCGACCGAATTTGTCCTCCCGTGACCATCGCAGAATAGTCCAGGGAGCATGCGTTTCCTCTTTCAAAAGAGAACAACGGAGCCAGAACTAGCCAATACTTCCAGGCATTCTTGCTCAGGTCCAACCATTCAGATATTGCGAAGCGTTCTTCATGACCACCGCTGGAAAGGGAGGTTAAAAGGCCATCAAAAACTCACCATTCTCCGCTATTACATCCGGTCGGCTTATCCTTGGAGAGTGTTGCCACATTCCTATCAGGTGAGCGGGATGGTCACATTGCATTTTGGCAGAGACCGGCTCAATCCCATGCATATACTGCAGTTGTTGTCTACTATCATGGGGAATCTGGAATTGTAGACAAAGCAAGCAAAGCAGAGAATTGTGAGGAGAAGCAGAGTGGTCAATGGAGCTCAAGATCGGCTGGGCCACGCTAGCCTTTTACGGGCGACACATTTGTCCACCAATCTCCAATACGATGCCTACAGAAATGTGCAAGGAACTCGCAAGACAGAGTAAAAGGCCGAAAGCAGAAGATGTCATATCAATCTTCTTTTCACTGTTTGATAAATATGTACAGAGCTCGACATGTCGAGCTGTCTGAGTTCGTACCTGAGCGAACGCCACTTCTCCTATACACGATGCGTTTGGATTAAAAGCAGGGTCAGGCGAACGTTTAACCATAGGATAGCTGTTCATGCGGCTCGCCCGACGCCAAATAGTTCGTCTCATTGCCCGTCTTCTGAACAGCAGAGCACCTGGCCATGGTCGGGGAGCTAAGATTCTGTTAGCATATCTGATCATGGAGACAAAAGACGAGATCTGACCTTCGGCTGATGACATCGGTCAAGTAGAAATCTTTGATGGGGTTGTCCAGAGGCTGGCCGCTCGCTTTGGAGCCTTTATTTTGATCGACCAGCTGAACCTTGCTCAGTGAGCCCAGACTGGTCGGCTCAAGGGTGTCGTATCGTCGCAGCGTCGGACTGATCTCTTCCAACCGGTCTCGAAGAACCTCCAAGTCGTCGTATGGCAGTGGCACGCCCAAGAATTCCGACACGGCACGGATGATCTTCCAATCTGGACGGGACGCCCCCGGCGTCGAGACGGCCGCCCGAGTCAGCTGAACCCTGCCCTCGGTGTTGACATATGTGCCGGTCTGCTCCGTATATGCGGCGCCGGGCAAGACGACGTCAGCTAATTGTGCGCCGCGCTCACCGTGATGGCCTTGGTAGACGACAAAGGCATCCTTGGGAATGTCGGCTTCGGAAATCTCGTCGGCACCCAGGAGCCAGACGAACTTGGCCTTGGTTTGGGCGACTTTCTGCGACGGAACGGTGAATCCGACTTCGTACGCACCCGCTCTGGACGCGGCCCTCTGCAGCACATTGTAACCGTTCCACTCGGGGGTGTTGAACGTGGCGTGGTGCTTGTCCACGAACGAGCCGACGGTCTCAAAGATGGCCTTTGCGTCAGGATGCTCGGCGACGCCACTGCCGACAATGATCATCGGTTTCTTCGCCGCGGCCAGCTTCTTGCCAAACTCTCCGGACAGGGCCTTCTTGAGCGCGGCGGCATCGGTGCCGAAATGGTCGAATTGGAAGGTGCTCTTGAAGGGCTCCCCCACATAGCCAATCTGCACCGGCGATCGCATCCATTGTTTTCGGATCCTGGCGTTCAAGACGGGTGCTTCCCAACGGGGATTACTTCCGACGATGAGGATGGCATCCGCTTCTTCGACGCCCCAGATCTTGGAATTGAAGAGATAGTTGGCTCGCACATCCACGCCATGCGGGAGCGGCGCGCTGCCACCGGGCTGATCCAGGGCCAGGTTGTCCGAATTGAGCCTGTTGGCCAGGTCTTTCAAGGCCACCAGTGACTCCGTCTCGACCAAGTGTCCAGCGATCGCCTTGAATTCGTTCTCGCCCGGCTGAATCTTCCGGTAGGCGTTGCCGATCTCGGTCAAGGCCTGCTCCCACGAGGCCGGGTAAAACTTGTCGTCTCGTCGGATGAGCGGCGTGGTCAGGCGTTGCGTCTTCAATCCGTCCAGAGCGAATCGGGCCTTGTCGTCAATCCATTCTTCATTGATGTCATCGTTCAACCGGGGCAGGATTCTTTTGACTTCCACACCGCGGGCGTCAACCCGGATATTCTGACCCAAGGCGTTGAGCACGTCGATCGACTCGAACTTGGTGAGCTCCCAAGGCCGATAACTGAACGCGCCGGGCTTGGGAAGCAGCGCGCCGACGGGGCACAAATCGGCCACGTTGCCGGACAACTCGGTGTCGAGGTTGCGTTCCAAGTATGTCCCAATTTCGATGGTATTGCCTCGGCCGGTGGATCCAAGCTCGGGGGCGCCGGCAATCTCATTGGCAAACCGAATGCACCGTGTGCAATGAATGCATCGATTCATCGAGGTCTTGATCAATGGCCCTATGTTCTTGTCCTCCACGGCACGCTTGCCCGTGATTTCGTGGTATCGTCCTCGATCGGCACCATATCTCATGGACTGGTCTTGCAAATCACATTGGCCGCCCTGGTCGCAAATGGGACAGTCGAGGGGATGATTGGCCAGCAAAAACTCCATCACGCCTTCTCTTGCCTTGTGTGTGAGGGGCGAGTTGGTCTTGACGACCATGCCGGGTTGCACCGGCCATGCGCAGGAAGCAACAGGTTTCGGCGCTCGTTCGACCTCGACGAGGCACATCCGGCAGTTTCCTGCGATGAGCAGTTTTCTGGTCCGAGGTGGTTAGCGGACGTTCGTGCGCCGCTGGCAGGATTCGCACATACTCATGATAACAATATCTCGGAACCGTGGCTCCGGCCTTCTCGCAAGCTTGGATCAGAGCCGATCCCGCCTCTATCGACACTTTCTTTCCATCGATGGTGAGTTCGACCTCGGCCGGTCGCCGGGCCGTCGACGCGAACGTCCTGTGGGAGGCGGGACTCAGCGACGCCCTGGAGCGTGCCGCGGCGCGAAGGAGCTGAGACCGCATTGGGACTGTCGAACAGGTCTCAGCTGCGGGATATGAGCAAGAGTTGGAGCAGCGTGGCGTCGACACGGAGCTCTGGGAAGCACCTTCAGATGGACTGGAGAGGTCACAAACTCCAAATGCTCGTAGCATGATTGGCCCAGTCATGGCTTGGCACCGGCCGGGCTGCTCGCCGATGAATGCATAGTCAGGGCCTCGGGTTAGAGCGGCAGAATGCAATTTATGGTCATCAAGAGTGAGCGTCGGTGTTTGTCTACGGCTCTCAAATCTATACCAAAGATCTGTCCTCAACGCCTGGTTTCCAATGGTTGTGTGGACACTCGACCCTGCCCATTCATTCACCTGCCCCAAACCCAACTCGTCAGACGCCTTCTCCACCAAGAAAATGTCGACAGGGACCAAAAAAAGCAGTATGCCATCTTCGTCACCGGAATCCACGCAAGAACGCCCTTGTTGAGGTTGTAGCCGGTCTCCTCCGCAAACGCCTCGACCATCGCCGCCATGAAGCCGACCGGTGCATCGGGACGGAACTCCGTCTCTTTATTCAGCTTCGTCTCCTGCTGGACCTTCTCCGCTCGTGGAAACATGATCTCCTCGTATTTCTGCACAGCGGCGTCGAGATCGGGACCACCGTCGCTCTTCAGCCTCTCGATGATTGCCGCTGCCAATTCGAGCGAGTCCCGCAGGGCTTTGTTGACCCCTTCACCAGCGACGGGGGTCATCAGACTGGCCGAGTCTCCGATCAACGTAAAGGCCTTTCTGTGTTTCCATCTGTGGCCCACGGGCAGCTCGTATAGCGGCCACGGTCGAAACACGGTGCTGGCCATGACCCATTCTTTTATCTCCGGTGCCCAGTCTTCAAATGGCTCCAAGATCTTCTGCTTCAACTTCTCCTCGTCCCCGCCATACATGGCCAGCAAGTCCGCAGGATACGACTCCTCCCTCATGACCCAGGTGCTGATCGTGATTCGGTCGTCGCCCAATCTCTGTGCCATGATGGATTTGCAGTCCGGGAATGCAAAATAGCTCCCTCTTCCCACCATCTTGGACAGCTTCGGATAGTCGGTGCTCGGCGTCGCAATATGGCCCACAAGCCCACAGATCCCCGAATACCGTGGCTGCACATCCGTCAAGACGGGCCTGACCTTGGACCACGCACCGTCTGCACCGACAACCAAATCAAACGGCCCTGCTGTCTCTCCATCGTCGAACGTCAACAACCCGGTCTCCCCATCCACCCTCCTCAAGTGCTTCCCCCACTTGATCCATCCAGCCGGCACGCTCTCAAGCAACAGCTGCTTCAATGTCTCCCTGTCGACCTCGGGTCTCGCACCAGACCCTTCGATCTCGGCCGGCTCTTTCATGTGCACGAATTCTGTTGCGTTCTTGTCCGCGACGACGAGTTCGTCGCCATCGTAGCGCATGTGTGGCCGCGCCGTCTCCCAGAGCCCTGCCTCTTTGAGTGCGGCGATACCGGTGTCCGGATGGAGATCCAGCGTGCCGCCCTGGAAGACCCGCGCCGTCGGCGATGTGTCCTTTTCAAATACAGTCACGGCCGCCGGTACGTCCGAGACTTGAAGCAGTCGCGCGAGGGTCAGACCCGCCGGTCCCGCGCCGACAATCGCGATCGTGGGCGCCATGTTGTTGGGTGTTGGTTTTTGTACTTTGCTCAATTTCCTAAGCTGGATCGGAACTGGTGACGTCTGAAAGGAAAGGTTCCCGCGCGTTGGTGGTAATGCAAGCTATACCACTCATTCCACCATGGAATGGCTGCTGTCCAAAGGCCACAATCTCACTGTTCCTGAACCATGAACGAGGCAGCTGCTTGAAGAAATATATAGAACCTGGACAAGCGAGTCCATCGTGTCGTATTCGGACTGCTGAAAGTCCGGATGTCGGTGCTGGAATCCATCCACAACTCCCGCCCGGCCATATTGATGGCTTTTCATATTGCTGTCACTCGGCCATACCAATTCTTGGGTGGACGCCTGTCGGCGCCGACCCTCCTCTTGGGCCCGACCAGTGCCAAGCATCTGGAATCTCCATTGGGCAGCCAAAGCATCAACCTTCTTTCCTCACGGTGAAAGGCGACGACGATGAGACCAAGTGTGATCCGGGATTTCGATCATTCGATCGAATTTTGTCTTGTGTTTCGAGAGGCTACCTCTGAAGATTAAATACCGACGCCCAACGTTAGGGTAACATCATCACCACCACCCCAATAAAGGCCGCTAGACCCGCTTCGTTCTGGCTGGCGCTTCTTCTGTCATTCCGGTCGGCGGCGCTGGAGCTTGTGGCCGCAGCACTTCCTGACTGTACCTTGTGGGCGCCAGCTGATTGATAGCTCGTCGCTACCGGACATTGAGAGTTATCGCACACGGCGGCCAAATCTGGCCCAGGCACAAAAGTCCGGATGGGTCGGGTGTTGTTCCTCAACGCATTTGCGTCAGCATCCAAGCTTTCGACGAGGGCCCATCCGTAATATTTTGGTGCTGTATATACCGTTTCAAACCCGGCCTTGGGGACGGTATCGAGTACCACCCAAGTTCCGTTAGGAGAATCTGCACCATAGATGCGCCACTGGGCCACCTTGGTCGCCCCGTTCCAGCTCATATAGTACACGGTGCCCGTGCTGGTGTTGTGCGCGTAGGTATACAGCGCCGGCGCATCCGTCGGGTTGGTGGTAAAATTCTGTTTGAAAGCACGATAATTCATGGAACCGGTGGTGGCGAAATGGCCTTGCTGCACCATGTTGCCATCCGATGTGTACTCCGAGATGTATGCATTTTCTCCCCAGCCCAGAAAGACATTGGCAGTGTCCCAGGCCGAGTTGGGCCCGAGAAGCTGCAAGTTGCCCTGCGAAGCGGAGATGAATTGGTCCGGAGCAACGAAGGACTTGAGCAGCGTCACAGAATTGGTGGTGTGGTCAAGTTTGAGAACCTTGCCAGAGGAATAGCGCGCAGTCTGATTGAAGCCATTGGACGCGTTGTCGAACAGCGAGAGGATGGTCGTGGTTGCATTTTCCCATCGAAACCGTGCATCATGCTGAAAGCTAAAATTAAGGCCGTGAGGGAAGCTGAAGTCGGACAGGGAGCCGCCTAAACGCCAGATGATGTGACCGTCCTGCCCGGAAACTTTGTAAATGGTGCACGTATGGCGCGCGGACACGAGGAAGTCCCCGTCGGCGTTTTGATCCACGCTGTTGATGTGGAAGTAGTCCCATGGGCTGGTGGGCTGAAAGCCCAAGCCAGACACCTCCGATTTATTCGGTAACACGAACGATTCGGAGAGAGCGACATGATCCAAAGCCGACCACTCAAACAACAACCGACTGGTGCCGATCTCGATTTTCTGGAAGTAACAATTCATGATCCATCCCTGACCGGTGGTGATGTTGTAGTCAGAAAGATCGTAGTGTTCTGGATTGTACAGGGTGAGCAGCGCATTTTGGCCGTCGTCCACCACGGTGAATTCGTGTTCGTCGAATGCTGCGAGACCTCCTTGAGAATGTATCGACGTTCGAGCGGTGAGCGTGTCGTCTAAGACAACCGCATATCCCCGAATGTATCCGAGATTTTGAGCTCCAGTGATATAACACAGGTTGTCCGTCCCGTTGATCGAACAGACCTGGAAGTTATGCGACGGTCCGCCCCCCGTGGAGCCGAAGCCCGAGTATACCAAATTCTGGACATTGTCAAACCGTCACTTCCACGTCTTCCCACGATGCTACTAACCCCTCGATTGTCATATATGTATATCGCTTCTTGAAAGGTCTGGTAGGGGCCGAGGAAGATATATCCAGGCGTGACCGAGCTTTCCTGGAACAGAGAGATGTTCAGAAAGGGCGCGTAGATCTCGGGTCGCTGTGACCGGGTCAGTAATGTATACCAGGATCGGAGGTTCATACTGATTTAAATTGTGACAACGGTCCGGTTCCGTTCGTCCCAGTGGGGGGATTGCCTTGCGCTGATGCAAACTGCCGACTGGCCAATGCAAGGAGAACTGAAATGAAGGACAAAGGAACCTGCATAATAGTGTTCTGCCACTGTGGTAATATCGGTAGAGAACTGGACGGTTTTGACCCTGCGCCGCTCTTTGCGCAAGCACAGCGCAGGTACATCGCAACGGAGTGTGGCGAGAATGTCAATTGGAAAGGGAAAGTCGGGTCGAGACCGAAGGAACTGAGTGCATCTGTGACAGCCCACCTAGATGCACACTGATGCACACTCAACAGTCTGTCATACCTTTGGCGGACAAAGTGGTGGCATCATTTTCAATTCATCTTACAGGTCCTTCGAGAACACGATCTTGAGAAGGCACCAAACCTTCCTGGATCCACCTGCCCTAGCTTCGTTGATCCGGGGGAGAACAGGGCCAAGGATGGTTTTGTGCATTATGCTAGGCATGAAAGGAAAATCTCTGAATCTCTTGCGAGAGATGAAATGACCAGCCTGATCGAGTTGACCAGGCAAGACGTGCCAGCATTGTCGCAAGAGATTGGTCGGGTTATCACGATATCAATGGCGCGATCCGTCCACACGGTCAATCAGCTTGGTGCGCTACAAATGGTGCATCCTTTATGAATTGGTCTCGACTTTGACCAAGAACGGCATGAAATATCACGTCAATCCATATGGCGAGCCTCAAGGTCATGGCGTGCCTCAAGGTCATGGAGTATTACGAGTGCATGACGAGTCCAATCGCAGCGGCGGGTCACAAACCAAAATGCTTCTCATATAACGGGTCTCGTTCTCCTTCGGGAATCTCCCTCCAGTCATATTCCAACTCCTTGGCCAAATCTCTTGCGACATCGATGCCGCCATAATACTCGGCCACGAATGCCAATGTCACGTCCATGCCGGCACTGATACCCGCCGATGTCCAGATTTCGAGGCCTGCGGGTCCTTCTCCTTCAGAAGACAAGCTCCGAACCCAGCGAGCACCACGCTGCCAGTACACGCCCGGATTTCTTGCAGCAACATCAGCAAATCGTTCCATGTTGGTCGTGGCCCGCCGTTTGTCCAGGATACCGGTCTGCGCCAGGGCATATGATCCGGTACAGACGGTGATGATCGCGGTGCTGACATACGATTTGATTTGTGGGATGAAATCGAGCAGACCTTGGATATTTGATGTCTTGCTTCCGTCCGGCCAAGTGCGCAGGAGCCGGGTGCCCACACCGCCAGGAATGAGCAAGACATCCACCGTCGGCGGCCTTTTCGTCTCCCCAAAGCCGGAGCGAATTCCAGAGAGAAACTCGGAGTACGTCGTGTCGGGTGTCAGGTACTGGTTGAATAAAGTGTTGACCTTCCCCCCCGTCTCCGGGAAGGCGGTATCGAGGTCGAATTTCCATTCGACTCCAGCGGGAGGGATTGGCTTTGTGGGGACGGGCTGCAACGAGTCGGAAATGAGAGTCAAAGTCAGTCGGGGAGAGCCCGGTTGGGTCGAGAGGAGATTCAATATGTCCAATGGTCCAGTAAGATCTAACAACTGGAACCCAGGGAAGATCGGCACGAGGTAATGAACAGGCGCAGAAGACGGAGGCGTATTGGCAGCCATGCTGGCTTGACACTGACTGCTGTTGTTCAGCTGAGACGTCTCAGGAACAAAGCAATGATGCCACTTCGTGAAACAAAGGTGACAGATCCTAGACTTTAAACCATTGCCTCCTACATGGGTCTGTGAGCCATTTGCGAGGGGTATTACTGGATGGAGTTAGCAAACGAAGATCGCACGGAGGGCGACCGCCCTGCGGACTAGTGAACTGTGACGGCACTTACGATGTGGCTCTCCCAGCGCTCCCCGGACTCTTGTTTCTCAGAAGGAGGTGAGAGAGATGTGGCATAAGATGTGGGTGAAAACGGGGCAGCCATGCCCGCCACGATTAGCTCCTCTAAAATATATCACGTGACGTAAAGCCTTGGCCACCTCTACCAGCTTCTGCACTTTGGTCCCCGCTGGTCATGCTACACTCTATTGATGTCGTAATTCGCAGTGTCTGCACGTCACTGGAGTATCCTCGAGGTTCAGTCGGGATCGGCACATCTTTTGACTGAAACAAATAACATTTCTGTCCTCGTCTGAGTCTCATCCCATCCAACTTTCTCCGTACAAAACAAAGTCCCTGCGGCCAGCCTACGTCTCCGAGACTCACCGGCTTACGCAAATTAAACATAGCCTCCCTGGATTTACGCATCAGACCATTCAGCGCTGACCCTGCCATTTCCGGAGAGGAAGGGCAACCGAAAGACAACCAGCGCTCTGGCCAGATGCCCGTTGATGGGATGGAATTGATGGATCCAGTTCAAATTTATCGCCAGAGGCGTGCTCAAGCTTGACGGCTGAGTTAGCGCTAAATCAGTGGCGCAGGTGACGGCGCAGGGGTGGGTTTGTGATACTAGCCATGCCCTCGACTATTGTTTCTGATAAGCGCGCGACAGCCGGGATCAGTTATTGGCCGCAAGAGATGATGTCCTGGCCACGGAAATGCGGCCTGAGGATACTCTGCCCACTGTAAATAGGCAGCCAGGTTGAGACATGCTGTATGTTCCCTTGTTCAGCCGATGGTGAGTTTGTGGCTGGTACTTGCTCCTCGCTCACCACCGACAACTCTATTCGAATAAGAGCTCCGTCTGGCACTCTTCAATCTGACTGACGAGATGGCACATTTAGTTCCTGGTCCGGGCCGGAACACCTATCTGGAGAGGGGCCTCCCCGCGGAGCCGCAGACCGAGGCTGAAGCATGCCGTGTCCTGGAGGCCGTTCAATCGGTAAAAGGTTATTTGAGTACACAAACACTGGCTTACCTAGAGACTGCTCCACCGGATGCAGCGAAGGAGATCCACCGCGGATTCGAGGCTCTGCGTGTGGAAGCCGCGGCGTTTACCAAGAGGCATGTTCCTCCCCGCGTGGATGGTTGTTTCTGACTCTCGCAGCATCGCGACGGAGTTGAACTCATCAGATTTTCACTTCATCTATGAGTTGTTGCAAAATGCAGACGATGCAAACTATAACATCGCGCGACAGGATGGCAGCCAACCATGGATGAAATTCTCTGTCAGTCCCACAGAGCTCGTGGTTGATACCAACGAAGATGGCTTCATGCGTGCGAACGTCGAGGCCATCTGCGCGACCGGACGCAGTTCGAAGAAAACGTCGGTCCAAGACAAACACATTGGTGAGAAGGGATTTGGATTCAAGTCGGTCTTTGTCGTGGCGGAGAAAGTTCAAATTCGATCTCGAGTCTGGTCCTTCCATTTCGATCATGGCGATGAGGACACGGGTCTCGGAATGGTGACTCCCATTATCGATGACGCATTTGCTCTGCCGGTTGGCGTGCGGACACGAATTACGTTATCGCTCAATGCTAAGCACAGGAAGAAATATGCCCGCTTGGCCGGAGCATTCGAGAATCTTGCGGACACGACTATTTTCTTCCTTCAGCAGCTCTCAAAACTGACAGTCACGGTGCAGAAGGTTGATGGCTCCACAAGCAGTGTCACCTACGCAAAAGAGACTGATGCTACCACCGTGCGGCTGCGAACGCAGATCGGGGTTGGTGATGCGACGGGTGGGAAAGTCGAGGAACGCTTCTTCCAGATCTTCAAGGGTGTCGCTCGAGACATGCCCTCAGACAGGCGAAGGCCTGGTCAGAAGTCGGCTCCCATCGTTTTGGCATTCCCGACAAAGGATATGACGGGTCAGACTGCTGCGATCGATGAGAGTGGGCAGTACTTTTTTGCTTACTTGCCTGTTGTTCGCATGGTCCAACTCAAGGTATGTCGCTGCCCAATATTGTGAAAGCGCTAATGTTTGACAGTTCATGATCCACTCTGACTTCATTACATCTGCCAGTCGAGAGTCAACCATCGACTGTGAATGGAATGACCACCTTCTCGACGCCATTGCCGATACTTTTGGTGACGCCATTCAAAGCTTTTGTCAGAGAGGGATATTAGTCCATGAATGGCTGCGATTTGTGCCGCAACAGCCCATAGAAGGCTACTGGAAATCGCTTAAAAAAAGGATCCTCCAAGGACTCCGTTGGCGACCCATTCTCCAAACATGGCAGCCGCGACTCTTTCGCACTCCGGACCAGCTCATCAGGCTCCCAGGGCTCTTTCTTCACAATGGCCAGCCACTGTTTGCTGACATATCGCCTGAAGCCTATCTCGCACCAGAATACCGACACGACATGTCCAAGTTGTTGAACAAACTTGGCATCAACGAGTTTTCGTGGGACAAAGGTTTGGACAGGATTGAACATGATATTAACAGCCCCAATTCAAGACTGAAGAGCACGCCTTTGTCAGATACCTGGCACAATGCGGTCGCAAAGGCACTCCAAACCATCCTCGAAGAAGCTGAACTCCAAAAATATCGGCAAAGAGTACGAGCTCTGAAGATCATTCCAGTTGTGGGTGGCGCGTGGTTGGCCAACGACTCGTTGTTCTGCAACAGATACTTCCCCATGCACGAGGACGTCCGCGTTCCCACAGATATTGGCTTCGATATTGTCATGCTAGATGCAACGACATCCCCTGAACGGAACCGGCTTTTGCGGAACTTGGGAGTACGTGAGTGTCCTCCGGAAGAGGTCGTCAAGTATATTTGGCGGCATCACAAGTTTGGCTGGCCCAAAAATAAAGATGACGCCATCACACATTTCCGGTACCTCTACTGGGTGTGGCCAAAACGTGCTGTTCAATCTTACTCCACTTTGTGGGCTTATACAGACACTGGGATAGTGACACAGCCGATCGACGGCCTGTACTTCAAGACCGACATGGAATACAGTACCGCCCAACTGTTGAAAACCACCGGCAACGATACAATGGCCACGCCTACATGCAGCAACGTCTCCTTCTTGCACGATGATTATCTGAAGCCCGAGCACACCACTCGTTTTGCAAGTACACTCACCTGGAAGATGTGGCTTGAGCAAATTGTTGGAATACGATATTATCCGCTGCTGATGGATGTCAACTCACCGAAGGACTTGTCTCCCATCCTGAAACACATACTCTCGATCTCTTCGCCAAAATTCCTTCATACCCTCAGGGCACGCTGGATGCTGGAGTACCAACATATTTTTGAATCATCGAACGATGCGAAAACTGCCCTCAAGACGTCAGAGGTCCTGTGCACGGATGGCCGTCGTCGAGATTTGCAATTGACTTATCTCCCGACCGCAGAAATCGTGATGCAGCAGGAGTTGCTTGCACTCTCCAAAAAATTGCCGATATTGGATCTCGGTAATGACGAGGTGTTGCCCACTGGCACAAGTGACTGGGAGTTCTTGAAGCGCTGTGACGTCAGAGGAGAGCTCGATGTGAATTTTCATCTTATTGCTCTGCGGGCATCCAAGGAGGACAAGATGGCCAAGACGTCGTCAACCACGCGGATGATATACCAATGGATCGGCAGCAATGCAAAACAAAACCAGTCCAAGAACATACGGTAATGTGCAAAGGATGCCTGTACACTGTGTGTGCTAACATTTGAAAGGGAGCATTTCAATTTCTATTCATTGGTCTACATTCCTTCTCTGCCGGTGGGCCAGCGGTGGAAAGCCGTCAGCGATTGTGTGTGGGATGCTCCCAACTTTCTCACCGTGAAGACGGGTCTAGCAGATCAGTATGGCGGCGATTCAGAATTAAGTGCGCTCTTTCAGAACATCCTCGGCGTGCGGGATGCAAATTTTCATGATTTTCTGGATGAACTCCGAGCGCGAAAGAGTCCTCCGGGGATGGATCTCGCCAGAACAACGACGAATATCTATGACAAGCTATGGAAATCGATCAGCCTTGATGCCGATTGGGCTCTGGTGCGTTCCCAGTTTGAAAAGGACCACCTGGTCTATGCCGACGGGAGATGGCACCCGCCGACATCGTGTCTCTGGTCCAGTCCGGTAAAGATTGGAGGGAAAGTGATCCTCCAGGGCCTCTACCACAACCTGCAAGAGTTCTTCGTGACGAAGCTGAAGATCAAGAAAGCCGAAGTCGGAATGCTGGTTCAAGACTTGACCAAGAAACTGAAGGCCAAGACTCCGCCGCCTCCTGTCGAGGTCAAGTCTTTGTTACTGAAAATCGCAGAAATGTTGAGAACTGAGCGGGAAGATTCCGGTGCCAAGGACCACTTCAATGCCTTGAAGCAGCTCTCTTTTCTCCCAGTCAAACTTGGCGCTGGCGATACGTACCTCGCTGGTATCCATTCGGATTTCGCAATCTTGGATCACCGTCAATACGCCGAAGCATTTTCCTCCTCGATCAGGACCCTGGACTTTTCGCAAATAGAAGTCCTGAAGCTTGACCCCCTATTGACACGTCTGGGTTTGAAGGCCAGAGGCCTATCGCACTTGGTGAAGGAGAAGTCCACGGCGGGTGCAAGTTCGAGTCGGGATGATGGTCTCACAAAAGACTTTAGAAACCGAGCTTATGCATTCTACTGGTGAGCCCGTTATTCCTCATCCACTGGTTGTCCATATTGACGAGATCTAGCTGTGCTCTCAAATACAACAGCCCCCAAACCATCAGTCAGGGGACCACGCTCTTTGACCAACTTTCATCGGTGGAAATTGACACGAGTAACGACATGTCGACGACATTGGCGCTGCGACAAGATGGGCAGGACATTACCGCGAATAGTCGCCGAGCACAGATTTTAGTTGAAGGCGTTGACTCGACCTATCGAATTTGCGTGCCGCGACCGGCGTCGGAGCAGAGATCCTGCTATCGCTCCAAACTGCCAGAGCAAATGCTCCGTATTCTCGGCATCTCCGACCATAGCGCGCTTCACTCTGTGAGCCGAGTGCTCAGCGAACCTCTTGCCGACCTCGACGATGTCATGCTTGATCTCAACATTCCTCCGGCATCGTGGCTCGTAACGCCACCGATCACCTCTGTATCACTTGTGCCGCCGGAGAACGACAGCTCGGACAGCGAATCGACATCTACCGCCGTCTCGGGAGCGGACAGTACACGGTCGGGGACGACGGGCAGTGTCTTTTCGAGACCTATTGAAATCGGTACCCCACGAACGCCGAATTGGCCACCCTTGAGAGGCGCACTATTCACGCCGTCGACGAGCCAAAGTGGTGGTACTCCACCGATTGACAATGCCGTCTCGGAGACTTCGAGTCGACAGGGCGGACCATCTCGGTTCCCATTCACTTTCTCCCCGGCGCCTCCATCCGGCACTCCACGACAAACGTCCTCTGCGGCCAACGCAACCCGTCTTCCTGCGTCATCTTCCCAAGGACCCGTGAATTACTGTCGGCTGCTCTCACAGCTCATTGAACTCGCCTCCAAGGCGGCCAATAATCTTCCCGCAATTCGTCCCGGCAGTGGATCAATCTTTGACTTGAATGGCCTTATGGCAGCGCTGCCTCGAGAAGACCCTTTTCTGTCACCAATTTTTGACCTCGATAGTATCTTCGGGCCACGAGGAATGGCACGCGACTTCAAGATCGGTGCCGCGGGAGAATTATATGTAGGGAATTCCGATTTCTGCCTCTGCGATGAAATACAAGCTAATTGACATCCCTCTTTTGACAGGTCTTTGAACGGCTCAAAAAACTCGCCCTGCCAGACTTCACCTGGGACAACTGGCAGAGCCGCATTCGCAAAGAAGTCTCTATCCATCCAGCGTACGCAAGCATGCCACCGTATCTCCCTTCAGAAACGGCAGACATCGTGTATGCCGATACCAACGGCGAGTTGACCCGATTCCTGCGATCCAACTGTCACGGCCGTTTCCCCGACTTCCCACCGGTGGTGGACTTGGGGAACCATACAACGACTCCTCCGATCACGTACTATCTCGAAGTCAAAACGACCACTTCCCCCAACCCCGACGAAAAGTTCTACATGAGTAAGGGCGAGTACGAATTGATGCAGAGTTACGCCCTCCAGCCGGGCCAAACCCCAACCGAGATCTACGTGATCCTCCGAGTCTACAATTTAACCTCGAATCAAATCGGCATAAAGTTCTTCGTTGACCCTTGCCGATATGAAGCGAATGGGACATTGAGATTCGAGACGGGAGTGTACCATGTCTATCCGACGACTTCCACCGAGTAGCACCGACAGCCGTCTGTTCACCATCGCCCACAGGAACCTGTCACAGATCAGTGCATGCCATACAACCGTTGCGCACATGATCATGCAGGAGGCAAGAAAAGCCCGCAAGCAGTCCACCAACTCCTGGCGAACCACACATGGCTAAGAATTTGGCTGACTCTGTCGATGGTCGGATGTGTGACGAGTCGCATGGGATCTTCACATCGTTTAGCTCGGTCCAGAGATGGATAGGACGGTCACGGAGTTCACATTGGCTGCACAGCCAGGTCGGTTATGGAGGATGCCTGCTTGATCTCGACATCTGATGAATCCAAGAGGGCGCTTTTGGAAACAAATGCCTACTTCCTGACACGAACATCGAAAGGTGCTGTGCTTAGCACTCAATACTGGTTGGCCAAACATCTCCCAATGCAGTGACTTGGTCATGGCATCTTCAGCCTAGCACCCCGCTTCTACGCGCATGATCTTGCAAGCCGCTAAGCGAATGATTCAGGCGAGATGAGCACAGTCATCAACATGTGACGATTCTTCGCCCACCGAGTGTCGACCGCGCAGCATGGATCAATAGCTTCAGCATCATGGCCGTGGAGGACTTTCCAAACATACCAGCAGACTCATCCACGGAGATATGTTACTGAAGTCCGCTGACATTGACAGGTCATGTGATCTCGCTTGCTCGGCTCCGCCGGCTCGGGCTGCTTCCACTGTGCCAGATTTTCAGGCATATTGGCCACACAAGGTGCTCAGCCCATCTGAGTCATCCTCCACTCCAGCGTTTTGCTCGCAGCCTGAGCCCAGGCCCTGAGGCTGACTTTCCTCCACCTTCCACCTGACTCTCGGTGGTTCGCGCTTTCTCTGACCAACGCCACCACCATTCGTCAAAGCCAGGCGACCTGGCCCTGTGCGCCTGTATTTGCCTCCCGTAGCAGAATCAGAATGACGCATCCTGAATTACAAGCATGCCTGCTGCCTGCAATTTCCAATGCTCCTCTCTGCATTACATTTTCCCCGATTCACTACAGCCGTCAATCGACACTATTCAATCACCCTGCATTCACTGCGCGGGGCTTTGTCTCCCTTCCACCAGATTCTGTGCCTCCTCATCGTCTGTATCGCACGCTTATAATTGATACCGGCTCTTCCCTTTCCTCCTTCATCCCGCAACGACTGATTGACCACGATTCCTGACTCAACAGGTGGCGAACGACCTCCTGCACATCGGATCTCTTCCCGCCCTCACCAAGATTACTCCTCCATCCTTCCGTTTGACGCCATCTGCGATCGACAAGACGTGGATGGCAAACATTGCGCAGGCCATTGACCTGCATCCCCCCACCATGGCTGCGCGTCCGGACACTCCCAGGCCCGAGCGACCGTCTCTGACCGCATCGGACGGCGATGGTGATCAAAAGAGCGCGAGTACGGAGATGAAGAAGATGGCGGAGGCATCGGACATGATGATCCTCGATGGCCGCCCTCTTCTTCTCACCCCGCCCACCACCGACGATGCGTTGAAACAGACTCATGACAACTTTGACCACACCATCGCCGCCGCGGAGGATCCTGCATTGGTGAATTCGCCTCCGGGAACCGTCGGCAGCACCGTGTTGTTTCCATCGCAGGAGCCGACGTCTCCCGACGACGCAACCGTCTCAGATGTCGCCTCCGAACCGTCATCCGCCCACCAGAGCCCGGCGCGGCGGCCATCTTCTGCCACGAGTGTCTTCTCGTCGAAAGACGACGTGGCGAGTCCGACGACGCCGACGACACCGACGACGGTGACCAAATCACGGTGGCACAGCGATGACCCCTACCGGCTTCAGTGGCAAGACCTCGATCAATTCCTCGAGGCTCACGACCCTCATTCACACGCTCCCCCGCTGGAGCCACGACACCCACGGTTCCGATATCACCTGCCAGACAAGAAGATCCCGGAGGACAAGCGGATCGTGGAAGGAGAAGAATTGAAGCGAAGAGCCTTGCACTTCCTCACATACCACATCCCCAGCGCCGAGCCCGAGTATGGGTGGCAAGTGGCGGATGTCCGACAGTCCTGCACACGCGAGCCGTGGTTTTGGGTCAAACAATTGGCCTGGGAAGGTCGCCTCTTCGCCTTTGAGAGCGGCACCGATGATGTCCTGGAAGAAGCCAAACGAATGTCTCACGGGCTGAAAGGCGCCGCTCCCCGATCCCCCCCGGCGCAGGCACCGGTCAAGAGTCGTCATCATAAGGCGACGACGAAAGCCCCCAAGGCCAAGAGCCACGAGACTCCCGTTCACACCCCACGACGGCGGGTGGAACGGGAACCAGTCGCAAGAGCGACCACGCCGGCCGGACCGACCAAACGCAAAGGACGAGAGGACGACCAGGCGGCGGCGGTGGCCAAACCGGAGAAAAAGATTCGTCAATCCTTCAACCCCAATGGGACAAAGGGCTTTTCCGAGAGCGAACGGTTTGGCAAAGCGATCAAACATGTCTTCAACGCCCGCTCGGCGTCCAACAGTGACTATGCGCCGTTCAATGACGCCATTCTTCCCGCCGTCGATGCGGCCTCGGACCTTGCACGATATACGGCCGAAACGGGGTTCCATTCCACCATTGCCGATTACGGTGATCCCAAGGGATTGCGTGAGCAAGAGCTTCAACTTTGCCACAAGCTGAACATCACGTACGACATGTACCGCTGTCAAAAGAATCGTATCTTCCTCGGCCTGGCATTGTACGTCGAGCAAAACGTCCGCGCTCTGGCACATCCCGACGCCAAGATTTGGAACGTTGGCAAGGCTCAAGCTCAGTATTTCGGCAACATCGACGCCAACAAACTGAGTCACATGTGGAAGGCCTTTGAACTCTGGGGATGGGTGCGAGAAGATCTCGGCGTCGTCGACGGGAGGACCGAAGACGGCAAGAAGCGATTGAGAGTCTGCCAAGAGTACCTGGACCTGTTTCCACCAGAACACCGCAAACATCTGATGGACGAGTACATCGCATGGGAAAATGCCAACGTCAACGATTCCTCCAACTGGGTGGCCAGACGCCTCTGACGGGTTCAGCAGGCGAACGAGGCCTCCTCCCACACGGCGAGTCATAACCCTCCAGCGCTGAGATTTCCTTTCGACCTTTTCAACTTTTCCCACGGCCGGACCGGGGGAAACAAGCAGACACAACAAAGTAGTAATTGGCGTTCTCGACGGATGGAATTCGGATCGATCAACGACTTAACGAAGTGATGCAAAGTGATACCCCAGAGGGCTATCGGCGTTCACGGCATCGGACGGAATCACGGATTGATTTTAGCATCATTGGTCTTGTCTGCACAGAATGTGATGGAACATGCAGAGGAGGGCTGTCCAGTCATTCCGACCGAGGAATTCTGTGATATGTTTGAGATCCGCTCTGGCGTCCTCGATGCCTGCCACGCTTTGCCAGAAGGTAAAGCAGCCTGGCGCCGAAGGTTGCCGCAGATCGTAATAGCGAGGTTAAGATAGCGAAATACGTTTCACTTGCCCAACCCGGTCCTACTTTTCTTATTCTATTTATCTCCGGCGCGTTTCGTGGTGCTTCTTCTCTTCAATCGTGCGGCCGAGTGGAGTCTTGTGCATTTAATATGAATGTCTTCGTTTTGGGCGCTGCAGTAGGAGCTTCAACTGTGAGACTGCGGGCGATCGCACCATGATGGCTTCCAATCGCACTGCTTTAGCTGAGATGGTATGAGCGCAATGTCTCAAGCTGGACAGCACCATCCAAGGTCCGGCTGATATTCACCCCAAGATCGGTCTCCCAAGTGCCTAGAAAAGTGCTGACCAAGCCTACCCGTCGTCTCGGTCGTAAAATCGAGAAAATTTCTCCGGCTTTCAACACATTGTGGCCCAAGGACAAATAGATTGTCAAGATGTATAGTGGAAAAGAAACTAATATTACTGATTTGAGATTCAACCGCCAGCATCTACCGCGTCGTGTCTATGTCAAAGTCTAAGCCGTCGGGACGTTGCAGAAAATATTCAAGTCAACTATACACACCGCCACGCAATGTCCCAAAGCACGGTTACCAAACCGGCAAGGGACTGCCACTGGTAGGTGTTTTGGGGGGATAGCTGGCCACAATGGCCACGTCCAGCAAAGACAGCAGGGTCATGACGATCCCCACAAGGTAGTAGCGCGGCTGGTCAAAGACCTCGGGCAAGCCCAGGACCCAGAAACCGAAAGGTCCGAAAGTGAAGACGGTCCCAACAGCTGACACCAACGCAAGTCCAATACTCAACCCGCGGCGGGAGCCTCGCTCCAACCACTCGGAGGCGGGGCCACCGATAACGACGACATTGGTGAGGCAGAACCATTGCAGAATACATCCTTCTCCAAAGAGAACCAATCCCAACTGAATGATCGAGTACATCACCAGCGTCATGGCCGACGTATGGACAAGTGCCTGGCGGAGGGTTGGATTTTTCCCGTAGTAGGCCGAAAACACGGCTTGTCGCTCCGTCGTGACGACGTGATAGAGGCAGTACAGTTCCATCGCATTCCATATGATCAGACCAAGTGGCATGAGGATGAGGAACCAATGCGGCTGGTGCGTGAAATTGGCGTGAAGAAGCATCACCAACCAACTGCTGTCATGGGCCAAATAAAAGGTGTGCATCCATAATGGGAAGGGTCCTCGTTTCTCGTGGCGGATGAGAAGGACGCTATAGATGTACTGTAACATGCCCACAACGGAACTCACCGCAAGCCCGAAAAGCAGCTCAGTGTTGTCCAAGGTGAGTCGGCTCAAAAAGAGGCCCAGATAATCGGCGGAAGGAAGGGAACCCATTTGCGAAGACTTTTCGGATCCCGGAAGGAGAGGGAGAGGAAGTTGGTCTGTTCACAGGATGGTTTCTTGTCAATGCTCGGGAGCAGTTTAGTCGGGAAAGGCGAAAAGCGTGCAATTCTGTCTTCTGACGTATTGGGTATTGTGGTTGGTTTGGTGAAAGAGGAACCGGCGAGCGCGGCTAGGTCTATATCATATTAAATTAGTGAACCGAGCACTTCCGATTAGCTACCAAGATGCCCAGCCACGTGAGGAACTTCCATTACATCACCTGAACATCAGGTCACGATCGTTGGTCACAGTGTAGCATTGCTAAGGGACCAAGAAGGTTCTGAGCTATCTGCTGGTGCCGATATGCGCCACCAGGCGACGCGTTCCGTTATAAGTCACGTGTAATCACGTGACTTATAACAACAGGCTTGGCGTGAGAGACTTGAATAATTAATGTCGCAGCCGGCTGTTCTTTTCTAGAACAGCCAAATCACGCGTCCATGGGGGACGGCCAAGTAGTCTCCAAACTCCGCCAGCTCTATGGGACCGCTGAGCGGCCAGCCTCTGCGGCAACCTCCCGCGGGTCCTCCGACGAGACGATCTTCCCGCCAGTGGCCCTAAACTCCATCTCGATTATGGTCTGTATCTCCTGGCTGGACTTCTCACATCACACTTTGGCGGACTATCACCCGCCCTAGCTTCCAGCACCCGTGGGCAAGAACCGAGGGCAATCCACTCCGGGCGGCCGAGCTCCACCACGACCCGGCTCAGGAGCTCCTACGTGTGATGACCTCTATGGAAAGCTGAACCCGGATCAATGGTCCTGCTTCGAGACAATCGTGGCAGCCGTGGAAACTGACCCGGGACCACCACCTCTTTGGCGGCCTTCCAACGATCTCCGGTGGGGACATTGCCCCGATTCTCCGCGTGGTACCGCGAGGCAGCTGGGCAGATATTGTCCACGCATGTTTGTAGAGGTGTTTCCTGTGGCCCTCACTCGGCATTCTGTTATGACGAATGAATCCGCGCGTCCGCAGTGGTGACGACAACCAGCACTTTGTTGACTGGGTTCGTTCCCCGTCCGCAACGACACCGTGGCCGAAATTAATGAACATATCCTGGACCGCCTTCCGGGCGCGGCAACGACTTCCTTCTCTGGAGGAAGCTGATATGGCGACGGACGCTGACAGTCGGCAGGACCCACCACCAGGAGAACTGCCGCAGACTCTCAATCCCCGAGCAGTTCCCACTCCGTTTCTGCTTCGTGATGACCATTAACAAGTCCCAAGGCCAGTCCTGCCACCATATGGGTAAGTACACGCAGCCGGCAGGGTTCTAGCTGCATACAACAGCTAAATTTTCACCTTTGACACTGTCCAAGAAAGTCTCAAGCTGTAAACACCCCATGCCCATACATCTAATAAAATTCTAAACACTTTTGGTTGCTCCTCACAGCCATTACTTGTAATCAGCACCTCTATGACTATGTGGCTGGCCTACCGGGCAATCCTGGTGAGTCGAGGAATATTCATTGAGTCTCTCACCCCTTTCATGGCTCAAAAACCACAAAACCACCACTCCCAAGCCTCTCTGCCTCATCAAACCCTTCCTTCCACGCATGCAGTTTGAACTTCTTTATACACTTCCCACTCCAAGGTTTCACACCCCCTTCTTTCTCATCATACATCCTCACCACCCCCATCTCCACTAACCCAATAAACCTCTTGACATCCACCGGCTCAAACATCCACTTTCCTTTAATCGTGATATCGGAATGCATGATCTTGGAAAGAGGTAGCCCAACATCCCCTCGAAGCCCGCCCATGAAACAAACCCTCCCCCCATAGCTTAACGCCATAATTGCGGCCTTGAAATGTCCCGAATCCTGCGCCGCGCGGGGCGAGATGTCAAAAAATACATCGATCTTCCCACCTAGACTCTCAAGACTCTTGAAATCGGCCTCCCAATCCCCCGTCAACGGTACACAACTGACCCGTTCCGGCTTCCCCGACGCTGTCTTCAATTTCTCAAGGACGCCCGTATTCCGCCCCATACAAATAACCCTCCCCGCTCCGAGCTCAAGACAAAGATGCACCGCCGCACTACCAAAGCTACCAGTGGCAGGCGCCACGACAATCGTCTCGCCAGGCTTAATATCGATACCATTCGGCCCGAGCCCACCGTACGAGACCAGCATGGTAGGTATAAACATGAGATCCTCCATCTTATACCCTAACCCGCCCTTTGTCACTCGGCCAAACAACTTCTGCTCATCCAGTATATGGCAATTCTCCAATGGCCACCGGACGAACTCCGCATACGTTCCGTCCCTCCACTCGTTCATCAGCTTCTTACTCGCGTCTGTATGCCCATGGTGAATCGCGCTGAGGAAGACAGCCCCCTCTTCACCGCCAATATCATCCCTTCCGTGCATAGTGACGTCCAGGAAACACAAATACCCGATCTTCAGCGTGGTAGCGTCCGGCCCAAGCGCCACCACACGCCCAATCCCACCGCTCCCTAAAGTCAGGGGCACAGGGTACTGGTACGCGCGGGTGCCGTCGTAGATAGCGCGAGTATAAGAGATGATGGTGGCGAGGTGGACACGGAGGACCGCGGTGCCGGGGAGAAGTTGGGGGATCGGGATGCGCTCGACAGTCGGAGGGGCAGCGTAGGTGTGTTGGCGAAGCGCAAGATGGGTTATGGGGAGGGATTGGGTGGTTGTGGCTGAGGAAGACATGTTGATGACAAAAAGAATACCTGGTGGCCGTCTGGATTGATTGCTGGCGGCCCTTTTTCCAACAAGTAGATGAGATGAGAAGCCGCTGGATTGGTAGATCTGCTGCTGGTCTTTCTCACTGCGTTTGCATCTCTCAAATCTTCACCCCATATATCTTCTCTCCTCTCCTCCGATCACTATCTCCTAATTCCATCCCACCTCGAACTCCGTTACAGGCCATTCACAGCTGCCGGAGTGTCAGCTTAACTCAGGAGCGGGGAAATCGGAATTCCGCCCCCCCGTATCAACTCTCACTTGCCTGCAGGTGCACAGTGTCACTGCCTCTGATCATTCGAGTCCACTGATGCCGTTGACGCATGGTTAGGTTCAAGGTCTAAAGTCCGGTCGACGACATTGAGGTGCTCAGGAGACCACATGATCCGCCCTCGGCTGATGAGCGAAAGTCACTCTTTTATGTCCACATTCTCTACCGAGTACTGCTGAATACGTTGATTGCCTATATACGAGCTCTCAGCGTTGAGGCGCGTCCGATATACTCCTGGCCTTGGCACGTCCGTTGTGACCAGTGGCCAATTATGATTCAAGCGCGGGCTTGAGAGTCACGAGAATTGCTGCCAGAAATTGTCGTCGAGGAATTCGAAGAAAGGTGTTGTAGGCGGCATGGCAAACTCGTCGTCTGTGGGCATCACAACGGTTTCTGCAGAAGACAGGTCCGGAATCTGGTCGGATTTACTCGTTTGGGCCGCGTACTTGGCTTCGTGAGCAGCCTTTATCCATTGCAATTTGGTTGAGAGCGTCGAGAATGGCTGTAGCACGACTCGTGGTAATGCGTTGTCGCCGAGTGGCCGCGATGGCTTTTCAGCCAATGCTTTGGCTTCGTCGAGTTTCCGCACCAGTGTGTCCATCACTCCGGAAAAGTCGAGAATGCTTCGAATGTATTCCTGATCCCATCCTTCTGCCCGGAAAAGGGACAGCCTAGATAGAACAACGATTGCATGACCCATCAGAGTCCACATGGTGTAGGGAAGGTGGAACCATTCCGAGAGTGGCAGGGCGTAGGCTGTGTCAAAGCATAGCCTTGTGGAGTTCAAGCAGGCATAAAGCATGTTGAGACGAGCAAAAGGATACATTCCGTATCGCAGGGCGTCAATATTATCGTTGAGTGCCGTCTCATATAAGAAGATTTCAATGGCGTAGTAGTGTATGAGAAGAACGGCTATTTTGTCAGCCTCGAAATCCTCCCTCATCAACTCAGCTTACCGTTCTGATGAGCTCCTTCGGGCAACGAGCTTCTCACCTGGCGCAACTCCGACTCGAATGACTTGACGCAAGCGCCGATGGGAGCTGAGGTAAAGGCCGGTGTCATATGCCATTCATCGGAAATTAAAGTGCGCGTGATCCTATCAGCCAGGCCATGGAGATGGGTTAAATGAACGACATAGATATCGGTTGGATACTCGGCCGCTTCAGATATGGCGCGACAACACTCATCCACGTATGTGGAATATCGGATTGGATCGATGTCTCGGACACACATGGAGACTCTGGGTTCCACATGGTCAGCGGTGAAGCAAGATGATCGCGAGAACAACAGCATTGTGGTGCCAGCGCTCACATAGAGATAAGAAAGAAACAGCCAAGAAACGTCCGGCGCTCTTCCAGAGTCCTTGTGGTCGATGAGTTTGGAGCCGCTCTATTCGTGGTAAGCATGACCAAAGGGACCGGGCCATCTTTGCCAAAATATCCCGAGTTACCGAAGGATGGCTTGAGGCTCTTTGGGCAGACTCCCCTATTGAGGCGAAGGTCTGTCATCATGGCCATGACGAGATGGACGAGATTGCACACCTGTGAGCCGAGATGGAGATGGAAGTGATACCTGTTTGGGGCAATCGGTCAGCGTTCTTCCAATCCATCAGACACGAGATAGACGCACTGACCAATTTAGGTAGACGAGGAGGCACTGAAGTATGTCGAGACTTTGCTCTCCTTTGATCAGCACGTTATAGCTTATGATCTCTCGTATTTTCTTTGCGATTGCGGTTTGTCGTACTTGATCGTGTCGGAAGCCAAGCATCAAGATGGCAAGGAGAAGGAAGGGCTTCTTGTCCCTGAGCTCGATGAATGTCATACTTGGTAGGATAACAACAAAGGGAAAGAGCGGGGCCATTTCACTGCAGAAACTTTGCAGCATCATCTCTGCTTCGCTGTCGCTCGTGATAAATTGATCAATCCATGCCGCAGGGGCAAAATCAGCCGGGTTAGAAGCCGGGGAAGCGCCCACTCCATTCGGGATTTGTTGAGAGGCCGCCAGGATGGCAGCTACGCCGTCGAGCTTCTCCTCGAGTCTTGCAACCTCGGATGGCTTTACTTTTTTGCGTCGGTGAGCACCAGGTACCTGTCCGCTGCAAACCTTTTTCAGACGTCGACACCTAGGCTAAAGTCAGGTTGATAGCCCCAAGCGGAAAATGGTGGCCCAGGTGTGTACCGCTTGCAAGTCTCATCTCCAGCCTCAATTTCACACCTGGCTTTCGCTCGGGCACACGGCAGGCAAGCCTTGGGGGTACGAGCACTGTCAGATTCGCTCGGCGGAGTTAATCGACGCATAGCTGAGTTTCGCCCAAGTGGGGTACCATGCTAGACGGTCCAATGAAATCACCAGTCTCCTAGAGAGCTCAAAGTACCAGTACATGGGGCTCTTTCGAAAGAATGCAAATGAGAGATTATGAGGTAGAAGAGGTAGAAACGGGCACGGAATTCCGATCTGACGACATAAGAGAGGTGCTATGCCTATTGAATCATAGCTCTGGCTTGGCGCCAGGACGCCTTAACCGACGATCCAAGATAAGCCAATCACAGTGCGACAACAGTGGCAGCCTTGCCAAGAAATGCGAGCCTTGTTCCGCCCCAGAGCAGCAGGAAAGAATAAAAGTCCGGTTAGCCACCGCAGCAGATTCATGTCTTGCAACGCGACAATTCATCAAAAAATGACACCAATACCGGATCCTTCCACTCAGACTAAACGCTCACATGAGATGGATCAGAGCAACGAGGCCGGCTCGACCGCGCTCGATAGAGTAAACACTGGTCTGGCGACGTCGGAGCTTGGATCCAGTGTTCCGCAATCAAATCCAGATGTGAGACCCCCAATGGACGACCATGTTGACATCAACCGTCCTACGGGCGTCAGGATGTATATTCTGTTCGCCGCCGTATTTTTTTCCGCATTCCTGATGTCGCTCAACGGCTCAATTGTTGCGACAGTAAGGCCCTGGGACGCCTCAACATTTCAATGCGTCGATTGCTAACCACCGATATCAGGCCATTCCCCAAATAACCTCGCATTTCCATTTGCTTGAGGACATTGGGTGGTACGGAAGTGCCTACCTTATTTCTACGTGAGCTTATGGCCCTTTCCGAACGACGGGTACTGTTGATAACATGTGACCCAGCTGCTCCCTTCAACCCCTGGTCGGCAAATTCTACACCCATTTCCCAGTCAAGGTAAGAACTCATCCCCAACATTCCAGATGTATGTTATAACATTTCCCGATGCCAGCAAACCTATATGACCTTCTCGTTCATTTTCTTCATCGGATCACTCCTTGCCGCTACGGCCGCATCCTCGAAGATGCTTATTGGAGGCAGAGCATTACAAGGTGTGGGCGGGGCGGGAATAATGAATGGAGCACTTACAACCATTTCCGCTGCAAGCCCAAGAGATAGTAAACCATGTGAGAACTCGACCGGTTCTACAAGTGAAATCTGAGTTAACCTTCTGTGATGAGCAGTACTTGTGGGAATTGGTATTGGACTGGGCACTATCGGTAGTGTCATCGGACCTACGATTGGTGGTGCCATCACACAAAATATTTCGTGGCGATGGTGTATGTATCGGCTCCTGGGTTAGCCCCTGTCAACTTGCATGATCGCTCACTTTTCTAGGTTTCTATATCAATCTCCCCCCGGGCGGTCTTGTGCTCCTCATTCTCTCACTCGCCAAAATTCCTGAACAAACGGAGAAGAAGCCTGTAAGGTCGAATCTGAAGTCTATCATCACGGAAGAACTCGACCTCGTAGGTTTCGTCCTCTTCGCTCCCGCCTGTATCATGTTCCTCCTGGCCATGGTTTGGGGCGGGAACCAGTATCGATGGGACTCTTCAACCATCATCGGTCTTTTCTGCGGCGCTTTCGTCACCATTCTCATCTTTGCGGCCTGGGAATATCGTCGAGGAGAAAAGGCCATGATACCTCCCAAATTTGCACGGAATCGCCTTGTCGTTTTCGGCTGTTGCACGTCGTGCTTTCAGATGGGTGCCATGATGTTGCTTTCATATTATCTTCCACTTTGGTTCCAGGTGGTCAAGAGCAAGACCCCAACGATGAGTGGAGTTGATGTTTTGCCGACGGCCATATCTCAAAGTGTCGCGGCGGTCGTAGCGGGGAAATTCGGTACGTTGTCCAATTGCTGCTTTCTCCATCACCAATCCACATTTCTCACTCTCAACAGTTCAGGTGGTAGGGTATTGTACTCCTTGGGCGGCATTCGGGAGCATGTTGACCTCTATCGGCAGCGGGTTGATAACGACCCTTAATCCCTCGTCCGGTGCAGGGGATTGGATTGGGTACCAAATCCTTATTGGTACTGGCCGTGCACCGGTCCTTCAGATGGTAGGCCACACTCTGAGATCTATACTCGGCGTCAGACCGTGCATTTCGTCACTAACACCCCCCACAGCCTGTGACGGCGATTCAAAGCCTTCTCCCGGCAAAAGAGGTAGCCATGGCGACGTCCCAAGTCTTCTTTTTCCAATACCTCGGCGCAGCGACCTTCATCGCCATTGGAGAGACAATATTCTTGAATACTCTCCGCTCTGCGTTGCAAACAGATGCTCCCAACGCCAACGCAGAAGCAATAATTGGCGCCGGTGCATCAGCAGTGAGATCGGTTGTCTCAGAGGCAGACCTTCCTGGAGTTCTGCGCGCGTATAACCATGCCATCACTCAAACATTTGTAAGTTTATCTCAAAGCAGAGATAATTGGCAGGTCTTGCTCACACGGTGGTCGCAGCACCTTGCGGTTGGAGGATCTTGCGCCGCTTTCTTTACCAGCTTTGGAATGGGGTGGCAGAGACTGCCGAAGAAAGAGAAGAATATAAGAGAGATCAAGAAGGAATCTGAAGGTGATGCCGCATAGACTCTCCGACAGTGGCATCAAATTTTCCAGCACGCTCTCAGTGTACACAAAAAGCCAGTGTCGGCATTGCATGGCTTGGGCTGTGTCAGGAGGCTGTCTCCTCCAATGTATTGTTATCTCAAGACATCGACAAACCGCCGAAGAAGCGTGATATCGTGGCAAGGCTATGTCAACCTTACAGGCTGCTTGCGTCAGCCGCAAGGCTTCTTTGCTAGGCATTGTGACAGCAGCAGGCTCGCACCCTGATGCTCCAGGATCCCCGGGTGTCAAATATCTTCGACAAAGGCGGGTCTATGTTGGGCGGCGAAGAGACGCTGCTTACTGACGTCGGTGTTTCATTTCTGTGATTGTTCCATCCGAATGTGCTTTACGAGCATGGAGATATTTGAGATGGGGCTTACTTTCGATTTGTCAAATTGTGTAAATCAGGAGTCAACTGTCCTTCTTGTATTGATGGAAACTAGAGGTCTTTGTATACACACAATTGAGGAGCGACATACAACAGGCTGAAACACTGTTCTCTGGGTAACCAGTTGACCTGAAACATAGAGTCATCATGCTCCTTGTGGAGGCTGACACGATTCCGTCTGAGGTCCTATTTTCTCCCACCCAGGCCACCCGCGAAGTTCCCAGTGTCATACAGACTCCATCAGCACGCCATTACTCTACAAAGCCGAGCAGGGGCCCATTTTACATGCATCATCCGATTGTTGATGTGTCCACAAGTGTTGGAATATCGGAATCACCGTGTGGCAGTGCTAAGCACGGCCCACTGCCAAGGAAACAACCGCTATATGGATGGGCCCTTCACCCCCTGATAGATTCAATCCTCACACGAGTTTTCTACCTCCATCCACAGTTCAACCAGTCTTTCGTCGAAGAATGTCTCCCTCGTCGACGCCTCCGGCTTTCTCACCTCCTACTCTCCTCGATCTCACTGACGGCGCCTGAACGCGTCGCTGAACATGCTTGTAACAGAAGCGACCACTCTTCATCTGCGCCTCCCTCGACTTTTGGGTGCCTGGAGACACGTCTCCAACATGTTTGCCTGCTGTGCTCGTTCGTCTGGCGGCCTACCGCGATTTGCCAAATCCTGGAACCGGGTCTTAAAGTCTCTTGATGGATCGCGCCTATGCTGGAGCAGGTACGATTTGGTTACATTTCATGTCCATGACGTCCAATGATGCGGTTGTGCGTTCCACCTCCATGCAAATGCTGGCAAACTCAGGCTCTCCCTTCACCTACGTATACAGGAACGCATTCAGGAAGCTATCAACCGTCATTCTTCTCGGTGACAGACATGAGAAGACACATCACTACGACTTCAAGGTCTAATCCGTGAAATAGATCGTGGCAAGTTTTGACAACCCAGATCGCCATCGATGTCTGAGAGGGCACCCCATCTTCATCAAGGTATACCACGTTATTCGACTCACATTCTGTGCATCTGCGCTGCGTCTGTCCCTGAACTCCTCTTCCAACCTTTCTCCCAATCGTGCAGGTACGAAGCCACATCCGCCCTGCGACGGTCTGATGAAAACGCAGGATCATATGTCCTTATGCTTGATTCCTGAGACTTCATCCGCCAGTCTGGACTATGATCCCGTCGACGTTCTCCTTGTTTCGACGTATCTCCATGCGCTATGTGAGCACGATGGTGTTGCTCTGTCTTCGCGCTCGGAGATCCAGTTCGAATTGATTGACTGGGGGCTGATACACCAGCTATTTTGCTGGTCCTGCTGAGGAGTGTCAGTGAGGTTTTCTTGAGAAGAAACCGACATAACCTACGCAGACAGGGAATTGATCCTTGGCCGGCTCTGCTTGTCATCTTCGTGCCCAGACCGGCCGTCCTCCTTGTCCAGCTGTCGGTGAGTTGATCCGTCACCAATTTTTGCCGGGATGCCTTTCGAATCGCCGCCCATCCCAAAAGTCGAATGTTGCATGCTGAATGATTGACTTGGCTGTGTTGCCAACTGCGGGTCCTCAGATTTACACGGGCGGTGCAGAAATCGGAGGAGAGGGCGCGGTATGGTCATGGAGCATCATATTGGATCCTCTCTTATATCGAACAATACACCAGAAAGAGGACTCTCGCCAGGGTCGAAACTTCATGACATGTCCTGTGGGGAAGACAACGACATCCCACGTCCGAGTCTTTTCTGTCGTGAGCTGGCACCTTGAGTCCCTTCCTTTCCACTTTCCCTTCCCACGTTCCCTTCCTAATTTCCCTTCATTAGCACACCCCGCGTTCCCGAGATTCCTCACAAGATATACTATATTTGTCATCCAGGGTCTCCCCCCGTCCAAGGACTTTCAAATGGCACAAGATCTGATTCCATTCCCCTGTCTTGTATTGTAATTACTACCTCGTATAAAACCAAACTTTACCTGATCTGTCAAAGCGGCTGATATGTAGAACTTGTGTACCCAACCAAGCCACGTTGCGCCAACGGTTCGAATCGAAGGGAGCAGCCAGGGTAACGGGCCGGTCTCAAGCTGACACCGGTTTTGCGAGAGTCCTCTTCCGTCTTGCCGCACGGGTCCCCCGAATACGATGCTAAGGCCCAGTAGCTGATGTCGCAGGTAAGGTGGAGACTGCTGCCCCACGTAGAGCCGCAAGACAAATGCACGGTACCAACAGATGCCCAACAGATGCCCAATCATAGTGCCGATAAGCACTATTGCTGTTGCGGGTCAAAGATGAGTCCCTCCACGCACGGTGGCGTCGGCTTGCTGGACGAGCGACTGGATATTCAGTTATCCCCGCGCGTTCACGTTTGCGTAGGTCAAGAGGCCTTGTGGATGTGGTGTGCTCGTTCATAAATCCCAGCACAGAAGCGAAAGTCCTACGTCAACATATTTCTTAGCTCGAGCTCGTATACTAGCGTCAAGCTGGGATATATAAATAGTACATGGCATCAGGCGCCACGTGCGACTTGAACTTGCTTATTCGGAGCCAAGTCCTTTTGCCCCAATGGAACCTCAACAATTCCGTGGCCCTTCCTTTGGTCAGTTTTCTTCCCTCGGTCTCAGATTTTGCAGCGAAAGAGATGACTGTTGCCAAAGGTGCCCTTTGTAGTTTCTGTAGACATTTTGACGTACAACATCTGCCCCAGGTAGAGAGCCAATCGGATTGTCACAAGAGGCAATTTATTATTGTCCGTTGGCATCATTATTGATAGCACTGCTCATACATTTATGATAAATTCACCAACGAGCTGCCATAAATGTCTTTCCATATCTCGCCATCCGTATCCGACTTGGAAGCATAATCATTACCACGGCGTGTCCCGCATTCAGTTGTGGTATTGCAGTAGCAGCACAGCTGCCACTCGTTCATCGTAACCGTAAATCCTACTACCACAGGTAGTCTGGACTCTCGTAATACTCAAGCCGTTGCAGAACCAGTCTTGGGGAGATCAATCCGCTCTTCCTCACAACAATACCCGGTACTGTAGCCGCTAAAGCTGAGTGTACTCGTATGAACCGTCCCGGCTGCGCTTGATCCGGATGTTGTGCTCATTCTTGGCGTGCTCTTTCAGCGGCCATTGTCGCAAGAAGGTCTTGGGACACCCTGGCGCTGGACACGGAAGCCTCTGGCCATTGTGCAACGCGGTTTGCATGTGCTTCCGCAAAGAGCACTTGGCGAATTTGCCGGTGAAGGGAAGGTGGTCGGGATTGTCACAGTATAAGACTGGCCACTCTTTCTCCACCGGATCCGGCGAGCGTGATCTCACCCTCTTGGCTCGAGGAATGGTAATCGCAGAGCCTTGGACGCCGACAGGACTGATGCCATCGTGATCGCGGAATTTACCCTTGCTCCGTTTGCGACGCGGAGACGGTGTCGCCCGTGAATGAGACAAGGACTTTTGACGAAGATGAGGCCGAGTGGAGAACTTTTGGGGCACGGACGCCGAGCCCAGATCGCCTGAAACGACGCGATGAGCGGACGATCGGATCACTCTGATCAACCATGTGATTCGTCGGTGGGCAAACGTTGCGTTGGCACCTTCGCACCAGACCGGAATCTGCGTGGCCGAAGCATGCGCGATGGGCACATCAGGTGCGCCAGGCGGGTGGCAGACATGGGCAAAGTCTTCGAAAACGGCACACTGACTCCTGTGGAGTGCATTCCTCACCAGTTCGAGTCGGGTTGATGAAGGGTAATGAGACTGCAGCTCGCTTAAAGCACCGAGAAGTGTATTGACTTCCCATTCGAACCGCGGTGGCAGCCACACCTCTTTCTCAGCGGACGAGAAAGGGCCCCCGACGTGGGGCTGCTCGGCACCTTCAGCTAAGACTTGTTTCAGTCAGCAGAATGATCATGGGGCAAGAGATCAGATCGACTCACGTTCCACACCAAGATGAACGACATGAGTGACAATGCTCAATCGCTGACCGTCTCTCGAGACGAGATATCTCTTGTAGTTGCCCGGTCCTGGGGCGCTAAATACGGGCGCGGTGTAGGATAGGAACAGTTCTTGTACTGCAGGCCGCCAGCACCCATGAACGACAATATCGAACGCCGCTCTCTCTGGGGGGGACAAGATCGTGAAGCTCCAATGTCGACACTCAGTGTACACAGCGTCAAGCAGGGATCCCAACCGGCCCTGGTCCACGGTGGCCATGCTGAGTATGGCAGACAGAAGACACAACAGCGATGCGGCCTGGTGCACAGAGGCAACGGGAGCTTTGGTCACGGTGGCAGAGAGTGCTTGTAGAGCGGCAATGATATCAGGCTGAGTAGGCATCACTGCATCGACTGCCGACTGTTCAGCACCATCAAGTGTTTCCTTGTGATGCCAACAGCAATCGGCGGTGGAAGCAAAGGTGTGCCGAAGAGTTTCCACCGCCTCCGTCACTGGCCTGTGATTGAGTGTTTCGGCGAAATGGTGGAATGCTTGCATCACCTCCTCAGGAGTGATGTTGTCTCCCATGGGAGTGGAGACGTCAATACGTGTCGGATCAGGGTCCCCGACCAGCTCCGACCCTTCCTGTGAAGGTCCAGGTTGTGGCGGCGCGGTGTCGCGGCGAGGGGACTGCATCTGTTCATGCCGTGACAAGGAAAATTTGGCGGCATCAGCTGACATGCCCGAGCCTGTCTGGGCTGGTGTGGGCAACTCATAGATGTGGCCTCGAGCAATCTCAACTTGTTGAAAATGGGACGCCGCTTGATCTTGGCGAAGGCTCTGGAAGTCTGAGTCATCTCCTTCGACGGGAGAGCCAGTGATTGGACCGTCGACATAGTCTCCGACAAAGAGACGGGCCTGGTCCGTATCGAGCTGCAATTTGAGGTGCTTCTGAGGAACGTCTTGTCCGACCAGACTCTCCGTAAAGGTTGAGCGAGTTTCTGGCGGCGTGATAGGAAGACGGATGGCCGGATGGGGTGGAAAGAGAGGTTGTGCCATCTCGAATGGAGGAGTGTCAATACTCACGGATGTCGCCATTGTTGAGCGAGATAGTTTGGTGTACGACGAGACATTCTGGGAAGGATTGGCCATCGAGAAAGAAATGGACGGGTCGTCCATCGTTGTCGACTGAGGCGACACGGAGTGAGAAGAGTCGCTGCCAACGGCCCTTGTGCTGTGCTCATCTGCAACCGAAGGAACCCATGTGTTATCCGGCCCCGCTGGCAGTTCCGCCGGGGCCAGGGAACAGTGTGACGAGTAGCAAGGTTCCGTTGGGAGTTCATGTCGAGGATGAGAGAATGTGTCATGGACAGTGGAGCTGGTGGCCGTGACTGGCGGGTCTGCCTGGCCGCATAAATGCTCTACCGAAGCTTTATACAAGCTTTTGCATTTCTTCGAGAAACGTCTCATCTGTCTCTTGGCCGGTTCCAGTGCTCCCCATCGTTGCTGATGCAGATCGGGGCTCAATGAGAGGTACGTATAGTGCTCATAATTTTCGTTGACCCCTGAGTAAGCGTTAGGAGAATTCGCTTCCATCTCGTACCATTCAACATCCGGATGGACGTCCAATTGGTCTGGTTGGTAACGCGGAAAGTAACAGCTCGGGTCATCGACAGGTTGCTGGAGGCACGGTGTTTCGACGGTGGTCGAAAGGCAGCCCCGACTCTTCTCATACGTCGCGATCGTATGACTTGCAATGGTTGCATGGCCAATGTGGATGGATGTCCTGCCATAATCAGTTGTCCGTTTCAACGGGAGTCAATCTCTCAGCGGCAGTCTCACAGCTGTACAGTTCTAGCCCGTCTGAAGGCCTTGTGACGGAGGAGCTGTCGCTCAGTGACCGAGAGACCGTTCACCAACGGATGATACGTGTGGCAGCACATCATGAACGAAAGGGAGTGACCGGCACAGGAGTGAAATGGAAAATCGAACCAAGGTGGGAAGAACTCGCAACAGAGAGGAAAGAAGGCAATAAAGATGAGAAACATACACACGAGAGGTGCAAGGGCACGACGGTTGTCACAAGGACTCTTGCTGACGGCGGGACCAAGATGCTTTGCCCGCGATCCGAAAGTTCTTGGGACTCTCGGTCCAGCTCCCAGGGGCCTTCCCACCGCGACGCGCAACTCGCCACTCATCGAGGTAGCAGACGGCCACCGTGGTCATGGAGGCCGCGCTACGGCCGGGATGGCTCTGATCACAGAGTCCTCGCCACCGATCTCGGCGGACCGGGTTTGTCCAAGCCTGGAACAATTCCTGATGGAGTATGACAATAGCCATATCGGGGCCAGATACCCGCAGAATGATTCGCGCTCCATGGAAAACGAGGCAACGAGGCATCCAATCTGTTCGGCGGTGCGGCGACCACCAATCTCTTCAGCGGCGACGAAACCCACCGTCTTGACCACCGGTTAGATCCCAGGCGCAAAGACAAATAGTCAATCATCCTGTCGTCTCGCGGTGGAATCCGACCGAGGAATCAGCTGCGTTTCCCTCTCGCCAACTCATTGTTGCTGCGTTTGTCGCAATTGTCTTTGATGACACATCCTACCAATCAACGCCGACGGGCGCCATGTTTCAGTGTGATATTAACCAGGCCCGGTCGGGGACAGCGTCAACGTTAGCGTGGAGATAATGGTCGCCCGATCACAGTGGGAGGTCGTCCCTGTCCAGCTGAGGGTGTTTTAATACGCAGTATCGTCATACAAAAGGGTGGTCCAGGTCAGACCATGGATTGATGCCTGAAGGATGCCTGCGAGGTCAGTTGTCCCGCGCTGGTTTGCGGTCACGTGACGTCATGTTTGGGATTCAGTGCACTGACGGCGCTCGTCGAGAAATGACAGGATAACTGTCCATTGTTTCCAGAGCAAAACAGGAGGGAGAAGGCGGAGTTGAGAAGAGAAGCAAAGGGGGGCAGTCATGGCGCGCCGCCGCAAGGGTATATGTATGATTCCGTTGTCATGGACTTGTGGAGGCGCAGCAGCTAAGCCACCATATCTGGTTTCAATTTCCAGCCATTGTGCGCCTTGCAGAGCGCCCACTGATCCTGAGGCCAACTCTTGAGCTGTGTGCTCGATGTGAAATCCCAATGTTGATATCTATTGGATGGTGACGCCTGTCCAAGCTGCCCTTTGGTCTTCCACAGTGGGAGGGCTGTTTCCAGATAGAGAGCCTTGCATTGCCGCCAACAAACTAGCTTGACAGGAAATCTATCCTATCAAGGCAATATTCATTGTCAATGTCGTGCGATGCGCAAACCCCACCGGTCCCAGGGCCTTCTCCATTGGACTATGATATAGAAGTAAACTTACCAGAACACCCTGTCCCTGACAAACTTAGTGGCATCCACTGTGGTTAAAAAAGATGGAATGGAGGCAGACGCTGCAAGCTGCTAGCAGCAACTGATTCGCGAGACAAATAGAAAACTCAAGTAGCATGCATTCTTCCGCAAATGATATCCTCTGCTGCGCAATGCAAGCCGCAGTCACTTTGAGGACTAGAAATTCCGTCGCGAGCTTAGCGCAGTTTTTGGGTCCATCCTTCACAAGATAAATCAACTGCGACTTGCACACAAGAGCAGGTGGGTATGAGTATCATTAGGCAATCTTCGTTATCATATTGTGTTGCCAATACCCCACCCAAGCTGAATGCACGGAGAAAAGCGTGCTCTTCTCTGCCAAACCATATCTTTTCCACATTGTGCCAGCCTATTTAGGACCCAGTTCTCATCACCCCTGCATACGCTTCTTCCTGATCAACCCCCATTCAAGCGAGCCGTGCATTTGGCGGAAAGGACGTCTCCAATATCGGACAGCTGAACCAGCCTCAGGTCAAGCCAAAGCTTATCCCCAGAAGGTGCTTTTTGGCGGTGATCGAAAGCCAGTCCCCGTCTCTGGGTAATATCGAAGGACCATCGAATACAGCGACGTCTTGTAATCCTGGGTCGCATCATATAGAGGTCTGAAAACAAACCCGAGCTAGGACCTGGGCAGATCTTCTCAACCTCCAAGTTATCATCAACAACATAGGTGAGAGGATATTAGGAGGAAAGAACCCGCTGCTGCAGCCACTGTTATAGCTTCCATCGCTGCAAGAGTATACACCGCTCCTCCGTGAATATGGATCCCTCCCGGCAAAAGGCAGCACCTCCCAATCTCCTCACACGGATCGAGATTCCTTCGCCGTCTGGCAACCTCAGTGTCACGACCAGCGTACCGATCAATCCGCCTGCCACTTCTCTGCGCTTGAACCCTACGACGGGCGAGCCGGTGCCACTCCCTGCCATCCTCTTGATCCACGGCAACTCCTCGTCCTCTCAGATCTTCGAGTCCTTCTTTTTCCCTCCGGACTCGAAGGCCCAGTCGCCACCCTTGTGCGCAACTCATCGAATCATCGCTTTTGACCTTCCCGGCCACGGCGCGTCTTCCAACTCCCCCAATACTCCGCCGCCGCCGCCGAACAGCTCGCACTACACGATGCCCAACTACGCGCTCTGTGCGCTCCAC
>Ga0255336_100145_pt1 | contig 158086 bp, 187 predicted proteins | sample MeOH1_35cm_T3_17_FD_189102 | JGI IMG/M metagenome (GOLD analysis project Ga0255336, IMG submission 189102) | Sandy soil microbial communities from University of British Columbia, Vancouver, Canada - MeOH1_35cm_T3_179 | ecosystem: Engineered > Artificial ecosystem > Sand microcosm > Unclassified... | reverse complement strand
CAGGCTGTGGAACCCGACCACGGGCCAGGAAGTGCAGAAGCTGGAGGGACACACTCTTTCGGTGAGCGCGGTGGCCTTCTCGCCCGACGGCTCGCTGCTGGCGTCGGCCTCATGGGATCAGACCGTCAGGCTGTGGAACCCGGCCACGGGCCAGGAAGTGCAGAAGCTGGAGGGACACACTAATTCGGTGAGGGCGGTGGCCTTCTCACCCGACGGCTCGCTGCTGGCGTCGGCCTCAGACGATCAGACCGTCAGGCTGTGGAACCCGACCACGGGCCAGGAAGTGCAGAAATTCGAGAGTGTACCAGCAATCTCCACTATCAGTTTTACAATCGACAACAGCACTTTACTTACTGATCGAGGAGCTATATCTGTTGACAATTCTAGTCCTGGCTCGGCTCTCGAATCTTCGACCATCATGATCAAAAATGATTGGATCCAATGGGATAACCGAAATCTTCTCTGGCTACCACAGGAGTATCGCAGGAATTGTACAGCGTTTTGTGGCAATACGTTTGCCATTGGATTACACTCTGGCCTGGTTTGCTTTATCCAAGTCGATTGTACTTGAGCGGGTCCCAGTATTATGGAGCTGCTCATTATTGTTTGGATGTGGTTCCAACCTAAAGCAGAGAGCAATATCGCCGACCACTTCAGTCGGTAATAGGAGCAGTGTGATGCAGAGGTCAGAGAATAGCCATAGCCCACGACCATGGCCAACTTTGAAGATTGTAGGATTGCGATTCTAGACCAAATATCTTGAAGTAGGAAACTCAAACCGAGAAGGGCAATAGTCAGCATCGCCGCTTTGCTCAACGCCTTGCCCTCAACGTCGCTTGAACCTGTGGTGACCGCGTCCCCGGAAGTTGACTAGTTGACACCTCTTGCATTCTGTGGCGGAAACATTAAATCGACTCATCCTCAGCGGCAGGAATCTGCATTCGCCATTTCCTCTTCTCAATACCCTCCATGGTGGACCCAATCCCCAAGAAAATGGCCACCACGGCCATCTCTTCGAGGACAGCCATGAAAAGCCATATCGTTACAGAACCTGTCAGCAGATTGAGGTCCGGACTTTTCGAGAATGATGTCAGCAGAGAATAGAGGATGCGGATACCGATGAATGGGAGGCTCAACAAGATCGCGTAGCCGAGCCTCCGTTCGCCCGGTTCGGTGACGGGGAACTGAGTTGCTGTCCTCATGGTCATGAAGGCGAGGTTAATAAAGCTAACGAGGAAGAGGAGAATGCCGACTTTGGTGGCGGTAGTGGCGTGGAAGGGCTTGGTGGTGCCTGATGCCGATTGTGAGATGAGAGTTTTGGCACCATCGATCCCGCCCACGATGCAGAGGGCTGATGCGCCAATGACGATACCACCGATGGCGTGGGTGATCCATCTCGCCACGGGGCGGCTGCCAGAACGGGCAATTGCAATGGAGCGATTCCTGTGGGTTGGGGCACTCAGATTATGGAAGCATAACGAGGCCGGTCATGAGCGGCACTTACACCCTGGACAGATGACACAAAGCGATGAACAGGAGAGGATTCAGACCGAAGGACTGCAGGACGGCTTCAGCGGTGTACAGAGACGTGTTGGTTGGGTGTGACTGGCTGAGGAGCTGGGTGATGGCGCCTGCAACCCGGACTTGGGCGAATAACATGACATAGATCCAGCCGGCGCTGCGACGAAGGCCATGACGGACGGTGAGCCATATTGCGATGGGGGTACACGGGGCGAAGACCACGATCTCCAAGATGCTGATTCCGCCCCGGTATTGGACCATGGTTGCTTCGGAGGAGTGATTGGGAACGCGTCTGGACAAGGAGGATGAGACAGAGGATGAGGTCGGCTGAGGATCAAGTATGTCTTGACGAAAGTGCAAAAGGTGGCCAAATGGAAGAGATCAGTGAGCAATCAGTCGGTCGCGACGAAACACAGAGCTTATATATCCGTCTTGATCAGTGAAGTCGAGTAGAGCCAACAGGCCAGGTTGCGGCCAGCAGGAATTCGCCGTAATTGTGCCATCCCAGGCTCAAACACGGGGCGCCTTACACAGGTGCGAGGATGAGCGACTGTAACACCTTCGTCCTGGATGGCTACGAATGACAGCCCTGCTTTCGGCCAACAGATCAGCCCTTGGCTGGTGCTGCTCCTCAGGGGAAGATTGCAGGTAGAGGTGCACTGCAATCAAGGTATGGTCCCTGGTGAGGCGAGGCGAGGCACTAGGCCGATTTCATGGTATCTGCACGCACGCTAACCTGAACAGGATGAGGTGGGGTTGACTGGGGTAGCTTGCTAGACCTGCCTCAGTAGAATACGGAGGTCGCTAAAAGTCCTTGCTGCCACTTATTAATGCTGGCAGAAAATCACGCCTATCCTGTGGTTACTCTTTAGGCTGTAGAGTCCCTATTTTCTGAGTTGCTGGTCCTAAATATTACTGCCTACGGCCCCGTGACACAAGCGGGTTCCCTGGCCGCTATTTGCAAGGCGGTGAGCAACGACTTTTGGTAGCGACCTCCTGAGTTGAAGTTGCAAAGGGCACGCGATTGAGTCCCACTCTTTCCACCTTGGCTGGGTCCCAAAGTGCTTTACGACTGATTTCTTCAGCCTAGGTGTTGCCAATGGTGTACTCCGGTGTGCTCAGTAAGAGCTGTGAACGATGTCGCCGTCTCAAAACCAAGGTGATTATGAATGTGCTGTGTTGTCTCTCGCTTGTCTAATGTGTGATGCTAGTGCGATCAGCAAAAGCCGAGCTGCTCCCAGTGTGCTAGAAGCCACACACCATGCCCCGGATATAGAAACCTGGCCGATGCTATGTTTAGAGATGACACCGCGGCAGTTATACGCAAAGTTGAAGTCGAGAACCAAGAGGGAGGAGAGCAGCATCGACGTGGTTAGTCCTACCGACCCACTCTCGAAACTACCCAGGTGCTCAACCATTCTGCGAAGGATGCCAGAATGCTCTTGTATCATCGTCCACCCAACTATCGGATCTTTCCGTCACCGTGCATCCAGCATTACCCTTCAACCCTCCTGCCATGCCGCCCCAGCCACTCTCTGGATCTCTCAACGAACGGGCGGTGAACTTCTTCTTTGCTCATTACGTCCTTTCTGATCCTCCATTCTCCCACTCGTACCGGAGAGGGCTGTCTCAGCTCTACAACGGAGAATCGACGAATCAGATATTACATCTGGCCATCGAGTCGGTGGGCCTGGCCGGCATGGCGAACGTGCATCGCGCTCCACATCTGATGAGGGACGCCAAAAGGCAATACGGACGGGCTCTTGCGCTGACCAACAAAACTTTGACGGACCCGGTCCAAGTGAAGGCGGACAGCACGATCCTCGCCGTTTTGTTTCTCGGTTTGTTTGAGGTGAGCGTGTGATTGAATTGATCTCGACGAACCCTACTCCTTCCCAAGTCTTGGAACGCTCACAGGCGACAGACCATTACTTTTGAAGACTGGCGACAATACAGTCCGTGGATGTCTCATCTGAAGGGCGCTACGACGCTTCTCCAGCTTCGAGGCCAGGAACAGTTCGCCAACGAGCTATCCAGCATTATATTTGTCCAATTACGTATCCAAATAGTAGGTTGCACGACTCTTTCACCATTACCTCCCGCTAACCGCATTGCCGGTCTCTGGGTGTATTCAAATGCATCTCCCTCTTCCCTCGTTGATCATGAACTGGCTCATATCCCCCGCTGCCACGCAGATCGGCGACGAATTCAAGTACCGACAAGACGGCCTCACTCTCTGCAGCGCCGATATTGCAAACTTGCGAGCTTCCATCAAAAGCCAAAGGATGACTGATAGGGCCACCATTATCTCGGCCGCCTTACAAATTGACGCTGCTCTCGAGGCTTGGGCTCTGGCCATGTCATCTCAGAACAGCTATGACTCGGTGTTTGGAATCGAAAACTCCAACGAGTGTCTCGAGTCTTTCTATCATGTTTATGAATATCTCTGGACAGCACAGGTGTGGAACAGCTATCGCCTTCTCCGCCTCCTTATCCACCACATCGTCCTTGCACAACTAGGTCAACCATCCTCCCTGTCCAAGCCAAGCGACCAGGCATCGATTGTACCCCAATTCGACCGTTCAAAAAGTCTGGCCATCCAGCTGTGTTCAGACATATGTGCTTCTGTCCCATATATGCTTGACAGTTTTCCCGACAAGTCCACGTCTTTGCATCCGTCCATGCAGCGATCGTTAGGCGGACTTATGTTGCTGTGGCCGTTGTACGCGGGCGTTTGCATGACGCCTTGCGTAGATGAGCGGATGCGGCAGTGGGCTATTGGTCGACTACAATATATTGACTCGATAATGGGAATTAAACAAGCAGGATTGATGGCGGCCACGCTTTTAAGATGAAACCAATTTTGGGCCTGCAAGGCTCACTTCACTTTGCCGCCAAGACTTTGACATCAGTTGCCAAGAAGGGAAGGTTACTGTTACACTTGATGTAGTCGTTATCTTCCACCCAAGGCTTAAAGAAGGACGGCAGGCAAGGTATCCAATACAGAGTTCGTCAACTTGATTCACTTGAACCGTTCTCGACGAAGGATTCGAAACTGGCAATTGCACGATGGCGCTGCCTATGCCAAAGCCCACCGTGGCACCGCTATCGTTACCTGAATACAAGGTCATCTCATTCGACGTTTATGGCACGTTAATCGAATACAAAGCCCAGATCCTGGCGTCCTTCCAGCCTCTTCTGTCACGACTGCAGTCTCCATCGCCATATCTGGATCCTACTCCGTCGTCCTCCAGCATCCCCGGCGCGGCCTCGGTCGGCTCGATCGAGTTCCTGAAACTCTTTCAACGCCACGAGGACGCGATCAAACTCGAGAAGCCGGTGCGTCGGTTCGACGTCCTGCTGGCGGAGATCTGGCGCCGGATGGCCCAGGACCTAGGAGTGCCGAGCAGCGAGGACGAGGCGGCGGCGTTTGGAAGTTCAGCAACGGTGGCCAGTTGGCCGACATTCCCCGGCACCGTGGACGCGCTGCGGCAGCTGAGTAACCGTTACAAGCTCGTGGCACTCTCAAACATTGATCGCTTTGCCTGGTCCATCACGGCAGACCCAGCAGCGAGTCGCGGCCCGTTGGGAGACGTGGTCTGGTGGAAAGTATTCACGGCCGAGGATTTTGGCGAGGATGTTGCGACCAGGGCCGACGACGCCAAGCTGGAATGCTTGATGGACTATGCTACCGAGGCAGGAATCCAGAAGGACGAGATTCTACATGTCGCTCAGAGCTTGGGTCACGATCAGGCGCCGGCGAAGAGGTTGGGTTTGAGCAGTGTGTGGCTTGTGGGCGATGGTCCGCGGTGGGGGAAGGAAGGCGAGAGCCGCATGGCCTTGGAGAAAGAGCTTGTCGGGTATGCATGGCGGTTTGCGGACCTGAAAGAGTTTGAGCAGGAGGTAGAAAAGGCGTTTGACCACCAATGACCACTGGTCTTGACGAAACCAGCAGATTTCCTCACCCTTCTATCAAATCTTGTGGTCTAGCTTTCTGAGATGTCTACCGGAACATGTCTACCGGAACAGGACTGTCACAACTTCGCCTGCCGGATGATCTTTCTTGCCCATGGATGCCCGTCTCCACGATAGACATACGAGTCCAGCTCGGCCGTGTTCAGCAGGCCGGGATGTGCTTCGCTCAACTTTGTAATGCCGACCATTTGCATGGCAGTTTCCAGTTCATCTTTGAGAACTGTTCCTCGTCAGACACACCACCATCGTCATCTCACGTTGACTTACTATCAATGGCATGTTCCATTCCTTCCTGCCCATACGTGACGGCATAGAGGAAAGGCCGACCAAGGCATACCGCGCTGGCTCCGAGGCAGATAGCCTTCAAGACATCCGTGCCACGGCGTATTCCTCCGTCGATGAACACTTCCATCCGCTCTAATACTTCCGGGCAATTAGCCTGTATCTCCATCAAGGTCAGGATGGAAGGTTGCGCGGTATCCACGGCGCGCCCGCCATGGTTGGAGATGTAGATGCCTGCGCAGCCAATCTCCAGGGCTTTTTGTGCATCGGCAGCACACTGAATTCCCTTCACAAAGATGGGTATGTCGGGGACCAAGGCCTGAAGCCAGAGGATGTCCTGCCACTTCAAGTCTGCGTCGATGAATCCGCCCGTCGCTCGGGCCAGTCCTGAGCCTTTCTTGTCGGCCTGGATGTTTTGTGACTGGTGGGACTTCTCTGCCTTGTACGTGGCGTCGATCTTGATCCGTTCGTCCGCTTCTCGCTTTCCGACCACGGGCAGATCCACGGTCACCAAAATGGCGCGCGGCTTCAAGGCAGCAACCTGCTGGACCAGTTTCTCCGTCACCGAGTGGTCCTTGTTGAAATACAACTGGTAGAAAATCGGGTAGCCTGGTGGCATCGCCTCGACGACTTCGGCAAAAGAGTATGAAGCGTTGTTGCAGACGCAGAGTGTGGTGCCTTTGGCGACCGCTCCTCGCACCATGGCCCGTTCGCCCTCGGGGTGTGATAACTTGGCCAGCGCCGCCGGTGAACTGAAGATGGGCACATTGAACTTGTGACCCAGTATGGTAGCGCTCACGTCGACATTCTTTACCCCGGTCAACACCCTCGGCCGGAACCAGATCCGGCGATACCAGTCGGCATTGGCCGTCAGCGTTAAACAATCATTGGCGGCCCCCGAGTAAAAGGCCCAGGTTTTTGCGGACAATGTTTTCTCCGCGACCTTCTCGAAGTCGTGGAGATTGAGGACCGACTCTAGTGGAGGCTTCTCCTCTGGTAGACTCGCAGATTCAATGTTCAAAGCCTGCCTGGCCCGCCATTCCTCGGTCACCGTTGACTCGTCCAGACGACCTTTGTTCTTTGACTCATCGAGGTGCTTCGCCACCAGCCCGGGACCGTGGACTTGGTTGTACGCTTTGGTGGCGTCTTGTCCCCAGAACTCGCCAATCACTTCGACACCTCCAGGGTGTTTGGGGGCGAAGTCGGTGACATCCCAGACGGTGCCATTGATGAGGATCCAGGCATCAGTGAGGGTGTTGTGCTTGCTGAGCTCATCAACCGAAACACGACGTGAATCTGGCATCTTCAGATCACCGATACATTTGCGCGGAACCGAGAGGCGGAAGAAATCAGACCGTTGTGAGCGGGAATTACCTGTCTCTTGAATGGGACGTATGAATTGGAGACGGCTGGACCGTGCGGGGGATGGCCATCCGAGGTTACGGCACTCTGTATGGTTAGCGAGGATGAGCATGAGACTATCAAAGCTTGCCGCAAAGATAGGCGCAGACCCTGGTGCGGGCCAGGACATGGTCTTGCTCTGCTTCTGACCTAGGCCTTTTTCTCGATCGAACCGCCTTTCTGGCAGAAGGGGTATAATCTCCATTCGTATGTGGGAGGCCTGGATGGCGGGCAAGTCTCCTCTTCGTCCCAGATGGATTTATGACCACAAGAGGTACGACTCCTGCCGCATTCGTGCCATCTTTGTTGATCTCTCTTCTTATATTCCTTCAACAACAGGCGCTGTCCAACCGGTTCAAGACTCCCGAAGCTGTGGTAGTGTACTGGGTCTATTGATTGGAAGCTGCAGCCTGTGACCATGTCGAAATTGCCAATGTCGCTGGCTAACGAACTTCCGCACGGGTGGAGACTGCATTCCGGCTGAGGAAATGAATGATACCAACATGCTTCCAAAGCATAATGCCGTGGGCTGTTGCCGTTACATACCTTGTCGGTCAATATCAAAGTCTGGCCCTTGCTGCCATTGTGACAGCGTTCTCGGCATCGTCCTAGTCTGCTATATGACGGACAATTGACGGATCGTTGCTCAGACAGCTGTCCTGGGTCCGTCTGCGACGTCGAAATACAGGTCTCGACTTCTGCTGAATATCAATCTCGGCAATCTTCGGCCCTTACGAAGGGACGTGCAGCAGACCGACTTCTGGGCGAAGTGTGTGACCGGGATCCCGTCAACTTCATTAGATGATCACTTCACATCTCTAGTGCTAGCGACAGGACTTCGACGTGATAACGGCCGGGCTAACTGCCGAGAACGATGATTGGCTTACTTCTTGGTCCAATGCTGAGAGTGCGGTGACACTACAAATGTTCGAGCTCGCCTGGACAGCTGAAGCGCGGTGCATGTCCCAGCATCAGGGCTCCCATGTCGTTGGGATATGCTGCCCAGCCTGGATACAACGGCGACGTCGGCCTTGTGAAGCCTCCTCAGCTAGTCATTGAAGAGATTTGACGCCTGTAACCAGCAGCGCTGCCGTCAGCATGGTCTCCTGCATAATCTGCCACGTAGTTGCGTTGCAACAACCGAAAAGTTTCGTCTCCGCGGAGGAATATCAACCCGCCGATATACCACCACTGGCTGGCGTGCTAGGCAACAACGCGCTGTCCACCAAATGCGATTCTAGCTCGTGTGGTTGCCTGAAGTTTATCCACGGTCACGAAAAATCTAAGCTGGAAGGGGAATCAGTATCCGCCACGAAACTACCACGTCTTCACGTGATCTCGGTTTCGACAGGTCCCAATTACTATTTAAAAGTCTGACATTCCAGTCCCGACACAATCCTGAGAATAATTCTGAGATTGCCCGTAGTTTACACCAATCCGATCCTCTCACAATATCCAGCTGGAGTAAACCCTTCCCTACCATCCCCATCCCGCCACCATGCCTCTCGACCACGTCTCAGTCCCCGTCCCGCACGCAAAGCTCGAAGAAGAGATCAAGTTCATCACGACCGCTTTCGCCCCGCTTGGAATCAAAGAGCACTTTCGCCCTGCACCGGGTGTTGTCGGGCTCGGCGACGCCGTCCCCTTCCTCTGGGTCGTCGGGATCGACGAGAACCACAAGCCCATCGAAGAGGAAGAGGGCAAGCCGGGCCGGTCATGTCATTTGGCATTGAAGGCTGCCGGTAAGTCAGGGGGAATATGTCAGCCTGCGGCCAGGGCACTCTATTCCCTTCACTCCGAACCAGCGGCTGATTGCCCCCCTCCCAACAGACCGCGCTCAAGTGGATGCGTTCCACAAAGCCGCGCTGGAAGCGGGCGGAAAGTGCAACGGCAAACCGGGAATTAGAGAGATGTATCACCCAGGATACTATGCCGCCTTCGTGATCGACCCATGCGGCAATAATGTCGAGGCTGTGGTACACGAACAGGCCGCCACACCCGCCTGACTGTTACCCTTCTTCAACCCCTCCAAAGTTGTGGGCGGGATATACGTACGGTATTAGTTAGCCGTCTCTTTATTTCCATTTTCCTCATGCGGCTGCAGATGGGCGGGGGGTGGGCGACAGCGGTTGTGCTTATATATGAACAGCACTGCAGATGAGCGAGCGTCTTCTGGACCCAAAAATGGTGATTGAAAACCAATGGCATTCTGACATTGATACAACCTTCAAATCGTTCACATACTTCCCTTATTAATTCTTCATCCGGTCGAATCGGACAAACATCGAGTCTTGGACATATAGGCCCAGGCAGGATGTAAGTCAACCTCGGGCGGAGAACTGTTTGAAGAGAGTGTCATGAAGTTCTCGAGTCATTCCAATGGCCCAGATGAAGAGAATCAAGCATTATTGGAAAAAACTATTAGTTTCCTGGCCCTGGTCCTTCCCCTTTTGGTATGTGTCGCTCAGGGCGCCATACACCCCCTTTATCCTCTCCAATTCACGTTCAAAATGTGATCTCTGCTTCTCGTCCTCAATCTCAGCGATCAAATCTGCCAGCGAACGAGCCGTGAAGAATTTGTTCCGCCGATTGTACAGCGGCTTGGATGATAAGGATTCCGGCGTATCGCCTGGAGACGGCACCTGAAAGACCGACTGAAGGATATCGATGTCATCTGGATAAAGCCAGCGTCAGCATCGCTCAGTTCCATGAGCCATGGGACTACCACCCGACGTCCCATTCACCTCCACGGTGGTCAAAATACAGACCACGACACTTACAAGGGATGGCAAACAGATCTCGACTATCCTCGTAGGTAAACATGTAATAAAACTCATTGAACCCTGACCAGGTGATTCCGCTCAAGCAGAGAGAACATGGCTCGTGCGTCGCGAAGAAAACGCAGTCCTTCGTCTCGGGTCTCCCTTGCTGGGGCAAGGTGAAGAACTTCTGAATGCAGTTGATCTCGCCGTGCAAGAGTGGCGATTCACGCTCGTTGTTGGTCGCGGCGATCACCGTGGACAGGTCCGACTTGGACAGGACGGCTCCGCCAAAGAGTTTGGAGCCCTGCGAGACTTGTTCCCGGGTCAAGGGGACGATGGACGACTCTGTCGCTTGGAGGATTGCCGACACGAGGGCTTCGGGGCGCGATGCCATGGTTCAAGTTCCACAGCTTCAGACTGGAGTGTAGAGAGGTCAGGAGACCAAAACGGGAGAATACAATTTATTTATTCCTCTATTGACGGATCTATTTTCCAGTTGACCGTTCACGTGGTCTCAAATCAAGTGAGAAGTCGTGTGTATTTTCTGACAAGGGATGATAAGGGCTGAGGATGGTGACCAATGAAGAATTTTCCCATGGGTAAGTCAAGGCACTCAAGCTAACGGCTGGTTAGGAGATCGCCGAACCGCGTCCAGGTAACAAAGGCTGGCTGAGGCTGGCCTTGGCTTACTCTGCCCACCACAACACGACTAATGACTGATATATACACATCTGCACTCATTCTGGTAGGCACTCGTCGATGACAAGTATCCCTCAGATGCTAGTGGCATACCCAATTGCGTCACAGCCCGGTTGAATATTTCGATCTTAACGTGGATGTCTGACTGAGGAAGTTCGTTCACGATGAGAAACTGAATCTGTCCCACTCGCAGGTGATGGGACGAGGCATGTCATGAATGGTTGAGAAAAGATCATTGGACAATGGCATGATCCCGGACTACTCGGCTTGGAACTCGACATCAAGGCTGGCGGACAAGGAAATCGTCTTGGGCTCGAAATCAAGGCCTCCAGCAACGCTGGAAGGAAGTGGTGTAGATTTTCTCGCCATCTGCATGACCCGTCCGATCTCGTCCTGCTTGGAGTCTGTGATCTTGACCGCGGTGACGTTCGGGCGGCTGATCACATTTGCATAGGCCTTTGCCATCTTGACGGCGTTGCGAAGCGCATCTACTCGCACTTGCTCGCTCAGCCGGTCGGTCGTCTCCTCGGTCAACTTCCAGTCGATGCCCCGAAGTTGTACGTACGGGATGGTGGACAGCTTAACGACCAGCTCGCCCAACTTTGTAAAGTCACGGAATCGAACATCGAGACTCGTCTTCGCACCCAGGATTTGTAACCCTGTCCTTTTATTGTCGGGGCCGTACTCATCACGTCTGGTCGTGGACAGGGAATCGATCGAATAGAAACTTACAGGAGCTTCCGGTGAGATTTCGCCATTGCTGAGACGTGGGCAAAGTTTGTCGACCTCTGCCTGGAGCTGATTTGCGGTCGTAACCACGTGATTCGAGACTGTTTCCTGCGTAGAGCCTTCGTCAAAGATGTCGATGACCAGAGCCGCTCGATCTGCGGGATGGTTGACGACGGCGCGACCCTGGGCATGAATGATAGTGGGCGGCGCCATGTTGAGACTGGTTGCGTTATTCCGGAACGATGAACGGCCAGACTTGTTGCAGGCAAAGGATGTGATGGCGGATGTAAAAATGGACAGCCAGACTTTATACACGATACCACTCGAATGACTCATTCTCCCATGCACCGTTGCATGCCGATATGCAGGCTGCATGGGCTGCCTAATCCATGCCAAGGAGGCCAGGGCCATATTTCGGCTGCAGAGGCCGTCCCCTGGGGGAGCGTTCAAGACGACTGTCGGGAACCAGCCATATAATCTCTGGTCATATCTCTCTTTGCATTCAGTCTTTCGGTAGTAATCCAATAAGGTGCTGGGATTGGCGTTTCGCTCAGATCCTGTACACCGCCTCGTATCAGAGATGCAATCGCAGATGCACATCCGAGTATTCTCGGCATGCCGTGGCCCTGCCAGGGTGTGATGAATTAGCCTTGTGCGTGAGAACGACGAGCAAGGGCAGAGTCTCTCCACACGTCATTCGTCGTCCCATGGTGAGGTCCAAAAGTCTCGATGATCAAAAGGAGAACGGGTGCGAACAGGCTGAAACGTCAACATCACGTACCGTGAAACCAGCGGCAACATATAAGCCACGTTTTTCGGGCAACTCCCCTATCCATGGCATCAGGTCGGAACTGTAACCCATGGCACCAGTCCATATGTGGGTCACTTTGGCGTCCGTGTCCTCCCAACCGTAAAAGGTGCGCTGCATGTAATCATTGAAATAACCGTCAGCTCCAGGGATTAATTCAGAGTCGTTGATGTTGTTGTGCCAATAACTCTCGTCGGTGAGGACGACCTGTTTGGCACCTCCCACGACGATGCTTCCGTCCGTCCTCGAGATGAGATAATCATATTCCTGAGGACCATATCGGATACAATAAGTGTTGTTCAGATGTGGTGCTCTTTTCCCGCCATCCGAGACGGCGATCCGTGTGGCCACGCCTCGTGCCGGCGTGATCTTGTCGTGGAAATCAGGCAACAGCGTGGAGGTATAGGCATTCGTCGCCAGGACCACTTTCTTGGTGCGGATGCTCCCTCTTTCTGTCGTGACGGTCCAGTAACCGTTGTCATCCGAACCTTCGGAAAGGGACAGTACGGGTGTATGGGTTTGCAAGTTGGCACCCCACTCCAGGCAGCGCCGTAGCAGATGGCAGACAAGCTTGTAGGGCCAAATGGAGCCCGCGGTGAACGAATACGCGGCGAGCGCGCCTTTGACTCCGGACACCTGCTCAGCCTTCTGAGGATTGGAGATGAAATGCAGGTCATCTGGGTACTCATATCCCGACTCCCGTAGGCTTTGGTAAGCTTGGATCGTCGGGCCAGAGATACGACGGTCCACGAAAACGTCGATCGCCCTTGTGAGCTCAAAATCGCAATCAATGTCCTCGGTTTCCACTAGTCTCTTCACATCCAGGACTTGTTGTATCTCGAAATCGGTCAATTCCCTGGCGACCTTTGCTCCAAACATCTTCTCATAGACGGTGGTATTCATGTACAGATCGGGCTTGACGTGTCCGCCATTGCGGGCCGTGGCACCCGAGCATGCATCACGCGCCTCCAGAATGACCGTGGAAGGCCGCCCATCAGGGTTCTGGAGGAGATAGTACGCTGTTGCCGCACCAGTATACCCGGAGCCTATGATCAACACGTCCACCTCTTCTGGCAGATCCTCGGTCGTCCGGTGATTCGCGAGATCGGACGGAGGGGATATCCAATAGGACGGCAAAGGTTTCGGATGGGGCAGCGGCATTTGAGGCGTTATAAGTCAAAGTAATGGTCGTTGGAGCAGTCTGTACCGCGGATTGAAAGAAAGACAGTGCCATATATGCCTTACCTTGACCCGAGGGGATCGACGGAAATGTCCGTGCAAACGCATCTCGGCACGGGTCGAAATTTCATTGCACTCCCACCGTAGCATCATCTGATTTGGAGCTTTTTACCAATCCTGGCTCCACAAGGGAAATCCTCAAAGCCTAGAGGCAACAGTCGGGGATTTATTTAGTCGACTTGTAGTCACGTGATGACACCCCAATCCTGTGCCTAGAAATGAAGGCCGAAATCCAGGGCAGTAGGACATGGGGTTTGTTCTAGAAATACATGCAATAGCGAAACGTCCAACTGTTCCTGGGCTCACTTCTCACCGAGACATACGACCGGGTAACAACTAACCGAGCGAATTCTCAATGGGAAACGTTGCCAGTCTCTAAAGTATAAAGAGCCAATCCTTGTTCGTATCATTCGATGAGATGTCAACACCAGAGTAGAGGGAGCCGAAGTGACAGCTCCCGGCCCTTATTTTGTGTTGGACAGGACCAAGGAGAAGACAAAATGAGGGCTGCAATGATCTTCTGCTCCCTAACTCTGCTGGAAGCGATGTCTCACAAATCACCTGCCATGCCCCGCCGCGGACTGGCCCTTCCTCCTGATTCACGTCTTTCAGCCTCAGATTGAGTGCTCCAATATCGAGACAGAAACTCCCAAGGTGTGAAAAAGGACAGAAACCGTGATGCCGTTGTGAACTGACACTGTCATGCCATATCTTGTAGAGGAGGGAGAATTGTTTCTGTTTCACACCCGGATCTTGACCGGGCTTGCTCATTACCTCTCCTCTTCGTCCGGCTCATCATCTCCATCCGCGGCCTCTGGCACTGTCCCCACCTTCCCGAGCTTATAAACAACTTCCATACTTGCATGGAACAGACTGTGAAACTTGATTTTCTTCGCCGACGGTGCATACCGGATCGGGCTCTGCACCAGTCGCAACTCTTGCCTGTCTGGACCCCAGCGCCCCCCCTGGTACGTGACGTGCTCCAGTGCAAATGGGGACTTTGTCGGAGTGGCACGTGCGTCTGTATCGATGACCTCCACCGATTGGAGCATGTACTCGATTGCCGACGGGGGCGCTTCGGCCTGGGCCATAGCTGGGGAAGTCTCGGTGCCGTCCTTGTCTTCCTGGTCTGCCGTCGCTTTGGCGACGACCGACTTGGCCTTGTTCGTTTCCACGACGTCGGCTCTTCTGAAAAGCGGATCTGGGATTTTCAGATCGACAAAGGGCGGAAGGTTCAGCCCCGGTTGCTGTTCTGGTCGGTCCTGGCCTTGACCTTGTACGAGATAGTCCCTTAATTGTTTGAGAAATTTGCCATGGCCAGGCGTCGTGGCGGTCGTCTTTGTTGGAAAGATGTCCTCTCTCAGTCGGCGTGTGAAGGTGATGTCAACGGGTTTTGAGGGCACCAGTAACCGGTACAATTTCTCGTCGTGGATGGCCGATACACGTACGACACGAAGCGGTTGGTTCAAGCCATGTTGAATTGCCTCGCCGGCCAGAAATATCTCGAGCGTGGGCGCGGCCCATTCTGTCGTGGTCGGAACGAGTGAGACGCGGACAACCAGTGGAAAGCTGTCGCTGATATCCATCTGTGGGCGCTGCGTCCCTGACATGGGAGGCCATCGCTTTCGACGGGCCAGGAACTGAGCTAATAAGGGTATATCGATGACAAAGGCTGACGTGGAAAGCTTGGACGGATTCTTGAGGGGAAGAGTGATTTGATCTCGCCGCACGGCACCCTCAGATTGAGCCAGATCTTGATCAAACAAGGCCTGTCCGAACCGGGCAAAATACTCGAATCGAGGACTATTGGCTTTCCGCGGCCATGGCATCCCGTCTTCACCGAGCGACTCGCTGATGGAGCTTGAGATGGACGCATACCGGGCGCGTTGTTCACCCTTCAACTGAGCCAGCGTCTTGTAGAGGGTTCGCTCGGCCTCGCCGGCCGGGTTCGGATTTGCGACTTGGCCCTCATCGCGGTGATCGACCAGTCGGCCCCATGTCTTGGTGCACGCTGAAAAGGAAAGGGTGTTGGAGGTGGAGAAAGGCATGAGCGCGGTGTGGCGGGTGGATGGCCACGCCGTAAATTTCACGGCTTCCTCGTCTGACTTGCACGCCACCAGAAGTTCGCGCCGGATGAGAGGGGCGACAGGCGACTTTGCAAAGGACGTCATCTGGATCTTCTTGGGTAATTCGGTCAGCAGGAGACCGTATTTCCGTTCGAGGGACTGCAAGATGAGGCTGATGGATTCCCGAGGCATGGACGCGAACCACTTTTGCAGGGATTCATCCAACTCCAGCACACTCGTCCGGATGCTACCGATGAGTTCTCGAAGCTGTGCCTGGGCCGCGGCGGCCATGATCGGCCGGCCGGTGATGGCCACGCCAGATCCGTGCCGGAAGACGTCGAGCTTGACATTGTTCGCGTCGGCCACCCGTTTGAATGGCTGTCGAGGATCGCGCAGGAGGAGTTCCAGGTGATTCTTGCTCTTCATTTTGATCCTGATCGTCCGGTCCTGGTCCTTCTGGACGTCCCCTGCTTGTGGAACACTGTAACCCCATATCTCTTCGGCGATGTACTTGATCAACAGAGACTTTCCCGCCCGGCGAACGCCAGAATTGTCCAGCTTGCGCACTCCTTCGGGCGCGGTGGGCCGCAACGATTCGATATATCTGACGAGGTGCTTGATTCGAAAACCGTCCTTCAGCGTGCGCTGCAGCTGCTCCCACTGTGCCGGCTCCAGCTGCCCCCGTTCCTGGCCCAGTTCGGTTCGGATATGTTCGATGTTCTCTTTCAGCTGATCCAGGCTCAACGGTTCTTTCTCCGAGTCCAGGGACTGCTGCAGGCCCTCTCTGGGCTCGTGATCAGGTTCCGTGGGGACGACAGGGATCTTGCGGTCGCGTGAAGGCAGGATCAGAATTTCTGCCGGCTTTCCCAGTGCGTTCACCCCGAGCTCGGCCGTCGGACTGGGTCTCCATTTTCGGAATCTGTGCCTCGGACGCGGCGTGGGAGAAGCTGTCCCGTCTATTTCTAATATCTCTTCTTCGGGGGGGTGTGGGATATCAAGGTCCTCGGTGTCGTCCTCGACTTTGACCGCCGCTGCACACTGCCAACGTCGCCCGACGCGCGCAGGCCCAGAACAGGCGGGCGGCGTCTGCCGGTGGAGAGGCGCGTGCGTGACACATCTTTGACATCTCAGACAGACGGAGGCACAACTCGACACGCGGGCAAACATAAAGATTGAGCCTGCGCTGCCATGAATTCCGCGGGACGATGGAGGGAGCAACAGGAAAATTGTACCCACCCGCACGAGACCAGTGTCAAGGAGTCTGGCTTGGCAGACCACGAGCACCAAATCGATAGTCCGACTTTGCTAACCTCAAGAATGAGCACTTTAGAGTCTGATATTCATACGATGCGAGGCACATGAGTGAGCGCGTGTCGGACGTTCCGTCCAGGCCATATGTATTCACCGGACCCTGACCTGCCAACTCCTGAGATCTTCCCTCAGATCGAACTCGGTCAATTCCTTAAAATCAGCCTCATTATGCCGCCGATGTTCATGTGGACTGTGTTGCATCTGCTGCTCAATACTCGATCTTCCGCTTCCGGTACTCGCATGCGATAACGGGGCGTTGGCACTGTCACCGCTCCCCCTTCTTCTATGCCCGGTCCCCGTGCCCGTTCGTGGTGTAAGATGCCCTGGCGTGACGGGGCGCTTGGGCTCCGTATCAATTCCCACGCCATTATCATCTTTGGCGGCCGCCTCTTGTCGCGCCGACGTCGGCGGTGGCTGCATTCGTCCACCGTCTCCACCATTAAAGAGGTCTTCGATGAGTTTGTCTGGTGGGAGCTCTCCGGCTTGACAAGCCCACGTCGCCGCCAGCGTCCTCCGGTAGATGTCCTGGGCCTCGGAGAGTTCCTTGGTCTTGCTCGTGATGCTCGGGATGTCCTCCCCCTCGCCGGCCTCGGTGGAAAGGACGCCGGCAATGCCACCGATGACCATGGCCGATCGCAAGGGCGGAGCGATGAAATTCGTGTCGCCCTCGGTCTGGGTCATCTTAATACCCACCTTGAGCGTGCTGTTGACCTTGCTATCCTGCAGGAGATAGCGCCTGGTGATTCCTCCTTCGTCATCCTCCGGCGTGTCCGAGCGTGAAGGATTGGGCAAGCGTGTATATTCGGCTAGATTCAACTTGACGTTTCCCAGTAGCACTCTGCCGCCTCGGCCGCCATCGTGATATTCCTGCAAGATCTCAAAATGGATGTAACATTCTTCCAGCGTCTGCGTCTTGTCGATCGTCAAGCGCACCGGCAGTTCCTTGACATAATCCCATGTCGCTCTGTGCTCGTGGATCAGAGCCTTGTCCGTTTTACCGCGGTGCTCCACCGCGTTCGACGAGGGGAGATGCCATTTGACACACGCGGTCCCGACGATCAAGGGAATATTGGTCAGGTCGATGATGCGAAGAGTGAGGTCGAACTTGGGCTGCGCAGGAGAGTGTCAGTAAAGCCACGGATACGTAACATGGATTCGCCGCCGCAGCCCCGGCCACCGCAGCAGCGTACCTTTCGGTTCTTGGGGACTGAAAACACGAGGTTGTTCAGCGCTTGCTTTCGCAGCATCATCCAATGCGAGGATGCGAAGAGACCATGGCTGGAGGAGCGCGCGACTTACCGAGGGTCTGCATCTCCGTGATCAAGGAATAACGGAGTCGTCAAGGGACGGGCTCTCTTTGTTCGGGATATTCCAGCCCTTCCCGACGGATCGTGTGGCTGCTGTTGGGTCAGGTAGTCGTAACTTTCTAGTGGTGGGGAAGCTGGCCGGCCGCGACATCCGACTGAAGCGGACTTTCCGACACCACCTCACTCAGGGTTGGTTGGTCTTATTTGTCAGCCCCTTTCGGTCTTTTCTGTGACCGAATGCAATGTGGACGGAATATCTACAGCATCCATAACCTGTCCCCGTTTCTGACCAGCCAGACTGATCGTGTGCGTGCGGGCAAAGTCTCGCATTCTATTTCTAAACCTCCGAAGACGACGCCCTATGCCGAGACGAGATCTAAGATATTATAGCAGAGTCTTTCTATCTCACACACACACCATCTCTCCTCAACCCTTGGCAATCTCCCTGACCTTGGTGACTAGAATTTGTGGACCTCTGCTTTGGTGTAGCCGAGCTCCATCAAAATGCCACCCAGGTTGCCCTGCGTCCAGCCAAAGCCGCCCTTGGCGCCAGCAACGCTTTCAATCATGGCCGGAGGACCGCTGACAAGCACCTTGACGCTTCGTTCTCCAAGCTTGTTGGGCATCACTTTCTTCAGCATCTCTTTCGTCACATAGCCTTGCTCGTACGAACCCGGACTTCCCCCGTCCACCTTGCTGACCGTGTAGAGCTTCTTGAATCGACCCGGGTACTTTCGCTCAAGTTCATCGAATTCATCTTTCAGCAAGATGTCCTCGGGCGTGTTGTTGGCATAGACTAGCGCAATCTTGGTCTTGTCTTCTGGGTTCTTCAAGATTGCTCGCGTCAGCTGATAGATGGGCGTGATGCCGGAACCCCCGGCAATGAAGGTCATGGCCGAATATTGGTTCGGCTTGTAGTCAAACTCGTGCAGAGGTTTGAACTTCATCGTGTCACCAGGGACCAGCGAGTGCATTTTGGTCGAGCCCTTGCCATTTGGGTAGCGCTTGACCATGAAGGTCACATAGCCGGGCTCGTCTGGCATTTGTGAATCAGTACCGCGCGAAGGATCGGATTATCGGCTTGGCTTTGGTGTCCATTCTCTCAGACTTACCATTGTCGCTCACGGGCGTGTAGGGCCTGAACACTGGTATCCAAGCACCTTCTGGAGTGTGCTGGGTCAAAAGCGATGCTGACATCTGTTTAGTGACCGATCCAACGCAAGTGATGCCGGCCTGCAGAACCACTCACTGACGGGGGGGATGCCGGTGACAGACTGGTCATCTGGTAGAGCGAAGCGTAGCTTCTTGACATTGTGGTTGACGACTTCGCTGCTTTCGAGTTTGAGTTCCGTGAAGCCCTTTCCGGGAAAGACCTTCTTCAACGGCAGGGACTCTGCATGGACCGTGTTGAAAAATGAAGTGGTATTCCAGTAGTGGTGGCCCGCGTAGGCGACGCCTGCTCCAACAGCCGCAACGCTAGCGGTCCTGAATGCCGGGCGCATGTATGCAGACATTTTATAAATTATATGGAAGCGTCGAGAGTCGAGAGTGAGATCCGTTGAAATTGATACCCCTGAAGTCAGCGAGTGCAATGAGGACGCTTCCGCAAACAGGCTACAAACACAAGCAAGAAAATGAAGTGAAGAAGATAAGTAACAGGCTGAGTCTCTGTCCAGTCTACAATGGAACGTGGAAGCAACAGGTGAAGTTGATTTTACATCTTGAAGCATTGAACTCAGCTGCTGGATCGGCGGCCGGCCTGTACGAGCTCCGACATCGACTCTAGAAGGGGGAAACCGGACCACCCGCTGTCCGTCCGTGCCAAAAATAACGACTTGGCAGAGCCTCACCAGGACAATCTCACAGGACATCTCACAGGACATTCTCACAGGCATTCTCAGGCATTCTCACCAGAACATTACCACCATGGCAAGGCTAGCCTGACAGTAACGGTGACAATGATGATGGAAAGGGACACAACTGCTGTGGCACTCAAATCTTATGTAACAGACTAGCATATCCATTCGGATGATGCGGTTTGATCTGCCACGCTCGACAGTGAGCTTCAACAGATGCACCGTCGGATTTGAACAGGATCCCAGATCTTTCACTTGACCGGCGCTCTAGATGGCTCTGGGATACTTCACTGGAACTCATCAGTATTATCTCCGTCGACTGACCTTGTGTTGGACCTGGCGCAGGGCATCTCTGTTTTTATCATCAATCTGGTGCCCACTGACAGCATATATCGAGAATACTGCACGAAACATAGAATGCGGAGCATGGACGGTATGGTATATCAGTGAGGCGACAGGTTCGAAGATATGGATCCGGCAGGCCAGTCACTCTCAGGTCTGCTCTTTGCACGGGCAAGGATGAGATGTTGATGCGATATCTCCTTCCTGCATATAGATCTCGTAGCAACTCGGTTTGGACAGCCTTGGTGGCCCTTGGGACGCGTTCCGAGACCTACAGAAGAGGTCAATCACCAATCGTCGTCCCCACCTGGCCAAAGGTAACGTGGAGCTCCGAGTCCACCCAACAACGCCTTTGCGGTCTGCAACAGCCCCTGTCTGGAAACATACCTTCTTGGAATGAACGACGTTCGTCAGCACACGATACAGCATGACCGTCAGCCGTCGGTATGAGATCAAGTTACGGTTCAGTGATCCGAGGGTCGGTGCAAAATCAGGACCACACTGCTCGGCTCAGCTGGCGCCACGATCCCGGGTCTTTGGGTCATGAAACAGCAAAGGTGCAGTGCTCCGCCAGACATGGAGCAGGAGTACGCGCCCGCCTTATCGATCCTCCTCCCGTCGAGGCGAATGCACCCCCCCACCTGAACAGACTCTGTCTCGTGCAGGTTTTTTTTGGCCATGCGCGCCTTTGGTCGAAGACAGTAGTCGCCCCCATGACGACAGGCCTTCTATAAAAAAATATAAAAAAGGTGCAGGTTGACTCGGAGATGTGCTGCCTGACTGCGCCACTTGATCGACGCAAGGAAGAGGGAACCCCGAAGCAAGGTCACGGCCGAGACCGAGAGCCATGACGACGTGCGTGCACAGCCACGACCCAAGACCTGGAGCCCAGGGCCAGGCCGCATGCAAAGCCGGTGGGCTCTGGAAACATGTACGTGCTCGTGGGGGATCTGGATCTGCAGCGGGCGCGTGCTGCGACTCCTTTCTTCTCAACCAACGAGTGAAACGTGCGCGAACAGATCCGCCACATGACACTGGCCCGCTCGCACAATTATCCTTTTCAACAGAGAGGATGGGGGAAGACCACAGAGGACCAGCGCTCCAATGAGCAGTCGTAGCAGGGATGCGATTTTGGTGTGCCAGGCTTAATTCATCTGGGCGGACCAATCCGCGGACAGAACGGGCTTGGGACAGCATCACCTCAGCTGCCTCCCGTCAGCTAAGTCGGGCGGAATGGCCACAGCGCACAATCACTTGTCCAGCTCGACCCGCTCGAGATGAACGGCACCTGGTGGCTGTTTGCAGTCGGCCGCCTGCGGACCAGGCCTTTCAACCACAACGGCCGTCGCGAATTCTCTCCGTGAACCTGAAACAGAGGTGTCGTACCACTCAATCGGGACCTGCAAATGGCGTGCCCACGACCGCGAGCGGATTGGCAGTCTTGAGACAGCAGCAAAAAGCAGGGCATCAAGAACAGGCGGGCTGGCCAGGAAAAGACGGCGCTTATCGTCGGAAACTTGGGGCCAGGGCTTTTTTACCATCTAGGCCAGTCTGCTGGTCTTGCTCCTGGCCACCCCCCCGTGGAGTGAGTGCGGTTTCATCAGTGGGTACGAGCACGAGGATGGGATTGTCGAGATGATGATTGACAGGAGCGGTCACCTGCCCCATTCAGGCCTCTCGCCGTCGACCGTGCGTTTACGAGACAGTTCGGATAATTTGTTAGTCTTCTGGAAAGGAATCAGACGGCCTCGGGAAGACCCATGGTCATGGCGTTGCTGATCCCTCCAACGCCACCGACCCAGCGCTGCAAGCGACGGAGCCATAGGGCCACGGTCCCTCCGACAAGGCTCGCACGACAATTTCGCCTCTGGGATATTGCGAATCAAGACGACGGCAACTGGGGGTGAGCCCTGCAAAGGTTGATTTCTGGAAGATTGAGCAGCACGGAAAACTGCCAGGCATCAGGGTAAGACGGCGCAGCTGGGCGCCGCTCATGTGCTGCTGATCTTGCATATGCAGCTAAGTCCAGCGCTGCAGTCGGCGCCGCTCGGATCATCCAGAGTCAGTTCAGTCGTCTTTTGCAGTCTTTTGTGGGCAGCGCAGCAGTGGGGCGCAGCGTCCAAGCTGAGGTGGAACTTTGCAGCAGACTGACTGCCCGCCGCCGCCTCCTCGTCTGTGGCCCTCGCCTTTCACCTGTTGCTCTCGTCCGTCGTGCCTCCAGCCATTCAGTGTCCTAACCGGACCTGCACAGGACCCCAAACGGCGAACACGACGTGCAGTAGCGCAGGCGTGCCCGGCCGGGACCTGCAGTGCGCATCTGGGTACCCTGACGAGGGCATTGACTGCTGCTACGGGACCCCCCCCGGAGGTGCTGCTCATGTTGCTCCTGTTGCTGCTCCTCCTCCTTGCTCCCACTACTGCTTGCGTCGCCCGGGCCCGCCGCTGGGGACTCGGCCTCGCCAGCCATTTCCGCTCATCCAACTTTAGCCCGCGACCACAGCCAGCCTATCACTGTCCGCATGACTCTTCTCTTCTCCTCCCGATATAAGGTATGGTCTCTGTCCCAAGTCTGCCTCCGTTGCCTTTTTCGTCATCCCCGCTTCCCACCTCCCCTCTCCCTTCCCTCCCTCACTCAGCAGACCGAGTTCCCATCCTCACACTCTCTCTATTCTCCCTGCCGGCGTGCCGATTACTTCCCTCGTTGGGACCGCCGCGGGGGCGCTCTTATATCTTGGTTGTGTTGCCCGCTCACTCTTCATCGTCCAGCCGCTGAGTGGTCCCATGTTCGTTTTGTCGATCAAGCCGTCATAGAAAATAAGCCATAATGCCGTCCGTATTATTACCCGCATCTGCGGCCGCGTTTGCGCCTCGATCAACCTGCAACGTGGTGCTCAACACCAAGGTCGAGCCTTGGTTGACGGCGACGCTCAAGCGGATAAACAAGATCAAACGCCCGCTCAACAGCGTCCCTCAGCACAGCCGATGTCTGACCGAGACGCTCTCGTCATCCCATGCCATCTGGTCGTTATGTTCGCTCATGCTGCCCAAGGCGCCCGAGTCGGAGCTGCGACGAGACTCGAACCCGCTGGTCGAGGCGTTGTTCAACTATCAGCTGATCCACATCGAGGCGTACGTCGTCCATGTCGACATGGTGTCTCAGAACGAAGTGGCGTTCAAGCTGACCACCGACACGATCGAGTCCTTGGTCGAGTACCACAAGGACGTCTTCTCCGTCGACACGGCCGCCAACACCTGGACCTGGACCGAGAAGGACCAGCAGCTGAAAAAGCTCCAGGACGAGTTTGTGCAGGCCGCCAACAAGTTCGTCTATCGGACCAGCGCCCTGGCGCTGGAGGGGATGGAGGAGGACGGCGCGGGTGAGTTGCTCTGTGGCCGGAGTGACGAAGTCAGATTGGCCATCACGGCGCTCTTTGTGCCCCTGCTTCCGCCGCCGCCGAGGATTGTCGATGTCATCCGACAGCCGCCGCTGTTACCGAGCTCGACTGGTGCGGAGCAATGGTGGCCATCGTCGCAACATCTTCAGGGCCTCCAACCCGCTCCGGTCGAGGCGTGGAAGATTGTGCCGTCGAGTCCCAGCCCGGTGTCGTCCTGCGATTCGCATCCAAACATCTGGACCAGCGCCGGCATGACCGAGATTCAGCTCCCGTCGCCCACTCCGTCCTTCAGTCCGCCGTACTCGTCTGCGTCCTACAGCGCGCCGCAGTATTACAGCGCGCCGCCCACGACGGCCTCCTTCCCTGCGCTGCCGTTGCCCAGCATGTTGACTCCACAGCCGTGCAGTACCTCGGCCAGCCTGGGTTCGTTTGGCTGGGATCGCTATCAGGAATACACGATCCCATACGCCACGGCCATGTGACAGACTCTCGCCAACTCACCACGATTCCCTTCTCCACTCCACCGTCCGGCAAGCCGAAAGAAAAACGGGGACAGTTCGGACGGGACATGCGCGGGCATCATCCATCCATCATTCCAGGGAGACGACGACGCATGCGGGCCTTAAAAATCATCATCAGCATATATGGACGGAGTTATTTGATCGACTTTAGCGACACAGGGATACCACTTTGCATCGGACATGGGATAATTGGGGACACTGTCGATTCAGCAAGCGTTTGGATTTGGTCTTTTCTTTTGTCTCTGTTTTTTGTTGTGCAACACAATAGCGGCAGGTCGGCTATTTGCTTTTGTTCATACGCCAGATCCCTGGGTCGGATACAATCCCGCATTTGGACAAGAACGGTATGCCTCACGGCAGGATTGGGATACATGCTGGGAAAGAAGTTTTGGTGCCGTGGTGGGTTGGTCGTCACCGCGGGTGTGGCGAGTCCTTACCCCGGTCACGACCCCTTCACCGGTCTGGACTCGATACGATTGTCCACGGGTGGGCAAGAGACGAGTGCAGACAACGGCAGGGTGGCCGGTATTGCATCTGGGATGGAATGCCACGCTGCTTTGCTGCAGGAACCCGTCGTTCACCGTCCGGAGGAGGAGTCGAGCCGCACGTTGACGTCGCGCCTGTGGTCGACGTCGCAGCACACGGATCCGTGATTCCCGTGCGTGGTGAGAGGGTGCCTCGGGAGTGGGGAGCGGAGGGACTGCGGTCTATAGGGTCATCTCCTATATCTTCGACCAGGCGTCGAAGTAGCCTCATCCACTGTGTGGAGGGAATCGGATGCTGGAAGCCGAAGCAATGCTTCGTACATGAGATAATTATCAACTGCATATCTTGCCATCTTTCGCCTTGTTCTCTTCCTCACCTTCCCGTGCGTGACCAATAATATCATTCTCGCCAGGTCCTCCTTTTGATGCCACGTCTCAGGTAATTCGCGCTCGTGGAAAGTCGTGACGCCGGCAGTATCACTGGGGCAGTGATCAACGGTAGCAGTCGACGGACCGGGTGTGTCCAGTCGGTTTCCATGTCAATTGACACGCGGTGGAATATCAGAGGCCACCTGTTGGCCACCGTCGGTCTCCATATTGACAGGAAGTCTGACGCTGAGATCGGCTCCGAGGTGGCCCACAAACACGGCCAGGAAGGCCTAGAACCACCGTTAGAGGTGTCGTACAAGGACAAACTCGCTCTAGAAGCCGGCTTGCCACTCGACAGAGATCGTGCATAACTGAATGTCGCCCGGCCTCGGCCGGAACCAAAGGCGTCTGTGAGCGCCTATGACGTCGATGGGCACCGCAACCCACATCATAAGACGCTCAGTCACCAGCCATGCTTGAACTCATTGGGTTGCGATTTTGTTTATTTATGATCAAGATCATTATCTCATCGGCTCGCCTATCACTATCCCGATCTGTCTTCAGTCTTTGTCGCTTCTCCTCGGTTGAGCGGAATGGTCACTTGCCCCTCATGAAGACCATGGGGGCTCGACAAGCAGAATATTACCAGAGGCAATTGCAGCTATATTGATCCCAGACCGACCACATGGCGGCCCTGCATTCCGCCCTCGGCCATCTGGCACCGATCAATTTCTCCGACGTCCCCAAGACACAAGAGGAACTCGAACCATTCCTCACCGACCTCCTCTCTCAGGCACAGTTGATTGTAGAGTCGATCCCTATTCCCGATTCCGAGGGCTCCTCTTCTCGCCATGGCTCGCACACCTCTCTCACCTCCAGTGCGTCCAAAATATCGGCCTCATCCGCCCGAAGTCCGCCGCCGGCACCCGAGCACGCGGCTCTGCAGAAGGAATGGGGAAAGCCGATAAAGTTGTCCGCAAAGGAAAATCCCATGCACCTATCGGTGTACAAGATGGCGGGGAAAGATGGGAAGGGGACCTGGTTTGCCAGGAGGAGCGTGCATGAAGGTCTCGGCTTCCGTGCGTTCGAGAGGGCGTTCGAGAGAGAGTTCCCCACGTCCTTGGCCGTCCACGGGGCGCCAGGCGAAGGAAACATCCGGGGAATCGGGGCGGAAACCAAAGTGGAAGAGATCATGGTGCCGAATAGAGGAAAAATAGAGGTGTATCGACTCAGCGCTCAGTTCCCCGGCCCCACGACCCCCCGAGACTTTGTCACTTGTTTGGTCACGTCGTCCAAAGCAATCAAGAAGCACAACCAGACCGGGAAGGCATCCGAGCTCACACCCAGACACTACATGATCATCTCCAAACCATGCAATCATCCCGAAACACAACCACGAGACGGGTTCATCCGAGGCCAGTATGAATCGGTGGAGTTTATTCGAGAAGTGCCGAGGAAACTCAAGACGTCCACTTCTTCCACCAATCTCACCGAGCGCAGACACGAACTCGGACACAGTCACGCACCATCATTGCAGAAGCAAACCCTCATTCACAGCGCCGAAAAGGTGGGCGATCTTCTTCGTTCGGGCCAACTCGAGGAGACCGACTGTCACAATCATCTGAACGTCAGCAACCCGCGCGGATCATCATCGCGAGAGACGTCTCCCTCTGGAAGAAGACGTAGTGCGACGGTTGACGTTCCCCGGAGCCCGGTCAAGCCCCGCGACCCGGGCGAACCCTACGACCCGGAAGAAAATCCGGTCGAATGGATTATGGTCACTCGAAGTAATCCTGGAGGAAGTGTCCCGCGGTTCCTGGTTGAAAGGGGAACACCATCAAGTATCTGCGCCGATGCTCAGAAATTCCTCGACTGGGCTTGCCAGCAAGATGAGGAAGCGCGGACCAGTGTTGCGGACGAGAGGCCACGATCACACCATCGCGAAAGCTTTGCCAGCTGGGAAGCTAACGGCACGCTTGCCGGCATCCGAGAACATGAAGAAAGCCAACGGGCCACTAGGGATGATCACCAAGTTCATAGAACCGCTCACGAAGAAACCGTGCTTGAGGACCAAAGAGAGTCTCACGAAGCACAGGGCCCCTTGTCGCCCACTCCAGAATTGCTCGCCCTCGGCGCCGGCGCTCCTCCAACGGTCCTGGATCACTTGCCCGATCGGAGGTCGAAAGTGAGTCCGACCCTCGGTCTGAGAAAGGGGGGAGAAGATGACGACCGGGAGACAAGGCGTCCATATAGTCCATCTCACGAGACCAGAGAGGATGCGTCATCCATTGTATCCACCACATCTTTTGCATCGGCAGACTCTCATTTGACGTCCATTGAGGAGCCTTCGATATCCTCCAAGTCTTCCGCGGATAAGACTAGCGGCCGGCTTCTGACACGGCATGAGAAAGAGCTTGCAAAGCTTTTGGAACGCAAGGCCGCCCTCAGCACCAAGTTCGCATCGACCCGAGACCGGCTCGCGAAGGGGGCGGACAAAGAAAGTGCCAAGGAGCTGCAGGCGCTCAAGGTGGCTGAGGAGAAGCATGAAAGAGAGCTCCGAAAGCACGAGGAAAAGTACCAGAAGGAATTGGCCAAGCTCGAGCAAAAGAAGAAGAGCCAGGCTGAGAAGCTGGAAGCCAAGAGACGTAAACAGGCCGACAAAGACGAGAAGGCGAGACTAACGAGGGAGCGCAATGAAGCGTGGGCCGAGTTGGAGTTGTTGAAGAAGGAGCAGGAGATTTGGCAGAAGCAGATCGGGGAATTGCAGAAAGAGAATGGCTTGTTAAGGGCCAAGTTGGCCAAGTCAGACGCTGGCCTTGTGTCCTCACCTGCAGAAGGATCAGGAGCCGGAGGCCGGGCCGGTCCGGGAAGATTCAGAGCTTTTACATTGGGGAATCATGAGAGAAGTCAAAGTTCGAGTCTGTTGAGTCCAAAGAAAGCCACGAGCCGGGAGACGACTTGGAGTAATGAGGCGTCCTAGACACACTCATCTACGTCACCGAGAAAGAGGGTGCTGTTCTGGGGCTGGTTTGGGCTGGTGCGGTTTTCGGCGGCTTTGGACACTTAATATTGGTCTTCTCGAAGGCCGTATCGCGTGTTTATAGAGCTTATTGATGCAGGGCGTTAGGCACTGTCGTGTCAATAAGTCAGATGGCATGGCTACCGGGAAAAGAGAAGAGAATGGGCTTTGGTGTCACTCAGTATAAGTCACGTCGTGGTAGTATTGGCCTTGCTTAGACTTTGACGCATAAACAAGGCTCAGTGATGGGGGAAATAAAATGACCAATTTCCTACCAACCAGTTTAGCATAAAATAGACACTGTCCTCGTTGAATTGGCCTATAACGGTGACGACCCAGAGCTCTACTGATGATGACCGCTCGTGGTGCATTGTGCTTCTTTTTGCAAGTTTGGGTACCGGCCAGGTCGTTGCAAAACTTGTTCCAAGTTGAGTTGGGCCTCAGCGGGCCCGTCCAGGGTATTATCTTGGGCAGTCTTTAGTAGCAACGATGCAGAAAGTCGCGAGATGAATGCAGAGTCCATTTCGAAATGGTCCCTGTTTACTACACCTCTTGTTGACGTCATCTTTGAACCAAATGGTCGTGACAGGAGAGGATTCTCACGCCCGAATAAACAAGAACAGCTTGTTCGGCATGATCAAGAACGGCGCTGTTCTCAATGTGCAGTATTCTCAAGATGTCACCACCCAATCGGCCGCTGGACGTGGATATTCCTCGTGTCAACGTCCGTGACGAAAGTGATCGACCGGCGTCATCCACATTGCCAACCTGGTTGCGACCAAGACGCCTGTCGACATTAGATGGCCAGATCTCTGCATTGCGTGATTTCAGCCACTTGGACCGTCCTTGACTGAGTCGGCGGCTGCTGTCATTGTCGATATATCTTCGCTTTCCTTCCCAACTTGGCCATTGGGATCCGGTGATGTATGTCGTCACGCCTGAATCTGGGAGGGTGCAGCTGCAGTGGTGTCAAGATTGATGGACGAGCATCACAACTCGGCAGTTCCAATTGTCTCCAGCAGCGCCAAGCGCAGCATCTTCGTGCTATGTTTATCCCCACGTCGAAAGGCTCCGGGTTAGATGCTTGTCTCTGTAGAGCGTCAAGCGTGAGGCGTGAAACGTGAAGCATACCCTGAAGAGAACTGGCGTCCAGGCGGGACACATCTCAACCATGCGAGCCGTCCTGGAGGCGCATGCCGACCTTTCGGAGACTCGCTTCTTGCAGCGTCTTCGAGTACAGGTACTGGGACATGTGGGCATGCAGATCGTCGTAGGAGTGGATCTCAAAGTAGTGGGATATGTTGCATGCACGCTCGATGAACCACTCTTGTCCAGTCGAATCCTGCGACGCCCAGACTGCAGTCATCAAGGACCACAGGACAAAACCAGCTTGCGCCTCTTCGAACTGGGACAGTCGGCCGTGATAGATCGGCTTCAGATCTAGTGTCCGCCCAACGCTAGGAGCCCACAGGCTGAAGGCCAGCGAGAAGGCCTGCTGCAGCCGGTTCACATTGGCCTTGGCCGTCTCGAATCCGATGAGGGTACAGGCGTGCGTGAGCAGAATCATCAGACTTAACCGGAGACACTCCATGCACATGGTTGCAATGTTTTTGGGACCAAAAATTGTTTCTGGAGCCACGGCAAGCAGGGCACGGAGAACGGCACGGGCTTTCCGGCATAGCCACTCAGCGTCGAAACATACAGCCAGCGGTGAGAGCCAGACCACCTTGGCAATTTCGATACAGTCGACCAGATCGCTGACAATGCGGGCCAGGCTCCCTGTGAAACAACCCAGCTTGAGGCCAGCCATAAACCGGCTGCCCATGCGGAGGTCCAACGTGGCCGCTAAATCAGCGATCGCGTCGGTCAGCCCCTTGGGCCCGCTGTGCACCATCAAGACCGTCGGGCTGGGATAACCGGTCATCGCAGATAGGCGATGGTGTGGCAGTGTCTGCGCCTCCCTCTTCAGAATCGCCATGCGTTCGGGTAACATGGGCCCGGGGTCAAAGGTTTGGGGCAAGACCGGGCGGGCACTGGTGGAGAGAGCCACTTGATTGTCGACATGGGCCGCCGTCTCCGAAATCCAGCGGTCAAAGTCGTCATTCAAATCCAACAAGTGATACAGCTTCGCCACCACCGCGAGGTGTTTCCGCGCCGAGTCATAATGGTGGAATTGCATTTCGTTGACCGTCAGAAACAGAATGTCCAAGATGATCTGTTTGTCCACGTGCCCCGACCGCGAGCTTCGCATCAGCTCCTTCCGAAGATAATGAGCCGCCGTCGCTCTCGTCACCTCCGGATTCTCATAAGCGCTGATGGCGAAAATATGTTGCATTCGGGCCATGGTGGCCGCCAGCAATGAATACAGGTGCGCCTCCTGGTAGACACTCCGTTGCACCACGGTGCCGATGGGAAATCGCGTAATGGTCGATCGGACATGTTTGGGTAAAAAAGCCAGCTTGTAGTTGTTGCCCGCATACACATACAGCCGTAGGATATGCTGCAGGGCGGCGTGAATCTGCGCATTGATCTTGACTGGCGTCGAGTGGAACGGGTCGACGCAGTCGTAGGCCGTAAAGTTTGCTCGATCCACGTGCGGCTGAGTCCCGGGTCCGGAGAAAGGGGTCAGCTTGTCTTCAACAGCACCCCGGCGGGCCGAATGCTCGCGGAGAATGATGTCATATAAGGTCGACGAGCCTGGAGAGGAAGCCCGGGTCCCCGGGATCGCTGGAGAAGGAGTGCTGGCGTAGCCACTCGTGAGAACGGACACAGGCAGGAGGTGGAGAGGTGTGGGAGCCTGTGGTGAGCCTGTGGTCGTCGTATCGTCCGGGGATGACGCAGAGGACGATCCGTTCGCGGTGGCCGGGGCGGCGCTGTATGTGTGTCAGATTCATATGATTCCCGAAGAGAGGTCGACCCTCAAAGACAGAATGCAAATGAGATCGGGATCGCTCTACAGTGTCCATTACGCACATGATTGATGACACTTACCCAGAAGCCAAAGGGTCCCGGCGGTGCCAGCCGGAGAGCGCGATGCGCCGTGCTGAGGAGGAGCTGTTCCGGGCAGAGGACAACCGCTGAGCCTCAACTCGACGGTTCCGGGCCTGCTGAGCGAAGCGATTGATCTTTTTGGCGTCGGCCCCATCGCTCTTGGACAGCGACTTGGACTTCTGGTCCTTGTTCACGAAGAGGAAGGCTTGGTTTTGTCCGTGGTCGGAAAAACAGTCCTTCATTGTCCACTGTAGGATGGCGCCATGAACAAAATTCCTGGCGACGACGGCGACGGCGAATCCAAGAGGCAGTCGAACGGCATGAACCGAACGTTCGAACCCTTGGTTTGCTATATGAAAGCGGCCGAAGTCTGGGGGGGACGGTCTAGATATGCAGGTTGCTGACCAATTAGATAAAGCGGGGGAGACCGCCGAACCAGGGCGAGTCAAACGTGAGCAACAACAGCTAGGTCTGACAAGGTGACCGAGTCTTCAGGGCGCTTGCAGGCAGAGGTAGAGGACAAAAGCAGCTGCCTCAGTTGTCCTAGGCTGTGGAGATAAACGCCCGCCGCCCGCCGGGATGGAGTAGGGCTGGGAGGCCTGAGAACTTTGTCAAGTACCGGTGAAGGGCAGCCTCCGTCAACTGGGTGTACGGGCGAGAATCCTGTTGCAAAAGTCGCCGGCAGATCGTGCGCAAAATTGAAGCGGACCGTCGCAGCAGCCAAAGGGCTTCGAATGGGCGTTTTCAGACAGAAGAGACTTCAGATGACAGGGTCTGCTGGCTTCGCCGCAAGGACCAGATCTCGGCCAGCGACGAGCAAGGTTCAAGGGGAAATGGAGAATGGGTCCGCCCTCTCCCGCTGAAGGAAAGATAAAATCTCCCTTTCCACTCCGGACCCCGTTCCAGTCCCAATCTTCCGGCGGGCGACCTCACTTAAACCACAGCCGGCGATGCACCGGTCAGGTGATTCGCTCACTGACCCCCTGCAAATCCGAGTTATGCACCGACCATACTTGCATCAGGCTGGACTACCCATTTGCTGACACCGGCGTCGCCATGCCCCATCAGAACGCGCTCGCGATGTCACTTCAATGATACATGTCGCGGACATGTGGGGTTATTCATCTCCCCTCCCGGTTATCATCCATAAAGCAGCAGCTCCGGCTCCAGGAACTGCTCCAAGGTGAGCACAAGGCTGGAATCTTTGAAACCCTGCCTGAGTGGTCTGATATTCGGTGCGACCGGCATGTGTGAGATTGAGCGTTCCTCAGCTGGTCAGTGCTCAGCCATCGTTCGCCTTCTTTAAATGGCCAACGCTCGGCCTGTTGAGCAAGAATGTTGAATCATACCCAAATATTGAGCCGCGTCTCGATGCGGACACGGGTCGTGGGCTGTTGAGAATTCATCCGCTGAATGTACGGACGTTCACTATGACGTCTGGACAGACAGCCTGATTTCCACGCTCGGGTGGGTCCTGGACTCCTGCTTCAAATGTGCACCGTGGTTTCAGTCGAGCCCCTCATAGGGAGCTTAATGACAACATTGGCGAAGCAAGCTGGTCACGGCCACGCTCTGATCTCTCGACGGACGGACGTCGGCCGTCCAGTCCCAATCCGCTGACGCATCACAATACTAGGAGCAGAGTTTGCATACCCCCAGTAAGCCGCCATATGCTCGATGCCGTCAGTGGTCACTTGAGGAATCCTCGTTGCGCAGACGGAAGCATCACGTACTCAGCCTATCCTCAAGGGCAGGAGAGACCAGAGGTGATCACCATGCTTACTAGCTCATTACTACGTACAATGGATTTGTCATTGTCATGATCACTCAGTGCCGGTTCTCACGCACTTGGCGCTGCTGGTGTCAACTTCCGTGCGGCCCAGGACTATATTCTGCTCGGTCACAGGTTCAGCTCCACTGGCGCGACTTGAGAAGCTAGAGGTCCTTTCGGTCGGAATATCCTCGAGGTGAGCACGCCGTATCTGTGGCCACTAGAATAGGATTGGACTGACTGCATCTTCATTATTGTAGACTTTCCAGCTCACATGTGAGCAGGCAAGGGACCCCTATGCTCTGTGAAAAGAGATGTCAAGTATAATACCTCAATCTTGCCAAATGTCCTTGGGTTCTCCTCTGACCCTGGTGAGGTGGATAGATGGGTGAGAGAGTGAGTCAGTGAGTCAGTGAGTGAGTCAGTGTGAGTAACGGACAAATAGGTTGAAGAGGTCCGAATGGATCAGCTAGATGGTACAGACGGCCAAGGCATGGTGGAAAGGAATCGTTTCTCACATCTCGATGGCCGCTGGATCCGCGTCGCCGTAGTTCTGTACGTCAAATCCAGAGTAAAAGCGACACGAGGCAACTCCAAGAACCATCGAGGAGAAATGGACTCTTCGGATTGTGCAGCTATCGGACTCGAATGCAGGTTCTAGCAAAGCTAGCGCAACCCTCCCCGTTTGGGCCTCTTGGCCTGTTGTGCTTCCACAGTGTATATGATGTGTAGTCCAAACGCCCATGCAGTAAATGTGATTCACCCGCACCACGTCCTTTCAGTTGACTGACTTCAGAGCTCATTCTGATGATCGCGCGCGGCAGACAATCTTGTTGGTTCCTTCAGGAATCGCCAAACGTGTTCTCGCCAGAGTATCTACCAGCAATGTCAGTATGTGTCCCCCATCGCGTGGTGGCCATGGGAGAGGGGAGATGGGGCGGGGCTCCCACTCACGTAATGTACAAGAAACCATCTTCGTCCTTGTGTTCCTCGTAGATGCTGCTCATGAGGGCCGCGGTCGGTGGCAGGACTTCATCGACAAAGATGAAGATCGCTTTCTCGGGGCTGAGCTTGATGCGCTTGCGAATGACATAGACGAACTGGCCGACGGTGAGATCTGCAGGGACGAGATATTTCTTCTTGTCGATCGTCGCGATGTCCGACTTCTCGACCTTTTCACAGATGACCTGGGACGCGGTCAGTGAGCGTGTCGTCGGGACGAACAGAGTGACCGGGCCTCGTTACTCACCGGAATGCGGTCGGCGTACTTCTGACGAATGCGTTCGGCTTCTGCCTTGCGCTTCTCGAACGGATGCTCGTCCTTGAACTTGGAGCGCATCGCGATAGAACGAGTCGGAGTGTGTTGAAGGGTAGCAAACGGAAGATATCGACGCGTGTGCTGGTAACGGGACGGAGGTATCGTTGTTTGGACCGTGGTTGAGTGGAATAGGTGATCGGTGAGATGGGGGTTGTACTTGGTGTGCAAGGCAGCAGACCCCGCGCAACACGGACTAGTGCAGGCAGGTTAAGCTCAGTGGCAGTGACTGAGACTCAGTGCAGGGGCTGCGCTAGAGCTGGACTTGGCACGAGTGGTCGTCACGAGATTGATCAGCCTGACCCACGCATCCACACTCAGCAGACCAGCCACGACGCTTTATATTCTTAGAGATCGAAGGGATGATCGAGGTGGTTCCATCTCAAGAGCGATGCACTGAGAAATGTGAGTTGGTTGATTCTTGCCATCTGAGATGCTGCCTGCAGTGGTGTTGGAGGCCAAGCGCTCAGAAGTGAAGACACTACCTGAGTTCCCAACAAGGAGAGGTGCTAAGGTATGTTGAATAGGCAGCTGTTGCCCGACAATTCACATGTCAATATCATCTCCAATTCTTCATCCGTTCGTCACTGGAGGGGATGGTGAACCAGGCTTTTCAGCCTAGATGCTCACCTTGGATGCCCGACAAGGTCCTGTCTCTCAGCTCAGGCGCAGCCTATGCTCGTGATCCATAGACCTCGCATTATTGTCCCACCTTATCGTCCCACATTCTCTTTCCAAGAGATCCTTATGTTGAAGACTTTGTACCCAGCCGATTCAATCACCACCTTGGGCCGTCTTCAACCCTCGTTATATGCCACCGGCGTGAATGAACCAAGGCTCCATCAGTCCCCTTCTGACCGTTTCGAACGGCCGACTCCATAGAGACTGAAATGCGGGATGCGGGGAATCCTGGCCAGTCAAATTACGGAGCATTGGGGCGAATGCGTTATGGACGTCAATAAACAGAGAGCCTGAGAAATACGAGAGAAGCAAGTCCGAACTCGGCCGGCAAATCAGGTGGGGGCCTCCCAAGACTGCCCCAGAGAAGAAACGAACCACAAGCCAACATACTCACCTCCTTTGCGAGAGCTAACCAAGACATCTCCTCAACAATGGTGAAGCAGATCTCGGCATTTGATATGCAAGCCCTTGCAGACTGTACGTGGACCAGGATTAGGGGTCTAGGACCGCCGAGCGACTAGCCACATCTCTCTCAAGAATCATACTCACTGGATCAATCCCGCTTTCGGCGACATCGAGGGTGGCCGGCTGCCACATTCTCGAGTTCTGCGCTTGAATTAGTTCCGTGGGCAGTGTCTGCTTGGCTACAATGGCAAGCACTCTATCGTCGACTAGAGCTTCGACGTATGTGGACATTGCACCTGCAAGCTCGACCCGGTTGATGCCGAGGCAGAATGCGTGCATCCCGCGACAGATCACGAAGAGAAAAAGAGTGGCCTGCAGAGAGTGTAGGCAATCCAAGGTGGGTTCCCAGTTATTGTTGCCCTTGTGTCACTCATCTTGGACAACGCACAATCAGCCGTGTACTAAAGGGATTATCGTGCAGCTGAAATGCGAGGGTTTGGGTGCAGAGTCCAATGTCTGCAATCGGTGTCGTCAATACTCGAAGCGGTGCATAGTGGATACGGACTATAAACGTATTAACAGGAGACAGTAAGGTCACTGTGCAGGCTTGTTTCCTTTCCAGACGCTTACCCACGGGTGAGGAAACTGAGCGAACTTGAAGAAGTCAAGCAGCTGCGATCTGCCGCGGGATATAGTGAAGGGCTGCGTGAGAGCACTTCAGATCGGAGCCACGAGACAGTTGTCCCAAGCACTCCAGTTAGTGTTTCCATTGCGATGGTACAGACGCCCAGCTTGCACACATCCAGCTTGCACACACCTACCTCTGCTGGGGTAGCCCCAAAAGAAGGTCGGTCCGGCCTTGAAGCAGAGCTCGATCTTTCCGAGGCACCGCAACAGTACCCGCCGAGCCAAAACGACACCTCCGCCATATAGCCAGTCGACCAATACGAGTCGGGTTATTGATCACCTGTCGCTCAATGGAGATCAGATAAGTTTCTATTTTCGGCTGTAAATACCCCCTCCAGGATCCGCCACGATAGCGGCTAATGTGAGGAAAGCTTCTTTGAGCAATATCACGGTTTCTTCGAAATTCTTGACCTGCCGATCAATCCAGATGCGTACTATGCGCGCTCTCCGATATTGTTCTGGGTGATCATCACCATTGCAGCACGAAGAGACGAATTTGATCCGACCCTCCTTTCGTCTCTTACACCTTGTGTGACCAGCCTGCTCTGGAGCCGCATTGCTTCCCCCCCTCATTCTCTATACACCATTCAGGCCATCCTACTATTATGCCTCTGGCCACTTCCGACATCATCCATGTCGACAGACATATCCTTCCTCTTGGTGACCATCGCGAAAACTGGTGCCATGCACGTCGGCCTTCATAGGCCAGAAGCAATGCAGGACTTCTCAAGGCTGAGATGCCAACTCGGGGAAGAAGAATATCGAGAGGCAGTGAAAGCCTGGGCAGGATGTTACATTGCAGCGGAGACGTGTGTCTATCATTCGAATCTGAGAGAGCCATGCTGACCAGAACAGTTGCACCTCTTTCGTCGGTCAGCCATCTCTATTTTTCTCGGACCGGACGATCGATTGCGCCTGTGCGTCAGGAAATATCTATGGTCTGCCAGTATACTTTCGAAACAACCTTCTCATTCAGCGATTTTGTAATCGCGTCCACCGAGCCATGGCTAGCAAAGACAAGAGATTAGGAGGAATCCTCGTGCAAAGCGAAACCAGTATTCTGCTCAAACATCTTGAGTATGAGTTCGAGGACCTGGAGAAAGACGTTGGCGACAACATGACCGGTGAGTCTCTCATCGTTGGGTCCACCTAGCCATCCGAGCTTTCTTTCGGTCAAGAAATGCAGAATGGCAAAGGATTGTTACGCTAAGGCTCGACAGAGAAAACCGAACTACTCCTTATGTGTGCCTGCCTGCAGCTGCGCACCTACTATTTCTTCGAGGCCGCTACATCGGAGATTCGCAAACGTGGCATCATCGATGCATATGCCACATCTATGGCATATGTCAACCGTCTGGACCATGCCAGCAATGGGACAAACTTTCTGGAGATCGCACCCAATCATTTCCCTCAAGCTCTGGCATTGGCCGGCATCATCATCATGAAAATCATTAACTCCAGCTATGACCGATACGTCGACGCGACCAGTGGCACTCGGGCCTTCAATAGGACCATCTCAATGCTTCGGAAGTGTTCCATTGAGGACAACGACCTCAGAGGACGGGGCACTAAAATCCTGACACAATTATGGAGCCTTCACCAGTCAGCGGGGAGAAGAGGAGAGCAGGAGCCTAGCCTGTCAAGACAAGGCTGAGCGCTAGTCTCCTCCATGATTCGCTCTGGCAGTGGAGAGAGAGATTCGGTGGTCAGTCGAGTCAAGCGACTTACTCCAGTACCGCCGTACCGTCCACAGGAGACACTTTCTCCTCCAATTGTCCCTCCAGCGTCGTCGCCAACCTTGTCTGGTACCGATCGAACGAGAAGAGACCCGCTTCCACTCACCGAGCTAGACGGTGGGCCTTCTCTGGCTGACATGTCACAGTTATCCGTCCTGGCGAGTGAGTCAGAACTTCTAAGCGATTCCAGCTTCGCCGTTGACCTCAGGTGGGCCTGGGAAGTTGGCTACCCCTCATTGATTCCTGTGGACCTCGACTTCCAAGCACAATAGAGCCAGTCTCGGATACCATCTCGCACCATGCTCCATCAGCCATTAGTCATGGTCACATGGTCTCAGTCACCCAGAGTCGATTCCTTCATTCCTGGACCAATCATGTGGTGGCTGCCACCTGCGGACTCAGAGACCAAGACCTATTAGCTGCCAACGCTGTGTTCAATAGATCCCAAAGACCGTCTTAGAGGATAAGAGAAGCGTGTCTCGATTCTCTAGAGGGTGACCTCTCAGGTTCCTGTGAAGTTTGGTTCGGCAACGCCTCCAAAGAAAGAAAATATCGCTCACAAAGCTATGATTCGAGGTCCTGATGATGGAAGATTCTCACCCGGCTGGGCGTCATTCCATGTCCAACTTTCAAGGCAGGAAATGATCTTCAACTCTTCTTACACGTCCTAAACACGGCCCGATTTTCGGGCTCGCCAAATTTCGCATCAGCCCTTGCTTTCTGATTGTTCTCGCCGTCTTTGGTGGATTACTTTTACCCTCTCCCGCGAGCTCTTTTGGTCCTCATTCTGCGCCGAGGCCTGCTGTCTTCCTATCCGACTCACCTATTGAAATCGAGATCTCTCACACACCAACGCCGAGTTTACCGTGATGGCTGCATCAATGACGAGTGAAGAAGCACTAGATCATGAGGGACCAACTTGGAGCTGTGTCGTTGAGTGTCTTCCATGTTGCTTGACAAGATTCCAGAGGATATTGGTGTCCGGGCGAAGTATCTGATTTTGGACGGACTGGCTTGCGGTCTTATTGGGGCCCATCTTCCCTGGTCGGAAAAGGCCACCAAGGCCATGTTCGAAATTGAGCCCGCCGGAGATTCCAGAGGTTTTGGATGGAGCAAGGTCTGTCTCGATTCCCTCAATGGCCCAGCCTCAAATATAACCAAGAGCCACAGAGAATCAGCCCGATTCAAGCAGCTCTGCTGAACAGCACATTCATCCAAGGCTTCGAATTGGATGACTGGCATAGCGAGGCCCCGTTACATTCGAATTCCATCATCCTCCCTGCGCTATTTGCAGCAGCGGAACATCTCAACAAGAATGATTCACAACAGAAGGTCCATGGCGCGGATTTCCTGCTGGCGATGATAGTGGGCCACGAAGTCGGCCCACGAGTAGGAAATGGACTTCATGGCGGTGATATGATCACACGCGGCTGGCATTCTGGCGCCTTATTCGGGCTCGCTGCTTCTTCCACCGTAGTCGCTAAGCTGATGCATTTACCAGCCAGCCTTGTCGAGGACGCTCTGGGAATCGCCTGCACACAGGCTTGCGGCCTGATGTCCCAGTACGAAAGCGAAGTGAAACGAATGCAGCACGGATTTGCAGCACGGAACGGTCTCCTGGGAGCGTTCCTCGCAAGAGGCGGGTATGTCGGCATCAAACAGTTCTCCAACGACCATATGGAGGCTTCCTGGCCACTTTTGGCCAGGGTAGCAACTAGGATCCTCACTATCTCCCGGACGAAGTCTGCAAAGGTCTCGGCACCAAATGGCAAACGCTCAATGTCCCCGTCAAGCCCTATGCTGCCATGGCAGGTACACACGGCACTATTGATTGCATCCGCCTTCTCCAACAGAACCATCCCCACGCATTGCAAGACCTCTCATCACATCAATCGCCCTCGAAATGGGTGATGTCGCTTTTCATCACGGAGGCTGGAAACCAACACGTCCCCTGACATCAACAGGAGCCCAAATGAGTGCAGCCTACGTTTGTGCGACACAGCTTCTAGATCACCAGGTCCTCGCCGCACAGTTAAGACACGACGCTCTCGAACGGGACCACTTGTGGGCGCTCGTTGACAAGACGACGTGCAAAGAGGGCCATCCTAGCAGATGGATGCAACAGGCCACGATTACGTTCAAGGATCGACCAACCTTGATCCAGCGTGTCGAGGCGCCTAGAGGCGTTGACCCAGCGCTGACGAATGAGGAGATTCTTCAGAAGTGGAGAGAGCTCACCGACGGCGTGATTGATAACGAGAGAAGGGACAAGATCGAGAAGATTGTGCTGGCGTTGGAGGACATGGATGACGTGGTTGCAGCTTTGGGAAGTTTGCTTGAGGAGGAGACGAAAAACCCAATCGCTTGACTGAACTCGAAATACATTCTTTTACACCCATAGGGCTGGCGGAGCGATTCATGACCGGTGAAGAAGCGGCCCTTTTTCCAGGCTTGATGGGAGACCATGTTAGAGTGTCCCCACCACCCACACCCAATACCTCTCTAGTTTTACCTCGGACCATACGATCCAAGCCTCCTGTAGGTGCTGAGATCGACAACCGCCTTACCTCGACTTTCCGGATGCGAAGAAGCAACTTGGAACAGCGAAACCGGGCCGATGGGGCATGAACTAATCAACAGTCTTCCAATCGGGCTGCCTTTCTTGGTGAGTATAGACAACTCCCCTGACATGTTATGGTGCAGCCAAGGCAATAAACGTGCGATGTCCTATCTATCAGAGGGCTTGACCTGCTCCAAGACGCAGTCCTCCTGGCCATGAACGCCATCCACCACCCACCCATTGGCCTCTGCCGTCTGAAAGGCTCTGCCGATGAGGTACGAACAGGAGATTGTGTGGTGCGAAGAGAACGAAAGGAATGGGCTCAGTAATGAGAAGCATCGAATGCAATTGAGAGCCAAGACGAGGAGATACAGAGTAGCAGGAAACGACTTGTAGACGTTGAGAATGCGCGACTCGAGAAGGAGAAAAAAGAAGGGACAGGCACTGAAAGATATATCACCTCTCCTTCGGCCTGCCCTTCCACAAGAGAGGTCCTTCCTTGAGGGTGTTGGAACACCGAGGTCGGGCGACGCCGACATGGATGGTGGCGATCACTTTCATGTTGCCCGAAACGGAAGATGTGCAGACTTACCTTTGGATGGGACGGGAATGGGAGAGGAATAGTAGTGAGTCAGGCCCACCGGCGGCAGAGGCGAGGCGATCCCGGCGCCCCCTCTTTTGTTGCCCTCAAGTGGTCCACACGCATCACCACACAGCTCTCCGCATGATGGCCATTGTCCTTGTAGCTTTGAATCTCTTCGACGGCCATTGGCCAATGTCCGTCTGATAGTATAAAATAGGAGTAGGAGTGGAGTGACAGACCACTCATCACGTGTTGGTGGAGATGAGATTGATCGGAAGGAAAACTTCACACACCCTTCTTCACAGGAGGTTTCATTTCGTGTACAAATAAATTCTACTCCACCGCCGTAGGGGAGCGCCTGTTAAGCCGGGAGCAGGATCATGAAAGAGCCTCGGCTCTGCGATTAATCTTGCCTGTTGTTCTAAGCCCGTTCTTTTTGTCCTCTCCGCATCATGTTGACACCTATTCCCACCAGAGCTGCGTCAGCCATGCGCGTGCAGACTCTAAAGTTGCCCGTCCGCTGTCAAGCTTTGCAGTCTTCTGCCACCCGGTTCCCTCCCTCTTCGAGAGCTCGGTATTCGACGCAGCCAATCCTTCCACCGCATGGCAGGGCAATATGGCGGCCTTACCTGCGTATCACCCTCGGCACGGTCTTCATAGGCACTTTGATATACAGCATGACCAGTGGTGCCACGCGTACGGCCAATGACTCGCCGCCCTTGCAGACCACCTCCCTTGCTGAAGTGGACGAGTTCACCAAGAAAAAGACCAAGATCACGAGGCACTCGCCGATGCGCCTGCGCATGGAGGCGCTGATCAAAGAGCACCAGAATCGAATCGTCTTTGCCCTGGAGGACATTGACGGCACGAAGTTCCAACGAGACGAATGGACCCGCCCACACGGGGGCGGAGGGACGTCGTGTGTCCTCCAGGACGGAAACGTGTTCGAGAAAGCCGGGGTGAATACTAGCATCGTGTATGGGGAACTGCCGCGGGCAGCGATTGAAAAAATGAGAGCCGACCACAAGTCCCTTGTGGATCCGGAGGTGGAAAAGCTCAATTTCTTTGCGGCCGGCATCTCGATGGTCTTACATCCACACAATCCCATGGCTCCCACGGTGCACCTCAACTACAGATATTTCGAGACGTCGGATCCACGAGACCCGGTCAACGCCACGGGGACCGCGCAGCAAAGCTGGTGGTTTGGCGGCGGCGCCGATCTCACCCCGAGCTATTTGTTCGAGGAGGATGCCAAACACTTCCACAAGACTCTCAAGGCCGCGTGCGACAAGCACGACAAGTCGTACTATCCTCGATTCAAGAAGTGGTGCGATTCATATTTTTGGATCCCCCACCGGAACGAAGCCCGAGGCATCGGCGGGATCTTCTTCGACGATTTGGATGCTTCCGCTCGGCCCACGGCGAAGAACCCCCAAGAGGACCTCTTTCAGTTCGTCACCAGTGCACTCGAGTCATTCCTTCCTGCCTATCTGCCCATCATCAAGAAACGAAAGGACATGGGCTACCTGCCGGAGCAGAAGGAATGGCAGCAGATTCGTCGAGGAAGATACGTCGAATTCAATCTCATCAATGACCGTGGAACCAGCTTCGGTTTGCGTACGCCTGGATCGAGAGTGGAGAGTATCCTGATGAGCTTGCCGTTGACGGCGCGCTGGGAATATATGCACCCCCTTTGTGGGACAGGCGTTGAAGCCAGTGCCGACAGCGAAGACGACCGTTCTCACGTGGAGGAGAAGAAACTGATGGAGATTCTGAAGAAACCAAAAGAGTGGGTCTAGGACAATGTCGCGACGACCCTCGACTTCTCGTGCCTCTGTCGTCCATCTGCCAGTTCTCTACCCTCCCGAGATGAGGTATTGAATCCGGGACGATAAGCTCTGTACCAATCATACGACAGCGGCGCGTGCAGCGGTGGCGACCGGCTTCGGGGTAAAGGTTCTTCACATGGAGTTTGAGTCAGGAATGCATTGGATGGCCAGTGGTTGTTGATACGAGTAGTCTAAAAGTTTAAAGGCGGATGGATTTGCTCTCTGCTTGACAGAACAGCGAAGGTAGCATTATTAAAATCTCCCGTTCCACAACAGTCGTCACCTCGAACCACGTTCAGGCTTTCCGAGCTGGGCACATGAGTTGCCTTTGCTCGTTCATCTTCCTTGGTGTGGCCGAGGACAGTTTTGGCTCACTGAGGCCTCTGACAACTCGAATCGGAAATTTGAGAATGATCCAGCGAGATGGGCCCTGTTGCTCACGGCGCCGCCCATGTGTGGATACGATGCTGAACATTACACCTGATAATGACTGGACAGATTTGATTGTTTGTGACTGGAGACAGGAGGATTAGTGTGCCGTTTTTTGGTGTCTCACCAGAAACGTGCTCTTAGGGTGTTGACCAGGTTGACCTTTCCACACCATATGGATCGTTCTGCTCGTCCAATCTGACAAACTGCGAATGGCCGACATGAGATTAGGTCGACGGGCTTTGCTTTGCTCAGCAACCCATCACTCCACGGATCATGAAATCAACCTGTTGACTGATCCCAGAACTGGCCACGTCGGCACCAACTTTAATGCGATATACTTGGTCCTTATCTATGCCGGCACAATCCACGGAGACATACTCGTCAGCGACGACAGGGTCAAAAATGATAGTGATTTATTGTAAAGATGATTGCTTTTGAAATCCCAGCGGACGACGCGATGACCAGGCTCAGGCTGGGGAAAGAAGAGAAGAGACAGAGGTGGAAATAGTGAAATTGCCTGGATCATGTCACGAGGCCGTGCCGGATAGGCTATGCTAGCTAGTGCTGGGCTCAATTTTGCTGGCTATGCCATGCAGTATCAAAAAAAGTCACTCCCTTCATCCTTTCAATTTCGATCTGCTCATCTCTCGCTCTCCTGCTGGTGACCTGGACCCTGGCCTTGACCTTGACCGTGGCCATGGCCATGGCCATACCCATGATTGTGCCCGTGCCCGTGACCCTGTCCGTGACCTCTGGCGTCAAAGTAGCGTGACCGCAGCGCCTGACTGATGCCGCTGACCCGGCTGGCCATGGTAGCCGTCGTGTTGCCCATATTACTCATGAGGGCTTCTTCGAGCGCAGACTGCGTCACGCTGGTGTCGTCGAGGTCGCTGAAGCTTGAGCCCATGCTGGGTGAGGTGTCGGAGCCAGCAGGCCGACGGGGCGAGCGGCCGGCAGCTGCTCCTGCGGCCGAGGCGAGCACAGCTTGCTGGTGGGGTGAAAGCGGTATCATGTGAGAGCGGGTGGGCGGTTGGGCTGGGGTCTGGGTCTGGCGTGTTTGGACTGGGGTCGTCGGGTTTGTACTGGTGGTTCTGCTCGTCGTGCGGGCGGGATGCTGTCTTAGTGTTTCCTGGTTTGAGGATAGAGAGCTAGTCGAGGAAGCGAGAGGCCGAGGGCCTTCAAGTGAGGCTGCTTTTTTTTGAGCAGCGCTGATACGTTCCGAGGTGGAACGTCGGTGTATGTGGGGTCGTTGCGTCGGTGTTGACGACTGGGTGAATCCCCCGCGGAGTGTCGCACTGGGGTCCTGTGGAGAAGTGGTATGGCGGTGATGGGTCTCGGTATTGGCAAAAGGCAAAAAGGACGGTGAATCATCGTCATCATCGTCATTATCATGGCCATAATCCTCAGAACCCTGCTCGATCGAGGATGGCTGTTGTTGGGATTGCTGATCCTTGCGCAGGGACACGGTCCGTCTGTGGATGGATGACGGATTCGGCCGTCGCGCTGTGATCTTTGATTGCGACATTTCGTCTTCTGAATCCGAGGAGTGTGTTGGTATCGCTCGAACTTGGTGGCCTGGCGATCTGATCAATTGATGTGGCATGCTCCCGCGCCTCGACTGGCCATAGACCGGAAAGGCTTCCCCTTCTTTGGACGATTGTCGGGAGACAGGCCTGGACGTGCCTGACACCGGTCGAGACTGCGAGCCGATCGTGCCAGATATTGCTCGAAACGGGATTGAGCCTCTGCTCTTAGCTGGCGTGATGGGTGTGTTGCTCTCAGTGCCCACACTCGGGCTTCCCAGAGCCTGAGTCGACAGCCTGGACGGTACACGTGACCCGCCGCTGCCGCCTCTCTTCATCGCCTGGCCACCGACCATGCTGGCTGCCATCGAACTCGGTGATGGAGAAGGTGTGGCTGATTGGCGATAGCCGACTCGACGCATCTGCGCCCGAACCTGAGATAACTGGCGTTCGTACAGCCATGCTGCCTGCTGGAGAAGGAAAGACTGGGTGACTTCAAATTTTTCAGACAGACTTCTCCAGTCGATCTCGTTACCTTTCGCCTGACGAGAGATGACATCCCAGAGCGCGCGCTCTTTAGCTGCCGACCATGCCACCGGGGGTGGATCGATGAAGTCGCCACGATTAAAGGGCAGCCGGATGAAAACGGTGAAGTGATTTTCGATTTCAACCATCGGAGAGGACCCAACCAGATTTACGGCTGGGGCGATGTTACTTTCTCGATTTCGACGATGAAACCCTCGCTTGAAGATGCGGAAGACGAGTGATTGTGATATTGAGGGAGGAAAGATGCTTGTGGCTTCGTGCCAAGTGGTGGCGTATGCACCGCCACTTGGCCTGATGGAAGTGTGGTGTTTAGGCCCAAGACTGTAAAGGCCCTGGCACCACAGAAGCATTGTCTTTGAACTTTAGCGACGCTCAAGGCAGCCCAGATATAGTGGATGTATTACGTCCCTCAAATTCCATCACTACGATACTAAAGGTGACTTTATTTGATCAACCTAAGTGGTTACCAAAACAGTGGATGAAACACGCAAGTCTTGATATGTTACTTCAGCCATGATATGCAGGCCTCGTTTAGAGAGGAGCGCAGTGAAGACGGTGGTGGCGGTGCTCGGGTACAAGACCGAGCAATAGTACGGCTGGAGAGAAACGGAAATGGCAGTGAATGTGTATGTCTGGCATGGTTGGGAAAATAAGGTGCCGGATCTACTCCATCGCCAACCAACGACGTCGAGAAATGATAAAACAGACACCAAGATCCACCCTCCGCAACTTCAGATCCTGCGATTCTTATGTCGTCGCTGATGGGGAGCGTTTTGAGATTGCGGACAAGTCCAACGAGATCCACAATGGTACGTGGTCGCCATATCCTCGCTCCACGGCGGTGTCCAAGATGTCAGTGGCGACCACGGCAGTGTCCTCCGCGAGGCTTCGGCTGATGATGATCTAATCGACTCGGTTACAGCTTTCTCCCCATGCCCGTCGGCGAGGATGATAGGTATATTTCCTCTGATCGCTATGCACGTACCTAAATATGTCTATCCCGGCCATGCCGGTGTGAGGGGTCATGAACTTCGCATTGAAGTCGGCTCGGGTTTTTACATGCTGAATCGGGGACGTCCGCAGGTTCGGATGACCGTCGATACGGGCGGGTGCGGTATTCATGTCACCGGTGAGTATAACGTGGTATCCTTGTTTCTCGAGCCTGAAGGTCTCGTCCAGCATGTGCTGGTGAAAGCGGAGTTTATGATCATGCCGGGTTCCGTCCGGCTCGCCGGTGATTGGATCTCGATAAGGACTGGAAGTCCCGTTGACCTAGTAGCCGTTGACCACGGCAAGTCCAAGATGGAACTCGTGAATCAGGACTCGGCCTTCAAGGTCCCGATCAGGCTTGCGGGTGGACTGAATAGCGGAGGCAAAGTCGTCTCGGATCAAAGTAGCAACTCCATGTACTTTTCCACCGAAGCTGGTGGCGTTATATTGGTCCTTTGGCAGCGAGAACTGCGAGCTGTAAGTGGGCTCATCAGGGAGGTTCCCTTCGTTGGCAGCATGTTGCAGCTGACGCTGGGTGGCCGTGTCTTTGAAACCGATCTTGACCTCCTGGAGACACAGCAACGGAGGCCAGTCATGACGTTTCAGAAAAGTGCGCAGTGGAGTGATCTGCTTCTGCGGTGGTCCGACGTCGTTCCAGCTGAAGATTCGAATCTGGTCTGTGCGAGGTCGCGTGGCGAGCACGTGTTCCCGTGACTCCGACAGTTTTCTCTGATGGGAGATGGCGGGCTGATGGAGGAGGAGGTGGTGGTGGTGAGGCTCTGTTTCCAGGTCGAGCTCATCGCAAACGGCCTACATCTGGGCCCGCCATTTTCGCTCTGACCCAAGACAAAAGATCCTGCTCACAGGCCATGTCGTAAAAGGAAGGAGAGGCATAAAAGGAAGGAGATCACGCCGCCACCGGCCACTATATCGCGGGATCATAGGCATGGTAGCGCGCGTTCAAAGCCGAAAGGAGGATTAGCTCAGAGCACGGATCAAGGGCCGCGCCAAGCAGGACCCTGGAGTTGTCGCCCATCGCCGCGTCAAATAGGAGTTACAAGTATGAACCCCCAATTGACACGGTCATCTCACGTCTGCTTCTCACTTCCACGGTTATCGCGGCGAAAGTGGTGTTGGGATTCAGCCGAGCGCAGACATACAGACCGGTAATAGCTTACTCTCCACATTGGGGAGAGCCTGGGCCATAATTGACGGACACAAGGAATCAATCCTGTTTCCTTTCCCTCTTCCTGAGATCAAGAGGAATAAAGACACGCAGGCACCAGCCATTCTCGCGACTCGAGTTTGCGCGGGCTGACACCATTTCTGTGCCTTGGAGCTCTACCCGAACAGCTTCGACCTTCAGGACCAGCTCTTGCCTTATCGCGGCCGACGATGGCCCCCGCGACTGAGACCTATCCTTCCCTCTATGCGGTGCCTGACCTCGACTGTGCGTCAGTGGACGATCTTCAGCGGCTCATCCAAACATATCCGCTGATCGACAACCATGGACACAACATGCTTCTCGAAGAACACGCATACGGCAGCGCCGAGTACCCATTTGAATGTATTACATCTGAAGCTCAAGGCCATGCGTTGCTCGACCATGTCGAATCCAGCCTGCCTCATATGCGGGCCATCAAGCAGTTGGCAGAGTTCTATCAATGCCCAGAAACCTTGCAAGACGTGAAAGCGGCCAGATACGAATGGGTCCGGCGAGACTACTCGACCTTGATCAAGAAATGCTTCGAAGGGACGCACGCGATCATGATGGACGACGGATTGTCGGCTGATATCATATATCCATTCAAGTGGCACCGCCAGTTTGTGCCCACGGTGTCGAGGATAGCGCGAATCGAAGCTATCGCGGCGGAATTGCTCGAACATCTGGCACACGCTGCTGGCTTCATGAGGGTGGGCTTGGACGCCGACTGGGACATCACTCAAACCGAAAGCTTTCTGGTTCGGTTCAACACGGTCTTCCGGAATCACATCAAGCAATTGGCCAACGATCCGGATGTGTGCGGCTTCAAGTCGGTCATCTGCTACCGGACGGGACTCGATATCGGGCTCGAGAGCCGAAAGAACTTTCGGCCGCATCAAAGTCTGACCGAGTCGACGCTGCTGACCTCCTTCCATGACTTTTTGCAAAAGGCTGTTCGCGACTCCCAATATCGGATCGACCAGAAAGAAGTCAATGACTACCTCGTGGTGGCGGTGTGTGACGTGCTCGAAAAGCTCGTCGACACCGACGGCGAGACCGTCCCGTTTCAGTTTCATACCGGTCTCGGTGATAACGACCTCCAGCTCCTCAAGGCCAATCCGGCCCATATGCAACCGCTGATCGAAGCATTCCCCCATGTCGACTTTGTTATTCTTCATTCGTCTTATCCCTATACCCGGGAGGCCGGATACCTGGCCGCGAACTACTCCAATGCCTGGCTCGACATCGGTGAAGTCTTTCCGATGCTGTCCCGAGATGGTGAAGAATCAGTGCTGCGCCAGGCACTGGAGCTGACCCCGAGTTCCAAAATCCTGTGGAGTACCGACGGCCATTTCTATCCCGAGACTTACTGGCTGGCCAATAAGCATTTCCGAGAAACTCTCGAAAAGGTTCTGACAGGCTACGTCGCCGCGGGAGACATCAACGTCGCCCAAGCCATTGACATTGCCGTCGACATCATGTTTTGGAACTCCAACATCCTGTACAAACTCGACGAAGAACGAAAATTCCCCGAATTGTTGCACGCCTGTGGTCGATCGCCCGCCGAAAGCATGCGGACTCTCGTGAATGGAGGGTCAAAGGCCGGCTCCTTCAAGTCGTACACCAGTACCGCCGTGACAAACGCCGGCTCTGCCACCTACCGCGCTGGCGGGGCCGCGCCGTCGGCGTCTCTGCCCGCGAACAACAACAACAGTCTGCTGGTGCACCGTTCTCTCGCCTCGGGGACCGGATCGGCCACCTCTCCGTTTGCCCGGAATGTCGAAGTTTTCGACGCCTTTCTGCAGACATATCCACACGTCAAATATATCTGGTTGCAGTTTCTCGACTACACTGGGACGCTTCGGAATCGTATGCTGACGGCTCAGCAATTCCGGAAGCAAATCTCGACGGGAAAGAACGTGTGCGTGACCACGGCTCTCACCCGCCTGTTGCAAGACGACAATGCGGCCGCAGGATGCTCGGCCACCGGGCAGTTTCTTCTTCTGCCAGACCTTTCCACCCTCTCTCTCAACAAAGGGATCCCCTCTCCCTCGGCGACGGTGCAGACCTGGTGGATGGCCGATACAGAAGAGATCCCCAATCACGAGCATTGGGACCGGTGTCCCAGGTGGCTACTTCAGGCACAAGCGGACGCTCTCCAGGAAGAGTACAACATCAACATGCTGGTCGGCTTTGAGGTGGAAATCATTTTTATGCGGCCGAGCCTGACCGAAGACAAGTCCGATTTTGCCGATTTCAACCCCTTGCACATGGTCCATTCTTGGTCCAACATGACATATCTTCAATTAGACATGCTCCCTGTGGTGGAGGAGATCGTGGAGAACTTGACCGAGCTCGACATTCACCTGCCTCAGTTCCACTCGGAGGCGGCACCAGGCCAGTGGGAGTTTCCCCTGCCTGCCATGGAACCCGTCAAAGCAGTTGACGCGCTGTACAAGGCCAAAGACGTGATCCGCAATATCGCACGCAAACACGGGCTGAAGGCGACTTGCTATCCCCGCCCATACAGTTTCACCTGCGGCAGTGCCAACCACGCTCATTTCAGCATCAACGGACCCGGCAATACGGTGGAAAAGTACGCCGACCCATTCCTGGCTGGTGTCCTGGACCACCTCCCGGCCATCCTCGCCTTTACCCTACCTCTGGAAGAATCCTACCAGCGTGTGTCTGCCGGCATCTGGGCTGGAGGCGAGTATGTCTGCTGGGGCACGCAAAACAAGGAGGTCCCACTCCGAAAATGCGAGCCGGGCCACTGGGAAATGAAAACCGTCGACGGCATTGGAAACGCATATCTCTCCATGGCCGCCATCCTCGCCGCTGGATTGTACGGCCTCCGACAAGAGCTCAAGCTAGAGCTTCGAGACTGCACCGGCGATCCAACGGGCATAGGAGAGGAAGAGAGAGCCAAACTAGGCATCAAAACGAAGTTGCCCCACAGCCTCGAGGAAAGTCTGCGAGCATTAGATCGTGACAAGGTGCTGCGGCGCGCATTGGGTTATGCTGCCGTGGATGACTATATTGCACTCAAGCAGTCCGAAATGGCCAAATTGAGAGGATTTGGAGATGCGAAGAGACGAGTGTGGTTGATGAGTCGGTATTAGATGGGACTTTTCGGGGGGTTTATGGTGGAATTCCGCAAGCGTGACTGCGTTTAATATATTTTGACTTGGCAGGAAGAGGGTAGAGAGACAGGCGACCATGTAAACCGTTCCTGACGAAAAGAACTGGAGGTTTACTCGTCCGCAAGATTACTTGAGCTCGGAGCTTCAGTGTCATTTTTCAACTGTGGCCGTCAAGTTCAAACACCAGCAACCAGAAGACTTTCGTACAGTGTATGAAGCAGACGGCTGCTGTCGTTGGAAAAGGAGAATGGGGTGTCGCCGGCCGGGAGAAATATGTTCCTGTTCCGACGGCCTTAATTCTCTGGTCGACCGCCACATATTTTAGGACATATTCAAGGCATAGGTTTCTCGAGATCGACCGGGTGGCACATGACCAGTTGAAACACCAACTCTACAAGAGGCTGGCAAGCCGGAATGCAGGTGATTGCGAGCATACTTCTCACAACTAGCATCTTCATCCCCTAGACATGACCACGCACGATGCTCGCCTTGAAATCCGTTCGGGTTCCGGCTCATGCCAGTGGACGCAAGCCGGTGGATCGACATCTACCACCTGAGATCCTAGACTTGGTGATCGAATACATCTACAAGAGCAGTCTCCGACAGCTGGAGAGCATCATTCCATTCTCACTCGTGTGTCGACAATTTCGGGCATCGGCGCTTCCCATTCTGTTTGACTCGGTCTCTTGTGTCATTCGTGACGACGCCAGGCAGTTGGAACACGCCCTTCTGCGACGGCTGCTGGAAGCGCCGCACCTTTTGGGCCATGTTCGCAAGTTAGAGATCTTGCACCCTCTCTGGAAAGAAGAAGGGGAAGGGGAGGGGGAGCTGGGGGGAGAGGAAGACGCAAAGCTGGTACCGAAGGATGTTCGGGCGGCAGATCTCGAAATCGTACGACGATGCCTTCCTTTTATGCAAAACCTCCAATGTCTCCGGTACGTTTACACAACCCGTTCTTTCTGTCGCTGATTCCAGACGCACACCGGTTCCAGCGGAGTCTGAGATCTAGGCGTCTTCGTTCAAAATGCCTCGATTCCGTTAGAAATGAGTTCTGGCGTCTTTCCATCATTCTACATGCTAACTACGCGGTCAGACTGAGTTGCTCAGCGACAGCCGCTGGTGAGGTGCTGGCCATGTTACCCCCCCACGCGGAGCTAGAAGTCGTTCTGGACCATGTCGACTATATGGTGGATGGTGGCCTGGAACCTGCAGACGCCGTCAAGAAGCTTCTTCTCTTGTGTCAACATCGACGACTGAGTATGGGCGGATTGGAAGATCAACCGGGCTTGCTTTCGATTACTGGTACGGGAGAGGAACGCTCTCTGCTGCGTGTAAAGGCAGTCGCAATCCACGACAGCTGGCTGATGCCTTGGAGAGAGTCCCCAATTTCTTCTGTACATTTGTCTCAAGTCCGTTGCAATCCGCATATACAGCACAGACCTGCATGGGAAGAACTGTGGCTGGCTGTCGACTGGATCGTTCATCACCCTCACCAAAACCTCCATGAAGTGACACTCGCGGTTGTCCCATGGGGGAGCCTTCGTCGACTTGCACTCTTGTGGTGCACCGGGGAGTCCATGACCACGTTTTTGAGCGAGGTCGCACCCAAACTCACCAACCTACAAATGCTTCGGCTTCGGGCGCCCCGATTGATCCCGTACCACCGCGCCTGTGCGCATGAATGGAGACATGGCCGACCAAGTGATGTGGACTTTAAAATCGACTTTTCACAAATGTCCCAGCTGCGAGAACTGGAGATTAACGGCATCTGCAACCATGTCCCGATTGATCGGCTAGTCAGTCCCGATCTTCGGGCACTGCAGCTGCACACCCCGCATGCGGGATACTCTGTGTGCAGTTCGGAGAGCCAAAGGACTCACACCGACATTTTGCAAGCCGCCAAAATTGCTCCCCATATCGAACGACTGGAGCTGGACATTGGGTATATTGACAACCTTTGGCACCCGACCGCCATTCCAGGCGTCGACGTCGACGTGGAGCAGTATCGTTTCTTGGATGCAATCACCAAGTTCTCGCGTCTGGAGACCTTGCGACTGTTCCCGCCGTTCGTGACTCGAGATGCCATGCGAGGGGGGTATCCAAAGTGGTGCCTGCCCGTGTCGGATGACCAAGCCATCAGAATCTTTGAGTATCTGCGAGCCAAGTGTCCATCTTTGCAGGCGCTATCGATTCCTGCCATCAAGTTCTTTGGTTCTCTCGACACCATGTGCTGGGAGGTGAAGAGGTCCGGCGACAAAACGATTCTGACCACCAGGAACGCCCATCGGAATTATGAGCACAAGCAGATATGGGTCGGACAGCGGCGAATCACCACTGAAATCAAGAGGTACACTTACCCGCGGCCATATCTTTCCGATTCAGAGGGTTGGCTGTTGAGTAGAAGTGTGCATCGATGAGATAGGGGCATGCCAAGACTCCTGATGGACCCGTTTACCAGTTGAAGGCGGTCAATCGTCCCGCACTATGCAACTATCCATATTAGCGGAAAGGACCGTCAGAAGTCAGGTCGAGTGGTGTGTCCGATTTTCGTTCTTTGACAAGATCTGCGAGTTTGGAGCTTCCCGACTTCGTCAAAATGGGCACGTTCACGGACCAGAGCTCCGATTGGTCGACTCCAAACCACCAGCGGCCTTGGAAATGTCGATATCATTTCCGAGCATTTCCATTTCTCTTCACGTTCAGATTGTTCTATCTCTCGCGGTCGCTGGAAATGTCGCCCTTAAATCAGCTTGCAATTCTATCGCCGCTGCTACTCTTCTGGATCTCAATAGCGCTATCTCTTCCTTTCCAGGTACCAATGCAAGACCAGCAGAGGATGCCCCCATGGTCTGTAGAGATTGATCCTCCCAATCTGCACCACAATCTCCACCCCAACGGTCCTTGGCCGAGTCTTGATCCCACCACTCGAGAGTACCCGATCCAGGACGTTGTCGAAGTCGGAACTGATAGTCTGCCATCTGCACCAACAACCTCCGTACTCCCCGACACGAAGCCGTGAGAGGCTCATAATGGTGAATGAGTCTATGCCAGACAACCTCAACGGCAATTCGGTTTTCAGTTGACAAGTCTTGCTATGATCACTCCAGCAGCAACGGCGACCTATGATCGGAAAACTTCCCCCAGGAATGTTCCCGCTGTTGTTGAAGTTTAGAAGTATGGCGCCCTCACCACACCCTGCGACTTATTTGGCCGCCAACGCTGAAACTAGGGAACCATCCCAAGTGGACAAGTTGACGGGTGCAACCATGTCTCGTTGGAGCCAAAAAGGAGCCGGTTCTATTTCACTTCTACACCCTCAATCGAAGACGGCTCATATTGGAACTCGGCGCACTCGACCTCTCCGTTCAGAGCGCAGGCACGGAAGATTCTGAACCACGTCCTACGCCTGATGAAAAAAGAACCCGGCTTTGATGCGATAGACCACATCACGTCTCATTAAGCCTGTATTCTGTCAACCATGCCCGCCACAGCGGACTGATCTACAAACAGGCTTGTTGAAGAGGTCCACTTCATTGGTCAATTGGTTTCGGGTGGGCCGAGGTCCATGAAGACTTTGATACATCCATACGCGTTGTTGTGTGCGTCCAATTTGAATTCGGTTAGGCCAGGAGCGTCGACGATACATCATGGCCGGTTTCCCAACAGTCAAGCCGCCATCATACTAATACTGGCCATCAATGGTGAAAGTACCGGTCTTTGTGATCAAGTACTCGGCCACCGCGACATCCTTACCGCTCTCCTTGCCGTATCCACTCTCCTTGATACCGCCGAACGGGCTTTCGGCTGCAGAGCTGTTGCCAGTATTCTGTTGAACCATCGTCAGCGCAACTTGGACGTGTGCCAGCTCGGGGATCATGCCCTTGGAGGGAAAAGAAGGAAAAGAAGGAAAACTGCACTTACCAATCCAATCATACCGGCCTCCAAGTTCTCAAACATCCGCCACAACCGGTCGACGTTCTTGGTGAACGCGTAACTCGCCAGGCCCATGCTCGTATCGTTGGCCCACTTGACAGCCTCCTCCTCCTTCTCGAACTTGAACAGACCGCAGACGGGGGCAAATGTCTCCTCGCGGCTCATGATCATGTCCTCCTTCATGTCGGTCAAAATGGTGGGGTCCATGAAATATCCGCCCACGCCCTTGCCCTCGCCAGACCCTTCCTCCTCGGTCGCGCCCTTGTGTGCCTTGCCCGTGCCTAGCACGAGTTTGGCACCGTGCTGGAGAGCATCGGCCGCTTGAGCTTCAGCCTTGGCCAGCCCCCGCGGCGTCGTGACGGGGCCGATGGTGGTACCCTTTTCTGCGCCGTGTCCGACCTTGAGGGCCTTCGTCTTCTCCACCAGCATCTGCGCGAACTTGTTGTAGACGCCCGCCTGGACGTACAATCGGTTGGCCGAGATGCAAGCCTGGCCGGCGTGCCGCCACTTCAGGGCCATGAATTGCCCGAGGGCTTGGTCGAGGTCGGCATCATCAAAGACGATGAACGGGCAGTTGCCGCCAAGCTCGAGTGTGCACTTTTTCAGGTTCTTCGCGCATAGGCCGGCCACGATCTTGCCCACTCGCGTGCTGCCGGTGAAGGTGACTTTCTTGACGAGTGGGTGCGTGATCAAGGCTTCCGACAGGCTAGGCGTGTTTGCGAGACTGGTGGTGAGCACGTTGAAAACGCCCGGAGCGAAGCCGGCTTTGGTCGCCAGGTGGGCGAGCGTCAGGCACGTCAGTGGCGTCTCGGGGCTCGGCTTGACGACCATGGTGCAGCCGGCGGCAAAGGCGGCGCCGGCCTTGCGCAGGATCATGGCGATGGGAAAGTTCCAGGGCACGAGGGCGACGGCCACGCCGATGGGCTGCTTGAGAGTGATGACACGGCGGTTGGGTGCCGAGGGCGTGTACACGGTGCCCTGGATCCGATCGGCCTCGCCAGCAAACCACCATGTGAAGCCGAGCGAATAGTCCAACTCACCGTAGGCTTCTGACAGCGGCTTGCCGGTCTCGTATGTCAGGATCTTGGCCAGGTCATCTTTTGCCGCGGTGATCAGCTCGTGCCACTTCAGAAGCAACTGCGCTCTTTTCCGCGGATTCAGGATACTGTATTCCTTGAACGCTTTGTACGAGGATTGGATGGCGGCGTCGACGTCTTCGACACCGTTGTCGGGACATGACGCCCAGGCTTTGTCAGAACCCGGGTCGATCACCTCGAACCTCTTGCCGCTCTTTGCACGGACCCATTTGCCGTCGACGTACGAATCTTGGTGCAGGAGGTCTGGATCCTTCAGTTGGAAGGGAAGGGCGTACTTGGTCTCGCCATTGGTCGTCATCTTGCGCTTCTTGCGGGCTGGTGCCAGACTTGGTGTACGGCAATGAGTGTGAGGACGACAGGAGACTCGGGAAGCAGAGATCAGGGAATCGAGGACGAAGGGGATAGTAATCCTGCCGTCACTGCGTGGATATAATGTAGTCCATGCACAATCCTGACCCCGCACCTCTCCTCCAAAAGCCCCCTCTCACCCACTCTCTCTTAAAACCGCGCAACCTCGCAGAATTCCGAGACGCGATACCGTATTCGTCTCCCCAAGGGCTCTTTAGCGTCTCGAAAATAAAGTCGCTTGTGGACGGCCACAAAATGGTGGTAGAGGATGCTGTCGGATGTCTTTCCGAGATTGCCGATGCCGGAGCCTGTCCCGTACCGCGGCATGTTGTGGAAGCCGGCGAGAGCGATGTCTGGTTGTCTCGAGCAATCACATCCAAGGCAGTAACTCCGTGGCGTCAACCTTATATCGCGGATGAGGCCGCATGATTCTCGATGAGAAGGCCGCGAAACAAGATAAGCAGGCCGAAGCTGCTTCAGGCTAGATTGGAGGATGACGTTTGCCATTGCACAGAAAACAAGAAGCAAGCTGCGGTCCAAGATGTACGAAGCGACCAAAGGGTCAACGGTCCAAAAGTGGTCACTGTCTCTGTCTGAGAGCTTCAGCTGAAGGACAAAGGACCAAGACAAGATACGCCCATTTGTGGGGATGGAGATGTCACGTGACAATGAAATTTTATCACGTGCGACAGCGGCATCCAAAGCCTGCAGGATGTGGACATGACCTGTCCAAGTTCACCATTCACATTCCTATGTTGATCTCTGCTGGACACGTCCACTGTCGGTGCTCTATCGCTTTGGCGCTCTCCTTCACTCGCGCAGAGGTGCTCCGCTGGCAAAGGATCCGCGGCATGTACAACGTGTGGCAAGACGTTTACACGATCGGACACGCTCCTACGCCACGAGAAGAACCACCACGCTACCGAGGACCGAGAACCGGCTCATCGTGTCACCAGTGGCACCTTTGGGGCATGCTGTTCGTGCGCAACGGCGAGGTCGCGCTGTTCGGGTGGAACGCCATGCGGTCGTTGCAATTTGCGCAAGATTGAGTGCGTCTACCCAAACAAACGCCGAAAAGGATCCATTCCAAACGGTACCAGCGCTGGCAAACTGGGAGATGACATCCAGAAGCAACAAATTTTAGGCCACTATGCCGAACTAGTCTTCACGAGCAATGAATCAGCCAACTTAACCAGACTGGTCACATGGCCACGCTGAAATCGTCTGGCATGTTTGTTCTGCCCGAGGCCATTGCCCACTCAGGATCACAGACATCGTTTCCTCAGACCGACTATGAATCAGAGTTTCGTGCACGGAACGTGGAAGAGCTGCCGCAGAACGTGCACCACCATGTCAATGTTCCCTCCCTGCCAGGGGGCCCAAGTCAAGTCATACCACATGACCAATGTGGGAGCGCGTCGAGGCCCGGACAATACCCAGCAGATTGCCACAGACAGTCACCCACGTACGGCTACGGCTCGTTCGATGAACCCCTCAACTGGATTCCTCCCAGTATTTATCCTTCCCCGTAGGACGCCGACCTATCTTACGATTACTCCTGGCGTCCGGTGAGATTTTCGTCCGGGTTACGCTCCTCGTCGGGGAAAAAGGAGTCCCTCTAGCGCACTATTTTTTAGCTTTTTCAATGTTGATATTTGTCGCCAGCTAGCATGCGGCGGCGGAAGCGGCAGCGGAGCGGAGGAGGATGGCGACGACGACGATGACACCACTTCTTGCGATGAGATGCCCGGCGTCCCTCCTGACTGGCGGCCAAGTTGGTCGCCGCTGGCCGCTGATCCTCGGCAACCTGGGCAACACGGTCACATTCATTATCGCCACCATCCTTCTCGCCAGATTCCCTCCGGGCGTGTCCACCAACCGCGGCGCGCAGTGGGGCTTCATCATCACGACCTGGCTGTACAACTTCTCATTCAGCTGCACCTGCGGCCCGCTCTCATGGATCATCCCCGCTGAGGGTTTTGACACGCGAACGCGGGCCAAGGGCGTTAGTATCGCGACCATGATGAACTTTGCTTTCAACACCATGATCGTAAGTCTCTTGTGCACTCACTTCCTCTTCCTCCGAACATTTGTTCTCTTCCCAATCATTTAGGGCCAAGTCACACCGATCGCCATGCCCAACATTGGCGGGAAATTCTACCTCCTTTTCATCATCGCCAACGCCACCAACGCGCTCTTTTTTGGCTGTTCCTGCCCGAGATCGCTCGTTGTCCGCTCGAGGAGATGAATTACCTCTTCACCCACGCACCGTGGATCGTCGTCGGCACCAGCAAGGACTCGTATGCCTCGCCTGATCTGGAGAACCGATTGAAAGACATCACCAACCAGCATGAGGGCAAGCGTGACGGCAGCATTGTGCATGAGCATGAGGAGAGGGCTGAGCTGTAGAGTGCATCCTAAATGCTTGGATATGCGGCTCTACCCAGCCTGGTGACGATCACAATGAGGGCATAGCAGAAATATCCGGCCCCCAATGCAAGGACTTGACGACTCGATATGACCTGACTTGAATCAAAGCATATTCATATCTAAGCCCCAAATTGCCGTGCCCTCGGTGGTCATGCTTGAATGCTCCCCGCAACTTCTCTGAGCGACGCCGAGAGCAAATTCATGACAAGACGTTCGCTCAGCCCAAGTGGAGCTCTTCATTTCCTCCCCACGGCGCCATACCAACACAGCCCAAGGACAGCGCCCAATACTATCGCTACCGGCGGCGGCACACGAAACCACGCGCTCTCAGCATATGTGACAACGGTGATGACCACCCACCACGGCTCTAGAGCCAGGCTCTGCCCACCGTTCGCTTCCGGAGTCAGATACCCTATCCCCCACAGTCGATACACAGCGGTAAAGACGAGGCCGACGGCCGTCGCGTTGATGCCTCTGAGCAGACTGACGAAGAGCGGCCTTTTCCTGAGCACACGCCAAATACTTTGCGCACCAACGGCCAGAGTGATGCCTGGCAAGAAGATTCCCACGAATCCCAGCAAGGCACCAAGAACAGTGGCATGAGGCGTGTGAAGGAAGGCGAGTGCGCCCAAATATACCGCAAAGTTGAAGTTCGGTCCCGGAAGAGCCTGAATGATGGCCAAGCCGATGAGGAAGTCTCGGCTGGACACCCAGCCCGGCTGCACAACATATTCTCTGAGCAAAGGGATGACCACTGGACCTCCACCGAAGATGATGGTGCCCGCGAGATACATATTTGCAAACAGATCAAGGGATCTAGGAGCTTCATGGACGGAGCCTCGCGCGACCAGGATGGCGATGAATGATGCTTGGGCGAACGTCAGCATTGACGAAATCAAGATTCGCGGCCACTTACCAAAGAAAATCCCAATGATGGTCAAGCCCTTGGGGATGGAAACGCCGTGAGAGCGCATGTCCGTGGACGGAGCCTGAACTCTTGCAGGCTCCTGGGCTTGCTGCCGTTTTGGTTCGCTGTTGCCATGGTCGGACGAGTCGGCTCCTGCCGAGGGATCTGAAGAAGAAGCACCCATTCGTCTTTGCTGTAACGTGTTTGGCTTGTCCTGCCCCTCCGTCGTGAGCTCAACGGTCTGAACAGGAGCCCTTTCGATTTCCTCCGGGCTCGGCACCGCTCTCCTTTCTTTCCATGATCGTCTCCACTTTCGCAGCAACTGCTGGAGCCACACATCCCAGATCGCAGTGGCGAGTCCTCCAGCAACAATTAGGATGGGAAAGTACCACAATGCATTGTAACACAGACCCGCACAGGCGCCGAAGATGACCAGAATCCTGGTCAGATTGTCTTTGATGGCTTTATCCGCTAGCTAAGCACAGATTAGCGGCCTAAACCCTCGAAACTGAAGCAAGCAACCTACCTGAACAGCGGCAAGCGCAACAATACCCACGGTGGAGGCATTCAAGCCCGACAGCAGGGCATAAACAGGACTGGGAAGGACGCTATTCATGTGTTCAACGCCCAAGGAAAGGCCATACATGCCTATGGCGACGGGGAGGCTAGTCTTCTGTGAGGATTCCTTCGAGGACGAATGGTGGCAGGCAGTCTCAACGCACCTCCATAAGAGAAATACGACCAGGGCGGGAATGAATCCGGCATGAATGAAAGCCATGCAAAACAGCATTTTGGTGCTCCCTGGACCGGGTAGAGCCTGGCATAGAGCAAAGAGTTCCTGATACTGCGCATTTGTTCGAAATAAGCCTCAGTTCGCCGCCTGAGGCAAGGATGACAGGCTCACTGACCGTTTGTTCATCAATCCATGGTGCTTTCCCCCCACGACCCTCCACGAAACGGCCATGCAGGATGTGAAAGTGCGCCGGTGGTCCACCAAAGGCTATGAAGCCTAAATCCCACGTTCGTGCGACGACATCCCCCAACCGGAGCGCGAGCTTTTGGGTATTTGCGTGATAGGCCTGTTGTTGATCACGTGTATATTCGTGGATGGCCTGAAGTGCCTCAAAGATCGGCATTGCCAAATCAAGGATCCAGACTTGTAGCTTAGAAAGAGCTGTTCAAGATGGGCGATCGGTAAATAAAGACAAATAGATGAAGTCGAGAACGTTGAACTGTCCTGAACTGCCCCTCACAAAGCAGAGATGACATCCGCGCCAATGAGGGTGGGAATAGATGTCACCTGTTCTTGGCACGCCCAGAGAAGTCGTTGCAGGGAAATCCGCTCCGAGTTTAAGCGGGCCCCGACAAACAAAACTTCGTCTTAGGCCTCATCGAGGCTGACAGAAATACTCTTCTCTTCTCCAAGAGATGGAACGGACGGAGGATGTCAAGACTGGTAGAGCTTGGGTATTGGCTGGACTTCCGAAAGATGTCAGCATCATGCACACGTGCAGTATGATTCATAAAATGCTGATGTCCGCGAAAGATGTCAAGAGAGTCCAAAATCCAGGTCAGGAATGTCATGTGGTGAGTGATTCGAGACAGTTGCATGTGCGTAGGATGGTACGGCGTCTCTCATGTCATGGAAGGGAGAAATATCGAACTCCTGGCGTCCTCGTTAGACGCAGGCTTGAGCAAAGCCGCCGAATGCGTGAAAGGAGATGGAGCGTTCGGCGACGTGGTTGAGCCGTGATTTCATCTACGGAGTTCCTCGTTCTCTGTGGCAGGGTCGGGAGGATTGGGAACCTCCGCATCTGTACTAGACGCGCCATTATTGGAGCCGGTATGGTCGAAGACATCGAGGGCTCTGTTGCTAACTCTGAAGAGGATCCTATCTGGCACTCGGAGGAGGGGAGAAAAGAGGGTGTTTAGAACCAGGGTGGCGTCTTGACATTGAGGGAAGAACACCGCCAAAAGCGACGGTATCGGCCAAATTCGCTGGCAGATTTCCCTGCAACCTGCGTTCTTTTGTGAGAAGTATACACCAAGTGTAGGCCCGCTTGACACAATCAATGCTCTAGAAACATGGCCCATGAGGTGAACTGGAAAGCTTGTGTGGTGAACAAGCTCAGCTGGGTGCCAAGGAAGTTATTCACCATGACGGTTCAGAAGACTGGAAGTGCCAACGCATTGCCTGAGGGACTGCCTTCTTGCTATCTTCAGGTCGGCCCGTATGGCCTAGACCTACCGAAATCCGTCGGAACACGCTTTCTCTTCAATTGCTCTGTAACTTCACCAAGCCGCTTTGAACCTCTGTGTCGAACATTGTGACTGAAACATGACCCTCCAATGTACCAGCCGTCTTGGTGGCGACAGGGACACTGTCAGCTGGGGTGACTGCGAGAGACTTATGACATTTCTCCAAGGTGAGCATAGCAATCCAACCTGAGTCACACAGACAAGATGCATAACAGATAAACAGCTCGAGTGAGAAATATATGCCACCTGGAATAGAACTAGAACTGTGCCTTTGTTGCAGAGGAGTATGTATGGAAAGTTTTTCCACATTGTCCATCAGCCCCCTAGATGAAGTCTGGTACAGCCACGGTGCTTTTGCTGTCAAGTTGATCTAGGCAACAGCTCGCATTGGGCTTGCCGCGGCACAGTTATCCAAATTATGCTCTTCCAAACTGCTGGGAAGAATGCTGCTGAGAATTGTGAGTACTCCTGGTCAGTACTCCTTATCGGTGACTTCGGCTGTGGCCGAAATCCAGGCCGAGCTGCAGGAGGCTGGATCTTGGCGCCAGAGCTCCCATCTCCTTCAGGCGAATTCTTCAGAGCATTATTGGTCCGCCTTACTTGGATCGCTGTCATCGGCCGGATGATATCACAAGGCCTGCTACCCCATATAAACCAAGCCAAAACCCGATCGATTGCCCGTTATGTTACATCAGACCCGCCTTCCACCGCCTCTGATTGGAAGGGAACTCCTTATCAGCACGACTAAGATAGGCCACGCACCACGTGGAATGTGCGGATGGAGCTTCTCAATCCAGAGCTTTGGTCAATTATGGTCCTGCAAGCCCCGGGGCATCTAGCGATCGGTAGGCTAGTTCTCCCCAAAGGTGGGCCTTGTGGGTGATGTCTCGTAAAAAGCAGGGCATCCGCCATTCCTGGACGGGCTTACCGAATAGTCAAGCATCGTGCCGATAAAGCTCGAAGAAGCTTTTTGACCTCGTCTCTCTCTTCGTCAATCTGGAAGACGGTAAGTTTCTCCTGGCACAAGATCTAGGATGCGCGTCATTCCAATTTTTCTTGCGAGCTGCTTGCTCGCTTCGGCAGCACGCTTTACTCCTGGGCACAAACAAAAAAAGTATGGTAGGAGCAATGAAGTTGCCTTACGCCGCAGGAATGTGTGGGAAGGAAGACGCTTGGAGAGGCGGGCCGGTCAAGTGAATCCAAAGATCTTCATCATAAGCATGGTGAGACCAGGTGTCCGCTGTGGTGTACCGTGAGACGCTAAAGATTGTGCAGTTTGACTCAGAGGCCGACGTGTGGTACGAGAACATGCCTAGCATATTGGAGCAGAACATCACCGTCCCTGGATTCTCTCCTCTCTTTCCTGATGCGCACTGCACAGGCTCTGGAGAGGTTTGCCAGGTTACCACGGGCGAAGGAGGTTAGTCAGCGTTGGCCTGGTGCATCCTGTTCGCACTGGCTAATGATACAGAAATCAACGCGGCCTCTACTCTATCAGCATTGGTGTATTCTCCGTATTTTAATCTCAGCCAGACCTATTTCCTGGTCGCTGGCATCGCGGGAATCAATCCGTATCTGGGCACGACCGGATCCGTCACGTTCGCCCACTATGCGGTCCAGTTTGATCTCCAGTACGAGTTCTCTGCGAGCCAGATTCCGTCGAATGATTCCTCGGGGTATTTCCCTCAAAATTCCTACTATCCAGACTCACCCAACGCCTACGACTACCCCTTGGAAATCTACGGCACCGAAGCTTTTGAGCTCAACGAGAACCTGAAAGAGCGCTTTCTGTACATCGCTAACCAGACTTCCCTGAATGATACGGCGGGAGCGGCTGCCTACCGCCAGAATTATCCTTATGCGCCAGCAAACCAACCTCCCAGCGTCGTCGCATGTGACACCGGCACATCCAACGTCTACTGGTCCGGCTCCGTCTTAGGGGACGCCTTCTCGAACTACACCTTGCTCCTCACCAACGGCTCCGGAGCATACTGTGCCACACAGCAAGAGGATAACGCCACACTCGAAGCACTCCTTCGGGCCGCGATAGCGGGGAAAGTCGACTTCAGCAGGGTCGCCGTTATGCGCACGGCCAGCGATTTCGACCGGGCACCACCCAACGAAGGAGAAGTGTATCACTTGCTGTACGCCGACCAAGAAGGATTCTTGCCCAGCATTGAAAACATCTTCATCGCTGGCAACGCCATCGTTGAGGATGTGCTGCTCTACTGGGACGACGTGTACAAGGGAGGAATAGCTCCGGGCAACTACATCGGCGATCTGTGGAACAGCTTGAACTATAGTATCGCAGCCGATATCGGGTAAGTTTCACGTGGGACGGGTTGTCTATTTCCGGCTCAATGCCTCCCTCGGAGCTTCTACGTACTGGAATTGTCTTTGCTAACAATAATTTCAGCACGGAAGCAATATATCTTTACTAGCCAGTGGGCGGCAAACAATTCACATCTTTAAGCGGCAGTCTATCTCAGAGATGGAAGCCTTGATGAGGCATTCCGATCTGTAGACGACCGCAACGAAAGAACCTGGCATAATCGCTTGTAAATAGCCGGCAACAGCAGTGTAAATAGCACGCCAGCACTCTCCTTGAGTTCTTCAAGGACCCTGTCCTGGCTGCTCTGGATTGCTCCTCCTCTTTTGTGCATCTCACAAACCAGGATAGTCTTCGCCCTGGCTACGGCAGCCTTACTCTCTCCTCGCCTCCACTGGCTAATCTTCGTGGCTTTCAAAGCTAGACCTTTGGGTCACATCACTACTTCTCGACCTTGGATGCTGCCCTGCGTCTCTTGCCTCATTTGGTCAGCCAGAAGGGACTATTGGCATAGGAAGCACAAGAGCTTTTAGCGCGTACAGCATAGTACCGCTGAATATTAGTATGTGGCGGGAATGTAAGCCGGGGAGCCGTTACAACTGGGGTCGTCAAAGGTAGGGGATGTAGAGAAGGAGTCCACTCGAGTTGGGAGCGTTGTAGAAGGGCTTTGCAATCGGTCTTCATAAGTTGGCGTTAATACCAGCATTTCAAATTCGGCGCTCTGGCATGTTTGTATGTGCTTTGTGTAGTGGTCACGGTGAGCCAAGGCGAGGCCCGGCGCTGAAGTATAATGGTGTTGTGGCTGGACTTTGGCTCAAGATATATAATGCTGATCAACATTGACCACCCACTGGTTAACCATTAGGACACTATACCCCGCTGCGAAGTACGGTCCAGGGCAGGAGTGGGACATGTATAAACCATCTTGATGCAGACAATGATGCAGCAGTCTATCACGGTGATTGAAAATAATTCCAGAAGCGTGTCAATGGAGCCGCACTGTAGCGAAAATCCGCAGCCTCCGTCCAATATCTCATGGAATTCGAATCTGACTCGATGCCAGACAAGTAAGTTGAGTTGGTTGATTAATTCTAAGAGACGGTCTGGTGCCAGAGGCAATGCGGCCACGTGACTGTGAGCGCTTCCTCTGTTCCCAACACCTTCTCGGCATTACTACCGCATCCAGACGACTGCTTATAACTGGAAGATAAAAGGGTTCAGTCTGTATCGACATGTGGACACGCGTTCTGCCCTCACGTATTCGCGATCTGGTGCGCCTTGCGCCACCATAATCAGCCGTCGATGCTACTTTAGTCTAGCGCCATCGGGAATATATGGTAGTAAACCAATGACAACTGTTGCCAAGTTAGGCAATGTGGCTGCTCTACGGCCGTATATTCCAAGCTTTTGGGCTGACCATCTAGATTCCAATGTAGTGGCCGAGGGCTGTGTTGACTTGGCTTGTCAGTCATTGGGTGGTAGCAAGACTCGACTGAGCCATGTGGTACGAGTACGGGGCGTTTAGACTCCGTGTTTGCGCGTCTCAGCATAAACCCAAAAGTGATTAAAGCGCACCGCATATCCTCGCATTCTCATGGGTTCCGTGACTCCATCCCATACCGAATCCACATACCTAACCCTCGGATCACAGCAAACAATACTGTCCAGATTCATCATGTATATTGATGAGAAGACCTTCGTCAACGACATCCCGCCAACGAAATGGACGCAGGAGTGGCAAGTCAAATCTTGGCCGGTATTCATCGCCTCTGGAAGCACTGCCGACTCCTTCAATCCGGGCACGACCCTCAGCATCGACGCTCACGGCATTGGGGCTTTCAGGCTCCCGCTTCCCTCCTCTGAGATGGAGATCTCGATTTACCATGCCGATGGATCCCTCGCCTATGTGTCGAAACGTGAAAAGCGATGCTCCGGGAACTCAGTCCTATCGCACCCGAAGCTCGGCGACTTGCTGAACACATTGTACTTCTGCGGTCCGAATCGGGATCCTGTGATCCATCTATTGCAGTCGCCGGCTCCAGAGACTTCTTCCGTCGAGTTGGCCACCAAGTGGACCTCGCGTTCGACAGCCTTCGTGGACCCTGTGAGTGGTAAATCATTTGAGTGGAGCTATGCAAGAACCAAGATAGCAGACGGCAGAAAAGTAAACCTCATCGTTTTACGGCGAAAAGAGGAAGGAGAAGGGAAGGGGAAAATAGTCGCCCAGCTGATACGCGACCACGAGACCCGGACAGCAGGGACGACAAAATGCAGCGCTGGTAATGGAGGCCAGCTTGTGCTGGATCAGCATGCCTCAAGCGAGCTGGACGAAGCCTTGATCGTGGCGACGTGTTTGGTGATGTTGAAGAGAGAGCTCGATCGGAGACGAGCGATCCAATTTATGGTCCTGGCAGGAGCTATCTGAGCGTCATGATATCGAGGGGGTCACCTGTGAGAGCGGTCATGTGTGTGAGAGTAGTTATATCACATTGTAGTCCAAGGCAAATCATAATTCACGTGCTCAGCCGATGCTTGGCATGCGTACCTCTTCTCCGACCCCATGTGCTCCTTCAGCCGTTGCTCACATTTGTCAGTCCTTGGGTGACTCCTGGATTGGAACATATTCTTCTGTTTACCAGTCTCCTATTTGAAAAGAGAGGAGGGTGGTATTCGACGCCACCCACCGCTCGCGGCAGCAGATTTCAAGTCCACAACAAAATAGTGACCTTCCGGCGTCGCAACCGTCTTACTGTACACTCGCAGCGGTTCTACACTCAAGCGGTTCCACACTCAAGCGGTTCCGTTGGCTGGACGTGCAGAAATTGAGTATCCTTGAATATCCTGCCTCCTCAACCATGGCCAATATCAATTGGCGGACCATAAACGTCGACGCCTACGACCCCGAGTCCGCACTGAATTTTCCGCTCGAAACTCTCCTCCCCGCAAACCTGCCGGCTCCTTCAAACTCGGCAGAATCGGCCCAGATCGCACAGCAAGTACGACAGCTGCTCCGGGCCGGCGACAGCCTCGGTGCTCTGCAGTCCGCGCTGGAGACGGCCCCTCTGGCGGGCGATGAGGCCGCGAAGCAAATCCATCTGACGACTGTCCTCGAAGTCCTCCAAGGGATTAGGCAGAGCGACGTCAGTCGGATATTAGGCGAGATGCTGAAGCAGCCGGGCGGGGCGGCCCTGGGAGACACGCTGATGAAATATATTTACAAGGGCATGGCGACCGGGGCGGGTGGAAGTGGAAGCAGAGGGATGAGTCCTCAGTCTACAGGAATCGACGGTGCCGGAAGGGGATTTAGTCAAATACAGGCACGGAACTTTGGTGAAGGAGGAGGTGGGCAGGTCATGAGCGTACTGTTGAGCTGGCACGAAAAGCTGGTCGAGGTCGTCGGTGTGGGTGGCATTGTGAGAGTGATGTCCGACCGAAGGACGGTGTGAAGAAGGCGGCCGATCCAAAGGACAGCGTCATCAGCCGTTTATGCATTAAGATCCTAATCCATTGGGACGGGAGCAAAGGATGGTGGCGTCGCGCGTTAATACGATTGACGACTTGAAGAAACCTGCCTCAAGAGTGCGTGCTTCGGGGAGGAGCGTCGGCTGGCCGGATCCCAGAATGCCGGAATGACCAGATAGACCTCTCGGGGCAGACCTCTCGGGGCAGGATCCCGGTTGCGACAAGGAGTCGCAAAGATCCCAAAAGGAAGAGAATCATCACCCATCTGCTCTCACTGTCCAATCAACAGGCCACTCTTCCGACGCCAAGGACCATCCAATAACTGAGTTCTCTCCTTCCGTCCTCAGCGTCCTCGGCGTCGTCGTTGAGAAGTTTGTCTCTTTTCTTCTTTTCGTCTCCTCCTTCCTCACTCGCTTTCCATTCCAGCCTCACCCTGATCGGGACTTCGATGACATCTTCATCTTCCTCCAGCTCTCGATTCTGCTCTCGGAGGACGCTGGCCGGGACAATTTCAATCACCACACTGGCCCAATTTCTGCCTTGGTCGTACAGTTTTCCGGCGATCTGCTCTCCTCCTCCGGAGCTCATGATTTCCCGGTTGAGTGGGTTGTTCAAAGCCTCGTCCCAGACATCACCATTCTTGCCAATTTCGAATTGAGGACAGAGGATCGTGACCTTGTGTCCATACCGCCCTGGAGTCATGCTCGGACTACCGAGACTGACCCGCACATTCTCGAACAAAGGGTTTCTCAACGTCATGATCCACTGGCTCGGCTGGCCGGGGTTCAGAGCAACATCTCCACCATCCGGACCGTTCGGCCGCAAGCCCCCAGGTGCCGGGACTGGTTTCAGGCTCACGAGTGGGATGTAGTTAAGAGCCACGAGCTTGATCCGGTAGCGCGTGGACGTCGGTTTGAACTCTGGTTTGACGAGAATGTGCTTGCAAGCAGCACAGCGCTTGGAACGTTTCGTCCGGAGCAACGAAGGCATCGGTCGTAGTTCAGACACGGAGCAGGCTCTGGGCTCGCCGACGAAGGCGGGCTGTTGAAAGGAGCGCTGCAACGCGGTAGTGGTGTCGATATAATCAGGCGGCGGCGAACCAAAGTGTGGTGGCTTTGGTAGCTGGAGACCTTCAGACACGGTGAGGGCCTCGCGCATGACCGAGGGCTTCTGCCGTGGCTTCTTGAAGGAGGAGCCGCCGATATTGGTGTACAGATTCATTATGCGGGCGAGCGAAGAGGGAGAGGAATAGGCCAGGTCGAGAGCTGAGGTCGGCAGGCCACTGTCGCTCGCAGAGGAGAGAGTGATTTGGTCTTTGTAGAACGCTTTGAGAGCGTTGAACCTCGCCGTAGGATCAAGCATGGGCGGCGATTCCACGTTTTCTGGAGCATGTCCGTCTGGTGTAACATCTTCAGGGAAAGACTCTTGAGCCAGAGACGATTTTCGTGCCGAATCACTGGCACCAGTCGATTTTTTGGTCGTCGACTTCGGCTTGCCACCATTCGCAATCTTGTCGAGCTGCGCGCGAATATTGGTGGGCTTATCGAATTTAATACCAATATCCAGCGTCGTCCACATGCAATAGTTGCAGTTGAGGATAAAGGGGCCCTCTTTTGCGTCCCCGATGGGAGCAACGATCAACTGAGAAGTGCAAATCGGACAGTTGAAGCAATTGCGTGCGCATCGGTTGCCCTCGCTCCTCACCATCGAGCTCGGTGTTTCAAATAGGCAGCTGGGACAGTACCAGCAGATGATCTCTTCTGTAACGCATCGTGGACATTTGATTTCATGGCACTCTTCACAGTACAGTAAATGCTCGGGGGGGAAGAGGGAAAATGCTGCACGTGGATGTCGAGGGTCGAACGTCTCCTCTTCCTCCTGCAGTTCTCGGTCAAATTCTACATCTCGTGAAGTCCGCTTAGCCGACAACGCTCGCCGGGAGGCATCAGAGCAAGGACAAGAGATGTAGAGGTAAGGGAATGCTAGAGCCATTGCAACCAAGCTTCCTATCGTATCAGGATGGGAGCCATGCAGGGTCAAGCCAGCAGTCATATCATCGTGAGATATGAGGAGGAGGAGGAGTTGCCCTTAACCAGGAGTTGTCATGATGGCACTCACCTGGGAGTAGTTGTGTGATTGGCAGCCAACTCCAACCCGACCGGGAGACCTTCCCCCACGCCAGCTGACATCATGGCTTCATTCCTGGATCGCGCCCAGTTCCGTGTCAGACATGAACTGGTCTGCCCAAGCCTTTCTACACCATAATGAGGCCGGCAGCACTGCGGCCATGGCTTCCGACCTCTGCTTTGCGAAGGCGACCTTGGCCTTGTCGACGATACGCGGTGCAGTCCGCTGGCGCTCCCACACTTCAGATCTTCAATCACAATGTCAAGTACCTTCAGAAAGAGCGCGCCGCTTCGCACGTCGAACACAGCCGACAGGCCGACTACCTGAAGGATGAAGTGGCTCAGCGCCTTGTGGAGCGTCTCCTCGACATCAAACGAGAGTTTCCCCAAGTTCTCGACCTCGGCGCGAACAGCTGTAACATTGCTCGGGCGCTGTCGAAACCGCCGCCGCCTGCTCCAGAACTGCCAGAAGCACCTACAACGTCCCCAAAGCCACTGTCTGAACGAGTTCATCATTTGACGTGCGTGGAGACTTCCCCGACGACGTTGCACCGCGACGACTCGCTCCCTGCTCCGTCTATACCGATCACCAAGACCATCTTGCCGTCTTTGGAGGTGCTCCCTTTTGAACCCAACACGTTCGACGCCGTCCTATCCTCTCTGTCCCTCCATTGGATCAATGACCTTCCTTCGGTGCTCTCTAGCATCAACAACATCCTCAAACCTGACGCGCCGCTCATTGCGGCCCTGTTCGGTGCCGATACCTTGTACGAGTTGCGCTCTTCATTACAGCTGGCGGACTTGGAACGCCATGGTGGCGTCTCGCCGCATATTTCGCCTCTGGCAGATGTCCGGGACATGGGCAACTTGCTGGGACGAACCGGGTTCAAGCTGCTTACGATCGATGTGGACGATATCATCGTCGAGTATCCCGACACGTTTGCGCTCATGACTGACATCCAGGCCATGGGAGAAGGAAATGCCATCTTCAAGTCGATGGGTGGGCCTCTCAGTCGAGACGTCTTGTTGGCCAATGAGGCAATATACCGGGAGTTGCACTGCAATGAGAATGAAAAAGACAGAATACCTGCCACGTTCAGAGTCATATATATGATCGGCTGGAAAGAGGGGGCGGGACAGCAGAAAGCTCTGGAGAGAGGAAGCGGCCAGGTCAACATGAAGGATATCCTGGGAGGTGGAGAATTCTACTAGCATAATAACTAGGTGTGTGATATATCAAACATAGACGCATGCTCGCCTGGTCGGGATTTTTACTGGCGGATGAATATTCTATCTCAAAGTGGCAGTCGTGAACTCGTCCAAGGAGCGGTGCACCATGGATTTGGGAGTGTGGAATCTGACATCTAATTGACCGACGGAGGACCACGGCATGTTCCGATCGTGCAATTCAGGCCACACACCAGGGTATGCTCATCATCAGCATGCAGTACAATTTCAACGCCCCCAGCGCAATCCTGCGACGCAAACTGGTCGGTCACTCGGGTGAACTAGTACTCCTGACCACCGCTCAATGGGAACTCAAAGCCGCACACCCGGCCGGTCAACTTTCTGTAGACCTCGGCGTAGGTGTCGAGTCGGTAATCCACACCACCCCTCTCCTTCTCGTCCAACACGACCTTCAACACCTTGCTTCCATCTTCCTTGGTCCTCAGTCTCTTTCCCACAATCTCGACGGGGTAGACGACATCGGCCAGGATGGCCTCGTGGACGGCGGTCAAAGTCCGGCTTCGTGGGCGCTTCTGAGTCTGGGACGTGCGCGACCGGTTGGAGCGCTTTGGTCGCGGGAGGATGCGGCGAGAAGCGAGAATGAGCACGTGGCGGTCAGAGAACTTCTTCTCCAGTTCACGCGTCAGCCGCTGCTGGACCTTGTGGAAGCCGGCGAGAAGAGGGACGGGGACGAAGATGACAATGGCGCGCTTGCCGTGGCCAACTTCGAGCTGTTATCAAGTTAGCTCGGTGCGAATGTGTGGCTGGTGATCGCTCCAGCATCTGCCAGGCAGGGACAATTCTGAACCTACCTCACGGGCGGAAACGAATTGAAGCGGCCGCAGCGCCGACTTGAGGTCTGGGATGTTGGTCTCGAGTTCATACAGTGCCGTCGCGATGCTGGTCTCGAGCTCAGAAGGATGTTGCTTCGACGGGCTGTTGTGTGCGATCTTGTTGAGAGCGGGTTGAGACATGATGGCAATCGACGCGAGAGAGAAGACTGCTGCTGCTGCTTCCGTCGCCACCAACCGCTGCGGTCTCAATTTCAGGTGGTTGGAATTCGTCGACTCTGGCAACCTGAGTTGGCGACAATTCGAAATCCTGCAGTGCTTTGGCGGAGAGCTGCCAAGACTTACGAGTCGAAAATGGTGCCAAGCCCACGTGTTCTGTTTGCCCTAAGTTCTTCTTTTGGACGACTCCCTTTGTCACCTGCCCCGGAAAAGCTAGCCGGAATTTCCACTGAGCCCCGCATTGGAATTTGAAAGCAGTCCGAAGTACCCGATGCCCTCCTATTGACACAAGAAGAATGTCGTCCGAAGTACCCGATCCCCCTCTTATTGACAAATGAAGAATGTCGTCCGAAGTACCCGATCCCCCTCTTATTGACAAATGAAGAATGTCGTCCGAAGTACCCGATGCCCCTCCTATTGACAAATGAACAATGTCGTCAGACCTGCCTGGAGAGGTTACGGATGAAACTCGGCACAATACGTCCGATTACCTCCGGTGGGGAGCACGCAGTGATTTCAAAGCATATGTGGTCGGGACTCTCGGTTCGTGTTTGTTATCCGGAGATATATATAGGCTAGCGCAGTCAAATGGTTCTCCAGAGCATCCTCCCAAGAGATAGCGGTTTGCGTTGCGCCAGTGAGTCCAGCTCTTGTCTCGTCATTTTCTCGCGATCATGCCGTTGCCCAAAACCACCAAGGCCTGGGTCATCCAGAAGAATCCCTCGGAAGGGTTCGATAATCTAAAGCTGGAGAAAGATGTGCCGATCCCGGAGCTGGGAGACTCCGATTGTCTCGTTCAGATTGAAGCCGTTTCTCTCAATTACAGGTAAAGCCACGGAGACTAGCCGATCCATGATGGCGACTGACGGGAAATAGAGACCTTATAATTCCACAGGTATGTCCCCTCCCTGAACTGCCTCACTGTCAGGCCTGGTTGACGGGCAATAGGGATTGTATCCATTGACTCTGGCCCTGCCCCAAGTTGCATGCTCCGACGGCGCTGGCAAGGTCCTCGCCGTGGGCAAAAAAGTCAGCGAGTTCTCAGTGGGAGACAAGGTGGTGACATTATTCAATCAAGCCCACCAATACGGCCCCCTCACTCCGTCCGCGTTTAGCACCGGTCTTGGTGGCGGTCTGGACGGAACGCTGCGCCAGTATGCCGTGTTTCCGCAAACTGGGCTGGCGCTTGCACCATCCAACCTGACCTCCATCGAGGCGGGAACTCTGACCTGCGCGCCCCTGACGGCATGGAATGCCCTGTACGGACTGGAGTCCAAGGCCATCAAACCTGGCAGCGTCGTCCTCACCCAGGGAAGTGGAGGCGTCTCTCTGGCGGCGATTCAGTTTGCACGCGCCAGCGGTGCAACGGTCATTGCGACCACGTCGACCGACGAGAAAGCAAAGTTTCTGGAGAAGCTGGGAGCCAACATCGTCATCAACTACAAAAAGGACCCGAACTGGGGTGAGACGGCAAAGCGACTGTCGCCGGGCCAGCTGGGCGTCGACCATGTCATCGAAGTGGGCGGCCCCAATACCATGAGGCAGAGTATGAAAGCAATCAAGTTTGAAGGGGTCATCACCGTCATTGGCTTCTTGGGAGGTCCGAAGCGCGGAGACGAGCCTTCGACTCTGGATGCATTAACTTACTGTTGTACCGTGAGAGGCATCTTAGTTGGCAGCCGCCAACAGCTCCAGGAAATGAATCGGGCCATCGAAGCCAACAAGATCCATCCTGTCGTGGACGAGAAGACGTTTGAGTTTGAAAATGCAAAGGCGGCGTACCAGTACCAATGGGAACAGAAGAACTTAGGAAAGGTGGTCATTACCGTGCAATAAATAGTCCTCATCTTTTTGGAGACGAAGCGAGAAGAACTCCCAGACAGGGAAGGGACGGAAGTCGATTCTGACGAGTTGGGTGCATGATCTCGCCTCTTTCGAGAGAGTCAAGGTGCGGCAACAGGAAGGTCATACTCTCACTGGGGACAACTGAGTAGAGGAATGAAGGCAAGCCAAGTATCGAGCACGACAAATATGATGGGAGTGAGTGGATCTAGTACAGCAAAACATCACTCAGATCTCGGGTAATGTTGTGAGCATTAGTAAAGCATTTGCCTTTGGTGACCACGACCGCGCTCCAGGATTATCAGTTTCTCGTCCGACTCTTCGCATGCTGACCCAAGGATAAGGCCACGGTTGTCTGAGCGCGATACATTGAGGCAGCTATCAATGGTCATCTCGCCCTAGATATGGGCCACATTCCTTATAGAACTTGATGATAATGTCGCGGTTGTATTCATCCAGCTCCTCGAGGACATTCTCGAGCACACCGAGCCGATCCAGCATAGTGAGGAGTCCGGCGAGGACAATGTCGCTGTAGCTAAACTCCTTCCCGAGGAAAAAAGGTCCGCCCTTCCCCTTCAACAAGGCCGTTATCTCTTTGAGGGGTGCCACCGCGTTTTCATATGCCAGGTCAGCTCCTTTGGCATATTCTGACAGCGGTTTACCGAGCGTCTGCTGGCGTGTGCGTTCGTAGTACTCCTTGCTGCGTGGGTTCAGAAGGACCTCTGGCACAAGAGGCTGGAAGCTATCATCGTAAACGTCAGCTTGGACAGTTCAAGGCTCGAGGCGGTGGGAATGGGGTATTGGATAGAAAAAGTCGCGAGCAAGGGTGCTGAGACATCTGAAGGTGACTTGGCTCTTTCAGCAGGAGAGTGCTTATGCTTGGGCTGAACAGTGTCGTCGAGATCAATAGTGGGAATTAACTTACACGGGCCGGAGAGCGTCCGCGATTTTGGGAACCCCAGCTTCTACACTTGCCAGCACCGGAGAGTCCAGGTGGACGGACGGCGAAGGATAGAGTTCTTCAATGCGATTTGCGATCTTGCGAGAGTCCATGATGTACGTCCCATCAGGGAGTCGAACGGCGGGAGATGAGTAGCTGAACCCTGTCTCATTCGGTGGAAGACTTTACAGGATCAAACAGTCAGCCATTCAGGTAATCGGGTTGCTGAAGTCATGAACGAGAGTGTAACACTCATCTACCTACTGTTTCTCCAGTGTCGGTTTGAGGTCGGGGTACTCCACCCATTCGGTCTTGTAGTGAAGGCCCTTGTAATTCAAAAGCATCCGGGCTTGAGTCGAGTTAGTGACTTCCTCATATAAAGAGATCACCTTACTCTTCCACGGATTGAGGCTCCAACAAGAGCGTCTACCCTTGGAAGGGAGATCATACAGGACGATTGGATCTGAGGCTGAGGTCATGACCACAATACAAATGTATTTGCGGAAGACAACAAGAGGTATATTAAGTCGAGACCGCTTTAGATGAAATCGACGACCTCGGAGAAGGAAAATTCTGATGTTCCCAGGAAGATGGCATCACTAGTCTTCGTTCTTCCAGCAAACCAGAATCTGAAGAAAGGCACATGTGCATCGGCCCCGCACGAAGCACTGGTCGATTACATCAGCGAGGCTTGCCAATTGAGGGGGAAAGGAGTTTTGCGGGGTGAATCAGACCAAAGGTTGGAGAGACCAAAAGTCGAGTTCGGTCAACATGGGTCGAGTGGAGGAACGGAATTTGCGTAGCGATATGCCGCTGCAAAGTTGTTGAGAACCAGACATTAATATCGCGTCGTCGCCTGTCATTGTTGGAGCCGTATGCAGAGATATCTTCTTCAGTTCGCTATATGATGGATAGATGACAGATGGATGAAAGCTGGTTCGCGAAACAGTGTGGTGTTGAGTGATATTACGCCAATAGATCCAAAAGAGGCACAATACATTCGGGAAATACTCCCATTGGCTGCTGACCCAAGAGACTGACTTCCAATGCTCACCTCACCGGTTGCGATCAACAGGAGTCTGCCCCCAGACCGTGTCTCCACTCAGTCGGCTCACGCTAGCACTAATGTTCCTCCAGACAGACTGGCGCTCTGGCGGCTGACGGTCCGCCGTCGACTCTTCGATGGCTTGACCGCGCTCGACGTCCTCGTTGTTCGCCATCTCGCCGCTCTCTCGGACCGGAATGGGAATGGCCGCACTGGGTTCCCGGTTCACACTCTGAGCAACGCGGCTCCGTACGTCATCAGTGGTCTCGTCCCCTTCGGTCGATTGATCTTCATCCCATCGACCAGAGCCGGTTTGTGCCAAACTCCTGACGACGTCGCCTTTGCAGATGGGGCAAGTCCGTCTCCGGGTGACAAGCCACGGCGTGATGCATTCTGCATGGAATTCGTGGCCGCATGGTAGAGACATGACTTGGCTTTCACCGTCAATGTATTCCTCAAGGCAGACCACACACTCGACTTGGCGCCCGCTGTACCGCTTTCGCTTGGTGAACGGTGCGCTGGGCTTCTCTGGTGGCGGGCTTCGTGAATGTCCGTCACGACCATCCAGGCTCGTTCCCGAGAAGATGCCGGCAGTGGTTTGAGACCGAGGTCTGGTTCGCCGTGACACGTCCTGTGGAGCGGAAAGAAGTAATGGGGACGAGGGCGAGGAACGATCTGGAGAAGGAATTTGTGATGACGTCGTCGACGACGTCGTGGACATTGTGTGGTATGTGCGAACCGGTAGTCTCTCGACGACCGACTTGGGCGCTCGCCACCTGCGTCGTCGGATGCGAGATCGCAGTAAAAGTAGGGCATACACCACCGTCAGTGTCACTAATGGACTCACGACCAGCACCAGGAGGGTGTCGAAGAAGGGACTTGTCGAGGCGCTCGTGGGTGTGAGAGTGACCCACAATCCTTCCTGCTGGGGCGCATCTTCGGCCGCGTGCTTTGCAGGAATGTTGTGCTGGACGGCATGGGCCTGGTCATGCTGCTGCTGTGCTTGTTTGACAGGAGAATGTTTGTGACCACAGGGTGCTGCCTTGGGCCGGAAGAAGGAAAACCAATCGCCGATCGAAGAGCCTTGCTCGTGAGAATGGCCCGAGCTCGGGGATTTCTTCGACTGACCTCCCGCCTTGTTGGAATGGCCTGCTTTCACGTGGTCGTATTCGCCGCTCCCTGGCGTGATGCTACCGCCCTTGAGTGCCGTCTCGACGGGGGCTGGTGACTTGGCAGAGCTGGCTGATTGAATCAGCGGTTCTTTTCCATCCTGGACCTTGGAGGAATCCGTCTCCGGGCTGGGGGTCGGCTTGGGTGCCACGAGATCAGTATCCCGCCAATCCTGAACACCGATGACAAAGTCATCGCCGGCGGGTCGTCGAGACAGACTGGTTGACTTGGCCTTGACAGTCGACGTGGCCGACGTCGACCGTCTCGAATGGGTACGCGTTTGACTGTTGCTGGTCATCTGTCCTCCCCAATCGTCATCATCCCAATCTTCCAGCAAGATCCAGTCGATATTCCCGCTACTTGGCGGCCGCCGGCTGTCCTCCGAATGCGAAAATGGTGAATTATCATTCAGGCCCACGGCGGACAGAACATTCTTGACCCAGCCATTCTGACCCGTTCCATCCCCTCCAGGCTCGGTTCCTGCCGGAACGATGGTGGGTTGACGGCCAATTGATTTGGTCGAAGTCAACGCTGGTCTTCGATTCGCTTGGACTTTTATATCGCCGATCTTGTCGGCGGCTTTGGAATTCTTGTCTTCGTCCTCGCCCGACTCTGGAGGCACCAGCGATGAGAGGAGGTGTGCAGACGTGTAGGAGGTGAACAAGGCCGGGATTGTGACGTTGGACGTGTCGCCTTTCGCGTACATGATCGTCAACTGACCGCCCCGTTCATTGTCTCCGACAATCAGGGCAATGCCACCGCGGCGTTGAGCCCATTTGACCTTTTCCAGAAATCCGCATCCGCCCCGGCTGAGCATGACAATTTTTCCCGCAATGTCGGCGCTTTCCTGAAGCGATTCAATGTCCGCATGAGTGGGTTTCTTATTCTTGTCCGACGCGTCGACGTTAGCCGGCTCACCCGGTTGGGCCGGCGTGGCAGGGTTCGAATCGGGGAGAGGATGGTGGAGGTAGTCATCGGTGCCGTCATCCTGAGGGTTTTCGTCGGTCATCGTGTCGGGAGCCGCATCATGGACCGCCCCGTCAGGGGTGTGGCTACCAGAATCTTGGCTCTTTGGATCCGACGATCTTTTCGTGGGGGGGGTGTTGTCGAGGTTCTTCATGGGCTGAAGACGCTTGGTCTCGTCTTCGCCCCAGCCGGGCACATCTGAACAGCCCAGCTCCCAGCCGGCAATGTGTATGTTTTCTTCCTTCAGCAATGCATCGTCACCGAATCCTTTCCCAACCCATAGTTGGCCACTGAGGCCTTTGGCGGGTAGGCTTGGGCCAAACGCTGCAGGTCTAGCCAAGAAAAAGGTCGAGTTGTCGTTCGTCAGGCTGATGAGCGCCGACGGCGGAAAAAGGGAGGAAGGAGTGGAGAAGGAGAAGAGGGCCCGCAACCTGCTCGATCCCGTGTTGTAGCCGGCATGGATAGAACTCGGAGCGCTGTCGGCAGACGCGAAGAGCGACCAGCAGGTCAGAACGACAGGTAGGACCACGAAGAAGGCAAGAAGCAACAAGAAACGCAGAGGCCGCATGATGGCGGGGAATGATGTAAAATGCCTACTGCCGGCAAGGGGTTGGCGCAAACGCCATGCGCCCAAGCCAATACACAGCAAGGCACAAACGGTATGCAAAGAGTGAGTAGCAGACCTGGAGAAGATGTAGCTGAAGTCTAGGGTGGTCGTCTTCTAGTTGGAACGTAGTCGTGCCAGGGCTTCTAAACCTTTGGGCGTCACGGATTGGACCCTGCCAAGAGATCCATATCACGTGGTTTGACACAGCCCTGTAGTTTCCAGTCGCAGTCAGCCAGTTCCCGGCTGCTACAGTCATGGATACGTATGTACAAATGAAGGATTGGAATTCCAACAGTTAGTCATGTCAATCATGGCACGCAGTTCACGAGGAAGTATGGTCGAGGAATGAATCATTCTGGGCACTACTGACATCGCCGACGTGAAACCGATGATCGTACTGCGGGATTGATCTTCAAGCAGTGCTCATCGGCTACTTGGTATTGAACCTGTTGAAGAATGTCCCCGCCGACCGCCGGATCTGGACGTGGGTTTCAAGGAGCAGGACGTGCCAGCTTTCTGCATCATACGACATCAGCGGTTGGAGGTGTCCAAGGATTGCCGGAGTGGACAGACTAGACTGATGGGTGGATCTAGGCGCGAGTTGTGGCTTGCCGCCAACGCCAAAAAAGTCAACATCTCAGTGGTCACTATACAAGCCAAGCAGCCAAGCACCGAGTCTGGGGATGTTTGAAGAGTTTTGGGCGTTTCGCGCCTGAACCGTTGCAGGGCTCCCTGGCCCAATTCCACAAAGCATCTCAACGTCTCTATCGTCATTGACACAGCTTCACTCGTTTTCTTTCTTGAAGCCATGCTGGTCGGCGAGTTTACAACTGTCAACTGTGTGGTTGCAAATGTGTCAAATTGACGTATCCTAGGAGTCTCACCTATGTGAACTTGGGCTGGAGCCTTGTTTCATATTCTCAACCTGCCAACGTCCATCGCGAGCTTGCCTGCTGGCCAGAACTCTTCCTCCAACGACCGGTTGGTTGAGAACCGACAGGTGTCTATATACAGGCAAATCACTCCGTCCGGACAAACTTTGCTTTGTCGCTATTGGCGGCCGGCTTCTTTGGTCGACAGGGGTTCTGAATATGACGCCTCGAATCCCGGCAAGCCTCGATGGCCTGGAAGCAAGAGCAGACAGAGAGAAGAGGGCATCACACGGCCTGTTGTCAGTCTGAATCCGCCATCGACGATATAGCGACCGGCGATATAGCATTGCGAACTCTCGTAATGGACCAGGGTCCTCCCCTCGACCGCTTGACAGACACAGCTCGACGAGGATGCGAGCAGCGACTGCCACGTACTATCCGGTACTTCAACTTCAACACCATGATTTCCAGTGACAGTTTTTCTGTGTAGCCACCGCTAAGCACGATACCGGGATGATTCGCGTTCCAGACCAGCCTTCTCCCATTGCTCCGATGGCTCTGACAGCCATCCCGATACCACTGATAACTGCGTTCATGGCTTTCATTTGAAGCCGATTCTTTAATATCTTTGAGAGAGTCTGTGGACGTTGTCGCAGATGGATGACCCGAAGTAGGATATAGCTCTTGAGTAATGCACGTAGTGGCAGTATGTGCCAATGGCATTGTATTGAAGGAGTCATGTCAGATGTTATTGTGTTTCCCTTCCCGCAGACGGTTCATCGAGCGTAACCCTCGTTACTTGATGATCGTTCAAGCATCTTATGCAAAGGCGAGCATTGATCATGCTTCTTGCTCATCGCCAGCAGAGGAACCAAATCAACATCGGAGTAGCGATCTGAGCAGAAAGACAACTCATCCGGGGTCTAATGTCCTGACGACTTCTTTTGTCAACTTGGTGACCGCTCACATAACTCGACAATGGGGAAATACACACAACATCCAAGGGCATCACCCCTGGACCAAACGGCGAGTGCCGTGACTGGTCATGTCCTGTACTTGTTGTGGATCTGCTGGATTTGCTCTTGCACGCTGAGATTCTTGCCGGTTGCCGGCGGAGCGCCGGGAGGATAAGGGGCACCAGGGTCGACGCTGCCGTCCAACCTCACCCGCTTGCGCCGCTCCTCTTCTTCTCTTTCTTGCTCGCCTAGGACACGGGCTGCGGCTTCGGCGACTGGGTCGTTGCTAGCACCCGCCCCGTCTGTTTTGGCACGCAGGCGTTTGAGGTTTGCGGCGACATCGGTGCCGCCGAGGTTGGTGGTAGAGAAACGGCTGGCGGCTTTTGATTGTTGCTCTTTCCAGCGAGGATCAAGGAGCTCAATGCGCAGGTGGTTGTCCAGTTCTGCAACGGGAATTTGCTGCCCGCAATTGGGACAGAGGGCAGTGGCAGCGCGGGCGGCACGTTGTTGGGCGCGAGGGATGTAGTCGGATTTGATCCGCATGGGCGCATGGGCTTGGGTTTGGGGTGGTTGTTGAGGCGCCGGGGAGGGTGTGGATGGTGGTGGGAGTGGTTGCGGTGAAGGCACCGCTGGTGGAACGGGAGGGGACGCGGAGATCGGTGGTGGTGCTGTTGATACAGGAATTGGTGGCTGCGACGGCATCGGGGGTGCCGGTGAAGGTGTGTAAGCGGGTGCTGCGGGGGGTGCTGATGTCCAGTGGGTTTGGGCTTGAGTGTAATTGTCGTTGTAGCCGCTGTAGGCGTAGCTGCTCATGTCGTCTGTGGGCATGGCTTCTTCAATCCGCATGTCCGGCCGGGCCAAGCTCATCATCGCCTTCTGCTCGAGGCTGGCACTTTGAAGGTCATTTAATGTCGTGGGTGGAGGCAAGTCGGCTTGTTCGTCGGCTTCGGTGAAGAGGACGGTTTCGACAACGACAAAGTCATGCCAGTCGATCTGCGCGTAGGCAATGCGCTCGGCTTCTTCGGCTTCCTCTTTCTTCTGTTTCTGCGTCTCTTGCCACTTGACATATTCCGCTCGCTTTTTGGCCAGGTTGAGGACACGGAAGCGGTCCTGGATGTTGGCCTGCAGCGTCTGGATCCGGGCCTGTTCGGCCTTTTGACCTTCAGGCCCGGTTTGGAGAAGGATGCTGTACTGATCAACCAGTCGGTGGAAAAAGTTATACAAAGAGTGCTGAGGCCGGAGGAAATCAAATTGGAAATTTCGCGCTTCGCGCTGTGAAAGGGTGGTCATCCAGCTCTTGCCCTTCCTCGCCACATGTAAGGCCGTCAGCTTGACAACCTCCAGATCCGAAGCGCTGATATTCGGTATCCGGGCACTGAATTCGAACTCTGGCGGAGGCTCTGGCCATTTTGGTTTCTCTGGCACCGGGGTCGCGTCTCCCGGTCTGCCCGCCGAAATAGCTGTGCCTCGCCCTGACCTGACTTCCGACAATCGCCACTGGTAAAAGGGTGCGTATGCATCGTGCGGTGACAGGAAGGAAAATTTCGGGTTCGCCTGTTCCTTGTCGCGAATGCGATCTTCGAACACCGGCCCATTCCTCGCGACGTAACCCGCCGTTTTCTCGATGATGGCTCGAATGTCTCTGGGAGGGAGAACGACGCCATCCGGCGGCTTAGACACCGCCTCTGGAAGGTCTGGGATTGCTCCGTTCTGAGCCATCGCTTAGAGCGTGATAAGCCGGTGAGCTTGCCTCTGGTTGACGGACTTTTGTTTCCACCGCGCTGTTGAGTCGATGAACTTCTTCCTCTGTGACTGGAATGCGCGAGCAAATGTTGGCAATGCACACCCGACGCAGGCAGCCAGAAGAACACGAAATAAAGACTCGTTTCTTGTTCAGAGTTCTAACAGACACGTCCAGCCAGCCTTGGAGTCTTCGTCGATGAACTTTTGCCTGCGGAACAAATTGTGGCGGCGACTAGGATGTGGCTGGTGCGCTCCACAGCAAGGCGAGTACCTTTTGGAAAAGGAGGCGTGCCTTGCCCTGTGCATGTGCGGCTTGCGCAGTGGAGGAACAAGAACAACTGTCAACTTATTGGCATTCTCTCCTGACCTCCTCCTTTCACCTTTCTTCTTCTTTTCTGGACTCTGCCGTTTGTATAACATCCCAGTAATGGCCCTCTGACCTCTTACTGGTGTTAATTCCCTTCTTGTCTCTCTTTCGTCACCTTTCTCAGTTGCCCCGAGGCCAGCCTGCCTTGCATCGAGCAGGGTGTCAGCCGCACCATATTGATCTTCTTTCGCTCTAGAGATATTTACCACCTTTCGAGTTATTTCACCATGGCGAACGCCGCCACACGTAAAACTGCAGCGGCCAAAAATGCGGTGTCACCGGTACCTGCCAAAGCTGCGGCCGGCACCTCGACAAAGCCAATACCTCCCAAAAGCAAGAGTTACGCCTCGGATGGCGTCCAAGACAATGATATATTTCTCCTCCCACTGTCAGACTACCAGATTATGGGAGTTCTGACGCTGGTGGCGGCTGTTGTGAGGCTCTTCAAGATCTACCAGCCCAGCAGTGTGGTGTTCGACGAGGTTCAGTAAGTAGCGCGGAAGATGCGAAGCAAAGCAGCACAGGCTCATCGGTGTTCAGCTTCGGTGGTTTTGCTTCCAAGTACATCAAAGGCCGGTTCTTCATGGACGTCCATCCTCCACTGGCCAAACTTCTCATCACCCTCGCCGGCTGGGCCGCAGGCTTCGACGGAGACTTTGACTTCAAGGATATTGGAAAAGACTACCTCGAACCCAAAGTGCCCTACGTTTCGATGCGCATGCTCCCCGCTGTCCTTGGTGTCTTGACCATCCCTACTCTGTTCTTGACTCTCAAAGCTGCGGGCTGCCGGACGATCACGGCGTCCATGGGCGCCGCTCTCCTTATTTTTGAAAACGGCTTGATCACACAGTCACGATTGATTCTGCTCGACTCTCCGCTGGTCATTTGCACCGCTTTTACCGCTCTGGCATGGACCTGTTTCACGAATCAACAGGAACTGGGCCCCGACCACGCATTTGACGGCAGCTGGTGGTTTTGGTTGGCAGCCACCGGCCTCGGTTTGGGGGCCACGGTCAGCGTCAAATGGGTCGGTTTGTTCACCATCGCCTGGGTGGGCAGTTTAACCATCTTGCAGCTCTGGGTTCTCTTGGGCGACAATGTGAACGTGACGCCGCGAAAATGGTTCAAGCATTTCTTTGCCCGGGTCTTCTGTCTCATCGTTATCCCCGTTGCCTTTTACGTGGGAATGTTTGGCATCCACTTCTTGTGCCTTGTCAATCCGGGCGAGGGTGATGGCTTTATGTCTTCGGAGTTCCAGGCCACATTGAACAACAAGGGCATGGCCGACACGCCGGCGGATGTCATCTTTGGCAGTGAAGTGAGCATTCGACACCACAACACTCAGGGTGGCTACTTGCACTCCCACTCGCACATGTATCCCGGAGGCAGCAAACAACAGCAGGTGACGTTGTATCCCCACAAGGATGAGAACAACGTCTGGCTGCTCGAGAACCAGACTCAACCGATCACCGACGACAATGTCACGGTGCCGGGTCCTCAGGCATGGAGTAATTCGACCGAGTACATCAAGGACGGCGACGTGATCAGGCTTTACCACACCATGACCCATCGTCGACTGCATTCGCACGACGTCCGACCGCCCGTGACCGAGGCCGAGTGGCAAAACGAAGTCACTGCGTATGGATATGAAGGCTTCGAGGGTGATGCCAATGATTTGTTCCGCGTGGAGATCGTCAAGTCCATGTCGGACGGCGAAACGGCCAAAACACGACTGCGCACCATCCAAACCAAGTTCCGGCTCGTCCACATCATGAGTGGCTGTACCCTCTTTTCTCACAAAGTCAAACTTCCCGACTGGGGCTTCGAGCAGCAAGAGGTGACGTGCGCGAAGGGCGGCACACTTCCCAATAGTGTCTGGTATATTGAACAGAACTACCACCCCATGCTCGGTGAGGATGCGGAGAAGGTCAACTACAAAAACCCGGGCTTTCTCGGCAAGTTCTGGGAGTTACAGAAGGTCATGTGGCGCACCAATGCCGGCCTCGTCGAGTCGCACGCCTGGGACTCGCGACCTCCATCGTGGCCGGTGCTTCGCCGTGGCATCAATTTCTGGGGCAAAGATCACCGCCAAATCTATCTCCTGGGAAATCCGGCCATTTGGTGGCCATCGAGCTTGGCCATTGTGACTTATATTGTCTTCAAAGCCATTGCGATCCTTCGTTGGCAGCGCAGCTGCAACGATTACGCCAATGTCAACTTCAAGAGATTCGACTATGAGATCGGCCAGACCGTGTTGGGATGGGCCTTCCACTATTTCCCCTTCTACCTGATGGCGCGCCAATTGTTCTTGCACCACTACTTTCCCGCCTTGTACTTTGCCATCATGGCCATGTGCCAGATTTTCGACTTCGCCGCCAACCGAATCGCCTCTCTCGGCCTCCGGGATCGACCAGAAATCGGACGCACTGTGGCCGTCCTCTTCGTCGCCTTTGCCATCGGCGTCTTCACTTTGTATGCTCCACTAGTGTACGGCAGTCCATGGACCCAGGATCAATGTCGAGCGGTCAAATTGTTTGAGACCTGGGATTTCGACTGCAACACCTTCTATACAGATGTAAGTATCGCCGGCGGCAACCCTTCGGTGTCGAGCAGACCACGCTGACGTCCGTGAAGTATTCCCAATATTCCACCTCTCTTCCCCCCTTTGGTGATTTGACTCCCACCGTGCCGTCGGCGCAGGTCGCCAAGTCTGATCGGCTGCAGAAGGATGCCTCAGAGGTGACGGCACAAATCGTGGAACCTCATGTCATCGCGCGTGAGGAGCGTGTCGAATATCGTGACCAAGATGGCCACCTGCTGAATGACGAGCAAGTGCAGTCTCTCCTGGCAGAAGGTAAAGCGACCTTCCAGACCAAGTACGAGACTCGGACTCGTTTGGTGGATGAACATGGCAACGAAATAAGTGGGGACGGCGGAGTGGCCCCTGATCATCCTGACGTCCAAGGACAAAATCCCGACACCAAGGGCATTTTGAAAGCTCAAGGCCAGAGCCAGCCGGCCGACGTGGAAGCAGGAAAGTCGGCGAAGAAAGGGGATGAAGGGAAGGCCAAGCCTGCCAGCGACGCGACCGAAGCAACGAAGTAGACGAGCATTAATTAGAATGGTTAGGAGCTAAGAGCACATCAACTGCCATGCAAGATGAAAAGTTATTCTCCCTGTTTACTTCCACTCCCATGCTGCGCATACCTCACCGCTCTAGAATATGGCTTGTCTCCAATCAGACCAATGCCGTGGCGCGTCAACTCTGGAGTCGCGCTAAAACCTGCCACACAGCGACCCCTGCGTTGCCCGCATCACATCAACACCAAACAGAACAAATTCAACCAGACAACCCAATCTTCGGGGCGGGACTTGGAAGGCCTTTTGCAATCTTCTAGCTCCCGCTGATACACGACCTGCGAACTCGGATCGATCTCCTGGTCCTCTTTTGATCGAGCGATTGAGTTTGAACAGTCGCGGGGAAACACATCATTGTCGCCATGGGCGAGTCTAGGTGCGCCCTTGGTCCGCTTTCTCGTCTTCCTTCCACCCTCCAAGCATTTATCTGGAATCGAGCCTGACTGCTTCTAGGCAGGAGTTGCTGCATTGGCTGAATAGCCTGCTGCAACTGAACATCACAAAAGTCGAACAATGCGGCACTGGGTAAGACCACGTATCCCCGCCGAATAGCCTCCCCTGGGCACTGACGACCGTCTATTGCAGAGCGGCATTGTGCCAGGTCTTCGATTCGATCTACAGTGCGTGACACGTCCAAAACCACCTCTTCCCGCGCTTCACGCCTTGGCCTGCGGTGTAGAGGAGAGTGCAAGGACTGACATGGGACTGCAGTGGATGTGCCCATGAGTCGGGTCAAGTTCAATGTCAACACGGAATATGCCTACATTCAAAACTTCAAAATTCTTCAAAGTCGGTCTCTGCCGCGCAGCCTGAGTATACAAAGAACCGTTGGGCGGCCCGTTGCTAACTCGCAGGTGTGTGCAGATACATTTACCAGACATGGCATTGACAGGACCGTGCCTGTGGAAGCTCTGGTCAAATGCAAGATGCAGGACAATCTGGAATTCTTACAGTGGTCCAAGCGCTTTTGGGATCAGTACTTTCCTGGCCACGACTACGACGCCGTCGGAAGACGAAAATCGTCCGGCCCGCCCGCCACGGCAGTACCATCCGCAGCAAGGCCAAGCGCAGGACCGACGGCTGCCAGAAAATCAGGACCTGTGGCCCGCGCACCGGCGCCTCGAGTGGGCTCTGCAGGTTCGACCGGCGCTTCCCTCGCGTTGCGACAGGAGAACGAGTCGTTGAAGGAAGCGGTCGCGGGGCTGGAGAAGGAGAGAGACTTCTACTTCAGCAAGCTGCGCGATATCGAGCTATTGATCCAGACAGCCATCGAGCAAGAACCCGACCTGGAGAAGGACGAGAATGGCCTGGTCAAGAATATTCAGACCATCCTTTACAGCACCGAGGAGGGTTTCGAGATTCCCGCAGAGGCAGAACTAGACGCCAATGGGGCTGAGGAGCCGGAGACGTTTTAGCGAGGGCGGGCAAGAAGACCTCCGATGAAATGCATGACCATTCTATTTCACCTCCTACAACCCCAATGACGTTCGTTAATGAAGATGATCGGTTGTCTATGAATAGGACGAGTCTGACCTCCTCTCTTTCTGATCTGATCCCAAGACAGCGCTTCTCAGATCCACATTGATGTCGTCACATAGTTCTCCGTTCTTTCGAAGATCACTGGAAGATCGCGTATCACTACCAGCGATGGTGTAGACGTGGGCCAGACGATGACGATGACAACAATTTCTGCAGGATTATATCAGAATGTGAACGCCAACAGGTGCAAGGTCCATGAGCCAACAACGATAGAAGTCGAGCGGGTCGCAAGAGCCCGCCAGAGCTTGCTAATATCGGTATGTATATTGTAGAAAAGCTGAATAACCTTCCATCAAACTTGGAGGGCATTGACGTGTCCGGTGATAGCGAATCGTCCCACCAGTCCTGCCCACATGGCGTTGGCTCACAGTCGGGCCTGCTTTCGCAACTTGGCTTTTTGCCTCTCTTGGTCCCTCAACATTCGCCTGAGGATCTTGCCTGATGCACTCTTCGGAATCTGCGGCAGAAATTCGATTCCTCCACTCAACCACTTCGACCGGGCCTTTTTCTCACGCACGAATTGCTCGAGTTGCTTCGCCGTGGCTGCGTCGGATTTGGCTTCGGGGACTAAAACGACAAACGCTTTGGGGACCTCTCCGGCATAATCGTCAGGGATCCCAATCACAGCGGTATCGACCACCAGTGGATGACCGAGAAGAAGATCTTCCAACTCGGCAGGAGCCACACCAACTCCCTTCACCTGGAAAGCCGTGTCAGCACCGAGTCATCAATCATGCAGATGCACGCTCTTACCTTGATGACCTCTTTCAACCGGTCGTGAATAATCAGCAACCCCTTGTCATCAAACGATCCGAGATCGCCAGTATGTAGGAAGCCCTCCGAATCGTAGCTCTCGGCGGTCGCTGTCTTGTTGTTCAGATATCCCATCGTCACCTGGGGGCCTTTGGCCAGTATCTGCACCCACGTTAGCCATCGTCATTCTGCCACCACGGTCTCACCCCTGACCTCTCCGCTTTCCCCTGGCGCGACCTCCTTGTCCGTATCAGGGTCGACAATCTTGATGACGGTCTCGGGGACGACGGCGCCGACCGTGTGAGCATTATCATAGGTTTGCAGTGCTGGAGGAGTCAACGTCAATGCGCTTGTGCTTTCAGTCATTCCCCACGCTTGCCGAATGGCGATGTGGGGGAACACCTTGGCCAGTTTATCAATGATCTCCTTTGCGAGTGGTGCTGCTCCCGTGTTGAACTGTTTGACGTGCGGAAGGTCATAGGCCTTGGCGACGGGGTCATTGACGAGCCTGATCAGAAGTGCTGTGGATGGTCAGCCAGCTCACCATTTGGTCAGGGTGGCATACGCGGTACGAGCCATAACTCGTCACACTTGTAGTCCATAATCGTGTCAAGCATGGCCTTCATGTCAAATTTGGGCATCATGATGACTTCTTGGTTCAACACCACGGGCAGCTGAAGAATCTGCACCAGACCGGTAACTGGATGCGTCAGTACAGACCTCTCCCATCATAGACCGTTGACCGACTGTGAAAGAGTGGCAGAACGCCAAGGAGGACTTTGGGGAGGTCGGCACGGCCCAGAGAGGCCATCTGCAGAATTTGAGCAACGACATTGTGGTGGGAGATCATGACCTGCGAAATAATCAGAATACATCATCGGCAATACCATTTCCGCATGACCTACGCCCTTGGGAAGACTGGTCGTGCCAGAGGTAAAGCTCAAGTAAGCGAGCACATTCTTGTTACTTTGACCAGGGGGCAGTTTCCACGCGGCTGGCGGCGTTCCGGCAGATTGGCCTTGCTTGATGAGATCCTTCAAACTGGTCAACCCGGCCTCTGCTTCGTCCAGCCGGATAATCCGGTCTTGAGGGAGGCCGAGCTTTGTGGCAGCGGCTGAGATCGTCTTGAACGAGCCTTTGTCGGCATAGACCAACTCCGTGGACGAGGCCTTGAGGATATAGGCGACCTCTTCGACTCCATATTCTGGAGAAGACCCCGTCACCACGGCGCCCAGCCTGACGGCACTGAACAAAGCAACCGGATACCAGATCGAGTTGGACGTGAAAATGGAAACATTCGTCCCCGGTCCGACGTTATATTTTTGTGCCAGTGCCGTCGACAGAAAGGTCGCCAATTCCTTCACCTCGTCGTATGACAGAAACTCGTTCGTGTTAGCGTCACGAAACCCGCCAACCTTGTCCACCTGCGACCGCCGCTGGTCGGCATAGTCGGAGTCGAAGAGCCACGACCAGACGGTGACCTCCTCCGGAATGGCTAGTTGCTGTCAGCGGAAGAGTGTGCCACCGTAAGCTCGTTGGGATTCGAGGGATGGAGTCTCACGTGCTGGCAACTTTGATCCGTAAACAGGCATGTTTGTTTGTCCTTGGAATTTACGACAAGGACCACCGCCACAAATTCACCGTTCCAAAAAGAAAGCTTTGCCTCCAATGGACCAGGCCAGGTATTACAGCAGCACTCTTGAACCGGTAAGAGAGCTGATATCCTTCGGGACTTTGGTGGACAAGCTCGTCTGGTCGCGGCTGGCGGTCAGAAAAGCGTTAGGATCTGCATTGAAGCGATTCCACCACTCATTCACCCTCGAGGGCGAGCCCAGTTGAGAATACTGGATTTAGGGAGAATTTCGGGCGGCAAACCTCGGTGTAGAACCCCCGCGGGGTAAAATGGATCAATCACTGGTGGAGCTGGCGGAGTGTCTCCGCATTCTTCGTTAGCCCAACCAAGACAACAAGGCCAACGTTTCGTCCGTTTTGGTTGGTTCGGTGAAAGCTGATCCGAGGTCCGCGGTTATAACGAGGAAATTGGATGGCTGGCGCCATGACACTGTCGGGGTTTTCCGGTATTCATAGGAACTCCGGGCTTCCACGACGTCGCAAATCTGGTCATTTAATGAATAAGCAGCGCGGCCTCACGACATCCTGTTTGGAAGGACGACTCTCATTTGGAGCGGAAAGGGCCCGCGAATCCTGTAGGTGAGGAGTGGCCCAATGGGACGGTCCGGAGTCGATCCCGGCTCCAGCGAAATACCGCCAACATCCGGATCAGAAGGATCAAAGACGGACGAAAACTGGAACAAGGTTTTGGAATGCCGTTCGAAGAGGTGGTCTTTCGGATCACCATCCAGAGAGATGTGGTGATGAGAGAGGCAATGCGATGTTGTCCCTCCCAATGATGATGATATCATTGCTGTGGCATGAATCCAGCGACTGTCGTGACGACAGTAGGGCCACACAGGCAGACCTGCGACAGTCAGTATAGGAGCGGCATTTCAAGGCAAGGGTAGGATGCCAATCTCCTTCATATACTCCCGCCAAAGACTCCGAAGCGCGCTTGTCCAATGATCATTCATTTACGGAATTTCTGACAAGGGGTGTGAGAAGTATAGAATATATCTGAAACAGTTTTTTACACAGCACCTTTAACGTCCTTGAAGACCGAGTTCATTCGCCAAATTAAATACCTTGACAATCCCATATAGACTCTCCGGATCTTCCTTCAACCCGATGCCCAACCGGCAACCGTCCTGAACTTGGAATGAGAACATTAATATATGCCGTCTCCAGTGCGCACATGAGGCTGTAAATATATTTCCCAGCGGTCATGCCTTGCCGTGCAAGATTGAACAGGCTTTGGTACCGTTCGGGGCATGACAGCCGCCATAGCTTCATTCTCAACGATGGGAGCAGGAAGACCAGTCTCTTTCACTTGACCAGTGTATCATCATCGCGACCTCCGTGAGTCCATAGCGAATTTACCGTCCAATGTTTTGTATCTCGCGAACCTTGCTCAATCTTCGTTTACGGATATCACCTTCCAAATTAGTCGTGCAGACCTGGTAAGCGGCACTGAGGCTGTGTGCCATCGCCTGGTTTAGGTTTGCTCGCTGTTCTTCTTTCCTACCTCAGAACTATTGCCGCCATCGCCCGAATTTTCCCGTGAAGAAGGTATGCTCTCAGGAGCAATATCATCCCAGGGGGCTGAAGGGCAACTGAATATCGAAATTAGAACAATCCCAACAGGATGGGACCTAGCTCACATCCTCGTCCAAGGATCCTCATAGACCACTCTCTCAACTTCTGCCTTGTTCACGAGCTCCTGAAGTGCAGGTGGAAGAGTCGTCTTTGGAGTGGACGACCTTCGACGGGTTTGTCCTTCTCTTAGTCTGTCGCCAGTGAAAGTCATGGCTTTGGTTAGATGATTTTCTTCTACCTTTAGGTGGTTGTTTTAGGACAATGTTCAAATTTCGTGGAATATTATTTTGAGTCAGGAGCAGGTGACGGTCGGATGATATAGATGGTGAGGTTACCCACATGTTCCAGCTCGGCGCTGACTCGGTTCAAACTCGGTCAATGGACCAAGTAGCCCTGTCTCAATGACATCAGAATTGCATGAATGCAATTGGGCCCATGGTGTGTACCTCCAGTCGGAAAGCGCTGGCAGGATGCCTTTCCACCGTACCACTGATTTTACCTCGCAAAGACCAACTATGTATCAGGAATTGGGAATTGTCTCCGATCCACCCCGGAAGTGTGCCATCATCAAGAAATATAGCCGTCTTTCCATCGTGGGAGTTGCGATGTCGATTCATGACAAAGCAACGGTGACACAATTCCATCAAGGCAGCCTTAGATTGTGACGCAAGCAAACTCTGCCAGTGTTGGCGAGTCTCTTTGTACCCTTCACAGGTCAGGATCCTTGCCAAGCTTGGAGGCACATCACGTGCAATCCAACATCATTTTCCGAAGTCCTTGTCGTCGAGACCTCATTTCAGACCTGAAGCCCTTGTCTTCCACACTCATCGAGACCTCGTTTCAGATCTGAAGCACTTGTCTTTCACACTCATCGAGACCCATTTCACATTGCGTGTAGCACGTCATTCATCCAACTGTGGGGATCTTACAGCAGAGTTTAAGCGCGTGCGGTGGTCGATCTGCTACATGGCCAATCATAACATCATCCGGCTACCGGAGACGGCAAAAGTACTGGGGAAAACATGATCAACAGTGTAAGGATATGGCTTTCGCGTTGCAATGGCAGGCTGCGCCACGCAGACCTTGACTCCCAGGATGTTGCGGCTACAGGGGCTTCACGATTAGCGGCTGATCTGAATTCTTTTTGCGTGCTGCCTCAACAGGGAACCATCCCAGAATCTGTGCTAAACCATCAGGGATCCATACTGTTACTTTCTTCTGTGCCCGTTCAAATGTCTCTCTACTCAGGATCTCGGATCGTCCGGCGCTCAGTCGATGCAGAAAAAGAAAATGAATGGCCTGAGCAGGACACAGAAGCAAGTTCATCGCGTGCCGTCCCCCCTGACGCTTCCGATCTGACACTATCCCTGCCGAGAGGCGGGACAGCATTCATCTGATCTGTCAATGCCATTCGCTTCCGATTCCCGCCCCGCCCGGTCCGGACCAAAAAGAAACAACTTCAAGCCCTGATAGGAACCGCGTGTCCGCAAACGGTGCGTGCTTATCTGCTCTTTCTCGATGCAATTGGCCCTTGAGCAAAGATAGGAGAGTTGGATTCCTTACCCGAGCCCGCTCACCGACTTGGCATCCTGGGCATACCTTGGCATACATTGGCATTGATCCACTCCTCTGATAAGGCTCGCGAATTGTCCAGCTTTTTGTCTCAGGGTGGAGATTGATGCGAAGCATACACTCGGCTGGGCCGGCCAATCTGACGTTCAGCTGCTGCCGACCCTCCTGGGATTAGGCATAGCATTTTGTCTTTCGAACTCCACTCGCCGGTCTGGCCCCGGTGCAGGTAAAAGTGATCAGTTTGGGGTCCAGAACGGCTTCTGCCTCGCTTGCTTCGCGCCACAGCCTGGCTCAGGACAGCTGTGATTAACAATACTAGCGTGGGGCAATAAAGAGAAAAACTTAACAGGTCTTAAAGATGAAGCGACAGACGATGCTTTTGCAGCTCGGGTCGAACGGCAGGCGTATAAAGTCACCTTTGACGTTCCTCTGAGTTCGTGGCTGGCCCTATTTGCATCCATCTTCTTTCGGATCGATCAAGTTCTGTCGTCTGGTGACGAGCTGTTGCAATCATGGCTTCTGTCGTAAGCGCCCCTCGCGTCTGGCGATGCATTCATTATTCCTGACTGACTTTTTTCGGGCAGCCGGTGTTCAACGCGAGCATTCCTAATGGTGGCAACCCGGAAGAGATCGACGTCAACGCCCAGTATGCGGGCTTCGAATTCGAGTATGTCTACCAGGTGATCATGGGAATGTTGGTCTTCCTGATCGTTCCCGGTATCGGCCTTCTGTACGGTGGAATGGCTCGCAGGAAGTCTGCGCTTGCCATGGTGTTCCAGTCCCTGACGGTGATGGCTGTGTGCACGTTTCAATGGATGTTTTGGGGTTACACCATCGCCTTCTCCCGGAACGGAGGCCCTTTCATTGGCGACTTCACCAACTTTGCCATGAAGAATGTACGTTTTCTCCCGAGACTGTTATTGTTGCGGTCGAGCATGAACTAACGACAACCAGGTCATGGCTGCACCATCATGGGGCTCTGCCGTCATCCCCGAGATTGTCTTTTGCTTCTACGAGCTCATGTTCTGTGCCTGTGCCACCATGATCGTGGTGGGTGGCTCTTTCGAACGTGGCCGTGTCCTTCCCTCCATCATTTTCGGCTTCTGCTGGGCCACGGTGTGCTATTGCCCCATCGCCTACTGGACCTGGAATGCCAATGGCTGGCTTTTCAATCTGCCCGCCTTGGATTTCGCCGGTGGTGGGCCCGTGCACATCTCGAGTGGCTGTGCCGGCCTTGCCTACGCCCTGGTTCTGGGAAAGAGAAAGCACTACGGCCAGAAGAGCGTTTACAAGCCACATAATGTCACCATCGTCTTCTTGGGAACGACACTGATCTGGTTTGGATGGTTCGGATTCAACGGCGGTTCGGCCCTGAATGCAAGCATGCGCGCCATGATCGCCGTCTGGAATACCAACTGTGCCGCCTCGACCGGTGTGATCGGCTGGGTTATGTTTGACTACATCATGCACAGAAAGTTCTCGGTGGTGGGGGCCTGTGAAGGCGTCATCGCTGGGCTCGTTGGTGAGTGGTGCCCCTCTGATTTCTTGGTGTGGTGATATCTGACAATACCTTTAGGAATCACTCCCGCGGCTGGTTACGTATCTGTCTGGTGCGCAGCCGCCATCGGATTCATCACCTCCATCGTCGTCTGCTGTTTCCAGAACGTCAATGAGTGGCTGCATATCGATGACGGTCTCGAAGTCTTCAAGCTTCACGGCATTGGCGGCATGTGTGGTGCCTTTTTGACCGGTATCTTTGCCACCTCTTCGGTCTCGTCTCTTGACGGCGTCACCCTCGCTCCCGGTGGGATTGATGGTAACGGCGTCCAAATCGCCAGACAGCTCGCTGAAATTGCCGCCATTGCGTCCTGGTCGTTCGTCTGCTCCGTCATCATGCTGATGATCCTCAAGTATATCCCTGGTCTCCATTTGCGGGTCCAGGATGATGTCGAGGCTGACGGTCTTGACATTGACCAATTCTACGGTGAGGTCATCGGAGAATGGTCTCTTTTCGAGACCGAGAATAGCGGTACCGCCACCCTGACCCAGGGAATCGCGGTGGAGACGGCAGCTGCGCCTTCTTCCTCGTCGGACAATGAGGACCAGAAGATCACGCCGAAGTCGGGATAGTTGAGGAAAAGAGGTGCGGTCGCTTTGTCGGTCGGACGTCTTGGTCTGATGCGAATGGAAGTGCTGGACGTCCTATTCACTCCCATGAGCCCTAATTCGTTCCCTGCTCACACATCTTGCCTGGCGCGAGGATGCAGAGACGCACAATTCATTTCTCTTGCGCCCAAAACATCCCTCCGTCCATAGATGCAACTCATCTTGCCTTCGTGTTGCTGATCTGTGACGACGAGCTTTGAGATGGATCAACCATAGTCCCTTTAATAATTGCCTCTCTTGAGGATAGATGACGGCGAATGTCTTGACCATTCTTTCTCTTAATCTTGTGCTAGACAGCATTTGAGGGGAATCCAGGATGCAAGCCTGATGTGTCGGTTCTCAGTTCTCACACCTGTGGGTAGATAAGTCTGCTCTGATCTCGATTATAATTTGAAGACCGGGCTTGTGTCATTCTCGGGCCTACCGCCAGTTCCACACTGACGGAATACGGTCCTGCCCATTCGAGGAGCGAGTACGATGAATGTTGAGATTCAGACATCACCGCAATCATAGAAAAGAGTAAAAGACCGAGCCAAATAGTAAGTAAAGCTCCATCATGCAAAGGATTTTCATTCCTACAATGGCTCGCCGTCGCCGATTTCTCCTAGCGTGTATGACCACCAACCTTCAGCGGAGGAAGCGAATCAAAGTGAACCTTCATCGAGCAAGGGAATACGAAATAGCTGTCATGCAACTCACTCATGTAGACGTAGAACCCGCCGGGTCGTGGGACCTTTTTCAGCTGGCCCTGTGGACCAGGAGCCCGTCTCAAGCCCTCAAGACGACCAATGGTGCGCAACATTGCCGTCAGCGCAACCATGCTGGCTTTCTTGCCCAAGCATTCGTGATCACCCAAGCCGTAGTGAATGTATGACTCGATCGGTCTATCCAGACGGACTTCATTGGGATTCGGATAGACAGAGGGATCTCGGGCGGCGCCGACAAAAGAGCAGAAAACTTTGTCTCCTGGCTGTACCTCGACGTTCGTCCCGTTGTCATCAAAGACATAGTGCACCTCACTCCTCCGATAACTCCCGAATGTGCCATTGAGGCGGATGCCTTCCATGGCGTAATGAAGGAGTTTGTCGTCGGTGTCGGGGGTGTCCACCTGGGAGAGACGTTGGATCGCTGGGAGATGAGCAACGCCCTCTCCCAGATAAAAGTCGATGATTTGGGTAAACACTTGGGCTTGGTTGGGGCACATCGCGACCGCCGTCGGGAGCACTTGGGAATACACAATGTCGTACGTCGACATCCCCGTCTCACTGAGCCGTCTGAGCATGTGGATCCCATAGTCGGCGAGTGCGTTGTGATTGACTCTGAAGCCGTCAATGAGCTTCGAGGCAAAGCTGGTGGTGGTCACGCTTTTGACGTTGATTTCGATCAGCTTGCCCAACATGGCCGAAAGCTTCTGCGCCACCTTGCGGAGAGGGAAGGACTAGAGCAGGACAGTGGTCAGCTCATGAGATCGGCTGCTTCACCCAGCACGGGCCTACCTTGGTCGGTTCAAAGTCAAAGAAAATGGCAGTGAAAATGACCGCCATCGCCATATAGAGTTCGTGGTCGGTAAAGATGCCATGTGGATTTTCCTTCGTCTTCAAGGGCAAGCAGAAAATATTGGAGGCAAAATGAACATGTGCGAGGTTGCCGACGCTGCTTGTATTAGCAGAGTCCCACGAGGACAAGAGCATGGCGAACTTACTCCCGTGTAATGTCGACTTGGTTAATGCCAGCAATCTTACACGAGTTCTCGTGCAGGAGGCGCAGAGTAATGTCCTGATAGAATGCTTTGACGGCAGCATGCCACTGATCCCGATAGAGCAGCTTCGTCATGGTTTCTTTTTGCTTTCGATGGAAGACGGTATCGCCACCGAGACAAAAGTCGCGACCACCCTGACCCAGCACACTGGAGAGTCCGTCATCCCACATGACCCTAAAGTCCTGGCTGTTCTCCAGCATGTGCTTGGCGCTGGAGTATGAGGTCAAATTGACTCGCGGTGGGATCAAGGCTGGAGGGTCATATGAATAGTCTTGGTATCGACCCAGCATCTTCATGATGTTGGCATTCTCAGACGGGATGGTCATTGGGTACTAGCCATCGTCAGCGCCGTTCTCACCACGTGGGAGTCACCGACATGAGCATAGATACTGTCAGGTTTGAAATAGTCCGGCAATGCCCGAAGAAGCAGTTTATAGAAGACGCATCCCTGATTGATACTGAGGTCATAGGCCACCTCGCTATAACCCCAGTTCGTCAGATTTTTCGGGTTGTAGTCAATCTCCCTTCTTGTCAGCTGGACATCTTGATAATCGGCAAGAAACATACGGTGTAGAATCGATCCCCTCGTACCAAGGCCACGGCATCTGAGAGCACAGCTCGAGAGATTGTGTGAGTCGGACAGATACCGACCCCAGGGATCAATGGCTCTTTGGCCGCTTCGGTGGCAATGCCTGGATACAGTTCAACAAAGTCGGGGTGTTCTAGCAAGTCAGAAAATGAGTGGAAGCTGGACAGGGAAGAAATGCATACCGTAGAGGTGCTTCAGCTGTTCGGCAACATATGGATCCGGGTTGATCTCCTCGAACGTGTCATACGTCTTGAGGCCGAAGAACTTCCTGAACTCGTTGAGCGTCCCACAATTCCAGGCGCGGGCCTGCTCGATGCCGAGGATCGTGATGGCTCTCATGCACTTGGGAATGTTGCGCGCGCCAAAGGCTCCTGCTACCCTTCAGCCGGGCTTGACCATCTCAAAAGCATCGAAGAAATGCCTACCGGACACTTGCTCAATGCCATTCTGCATAATCTTAGCCAAATCCCCATCGTCGAATTTGCCATCAGGGCCCCGTTTGAGTCTGGCGAATGGTCGTTGCAGCGGATCCTTAGGTAAGTCGTGATCGTACTTGCCCAAACCAACCATTAGCTCTCTCAGGGACACATCCTTTGGTTCTTTGCCAAACAACTCCATGTAAATAGCCTCGGTCCACTTTTCATCCATCTGACCAATACATGAATGCCACCGATAAGACAGACTAAACTCAGCCGAGACTTGATTGCCAACCCCTCTAGGTGTACCGTCGACACCAGAGTGCTTGGGTTTGTCCAGGCGCGGGTCGAGGGTCCAGGTGCTGTTCGTGCGATTGAGGTTGACAATGGTCCTGAGATAGTCGTACAAGGTGATGTTGATGTAGAGACCACAGGTAATCAGTCGGCCTGTTTGGAATAAATCGTTGTCGTACTTCTTCCAGGCCGACTTTGCTTGTCCTTCGGAGAGCAGATCTGAAGGCTTGGTGAATCGGCCGCCCTCGTTGATCATCGCCAGCTGCTCAACGACGTAATTGTGAAAGCGGTTGAGCATGATCAACATAACGCCACACGAGGGCGGGAAGGCCAGGAGTCTCTCCTCTGCGAAGCAGTCTGGCTTGACCTTGCCGTCCTTGAATGTACGCATTTGATTTTGGTCTTCCTGGGTATCACCGTACAGAATTGACAGATCCAAGTAGGACGAAGTCTTTGACATGCTGTAGTCTCGGTGGTCGGTTTGGAAGAGATCTACAGCACGTCAGCAGGAAAAAGAAGAAAGATGACGGCACCAACCGTGAATGATCAAAGACGCCCAGTTGAAGAAGATGCTGGAGATTTTATTGGGATGTGGCCTGAATTCCTCGCGAGCCATCACGCTGTCAAAGATGAGGCCAGGATCAGGCTGAGCGCCGGGCTGAGTGCAGACAGCTGAAGGGTGTCAGCAGAACCAAAACAAGAAAAAGAAAAACCGGGTGAAGATCTAACGTGCAACTGATCGAGCGTAAGGCGTATTTGCCGCGCCCAGTTGTGGCAGTGTGTAGTTGTTCCTTGAGCCATCGGCAGATCTGTATTTGAAGTCATCTCCAAGATAAGACATTGGAGGGTGCTGCAACGAGTTCCACAGTTCATCCAGGAACAATGACGTGAGCTCGACCCGGTTGGCAGATTTATCGGGGAGGGCTGCGACCAGCTAAAATGGTTACCGACGGTTCCGAATGAAACTTTTGAGTCCTCTTACCTGCATAATCTCCTCCATATGCATCTTCCTATCGTCCTGAGGCTTACCACTGGCCTTGTCCTCCATGATGTGTTTGACGGTTTTGACATCCTTCAGTCCCAACGATTTGATGTCTTTCCAGAATCCGGACGGTTCATTCTTTTCCAGATACGACCCATCGCCTGTCTGGACCGGTAGGGGCTTCCGTGAAGCATGAATCAGCTGGGCAAATTGCTCGAACGTGCTCACCACATCGTGGCGGGTTGCTGGTGCATCGTTTGATCGATCATCTCTACGCTCGGGCATATTTCTTGATGCGGGTGCGTGGGATGAATGTCGCCTTCCGGCTTCCGCTGTCTTCGCCATGCTGTTGCCGATCGAATGCTCATTCAGAGCCGGAGCACCGTTGGTCTGCGAATGAGATGTTTCCTCGACCTTAACGAGAGAGGTGCCATTGACACTACTCTTTTCATCTTTCTTTTTGTTGAAGGTTGTCGACAGTCGCCGGAAGATAGCCATGGTGAGAATGAGATTTCGAAGGTGACCAGAATGGAGACGTGAATGACGAGAGGTGAGATGAGTAAAAGAACCCGGGACCCAAATGAAGGAAAGTTGAGAAGACAGATTGGTCTGTAGAGGCCGTCATTTAACCTCCCAAGACATGACTGAGAAAGACTGATCAAGTCGGGATGATCAGAACAAACAGCTCACACTGATTGAGTGAAACATTCGACAGAATGGCGTATTAGAGTGATGATCAGCGCAGAGCTATGGTGTCATGGGCCTTGCTCTGACTTGGATCACAGCCTGAATCCGTTCAGCTGCATCTGTAGTGTCTCGAGAGTGGCTGCCGTTGCCCTTGGTCAGAAAGACGATTGCATGCTAGTCTCTAGCCGCAGCCCGGACGACGTCAAATATGGTCGACACAACGACAAGTATTCTGCAAGTCTCCGCGAAAATCATCCGAATCCTCGTATTCTGCATCGCCCCTATATGTCATACACATGAAAACCGCCGCGTCAGAAAAGGATTGGTCCAATTGGCAGAGCCTCAATTTGCTCCCCCACCATTTACACCATCCTCGCAGCCAGAAATGGAAGTGGACCACTGCGCAAGGCTGCGATCGGTCGTATACGGAAATTGGAGGGAATCAAGACATGTTGACCGCCTATTGCGGGCGTAATGACTTGGCCTTACGTGAAAATTGTGGCGCCTGGGCCTGAGCTGAGTTGTGCTGCACTCTGCAGTAGTTGTGGTGTCCGCGTCGTTTGAACGGCGTGACTGCTTGATAGGCTAGTTGTGGAGAAGGAGGTGCATGAAACCAGTGTCGTTGTAGATCATGTTCGTTGTGCGCCAATGGGGGGCAGGCAGGAGCAAGGCCACCCCAACCCCGCGGCAAACCAGGGACCGATCTTCTGCAGAGGCGTCGAAGCTCGGGGTTCGACAATCGGATCTTCGTCGCCTTGTCCACGTCAGTCGTGCCCGATGCTCTGAACTAAGGTGATCGGCGCGGATGATCGGGCGGGAGTCCCGAGTGCTGATCTGACACCTTGTTACTGTTTTCGACGGCAAGTTGTGGAGAATGCCTGCCCCCAGAAAGTAGATCATTGAATCGGGCCAGCCAGCCACAGACCCAAGTCTGCTGCTTCCAACCAGAATAATTTTTTCCCTCTGGCCTGACCGCTGGCCAAGGCAAGATGCCCCCCTTTTATGGCTCCTGAGGGCTAAACCTGATGAGTCTGTAGGCCGACGTCAGAAGATGAAGCGGGCATTTGCCATGGGCTTTTGTTGTCCTCCTGACATCCACCTGTGCGTCCTGGTTGGCTCGTTGTCCTTGTTTGCATCCAAACCCGGACATCAAAGGCTTGAGGATCTCGATGCCTATTGACTGTGCGCCGTAGTGTCGTGGTAGAGCCTTCGTCAGTCTCAACTTTGCGGAGGCCTTTCGTCAGCGTTCTGTCTAGCGGACAACCCGAAGTGATTGTCAAAAATAGGCTCAATAATGAGCATTCACCCTTTGCGTTGCCATTTCATTCAGGACCCGATTCTCACCAAAGGATATTCTCCACGTGTAAAGGCATCTCGGAGGGGAAATGGCTGCCGCTGAAGACAGCAAGAATGTCTCACGCAAGACCTTTGTCCTGTGCTTCGATGGAACTGGAAATAAATTCAGGTCAGCTCGCGTCTGGAGGCCAAAGAACTGGGTGCTAACGGTAGCAGTGGCACCGACAGCGACTCGAATATCTTGAAGATATACCGCCTTTTGGATCGAACCCAGGCCAACCAGTTTCACTATTATCAGCCTGGAATTGGTACCTATGTCAACACAAATTCACTGGACCACACGAGCCCAGCAGCTCGCTTCAAGTCATGGTACGAAAAGAACAAGGACTCTGCCGTCGGCACATCATTTGCCACTCATGTCATGGCCGGCTACCGCTTTCTCATGAGATATTATAGCCCGGAAGACGACATATACTTCTTCGGTTTCAGCCGAGGAGCATACACCGCTCGATTCCTCGCCGAGATGCTGGACCATGTCGGCCTGCTGAGTTCCGGAAACGAAGAGCTGCAACGGTGAGGATAATAGCCTGCCGGTCGTCATCGTTTGGATGGTGCTAATCCGCCGTCAGATTTGCGTGGAAGTGTTTCAGTCGGTGGGAAGCGAGACGAGGAGGAAACAGTGAAGAGGAAAAGAAAGCCGAGTACGAGATGTACACATTCATGAAGAATTTCAGGGAAACGTTCAGCCGGCCAGTACACCGCATTCGCTTCCTCGGTCTGTTCGACACCGTCAACAGCGTGCCGCGCTTCGAATCCGCTTGGATGCAGAGGACAAAGTTTCCCTATACGGCGCGATCGAGTGCAAAGGTCATCCGACACGCCGTCTCCATCGATGAGAGGCGGGCCAAGTTTCGAAACGATCTTGTCAGCGGTTCAAATCAGACGGTGCAGCACGACGTCTGTCATCCTGTCCACCGTTATCAGTCTGATCTCCCGACCATGATGGCCACCGCCAATCTCGACGATGCTTCCACTTCCAGCTCTCCTCACCAGCACGGCCCTCAGCGATATTCCGTGGTATCTGCCGACCAAGGTATATTGGAGCTGTGGTTTCCCGGTGGACACGCAGACATCGGCGGCGGCTGGCCTAAAGCTCCAGGAGAAACGTGGGCCTTGAGCCATGCACCACTGGTATGGATGGTACAGGAAGCGGAAAAGGCGGGTCTTCAATTTGACAGACTCAAAATGGCTGGCCTGCTTTGCTGCCCTGACAAAATCGATGAATATGGCCACAGAGACACCCATCATGAGAAGACGTTCAGACAGGCGTTGCGGCAGTCGGCCACCACTGGATTCATCCACGATTGCCTCGAGTTCGGCGGTGGGCTTCCAGGCGCTTCCGTCCTGTCGTGGAAGATCATGGAGTATTTACCGTTTCGTCGGATGGATCTGAAGGCAGATGGAAGCTGGAAAGCCATCAGATGGCCGTTGCCCGGCGGCGAAACGAGAGATATTCCTGCCGATGCGAAGATCCACAGCAGTGCGATCCAGCGGATGCAGCATGATCCCTCGTACAGACCAGGTAATTTGGTCTTGATGGGCAAAGGCGGTCGAGGTGTCAGGAAGGCACCACAGAAATATGGAACTGGTGAATGGCAGGTCTGGCAGAATGAGGGCGATCCTGTCAGTGAGGCCTATGTCAAGAAGCCGCACCCACCGGGGCCAGAGAAATAGGATTGCTCTAGCATGGTACAATGCCGCAATACACACTGTCATCCACCCAGGTTGCAAAAAGGATATGCCTTCCAAGAGGCTAAACTACTCGCCGCCGGTCATTCTTTCCGCGAACGGGGATGGATTCCAGTGCTACGCCTGGCCCATTCCGGCAGTTGGGGATCTACCAACTCAAGGGTTGCCGGCTCCCACCGCATGCGGGGCACATTGTTACCAGCGCCACGTCATCGCACATCTGGCTTCAAAACATTTCTATAAGACCGGTGGCAGGGCACTGCGGCGCCTTGGTCGTGTCTTCAACGGCCGGTACATCTGGGAGAACACCATGGCGGTCAACACCACAGCCACCATCGCCAGCTTCGGCGGAAAGCTGCTCAAGCTTTCTCACCAAGCCCAAACCACTGGTTGTGAGATGAAATTTAATCTCTACCTTCCGCCGCAAGCCACGACCAAGACGCCGCACAAAGTCCCGCTTTTGATATGGCTCTCCGGACTCACCTGCACCGGCGATAACTGTTCGGAGAAGGGATTTTTCCAGCACGGGGCGAGTAAACGCGGCATTGCCGTGTTGTACCCGGACACGAGTCCCAGTAGGTCCCATCTGGCTGTTGCTCGTCACCGGGTCTGACATACTACAGGGGGCATTGGAATTCAGGGTGAAGACGATAGCTACGATTTTGGATCCGGTGCCGGTTTCTACGTCGATGCCACCGCATCGCCATGGTCCAACAACTACAAGATGTACTCGTACATTACGGACGAACTCCCACAGACCGTCTTCGCAGCATTTGATCAAATCGATTCGAGCCGGGTGAGTATCAGCGGCCACAGCATGGGTGGTCATGGAGCCTTGTCATTATACTTGAAGAATCCTGGCAAATACAAGAGTGTCAGCGCGTTCGCGCCGATCGCCAATCCGCTCAATTGTCCCTGGGGCGAGAAGGCATTCAAGGGTTACTTTGGAGATGACTGGCAAAAGAAGGGTGCCGAGCACGATTCCACTGAACTGCTGAAGAAGTGGAAAGAGGGACCTTTGGACATCCTGATCGATGTCGTACGTACAACCCATGTTCGTGGCGGCGGCGGTTCGACTAACTGGACCAGGGCACTGGCGACAACTTCTACAAGCAAGGCCAACTCTTGCCCGAAAACTTTATTGCTGCGGCGAAGGAAATCGGGCAGGAGAAAGGCGTCAACGTGAGGTTCCAGCCTGAGTATGATCACAGCTACTACACCATGGCCACATTTTCCGATGATCATATTGACCACGCCGCGAAGTACTTATTTGCTTAGTATGTGTGTTTGGTCAAAGACTGTCGAGTCAGACTGACTGGGATAGAAGCGACAGCAAAGGCCTAGAAAAACTTTAACTTGATCATCCGCCACGGTGCAAGACTTGCTCTAGAACCTTTCCAACCTTTCTTCCAACGCCATTCTCTCACACCATCCATCTTGCTCACTCTTCGCATTCCATGTCTTCAGTGATAGACCATCGACACGACAACATCTCTGAGGAAGACATCGTGTCGTCGATGATGAATCGTGTTCGAAAGCATTGATTAACTTCGCATGGAGAAACAATTATTGAAGACCTTCCAACATCTCCGTGGGAAATTTTGCCTTACGGGTGTTGAACAGGGCGACATAATCGACTGGCCTTACGAGACTCACCAGCAGTAGAACTGCTATTCCAGACCGGCTTCCTGGAGCGAATATACAGAGCCAGGTCGGATAGCCTCGCCGAGTAGTACCAAAGGGCAAGGCTCGAATTGTCTGGCCCCCTCAGAGCATGAGCTGTAACAAGTCGAGTCCAGAGCCAATGCCAATGAAGAAAGACCAGGACATATGGTCTCGCGTAGAGACGGCGGAGGAACCGGAACAACCGGCATGTATGGTGTATCATGCAGAACATATCTGGGCAGAGGGACACCGGTGCGAGGACCAGAGACAGATCTGCGAGTCGACAGAGTGGTGTCAGTATCAGCAGAGGACGCTGTCCAATTGGAAGACGGATGATGACGCTTCCTATGGCATCACTCGCTCGGCATAAAGTATGAGGAGATGCTGAACCGATGATATTGGGAAGCGACATGGCACAAGACAGGAAAAATATATGACAAGATAGTCCTCATCTCGTGACCATATCACTGGCATCATAAGCTGAGAGCTCCTCCCATGTCGAGTCAAACGACAATCAAGGCCATTGACGTGCTATCCGCAAGTTGAGCTTGAAGTGGGCTTGATCAATGGGCCATGCTCGCTGGATCCGAAAAGCCGCTCTAGAGCTCAGCGATGTCCTTGTATCCTGGCGTGTCTCCGCAATATGAAATCACAGATGCCGGAACTCCGCCAAGGCCCGGAAACTTTGGACGGCGAATGCCTGGTGGACAACAAAGTCACCACACCAAGGTTTGCCTTGAGGCTCAAAGGAGCATATCACCCAGACCACTCTGTATTCAACCTCTGAGCCGTCCCAGACCCTGCCATTCAGAGATATTTCTTCTTGCACCGCAATGGAGTAAATCTGGAAGCACCTGCTTCCGATTTTTGTCTCGCAAATGCGGTGACTATCGCCAGCCACCAGTGTTCCTGAAACAATAAGGTGGGTGAGGAACACTGGCGTTACCTGATGGAGGAACAGGTCAGTGGCACACTCGTCTCTTACATAGATATGCCCTCCCTCCGCCAGTCGTTGCTGACCGTCGACTGCGTAGATTATCTCTGCGATTCAGATCGCATGGGACCCGACGTCCAACCAGACCATCAAGCGGCAAGCCTTCGACTATGTCAACCAGCTGCGGCGAGAGCCTTCGGGCTGGCAGCCTTGCCTCTCTATCTTCATCCGAATCCCTCGTCAGCCCGAGGTCGTCCGCGTCTTCTGCCTCGACATTGTCAATAATGCCGTGCAGGTAGGATTGGTGGACCAGTCGGGGCTGAGGACGGTCAAAGAACAGCTCATGACATATCTGCAACGGTCCTACGGCGTCGCCGGGAGCACTGGCCCTCCGGACTCGGGATCGATCGAGAACAAAATCGCGCAGACCATGACGTTTCTCTTCGCGGCGTGTTACGGCTCCGGCTGGGAGACCTTCTTCGACGACCTTCTGGCTCTGACTACGACGGGGACGGGCACGAGGGACAACATTCAGGGCATCGTCTTCTATTTGCGAGTCATCAACTCGATCCACGACGAGATCGGAGATCAACTGCTGTCGAGATCACGACCGGAGCAGGACAGAGCCAATAGACTGAAAGATCTGATCAGAGAACGGGATGTGCAAAAGATTGCACGGTCATGGCAGGAAATCCTGACGCGGTGGAGAACCACCAACGACGTGGTCGCGGAGCTTTGCCTCAAGGCCATCGGCAAATGGGTCAGCTGGATCGATATCTCCTTGGTCGTCAACCAGCAAATGCTGGAGCTCCTGTTTCAGCAGCTTGATCGCGCACAAAAGCTCGATCTCCAGGAAAGCGAGGAGAAAGCCCGTGACGCGGCGGTGGATGTCTTCACGGAGGCCGTGGGGAAGAAAATGCCGGCGGCGGACAAAATCCACATGATTACCTTCTTGAATTTGGAGACGGTCGTCTCGCAGCTGATTGCTTGTCCGCCGCTAAATGCAAGCAGAGGCAGCTCTCACTACGATGTCGACCTCGCCGAGACGGTGGCCAAGTTGGTCAACACGACCGTCATCGACATTGTCAAGGTGTTGGAGACGGAAAATCAAAATTCGCCGGTATGGGGGAAAGCTGAGCAGATGCTCGGTGCTTTCCTGCCCCACCTTCTCCGTTTCTTTTCCGACGAATATGATGAGGTGTGTTCGACCGTGTTGAATGCCATGAACGACGTGCTGGCTTTCCTCCGCCGCGCGAATCAAGGCGAGGCGGCTTCCGCCCAACGCGCGGCCATGCTGCTCCCCATCTTGAAGGCCACCTTTGGCAAGATGCGTTATGACGAAACCGCTGAATGGGGCGACGACGATGACCGCACGGACGAGGCCGAGTTTCAAGACTTGAGGAAGAGACTGGCTGCGTTGCAACAATCGATTGCCACTGCGGATGAGCAGCTCTATATCGAAGCGATATCGACGCTGGTGCATAACACGCTGCAGCAACTGAGGACGGAAGGCTCCCAGCTGAACTGGCGAGACTTGGATCTCGCCCTGCACGAGGTGTACCTGATTGGAGACCTCGCCGTCAAGGGTGGCGGATTGTATCAGAAGAACAAGCCCCATTCTCCCGTGGCCGAGAAGCTGGTGGGCATGATGCTCGCCATGGTGCAAGCAAGTAAGTTCGACCTGATGGGCCTTCGATCTCCTCTGACATACGATAGGCACTGGTTCCTTCAATCACCCGGCCATTCAGCTCCAGTACATGGAGATCTGCGTCAGGTACAGCATGTTCTTTGAGAAGCATACCGAGTACATTGAACCGGTATTGGAAAACTTCCTCCAACTGGCACACCATCCCAGTCTGAAGGTCAAGGCTCGATCGTGGTACCTGGTCCAGCGATTCATCCGCCAGTTGCGAACGCACGTGGGGAGCACGGCCGAGGCTGTGGTGCAAAGTCTTCAAGATCTGCTTGTCATCCGAGCCGAACTTCCCGACGAATCGGACGGCGAGGATATGTCTTCCGATGGTGATTCTGCGGCAGATTCGGCATTCGCCAGTCAGCTTTACCTCTTCGAAGCGGTCGGTTGCATCTGCGGTGCCACGTCGGTGCCGGTGGACCAACAGGTGCAACTCTTACAAGCCACGATGCAGCCATTGTTCCTTGATCTGGAGCGAAATCTTCAAGCGGCTCGGGGGGGGAATGAGCTGGCCAGTCTTCAGGTACACCATGATATTATGGCTCTGGGGACCATTGCCCGTGGCTTCTCCGATTTCCTGCCGGGAAATAACACTCTTAGCAGTGGCAGCGAGCCCGCTCCACAAGTCAAGCAGGCATTCGCACAGGTGTCGGAGGTCACCCTCGTCGCGCTGGACTCTCTCAAATCATCCTTCCAAATCAGGACCGCCGCCCGATTCGCCTTCTCCCGTCTGATCGGCATGGTCGGCACTCCAATGATGCAGCAACTACCGCAATGGGTCGAAGGTCTCCTCACGGAATCGTCTTCGCGGGATGAGATGGCGCTCTTTCTCCGCCTGCTCGACCAGGTCATCTTCGGCTTTAAGAATGACATCTATGATTTTCTGGACAGACTCTTCACCGGACTCCTGCAGCGTGTCTTTGTCGGCATCTCAGCGGCCACATCTGGCACTGACGATGAGATTGAGTTGGCCGAGTTGAAGCGGGAATACCTGAATTTCTTGCTGGTCATTCTGGCCAACGATTTGGGTGCTGTCTTGGTCAGTAGCACCAATCAACCCTTCTTCGAGACGGTCCTCGGAACCATTGAACACCTCGCCAAAGACGCCGAAGACTTCCCCACGGCCAAGATGGCGTTTCAAGTACTCGCGAGGATGTGCACAACCTGGGGCGGGCCGGATGTGGTGTCTCCATCCGGTCAGGTCAGTGGTGGTGGTGACACCCCCCGTCCTCAACCTGTCCTGCCCGGCTTCGACCAATTCATGATCCGTCGATTCTCACCTCTGTGCTGGGCCTTGCCGGCACATCCGTCTTTCAACGGCAAAGATGCGCAAGCACGGCAAGCACTCGCGGAGGCGGCCGGCTTGCAGAAGACCATCTATCTCAAGACGGGTCAGCCATACCTGACATGGCTGCAAGGGAATGAGCTGAGAACGATGGGCATGAGTGACATCATGATCAACGAATACCTACAGAAGTTGGCGACTTTGGAGATGAAGAGTTTCAAAACCTTTTTTGCCAAATTCATCACTCAGGGAGGTCAAATTTGAAAAGTTGTGAGATTTGGCATGGAAGCATGGAACGGAGCCTGGAACCAATGACCTGCATATGATACCAAAGTTTTCTGCATGACGTGTAGCAGCTACCGTTGGAAGGAGTGAGTGGTAGAAGCATATTGATTAGACAAAGTTAGTGTTCACCACTACCAGTCATTTCATCCAACAGCTGGTGGACTTGTGCCAAGGCGAGGGGATGCCAAGTCCACCTCGGGAAACCTGCCGCGAGGCGGAATCACACATTCGCAAATTGACCAACTTTGAAGGGCTGAATTTGGCAGCAGCCAGCCATCACATCGCAAGTGTACTGTAGCAGTTGATCAGGCAAGATGGCCAGTGAGTCAGATACAGACCGTGGGAAAGAATGCTGTTTGTTGACATGCATTAGAATCCAAGAACTCGTCCCAGCACAATCAGTCCAAAAAGGCTCACAAGAACGGGTAAGTTAGACCGTGGGACGGGGCCGCTCGACAACATTGGTGAGGCCTACAGGATCCGCTAACGAGGAGTCGCCGTGCAGTATCAAGAAGCCCAAAACGCACAGATATCCAAGTCTTAAAGGCACGGATCCCAAGTTCCGACGGAACCATCGACACGCCCTCCACGGGACGATGAAGGCGTTGAAGGAGGTGAAAGAGGGGAAGAGGGAAGCCGCATGATTTCTGAAACATTTCTCGGTTTGGCACAAGATTAGAGATGTGAGGGAGGAACAAGAAAGCATGCCCATGGCCACGGCAACGACAACTGCAATGGCAAATCGCTGTGGCGTTACAATACCTTTTTCCCGCTGACCAACACAGCGATTTGAAAAAAAAATTCCACAAAGACAATTGGACCAGGAGACCAATGCGCTGAATTGAAGTGAGCAATCCAAGCCCGGTCAGGTCACAGCCACGGTCGCACAAGCCTCTCGAGAATTTCTCAGATATTCAAGACCACGAGCCTTTAAAGTTTCAGCCACATCGCACCGGACCGAAAAGCCATTTACATTTTCTCCATTTCCCTCTTGCGCAAGGCCATTTTCCTGGCTTGGCCTGGACTGACACGGACATCGTCCCTGGCTTCGACACCTGTCTTTTCTCGCTTACCTCCCCCATAGCACCTGCAACTGCAATTCGATGGCATATGTGTGTACAGCGTCGTGTCAGCTTTCTCATGCACGATGTCTGAAGGAGAAAATTTTCAAATTACGTGCCTATATCAAACCTCAAAGACCTCCTGATTACCAAACATGGTCCTTCTGGCTTGGAGCCTTCGTGGAGGATTGTGTATGGAAGGGAGGTCATATCATCCTCTGTGATTGTTCTTCCCTCGATTTGTCCTGCTTTACTCTTCTCGTGCTCTCCTGCTGTCATTGACGCTGTCGCCGTCAATGGATGTTGGTGTCGTGGTCGCCCATACCTGACCCTACACTCTCGTTCATTTATTCCAAGTAAAGCCTTCAGTGAGATATACTGCCTCGACCCTTGGGGACTCGTCAAGGACTTCGGAGCAGACCTGGGCATTGGCATATTTGTTGGACCACGTCTGATACCATGCTGCGATGATCTGTCCTCGCTGTGCCACACTCAGCTGCCGTGGAGACTCGAAGCTCATCTCTCTAGCGTGCCCACAGTCCACGACTTCATTACTCAATACTCTACTTCATCATGAGCTGCCTCTTCATGGGAGCCAGTATCTACTAGTGAGTTAGCGACTCGGCGACGTTCTCGACATCTTTCCCTTTGACCTTGTCTGGACGCCAGTCTGCCTGACTGTCTTCAGCAACCTGTCCGGTCGGCCAGTGAGCGGCGTACTCGTCCGCGTGCTCCGTCTCAGGCGTTGCGGGCCCAGAATCCCATCCACTGGGGATCCCGCGCATTCGATATGCTCTAGCTTCCGCATATTCCGTGTCTATATCGTATCAGTTGCCTCTCGCTCAAACCTCAACAGTCTTCTCGCCGTCAAAACCCTCAGCCTGGGCAAAGTAATATCCCCTCTGGTTCGCAAGCAGCCTCAACGGTCCAGCATTACTCTCCCGCTCAACCGTAAAATCGCAGTTGTAATGCGTATGGCCAAACGCCCAAACTTTGACTTTGTCACTCTTGAAGCACGCCTCCTCGGACAACTCGGTCGAGAAAGCGCTCGTGATCGGACTCCCAGCATGCCTCGGCTCGATCGCACGAACATCCAGCGATGGGCTCCAGTGCGAAAAGATCATGATCTTGACGTCAGACTGTTCAAGGTCTGCGACCTGCGCATTGAGCCAGGCAAGATCCCGCTTATGCGCCTCGTTGTGCATGCCGACATCCCAGTCGCTGGTTTGGAAAAAGTCGTTGAGCCCGAGGCTGACCGCCATTTGATTTTCGGACGGGATGGAAGAAAAGAGGCTGCAGCCCAGGATGGCAACGTTCGTGCCTGGCAGCCGGAAGGCTGCGCGGTCGAGCAGGACAAACTCTCCTAGAGATCTGTTCTTGCGGACGTCCTGTTCGAAGGCGCGAAGGATATCGAGAGTGCCAGGCCAGTTGGAATGATACGCTTCATGATTGCCAGGGACGAGGAGCACAGCGCGGAACTGGTTGAGCTGTAGGGTTAAGAAGGTAAGATAGTCGTCCTTGTGAGATGCAATGTTGCCCACGTCGCCAAGCAGCGCCAGGTAGGGTGCCTTTGGGACGATCTTGAAGACATCGTAGGCTTTTGGCGCCTCCAAATGCAGGTCGGAGAGAATCTGGACCGCCATAGCGAGGGAAGGTGGTGATGGAGAAGTTGGGAAGGGTGGTATGTGTCAAGCTACCTGTAAAAACTGACCAGATAAAGTGATCTCAGTCACGTGATAAGGCTGAGACACAAGGCGACAGAGTTGCGGTCTTGGCGTCGAGGGAAGAATACCCGCAAAGACCTGTCCGGTGGGAGCTTTCCATCTAGCTCCGAAAGCGCAGGCCCGACTGGCACACTTTGACTCCGCGAGGACTGCGTTGCGCAGCTCTCTACGAGAAAGAGATTTCAAATCGTTTCAGAGTGACGTTTCCAACAGGAAAGGCGATGCCATCATCATCATTCCTGAAGTTCAGACTGGGGTTTCTCGTTCCAATCGGAGCTCGCATATTCTGAAACTTGCCAATTGTTCGTCGCTCGTCTTCGAGCCACAACCAGAACTGCTCTCGACTGCCACGATGCATGGCGCAGATGTGGTCACGGTAAGCGCTATTGCGCTAGGAGGAAGTACTGGATTTGGCAAGGCTCGTCTTTGTGAGACATGTCAGGGGTCAGCAGTTCTTGAGTTTAGGGGTCACATCAATGACGCCTGCGTAGCGTCATCTCCCAATGTCCGTACTCGGAGCAAGCATTTATTAGCGCATCTACTTGACCGTGGAGAGGTCCCGCTGCTCCCATCCCATTGAGACGATCGATGCTGTATCAGGCGGATCCATCACACCAGCCGCGGCAGTTATTGTCTCTCCAGGGTCTCAGAGCGAGTGAACGGTAATTATCACCTTTTCAGTTTCTTTGGCCGGAGAATTTGGCCTTCTGCAGAATCCAAGTTGCAATTTGCAACGTTGGAACTAAACCCGTTTCTCCATAATGTCCTTTTAGACTTTGAATGCTTTCATGGATTATGGACGAACTCTTTCCCTCTTTAGCTCCAATCGCCGGCGATCATCGATCATTCTTGTAAAGGCGCCACCGAAATATTTTCGATGAATGCTCGCGTGATGGCAGACCGCCATCAGACCAGGTCTGACAATCACGATGCAGACCGAGCCAAGCCAAGATGGGGCACAGCGACTACAAGTCAAATCAACGTGATCTCGGGTCGCTGGCGTCGGATCTGCCTCCTGTTGAGAGGTGGCAGTTCGAGGAGAGAGATGTAGTGATCACGGACAAAAGACTCCACGTGAGGGCAAAAGAACGTGGGAAATCAGGTAGTTGTTTCGGCTCTTCAAGCTGGAGAATCGGCTCTTCCACGATCCAGCACGCGACCCTGGATAGGTCTAGCACACCCCTGAAGAACAGATTAGACCTTCGGTCGGATGCATCTGAGACGCATTCCGCGGACCGGGGGGTTGAGTCAATCCAGGTAAGCGCGGCTCGTGCCGGAGGGGTTCAGACCACCGCGCGCGTTGTGGTGTGGACCTTGCTGATTTTCTCAATCCGCCGTGGAATTGAATTTCGCGACTAGAATGTCACCAAACTCGGGGTGCAAAGCGAGGGGTAACGAACTGTACCGTTGTCGGAAGGTGTCAAAGAGTGGAGCTCCAGAGCAGTAACGGTGGTACCGATTGTGGGGCGGTGGAAATCGATGTTTGTTTTATCCCAAGTCTCGTCGCGAGGCCATGTCAGCATGAATCTTCGAGCTCTCGAACTGGCAGTATTCCAATCGCTCGATTGAGCCATCGAAAGTCGAAGCCAGCCTCCTTACACAAGTCCGGCAGGAGATGAGTACCAATGAACATAATTAAACACGGAGCATCGCGTGGAGACACTAGAAAAGTTGCCAGCCGACTGAATGGCCATGTTTGAAGGTGGCCAATCGTAGACGTCTCTTCCTGCCCGGTCATGCATGCATGCGTGGACTCATAGTTAGGTTCTTGTAAATGATGCCCTCGAATCCATATGTACATGGGAACCAGGACCCTGTCTGTTTCTGTACATTGATGCGAGCACGTCGAATTCATCCCGTGAAGCGCCCGGTATATCGACTGGTATATCGACGTTTGCGTCCTGTTACAAGGGTTCGCGCTTGTACCTTGCTTTTCCGGCCCATGCCATGCTTCAACAACGCTTCCCCATGAATCCGTACTCGTATAGTTTGCATAGTGATCCAGATAGCCGTCCGAGATATGCGAACTGGACCCTGTAGATAGGCAGGTAGCCCGCCCGCCCGAACGCCTCGTCGCTCAATCGCATCAAGGCATCAAATAGAACAAAAATCTTCACCGGGGCGAGAATGTCGCGGCGGCAAAGCCCCCTCCTTTGGCATGGGTCGATGTTGGGTCCCAACCTCTGGTTTGACTGGGCGGTCTCGGGACAGAGAAATTCACGACTGGAGAAAGGTAGGCTCGTGGCTTGCCAAAGTCGTCCTGCTTTGAGTCTGATTGGGGCGGAAAGGGCGACTTTCGCGCATCGCTTGGACTGATCACGGCTCGATCTGGCGATGTGATGTTCAGCTGGGGGTTCGTGTTGCTCAGCATTTCGTACGTACGGGGATCATTCGACAGGCGCCTCGCGTCGGCCGACACAAATTCGTGCCTGCGCATGAACCGTGTTCGGAAGAATTCACTCCATCCGTGTACCATGGACCAGCGGCCCAAAAATATTAGGCACCAAAGGCCACTCAGCTAGGGCAAAGGTCAGCATGGATTCGGCAAGCACAGGCGCAAAACAAGGCCAGAGGGAAACGTACGCCGAGCACGATGAGCACGGCCAGGACGACTCCTTCAGACTTGACGAGGTCCTTTGCCAATGGGAGACATTCGTTCTTGTTCCCACCCGAGGCAACCAAGCAGGTGAGCCAGGGCTCGGCTTTCTGCAGGAGCTCCTGATTGAGTTGGGTGCTGTTGTCCATGGACACGAAGACGATGGAGAAGAAGACGACCTCGCCAATGACGACCAGCACGATGCTCGCTCCCCGCCATTGCAGTTGCACGACTCTCTTGACGCGACGGTACGTCTGTCGAGCCGACATGGTCGTGATGCTTCCGGAGTAAGTCGGCGTCTGCGCGCTGGAGTTGGTGGTGGTCGCCTTGTCGTCCAGGAGGCCTTTGACATAGACGTGGATGCAGTATCCAACGGTGATAAATTGGAGGACGAGGCCGAGGGCGGCAAAGGCCAATAACGGGCCCCAAAAATCTTGCAGCGCGTCCTTGTGGTTGATGTGGCAGACGTTGCCAAACCGGAACGAGACGCCCGTCAAACTCAGCGTCAGCGCCAGGCCAACGACCGGAATACCCCAACCGAAGGACAGTGCCGAGTAGAAGAATTTGGGGCCCGGCACGAGTTCCCAGCATATCTGAAGATGTAGGGCCAGCGCGCGACAGAAGACCCAAAGTATGATGGCCCATCCGCCGAAGAGCAGGAAGGCACCGCTGACGGCGCAAATTCCGTTGCTCTCCATATCATTGGGGGTGATGGAATTGAAGCACTGCTCTGGTTTTCCCGCGAGGGGGATGATGAACGCGAGCTGTGTAGGCCAGCAAGTCAGCAAGTAAAGGGGCCGGCGAGAAAGATAAATCAGTAAGGAGGGAGTGGTCATACCTCCATGAAAATGACGGCGATCGTGAGGCATACACTCAAATAGTGTCGGTGCGTCCATTTCACCGGCAGCACAGTGAATGAGACGATTAAGAAGACGGACGCGACGAAGGCTGCCACATTGACCCAGTTGGCGATTTCAGTCCGCTTTTCGAATCCTGCCCTGGTTCAGTCGTGGCAACTCTGGGAGTGATGGTCCATTCATCCATACCGTCTGCATAGGTCCAGTCGGTGGTCGGACAGGGCAAACAACAGGTTAAATTACCCAGCTCGGCAATCGGTGTACAAAACCGTCCCGGGAGAACTAATGGCCATGAGTCTCGGGCTGCAGGAGGGAGGACCACGGAGGGCAATAGCACGTACATCCGCCCGTGGTGGGGAAGTTGGCCTCTTGCAAGAAGGGGCGCGGGCAAAGGTTAGTTGAATCCGATGAAGCCATTCCGAGGAGAAAGAGATGGAGGCAGAGTGCCGGAATCGAGGTTGCTATCTTCTCATGACCGCTGTCGAGGTTGATGTTGGGATTGGCGATGGCAGTGATGGCACGCCAATCGTCGGGACAGGTTTGAGATAGAGAGATCCTCAGTCAAGATCAATAATCTCGTTACCGGGAGCGAGGGTGGTGCCGGGTAATTATGATAACAGAAAGGAGGGTGGCATGGCGTGCGATATGAAGGGCTCGCCTACATCTGGCGGACCGAAGAGGAAACCCATGACAGGGGAAGGATTCGAAGCCGGGAGGCAGCGTTGCGCACGCACTGGACCAGGGGACCAGAATCATGCAGGTGTAAGAGCCACAGGAGCCGCCAGGGCACATCCTGGACCTGGGTGGATGGAATAAGGCCGGCTGCGCCAGCGGGGTGGAACTGGACGATGGTCAAAGTCCTGTGGCGGGACGGACGGCTTGACAACAAGTGGACTTGACTCGGTTTCGACGACGACGACGAAGAAAACTCGTCCCTCCATCCAGAAAAGGTTCAGCGTCGAGACAGTGGCAGGTCGGCCAACATGAGACGTGAGAGGGGAGATGGGCCTCGCCCAGCCAGCCAATGGCACAGAGAAAGATGCGCCGAGAACGTGTAGCCCAAATACGGTGCGCTCCAATCACGACGGACCAAGCATCGCTATGTGTAGGAGTAAATTGCACACGAACCCAGGTACGCAGGCAACCAAGCGCTGAAGCGTGGGAACAGCGAGGACGTGGGCGAACGCAACGCGCAGTCAGCACCGTTGCCACTCTTCCTCCTCCTCCCTCTCAGAATGGTTGCCTCCCCTGGCCACCCCACTCAACGACGTCGTCCCACCAGTGCGCGCGCCAAATCCCAAGATCAGCACGCTACGGCCGGTGACGCTGCCGCTCCCGCTCCCCGGCCACAAAAGGCCCGCGAGGAAAACCCCAGTCATCGATACCGGGAAGTCGTGAGGGCTTTCGCCAAGCTCTCAACGGACCTGGCAATCCTGGCTGGAGGCGCTCATTGGCAGACCCCTGGCGGTGCCTGAGCCACGCGCAGTTCTGTGCTGGAAAATTGTTTGGCAGGGATGCGTTTTCGCTCTGCTCCAAAGAGAAAGGTTGGACGTGCCCGCACGGGTTTCTACGGGTGTCCAATAGGCCTGGCATCCAGCGCCTCCTCCCCGCGACTAGCTGAACACCATCACTGCATTGCTGACATCGAATCCGTCCACCAGAAAAGACCCGTGGGCGTGTTTCGCGGATGATTTCTGAAACGGTTGCTTTTCTCCTGAAAGGGAAAAGAAAACGAAAATCGCTCCCTGCTCTTTGCGGGACAATGTCGAGCCCAGAAGTGCTGAGCGAGAGCTGTCACTTGTCAGGCGGATGGACCCGCTGTCAGCAAAGCATTGGTCAGCTGTGCAAGGCTTCAAAGCCGGAGTCAGAGTCGTGAGCGCTGACCGAGGGGTAGCACGGCGCAGGAACGCAGGGTGGGAAAACTTGACATGATGAATCGTAGCCCGTACTCTTCACCGCCTGGCACCACCTGGAATGGTTCCAAGGCAAGGCCCCTCCGATGATCTTGCACAGAGACAAATGACCCTGTAGTACATCATTCCATTCGACCTGAGAGATCGTTTCCGGTTATCCCCGGTGCCACGGTCGTACCGGATCCTTCATGCACGTCGTAAATGATCATCGTGACCGAGAATCCCCTGTCAGGTGCCATCATTGGCGATGCCTTTGTCAACGACTCGAAAGGCATCCTGTTGTCCGGCAGCGGAGCGGCACTGTAGCATGTTCCGGGGCCCGAATCATAACGTCCGGGGTAGCCTCCACTGTCGCGCCCGGGTCCCTTTGGCTGAGTTTGGCCGAATTGGTTGTGCCGTCACTCTGCAGACATAGTCGTCGCCGTGCCCAGGGGGAGACGGCAGAGCACACATCACAGCCGTCCTGCATGGTACATCATCAATCAGGGGCTGTTAATCGTTGTCCGCGAGAGGGCCAACCACACAGGCCGAAGCCTCAGGAGGATGTCGTCGAAGGATCACCGGGATTCGAATGTTCAGGCCGTTGAATAACCTGGTCCGGAAAGCTGTGGGGCACGCGACCGGCACAGGGAAGAACGTGCCAAGCTCGGAAGAGACCAATGCCAAGGATACGGTATAGCAAAGGCATCAAACCCCTCACCGTCAAATTTCTCGCCCTTCTGGTCCTCCTTGCACGCCGCTTGCTATTGCGGCGATCGTACCGCAATCCTTGCAAGGCGTTTCGGCGCCTAATGGGCTTGATACGCCCCTCTTTGAGTTGCCGCATTTTCTCACGAACAGAACGATTTTGTGGCATTCCAATTTTGTGATTGGCTGTTGGCATGGCTCCTCAGGCTCTAGTGCTGCCGCGACTGTTGACATGGATGTCCAATCAGTGACTGGAAACGGCCAACCCCGTTGATGACCACTGGTATTGGTTGTAAGCACGTTTTTGTGCCAAAAATCAGCCTCTTCCTACAAACCGCGTGGGCTGGCGCATTCCAGGAGACCGTCACGTGGGGGATCGGTGGCACAAAGGCGAAGTCCGATCTATTGAGGAAAGCATGGCCGGCTCCTGGCATGGAATCCCCTGCATTCATTTAACGGTTTAACGTCCAGCCCCTTCTCCTTGGTCATGGACAGTGCTATCGTGCTGCTCTTGTGTGCTCTTTCTTTTGCTTGATGACGCTCGGTCGGAGATGCGACAAGAATTCAGGATTGAGAGGGTGCGCCTGAGCCGGGTCCAGCTTCAGTGGCTGCAACAGCCGGGAGATGGCCCACCAGTTCTCCAGTTCTCCAGTTCTCGTCAATAATAAGTTTGGTCTTTACTTTCCCACCAATTGTGAAACCCTCTTTCGTGTGCATAATCAAAACCCTTTGTGGCTGCTTCGTAGTCTTTAATTTCATGAACCAAGACCTCTCTCTGTGTATATGCTTCCTCCGTTCAAGAGTGGATGCAGCCAACACTACAGAGGAAATGGCCGTCGCGAAAATATGGTCGAAGTTAGTCATTAGTCACTGGACAATCCTCGACCTCAGTCATGGCTTAGTGAAGTCGGTCCCGCTCTGTAAGTCGACGATGATGCTCTAGAGGTAGGAACGAATGTTTCGAGTTGCTGGAGAAGACATTTCCCACACCGACGGTTGGAGTGAAGGTTCAGGTTGCATTGAGCACACGATCCTGTTTGCCGGTGCATTAGCCAATAGGATCTCTCTGGAATCAGACGTGGTAGAGAAGAAAGCACACCACAAATTGCTCCAGGCTCGCCTCGAAAAGTTCATTATGGACCCCAACTCCACCTGGATGCTCCGCTGGCGACAACGGATTCTTCACCACGTATTCAACATAGCAGTTGACATAAATCTGTTGCAGCGCGATTCGCATCGAGCCGGATTTGGTATCTGTGAGCATGACGAATTTGATGTTTGTCGGAGTTTCATAGTAGTGGAGCTTGTATTGGGAGGTTCGATAGGACAAAAAACTGCACCAGAGTGAGTGGCGGCATAGGGAGGGTCCAAGGACACCACCTACCTGTCATCTTCGCCGCCGAGTTTGCGTACCATGTTCCGCAGGGAGAACACGGTGCCAAAAATGAGCTTCGCGTCATCTTCAGCACTCAATACAGGCCGAGTTTGGAGACCGCCATTGGTGTAGGCGGCTTGCGACGAAGGCCTGGAGCGTTTCCCAGACGGGGCGAGCAGCGGCGCGGCCAACCATCGTTTCTTGTAGATGCATTCCGCTATGATCCCCAGTCAGTGAGAGGAGACTCAATACAAGCTGAGCCGTCGGTACCGTGTCGGTCGAAGATGTAGAAAGAGTAAACCACCATTTTGCGAACTCGGCTCGATCGGTCCGTCGCTCAGAGCGGGGACAACTCTCCAGATCTGATGTCGACTGGCGCCATCGGTGGTGGTCGCAAACCTGTCGCTCAGACCTCAGACGCTTGGTCTGGACACTGGAGGCCGCAAGTTGAACAACCCCTGACCAGCGCCAAGTGGCCGCTCGGCTTTATCGATAGAGCCCACGCCTTTTCGTCATGGCCGTGGGATTTCCGAGCCAGGGAAAACAAGGTCGTGACACATGGCGTTGGCTCGGCTATAGTCTGAGCTACTGGTGGTTCCAAACTCCAGTCTCGCCTTCGTTGTGGGCGGACTCAATGCCTGCGACAGCATGGATGTCGTGGCATCTCCTGTTTCCATGACCGCACCGGAGATCAAGGCCATATCCGACTCGGCGGAGACGCAGAAAAGGAAGGTTGGGTTGCGTCCCTCCCTCTCAGATGGCGCCTCGGTCGAGGATGGCCATGAGCAAGTGTTTGAGCTGACCAAGACGCCACTGCTAAAGCCGGTGTATGACTCTGGAATTGATGGCGTGAAGGATGGCCTCCATTAACGCGGTGCCAGATGCCGTCCAGGATACCATAGCCCGCTTCGGCACCACCGTCGACACCCGTCTGCACCCAAGCAAGTCAAGGTCAGTCTTTTCCTCTCTCAGGACGTCCTCGCGCCATTCTCAACCGGGGGTACAGGAATCTCTCAATGCGCGTTCGGAGTATATCACCAGCCAGGACGACGGCGTGGCGGAGCATCGAATCAATCAGTACATTATCAAGCAAGAGATCGGTCGAGGCTCGTTCGGCGCCGTGCATCTCGCTATCGACCAGTATGGTCATGAATATGTTTGTATCATTGGCCGCGTTTCGAGCATGGCTGGCTGACCAGATTGCAGGCCGTCAAGGAGTTCTCCAAGGCCCGTCTCCGAAAACGGGCTCAGTCGCACATCCTTCGCAAACCTTTAAGCCAGCGACGGGGTGCTCTGCAAGGCTTCAATTCCCCTCTGCACCGAAATGCCGGTGGGGTTGGCCCACAATGGGCCAGCTCCATCGACCTGATCAAGGAAGAGATTGCGATTATGAAGAAGCTCAACCATCCCAACCTGGTCTCCCTGATTGAGGTGCTCGACGACCCTTCTGAAGACTCGCTCTACATGGTGATGGAAATGTGCAAAAAAGGCGTGGTCATGAGAGTTGGACTGGAAGAACAAGCCGATCCTTACCCCGACGATATGTGCCGATACTGGTTTCGCGATCTCATTCTGGGCATCGAGTATTTGCATGCGCAGGGCGTCATCCATCGCGACATCAAGCCGGACAACTGTCTGATCACCGAGGATGACGTGCTCAAAGTGGTCGACTTTGGCGTCTCCGAGATGTTCCAGAAAGACTCGGAGATGTTGACGGCCAAGTCGGCCGGTAGTCCTGCCTTCCTCCCTCCGGAGCTGTGTGTGGCCCGGCACGGCGATGTCTCTGGCAAGGCGGCTGATATCTGGTCCATGGGCGTGACCCTCTTCTGTCTCAAATACGGAAGGATCCCGTTCGAGAGAGCAGGGATCTTCGAGTTATACGAAGCGATCAAAACCGACCAACCTGACTGGAGCGCCGAGACCGATGAGGATTTTCGAGACCTCATGACCAAGATCCTCGAAAAGGATCCTGCCAAACGGATCAAGATGCCTGAATTACGGGTACCACCTCCGCGTTGGATCGTGAATACCGACATATTGACCGGTAGCAGGAGCATCCATGGGTCACCAAACGCGGCACCGATCCTTTACTTTCAGAAGCCGAGAATACCGCCGACCTGGTGGAACCGCCGACGGAAGCGGAAATGAATGCTGCCATCACCAGCAACATGCGAAACTTGCTGACGGTGGTAAGTGGACGAGCCGTGATTTTGACGGCGTCAGCAAGATGATAACTCCAAACCAGGTCAAAGCGGTGAATAAGTTCAAGGCGCTGCTGGCGAGCAAGAGGCCTCCTGCGATCATCTCCATCCTTGGTGATCAGACTGATGATGACCATTTTTCTCAGCCGCCCAACACGATGGCAAAACTCAATGTCCCGTCACCATCCACCACCCATACGTCGCAGAGTCTAGACGCCACCTTGGACCGAGGACGTCCCGATGGAGCATTGGCCGCGGGAGCTGCTCACCGAGACACGGCTCTCCGAGCTCGCGAACGACCAGACCAGGCTTCGACCCCGAATGCCCCAGCCACTGGCGATCCACCGCCGATGGTGACGGAGGAAAGTACGGACACGGAGGATGGGCTTTCGCGGCTTCCCACGATGGGAGAAACCGGAGAGGATGCTCAAAAGCTTCCTCCATTTCGTTCGCTCAAGCCACATGCGTACACGTCCGACGAGGTGGGCCACCGAGGCCATGCGCACGACCCCTTGGAAGACCATCTCTACTTGTTCATCGGCCCTTCGACATTCGCAGCACCCAGCACAAACACTGATGACGGACGAGAAAGCTTCATGTCGGACGAAGACGATGTGCCTGTCGTCAGCGAGAGTCCTGGAGCGGCTGACTACGACATCTACGAGACCGCGTATCGTGATGAGATTGAGCGTATCCGGACTCGGTCGGCCGAACATGACCAGGAGCCGAACGTCTACTTGACGCGTAGAGTCGACCAAAAGCTCCTGGCCATCAGTGGTCTGGCTGGCAAGTGGGCCGCGTATGGAGAGGAGGCCAAGAACCAAATTAAGACCTATACGCAGTTCTCGGAGCGAAAAGCTCGGGTGACCGAAGTCAGTCTGGCGCTGCGGCAGGCCGCTCGACAAGAATACGAGCGGCAAAAGCAAGAGCGTCATGAAATGATCGCTGCTAAGAAAGCAGAGCGCGCGAGGCACAAGGAGGAGGCGGCGGCAGTGGCGGCGCCGGCTGGAGGAGCGCCCAAATCAACGAGTCCACAATCGGGTCCTGGTTCATCCAATCCAAGCTTCTCCGATCCATCGATGGAGTTGCCTCCGCCACTGGCCAGGGTGCCCTCGGCATGGAGAGAGAAAGCCGTGGACAAAGGACGGCAGGCCAGAACATCTCTCCTGGGGTTCGTCGATATGGTCAAAAGCAAGCGTGCAAGGTCCAAGGACGAGCTGAGCTGAGATGCGGTGAGGCTAGTCTGGCACGTTGAATTCGGACTTCGGCTGCACCTCTGCTTCCCTAGGGAACGCCGGCAGCGGTCAGAAGACAGCCGATGATCTCACCGACAGTCCAACCACGCGAGGGATGATGGAGCGGGGATGGGATGAAGAAGAATCTTTGAAGAGGGGTTTTGACCGAGCAACATCGATAATACGAGCGGTTGGTACAGCGCTCCTCGTTGTGGCTTGAATTTCAACTGGAAGTGATAGACTTTACACAGAGGGAAGCATCCAGACGCGGTCGGTGCCCCAAGTCCTGGGTGGCGGAGATGAAAACAAAGGCCAGGGCTCCCAGTCTGTCAGTCCAGGCCGGCTATCGCGATGCGGTGCCGTTAAGACACTTAAAGGGTCTTGGCGCTCCCAGTCCCAAAAGTCTGAGCCAGCCCGGCCAACCAGCTAAAGCCAGTAGCAGCTTCACGGCCAGCAACCAAGCTCAGCACTCCTCCATCAACCCATTCAATCTCCATTCTAGAAGGCTTGATATTAGCCTTTAATGCTATTTGACCGGCCTTGTTTCCCCCCTCCCAAAAAATCAGTCAACCCCCCATTTTAGTGAGTCTCGGTCAGTCCAGTCGATGATGAACTTTGTGTGGTGCAGAAGTGTCTGCGTGGCAAGATGAGAGAGGTCTGCAACGCTCAGGAGTTGGTCCCTATTTTGAGCCGACCAGGTTTACAGCTACAACCTAAGCACCATCATCACTGAGCGGGGTGAGGCCTGCTCGGAGCATTCACCTCTAGTCAGAGTATTTCCGCTCACTCTGTCGGGAATTCGTCGGGTGGAGAGAGAGGGTGGTGCCTCTTGTCTCACAGACGGGCTGGCCGCCACGTTGCGATCGCTTTCGGTCTGGCCTCACTCGGTCCCAGAAGCCTCCCCGCTCGATCTTGGTTGAGCAATCTTTGCCATCGTCGCCGGAGGCAGGTCTTCCTCGGTGCGGGAGCTGTCGGTGTGGTGGTCGACGTGGTGTTGGCGGAGATTTTCCAGATGCAAATTTGCAAGCTTGTCCCTTGAAGGCTTTGATCACCCCAGCCATCTGCTCCTCCGCACACCCCAGGCACATTTGGGCTCGCAGAAATCGCCGCAATGGGCCGTTTGAGCAGGGAAAACGTCAAGCCGGAGCCTGTAGATGATGACGAGACGATCGAGGTCAAGCGTGAAGAACCGTCGGTCGAGGCCGATCTGGCAGAAGGGCTGAGCGCTGCGCGTGTCACGGCCGTCAAAGAGGAAGAAGATGCAGCAAGCGTGCCTTCATCGCCTTCTCTCGCGGCGACGCGACTCAAACCCAGTCGTGCATCTTCATCGGCCGCCTCCACACCCAAACCACCTCCGGCCAGCAACTCCGCGGCCATATCCGCCAAGAAGGAGGCTGAGGAAACCAACGGCCATCCCTCGCCAGTCAAGTCTGAAGTCGCCAAACCCGCAAAGATGACTCGCACCACGACGACCACGACGACCTCGAAACTCCCGCCGCGAGTCGCTTCGCTTCTGGACCAGCTGCCGGACGTGACGGCCGAGGCGACAAGCACGTTCACCGTCATCGATGCATGTACATACCAGAACAAATACCTCGGTTTTACGGATCATGCGCTGGATTGCGATTGTACAGAGGAATGGGGTGAGTCCAGTTCCACGCTCCCCCCGCTGCTGCCCATGGCCGGCTGCTGACATGACACTCACGTTTCCCCCTTCAGATTCGTCGAGCCAGCAAAACCATGCTTGCGGCGAGGACTCGGACTGTATCAACCGGGCCTGTAAGATGGAATGTGCCAACGACTGTAGCTGCGGTGCCTCTTGTCAGAACCAACGGTTCCTGCGCCGGCTGTACGCCGACGTGTCAGTCGTCAAGACCGAGAAGAAGGGCTATGGGCTTCGGGCCAACACTGACCTCCGGCCACACGCCTTCATCTTTGAATACATCGGGGAGACCATTCCCGAAGGCGCTTTTCGAAAGCGCATGCTGCAGTACGACCAAGAGGGCATCAAACATTTCTACTTTATGTCCCTCAGCAAGGGAGAATTTATCGATGCGACCAAGAAGGGCAATCTCGGTCGATTCTGCAATCACTCGTGCAACCCCAACTGCTATGTCGACAAATGGGTCGTCGGCGACAAGTTACGGATGGGCATCTTCGCCGAACGCTTCATCCGAGCCGGCGAAGAACTCGTGTTCAACTACAACGTCGACCGCTATGGCGCCAACCCCCAGCCCTGTTATTGCGGTGAATCCAACTGCACGGGCTTCATTGGTGGCAAGACGCAAACCGAGAGGGCCACCAAGCTTTCGGCCGCCACGATCGAAGCCCTTGGAATCGAAGATGCCGATTCTTGGGACACGGTCGTCGCCAAACGACCTCGCAAAAAGAAGACGACCGAGGATGATGAAGAATACGTCGACAGTCTGGAAGCCAAATCCCTCGATGCCGGCGGCGTCACCAAGGTTATGGCGGCTTTGATGCAGTGCAAGGAGAAATGGATCGCCGTGAAGTTGTTACAACGCATTCAACGGTGCACCGACGACCAGGCCTGGCACCGGGTCGTGAGGCTGCACGGCTACCAGATTCTGAACTCTCAGCTTTCCGCGTGGCGAGACGATGAAAACATGGTTTTACAGATCCTCGACATCCTCGATCGAATGCCCCGTTTGACGAGGAATAAAATCGTAGATGCGAAAATCGACAAGACATTGGAACCTCTCAGGAAACACGCAGACGAGAGAGTCGCAGCTCAAGCCGGTTCTCTGCTCGAGGCATGGTCGAAACTGGAGCTGGCCTACCGAATCCCTCGCAAGAAGCGCGACGACACGTCCGCGCCGATCAAGGCCGAACCACCGACGTTTGAGCGACGCGAATCCGCCAATGACCGAAAACGCTCCAAGTCACGCTCCAAGTCACGCTCCAAAAGCCCTCCTCGAGGTCCGTCCACCTTGGCCGTCCCGTCTGGTCCCAGATCATTCCAAAGAAGTGGTGCTTTCCACGCCAGACCACTACAGTCGTCTTTCCACCGACCGCCACCGCCGCCCCTCCCTCGCGGCTGGTTTACGGCTCAGGACAATGGTAGGACGTACTACTATTCAGCGTCTGGAACGACCACTTGGACCAGACCGACACAGCCCACCGATCAACCTCCTCCACCCCCGAAGCAGCCTTCGGAACAGGACGTTCTCAAAAGCATCATTGAAAATATTGTGACATCACGGGAACGCGAAGCGCAAAACCACACGGCTGATACGTTAGTCCAGCCCAAGAAGGACAAGAAGGAGGAGAGATGGAAGTCCTATGACGAAGACAAGCAGAAAAGACTGTACGAGAATACGGTCAGTGTGTTGCCCCTTTTTTCTCTCTCTACTAACTCTCTCGTCGTAGTTGTTCCCCACCATCTCTCATGTCATGAATAAGTACAAGCATAAAATTCCACGGGACGACCTCAAACGCTTTGCAAAGGAGATCGCTAAAAAGCTCGTGGCGTCGGATTTCAAGGCGGGTCGAGTCAAAGATCCCACCAAGATCGACGAACGACAGCAGAAGAAAGTCAAGGAGTTCTGCAAGCAGTTCTTTGAGAAGGCCGCCCACAAACACAAGAAGCATGAGGAGGAAAAGGCCGCGCGAAGGGCAAAGAAAGCGGCTGGACGGGCTTCGGCTGTGTCGGCCTCACCGGGGCCCTCTCCAACACCCGAAAATGCTTCACCAGATGTGGATATCAAGAAGGAAGAGGTTGATGACGAGGATGTCAGGATGTCAGACGAAGAAGGCGCCCACAGCACTCCCACTCTTACCACACCGGCCACACCTTCCGAGCGTAACGGCGCCCTGAAACGGAAACGACTGGATGAGAGCGATCACGACGTCAAGGACGAAGACGATCCAACGCGATCTCCTCTGAAGAAGCTGAGTATGGAAACGCCACCTCCGCCGCCACCACCACCCGCCCCGCCGATCGAAACGCCACCAGCGTCGACTCCGAGAGAGGACGTCGACATAGAGACGGATATCCACGCAGATACCAATTTTCGGAGCAGGAGTATGGCAGATGTCCTGGCACAAGCGCAACAGGAGGATGACGACGACGACGACGAGGGAGGCGGCGCAGAAAACGGAGAGATGGAAATCGATGGTGGAGATTCGGCTCAGCAAGTCGACACGAAATTCGAAGCCGAGCTGAAGGGAAATGGCCTCCTGGAGCAGAGCGAGGCGCTAGGAGATCGGCTGGTGCATGGGTAAGGGGAGCAGAAGGACAGCCAAAGGCTGCATTGAACGACCAAGCTAGCACTCACCCGCATTTGGAAAACAGTAATAATTGACAAGTGGTGCCCAGCCGAGCACATGGAACCAGTATATGGTGATCCAGCCATGATCCAGCCAAGGCAGAGCGAAACTTTATGCTGCAGCGATTTTAGCAATGCCGGAGTGGGCAAGAACAGTTCAACACACAGGTCGCCGCAAAAGGTGATTTAACTTTTTACAACATTTGTCAACCTTGAGGCACTTTTGGAAGCCAAACAACTCGGTCGCAAGACAGTGCGTGCTGTAATAGCATTGAGCATGACCACCAAGGGTAAGAAAGGAAAGATGAGACTGGAATGAAATGCTGGAACGCTGGAATCTGGAGGTGCAACCAGAGTGTACCATAGTCGTTTGCTATCATTATTAGGCAGGCAGCGGATTTCTGCCCGATGTCCACTTGGTGGGCAGTGTGGCTGTCATCCCGTTTCCAAAGCTGTTTCAACTGCGGCTTCAGTCTTTGATTAACGTGATTTTTGCCTCCATATACATCTGGCCGGTAGCGGCTGAAGAAGTGAGCAGAAGACACTCCAATTCCGCCCCATCTCGATTGTATTCGGACTGGGTTGGGGTTGGTTTGGGTCAGGCGACGGGCGACGATAGAAATGCAGGACGAGTTGTCTTGCTTGTGTCGGATGGAATACAGCGCCCCAGTCCTCTTTAACGGTCTGCCCGCGTCATCGCATCTCACCTCCTGTTCAATATCTTCTGCATGGTACCCCGTCGTTCGTTCTCGGCATTTGTTCTCTGCCTGGAATATCCTCTGGACCTCCTCTCTGCCTTGTCGTCGCCAAGGTAAAGTCGAAGTCAATACGATGGCCAGAACCGCGTGAAGTCGTGCAAGGACAGGAATGGTCAGGTCCTCTTCTCAACACCGTCGAATCATACTTGGGTCTTATTCCGTGCCTGATTCTTCGCCTCGGTTTAAAGTTTGGAGAACATCGACATCGTCACCGGAGGTTTGATCAATAGAAACTCTCGACGATACTCTCTTTGTTGGTTTGCATGCGCTCGTCCAGACCGCCCGGGCCGCCCTCGCCGAGCCTGAAGACACTCTCCACCACGCTCAGCTCCGTCGCGGTGGTGTCCATGCCCGTCACGGCCAGCCAGTCGTTGACGACCATGCCGGCACCGACAACCGGGCTCCCTCTGTTCACGCTGCCGGCCACGAGGGGCACCTGCAACAGCGAACTCAGTTCATCTTGATCTTGGATGCTGGTCTTGGGGTGGACCAGACCGCCCTGATTGGAGAGTGCCATGTAACTGCCCGTCAGCACATTAGAGGCGATGGTCTGGCGGAACACCTCGACACCCAGCGTGTCGGCGATGATCTCTTCCGTTTCACGTTCCAGGTCGGGATGCACGAGCGCGACGTGGTCGTTGGCGCAGATGACGTTCCCCAGCGCCGACAGCCTCTCTTCAATCCGCTGGATCTTGACACTCTCTGGCAGGGTGTTTCGTAGGTGCTGTAATTCCTGGTCCGTCGTCGACGTCGGCACGAGTAAACCTTTCTTGTTGCCCGCTGTTAACCGGCCCACGATCCGGGTGCCGGCGATGGTGCAGTGAGTGATGGGGATGAGGTCGGCGAGCTCAGATTCGAAAATGGAATAAAAGTTCTCAGAGGCACCGATGGCCACGAGACAGTAGGAGTTGGTGAGTGTTGCAAAAACGCCGACCTCGTTAGAGTTTTCGAACTGCAGCGGGTGTGAGTTTGGGGACCGGGCCAGGGGAGACAGGAAGTGGACGTACTTGTGCTCTCACAGCCATAGTGATACGGCGTCTGTGTGGGTTGGCAGCGTCTTTCTTCGAGTAGAAGGAGAATAAACACAATCAGAGGGACTGAGAAGTCGGCTTGCAGTGGGCTTGCTGCCGCTTGACACGGATAGAGTACAGAAATGAAGCCGGCGAGGAGTCGCCTAATATGCTCTTGTTCGCCTTTGGCCGCAGCGCGCTGGGTAAGACTATGCGTCGGTGGCGTTCTTGCAGGAGTCACAGCCAGGTGGTAAATTGTGGTATGAATCACACACGATCCGTGAACGTGGGCGCAGTTTTTGTGCTGGATGAAATGACGCAGGTGATCTGGTGTGGGTGGGGGGTCCGCGCCTAAACTTGAAATTTATTCTGGCTCGGCAAATCCTCCTCTACACTCTGACTCACGCCTCAGGTAATTACGAGAGCATTCCAGCAGGGGTCGTATTCACACTCCTTTTTCCCCGACTATCATCTCTTCATTAGGCAGGTGAATCTATTCTATCCGGCAGAAGTTTTCCGCCGGTTATGACCGACTTCTGGTCAGTTCGGTTGGTCAAACATTCTAGTACTTCAAAACCATAGGCCCAAACGGAAAGCGGACTTATGTACAAATGCTCTTTCTATTGGTTCGAATATTCTTCTAACAACTCCTGCTCCATCTTTTCAAACCCCTTCAACGCCACACCGTACTTGTCAAACAACTCCTTCTGATACCCGTCTGCTATTCGCTCTACAAACTCGTCTTCTCGCCACCGGGTGCCGATGAAATCTTCGAACGTCTGCCCATCCTTTCTTTCAATAGCCCAGACGGCCTTGTGTGCGGCTCCCAGCGCACACGCGTTCTCGCCCACATCCAGTTTGAACACACCTTCGCTGCCCCCCAGGACTTCCCCAGCCACTTTGGCGATGGCTTTGTTCCGCGACCCTCCTCCGACGAGATAGATGCGGCGTGGCTGCGGAGGGAGGCCATCGCCGGGACTCCGGACCAACTCTCGCGAACGCAACCGAAGGGACAAAAACTGCGATTCAACAATGACTCTCGCATCTCCACGAGGTCCATCAGATACCTTTTCTGTCCTGGTGAGCGTGTCGCTCTGCGCATCATAGTCAAAGTGCCATTCGCCCTCGGGAAGATTGGGTATGATCTCGGGCCGTGGAAAGTATAAACCCAGCTGTATGGGCTGTGACGTCTCATGTTGCGCCAGGCACGGTGTTGAAAGCAGGGATTCATCGAAGGCGCGCCACGAATGAGCATCCGCTGGACGCAGCTTTTCGTTAATTAGATCCCGGACCATCTCCCGAGCAAGGCCACCGTTCTTGTAGCAGAGCATGAACATGTATAAACCGCTGGTGGTGGGATGATTAAAAAAGTGGGTCGCCGGGTCGGGCTTGTACTCGGGCGTTGACATCAAAAAGGTGGTCGAGGTGCCCAAGGAGACCATGGCATCGTTGGGCCGCAGTGGAAGCGCCAGGATGGTCGAAGGATTATCGCCCGTCGAGGCAATGATGGTGCAGTCCGCACTGAAGCCATGTCTCTTCACAAAGTAGGGCGATATCGTGCCGAGATGTATGCCGCCATCTTCGGGTACCTCTCCAAGCTTCTTCTTGAGTGCGTCCACGCCGTACGGTCCCGCGGTCAGCTCGAGGAGTTTCTCATTCCACGATCCGGCCTTGATGTCCCAGAGATTCATTCCACACACGTCAGAGATATCAAAGGGAGCAAAATGGCCCAAGAAAATGGTGGCGATCCAAGAGGATACCAGGGTAATGCGGTAGGTCTTGACATATGCATCAGGATGCTTCCGTTGGAACCGAAGAATTTGTGGCCCGGTGAATCGCTGGTGCGCTTTGCTGCCGGTGACGTCGGCCAGGTGTTGCTGGTTTCCCAGAGCTGCGTCAAACTCGTCGCATTCCTTCTGGGTGCTGGCGTCCTGCCAGTTGGGGCTGAAAGGATGTGACAGTGCTCCATCCAGCTGTGCCTCCAAGGTTTGGGCCGGGTCGAGTTGGGCCAACAAGGTTTCGGCGTCGGCACTCCAAAACACGCTGCCATGCTGCATGCCCGCACCACTGATGCCTTTGACCTGCTTGAAGTCGAGACCATTCTCTGTCAGCCGGACGAGGACGGCATCCAGGGCCTGCAACCACATGGCCACGGGCGCAAACACCTCGCCCTCGGCTTCATTGGTCAAGACGCCCTTTTTGACATTGAAGCCAGTCGCATCCGCATCAAAATCAAACTTGGCTTCGTGCACCTTCTTGAGGGTCGAGTCGATCACCAAGGCCTTTAATTGCTGCGTCGAAAGATCAAATCCGAGGTACAGTGGACCCGTGGATGCCATATTCTAATGGTTCACCCACAATCTCTCGTGGTGTTCCAAGATTGCCACTCAATTCAGACCAGCATGGAATGTGAGAACAAAAAAGTAGTTGACGTCGGGTGGCATGATTTGCAGGCAAGGACGCTGCTGAGTGGAGAAATGCATGCATTGAATTGGGAATGAGGTAATGGTCCGGTGGGTCTTGGCATCTGATATCAGCCTGAATGCCAGCCCACCACCGCGTGGATATCCGGTGCGGGTCCGATCAGACATCTCTCGGCTTCGAGACATTACCTTTCTTTCTCTCAATGGGACCTGTCGCGTGGCCATTCATCCCTCGTTGATGATGATGGTGGTCGTGTTCATGTTGGTGTTGGTGTTCATGGTCATGGTCGTGCTCGTGGTCGTGCTCGTTCTCCTCGTCTGGCTCGGGACTGCTCCTCGCCAGCACGTCGGCAGCGATGAAATCGCTGCTGAGGCTGGTATGGACGTCCTCACTCGAGACAAACTTGACACGAACACGTCGCACACCTCGCACCTTCAGTCCCGTCCGCTCTCGAACAGCTTCCTCGACGCCGCTCATCTGTTCCATTGTGAAGGAACTCGGTACGGCGAGTTCAACGTCCATGAGGTAGTTCTGGCCGGATTTGATTCCCTGGACGTCCCGGATCTCCACGTCGTTGCTCCACTCCACGCCCTTGAGTCCGGTGCTCGGGTCGCCTCGGATCGCTTTGGTCGCCGCCCTCTTCACCGCCGACTTCACGTCGTCATCGACGGTGACATCTCCCAGTTCCAGCATTGACGATCTCGTATTGTTCCATCCAGCTTTGATAACCATGCCAGAAATGATCAAACCGCCGACCGGATCTAACCACGATGCGTCGGTGAAGACGTGTGCTCCACCAATGGTCAGCAAGGCGACAATGCTCGTTAATGAATCGATCCGGTGGTGCACCGCATTCGAGGCCAGCACCGAGGATTTTCGTTCCCGCGCAATTTTCATGGCTAGAATGGGTCAGCTTTTCTGAAGGAGATTTTCAGGGGCTAATACTCACTCGCTCTGTATAGCCACTCCTTGACCACAATAGAGCCGGCCGCCAGCCACGCGGCGTTAATGTCGGGTAGGGTTGGGCCATGACCGTGGCTGTGTCCCAGGAAGGAGAGCAGGCCATGGGCGTGCTCGGCGTGCTCGGATGCTACCGCTGCCGTGTCGACAAAAAACTGACTGTAGAGGGCATCGAGGCCGTTGAACCCCATGCCAATGCCACCGAACAAGAGCAAGCTGCTGACGCCCAAGGCGCCGAGGCTCTCGATCTTGCCGTACCCACTGGGAAACCTCGCCGTGGGCGGCTTCAGCGACCAGGAAATGGTGGCCAGAGTCATGACGTCGGACACGAGGTCGGTGAGGGCATGAAATCCATCGGCAATCAGTGCTTGTGAATGAAAAAAGTAGCCCCCTATTCCCTTGCCAATGGCCATGCTCAGGTTGACCAAGAGGCCAATCCTGGTAATCCTCACGCCCGCATCTTTCTTGTTGCTCGATACCAGATATAGGTTGTCGTGGACATGGCTCTGCCCATGCGAGTGTCCGCTGTGGCTTCGGACTTGTGTCGAGGACATGGCCGGACTGATGAGGACAAACGACGGTCGACCAGCAACGGGGAGGGGGTTGGTGAGAGGAGACCGGTGCGTCGTGGCCGATTTACGTGCGAAGAGACCGTGTGGTATGGTGCATCTTGCACCGAAGTGGAAATAGCTGGCGTTGCGCCTCTGCTGTAAGCAGACTCGAGAACAAGAAAGACCCGACCGCGTTTCCGCGCGGCAGAGGTGCGTCAGTGGCATGGAGGCTGGCGCGCAGACGGCAACGTGGGCATCAGTGAAACTTGTCCAGACCACTCATCCCATTGTCCTCAATCTGGGTTCATAGGGGAGTAGCCTCCAGTTCCATGACCCACGGCCAGCTGCAAAGCTTCCCAACGCTCCAAGGCATCCCCATCATGCTGACGGCAATGCAGGAACAAAATGCCGGATCTGCCCGTCACGGTCCACCAGTGACACAGAGCGAGAGGATCTCTTGGCGGAGATTAATTCGATAATCACTCCTAGTTGGCACCTCGACTTCGCCGCCCTGGGAGTGCGCCGGCCTCTTTTTGCCCTCTTGTGGTCTGGCTCTTCTCACCCATCATGCTCCGTCCATGTCGAAACCGCTTATGCGCATCCCCCTTCCGGGCCCTCTTCCTCCGGCCCTGATCGTCCCCCGATCGGCAGCGACGACATCGGGCGCCATCGCTGCGCTCACACAGTTCCTGACGGCGGCCGGTCCGACGAAACACGGTGACCCCAAGCACCAGACGGTCCTGCTCACGGGGGCCGGCATATCAGTCGCCTCCGGGCTGGCTGATTATCGTGGCGAAAATGGCACGTACACTCTGAACAAGAGCTTTCGCCCGATTTACTTCCACGAGTTTGTCGCCTCACACGAGGCACGCAAGCGGTATTGGGCACGCTCTTTCCTCGGTTGGAGAGGGCTGAAACGGTCACAGCCGAATGCGGCCCATATTGCGGTCGGCGAACTCGGCAGAAAAGGGCTCATCAGCTCGGTCATCACGCAGAACGTCGACTCGTTCCACCCCCATGCACATCCTGACCTCCCGGTGGTGGAACTTCACGGGTTTCTCCGCAGCCTCGTCTGCTTAAGCTGTCAGCAGCTGATTCCTCGTGAAGAATTCCAGGCCGATCTGGCTCGACTCAACCCCGCGTGGGCATCCTTTTTGCGAGAGCTCATCGAATCCGGCGCTTTGGACACGGAGAATCCGCACGAACGACGGCGGCGAGGATTCAAGACCAACCCGGATGGCGACGCCGATGTCCCCGGGGCCCCGTATACGATTTTCAGATATCCCGCCTGCCCGACATGTTTAACCCGGCCGCCCATTCTCAAGGATGGGACAAAGGGCCGGGTGGAGACTGACGCGGACGGGGCTTTATCCGAGAAGTCGGACTCGGGTATTCTCAAACCCAACGTTATTATGTTCGGTGAGAGTATCCCGCAGGAGGTCAAGGCTGCTGCCGAGCACGCCATCGACGAAGCTGGCAGAGTACTTGTCATTGGCAGCAGTCTCGCCACCTACTCAGCCTGGAGGTTGGTCAAAAAGGCGTTCGACCAGCACATGCCCATCGGTATCTTAAATCTGGGCGGAGTGAGGAAGGAGGAAGAGTTCTTCCCGGATCATGAACACGTTGTGAGTGGAGAGTCGACCGTCAGGGCGAGTCTACCTGCCGAAGTCATCCTGCCGCAAGTAGTCCAGCAAATATCATGACCCGTCTAACTCCCTTGCGCGAGTCTATATTTCCGTTCCAGACTGCTCCGCAGAGCATATTCAGGACCCAATTCCAGGCGCAGCAAGAGTTTAATCAAACTCCCTGTCTCAACTCTCCCAGTTTAAATTTTACCTAAATACGTACATATGCAAGCGGCACCATTCAGAGGCTGTTGTGGAGGGTCGGGCTCGGCAATGCCAAGGATTTCCAGCTTACAATATTCTCAAGCTCCAGCAGCTTTTCTCCATCTACATGTTCAACGCCGACAGAACAGCATTACTTACGCCAGTCTCGGGCATTCCATGCTGAGGTTGTTTTCGTGTCGCGCGTAGATTAGTCCACGCACTACCTCTGGCTGGGCATCCGGGCCTTAGAGATCATTTTGACCTCGATGAGATCTGGAAAATCACAGTCGAGGTTACAATTCCGTTAGTCGTTTCGCTGTCCTCTCGTGGGCGCCGAAGATCGCATCTGCCAGCGCCTTTGATTACGGTTCGATTGATCTATGTACAAAACCTCTTGTCTATCTCTGCAAAGATCTGCGGTGAGATCTCGTCACTGCTGTTGCCGTGCACCTCGACCACCAAGTTGGGGTCTTTCTGCGAGTAAAATTGTAGCAGGCTGCTGCTGGTCTTGTCGAATGTCAGCAGCCGCTTCCGCCACGTGGATTCGCTGTCATCATCTCGTTGCATCAAAGGTTCCCCCGTCAGGTCGTCCCTTCCGGGCACCTTCGGGTCATTGAAACCAACATTGTACACTCTCCCCGAGGGTGGATGTATCCAGCGACCCGCCAGTCGTTTCAATATGATATCGGTCGGTGTGATGAGGTGGAAGACCACGTTCATGGGTAAGAGGTGCGACAAAGCTTGTGCTTGTGCTGCGGTGCGAGGAAACCCATCGAGGATAAAGGACGTGTTGGGATTGTTCGATGCCTGGACGGCCGATGAGACCGAGCCATTCCCTCGTTCCAGGGCGGCAATGATGTCGTCATTGGGTTTGGTCGTGGTCAGCCATTTTCTCGACGTGAGCTCGGTGAGGATGAGATGTAAAATTAACGGGTCCGGCACGAGACCGCCATTGCGCATATACGTCTGAGCCTGTTTTCCTAGATCACCGGCGTCAGCACACCTTGCGACTGCCGCGGCTTGCTGTCCCACGAACCGAGTGTGGTCTCGTTCGTGACGTTGTCGCGCAGGAGATTTCCCGTCGCGATGGAACAGAGTTGAGGATAGCGCTGAACGAGCCGTTCTGATTGCGTGCCTTTCCCCACACCCGGGGCTCCCACGAGAATGATCCTGGCCGCTCTCTTCAACTTTCGCGAGGCCACCGCGAAGGTCATGGTACCGAAGTGGGTGGGTGGCCGTCGGCGCTGGAAGCGAGGATTTGTCGAGGTGCGGCGCCCGCACGGAGCGGTCAAGTGCCCATCATTGTCGTCGAGGATGGGAAACCAAAACGAAGTGCATGAACGCTGCGGTACCGGCCACACCAGCGATGCCAGCGATACCAGCGATACTAGACCAGATGACCGTGAGCAAGGGCGGAGTCGGCCGCAGAGGCGATGGAGGACTGACTGCTTAGATCTTCCGAAAAGAGGCCTGCTCGCTAAGCCAACTGTCCTCGGTTCAACTTGCTGACTACCGGACTCCGCTCTCCCGAGGCCGAGCTGCTTTGGAACTTCACCCTTGAGCGTCGGTCCTCTGCCACGATACAAATCTCGTGGAGAGATATAATATTGAAGTCAGAAGGTCTCGGCCAGGCCGGCCGCTGGCCATCCTCGATGCCCGTCATAATGTGCCAGGGTCCAGGGCAATTTGCTTGCACGTGCGGCCGATCACGAAACTAGTTAGTCCAGCTCGCGTCCCCATCGCCGCGCGACGCGGTTGGGGAACAAAAGCGCGTCTTCCCCTCCACATCGATCTCTCTGTATGATTCCCGTCCAAACAGGATAATTTTGGCTACATTCACGGCAACATGATCCGCTCAGAGGGGCGATTCGATCCCAAGAGGAAACGGATCGACCATAGAAAAACTCAATTCGCCACCGCGGCGTACAAAGAGCATCACTATCCACATCGACTGTCATTCTACGATGTCCCTCCCACGCAAGAGATCAGCCTCGAAGAGTTCGAAACATGGGCCATCGACCGACTGAGAAGTATGTGTGAGCCAGGCCGTCGGACTTGCGATATATTCTAACCGCTGTGAACAGTCCTGGCTGAGATCGAGTCATGCTCGTTCAGAAACAAATCTCCCCAGGAGACGGCCGCCCACGTGGACCCTCTCCTGAAAAAGTACCTCCCCTTGTCGTCCAACTCGGCGGCCGCCGGCGGCGCGATTGACCAGCGTCGGAGAGATGAGCGTCGCAAGGACCACTACTCCCACTTCATCCTCCGTCTCGCCTTCTCGGGGACAGAAGACCTGCGGCGCCGGTTCGCCCGGGTGGAGACGATGCTATTCAAGTTACGCTTTCAGGCCGACGATGCCCGGGAACGTCGAGCCTTTGTCGAGAGCTTAAACCTCCATTGGGAGATGGTTTCAGAAGAAGAGAAGCGCGACCTGGGTGAACAGCTCCTGGCGGCCACACCGGGTCTGCGAAGGCTGGAGGACGAAAGCTGGTTTAAAGTCGACTGGACGCGGGTGCCAGAATTGGTCGAGCATCGGACAGCCTTGCTCCGGAAAGGCAAGGCCTACGTGCCCATGCGGGAGCAGATGAGCATGATCATGACCGAATTCACCGACCGCCTGGAGAAAGGCCTCGAGCTGACGGCTCGAGCGTTGCCGAGGCTGGACGAGGACGACCGCCTGACGCCCATCCTCAACCATCTGTCCAAGAACTTTGCCACGCCAGACGCCACCTTCTCCGAATCGGATGCCTCTCTGGCGGGAGCTCCCATCACCGCGGCCAACATCGACACCCTCTCTCAACACTTTCCCCTCTGCATGAAGCACCTGCATACCGAACTGCGCAAGAACAGTCACCTGAAGCACTATGGCAGATTACAGTATACGCTGTTCTTGAAAGGCATCGGTCTGACGCTGGAAGACTGCTTGATCTTCTGGCGCCAGGCCTTCAACAAGATCACCGACGACACTTTTAACAAGGAGTACCGCTACAACGTTCGACATGCATATGGTGACGTGGGGGGGGATGCCAACCGACGGGGGCGAGGCTACTCGCCTTACTCCTGTCAGAAAATCCTGACCGAACATCCACCTGGGACGGGCGAAGCACATGGGTGTCCGTATCGGCACTTTAGCGTCGACAATCTCACCAGCATGCTGCAGGCGACCGGCATTCACGACCGAGACGTCCTCAGAGGAGTCAAGGAGGACGTGGAGAAGAAAAGATTCCACATCGCCTGCAACAGAGTGTTCGAGTGGGCTCACAAGGCTGAGCTCAAAAAGGTCAAAGATGAGGGCATATGGGGGCCCGCCGAGTTGGACACGATCGTCCATCCCAACACCTACTTCAAGAGATCTTATTTGCTGAAGAATCTCGATCGACCATCCGAGAACGATGTGCCGATGGAGGGCTAAACGGTGGGACGGGTGATGGACAGAATCATTGATTGCCCGGGCGTTACAGATGCCAGCACATTGTTGTCATCCGTGCGGGCATTGGTTGGTCCGGCCGGACCGGTCACGAGGGTCCGTGAATTGACGCGCTCACGGGAGGACGGTCACCACCACTTTCCCCTTGGCCTTGTTGTCTTCCATGTAGGCATGCGCCTCCCCGATCTCTGCCAGCTTGAACGTCCTGTCCAGGAAAATCTCGGAGGGGTACGTTCCGCTCTCGACTTTACGAATCACGTCAGCCAGGATCGCCTCGACTGTCTGGCTATCCACTTCGTCGTCTTCGGAGCCGATACCGCTGTTGGTCATGGTGTAGAAAGACAGATTCCTCGTCGGCGGGATCATGACGGGACTGAAGCCGTCGGCCTGCCACTGCAGATTCAGCACCCCTTCGATGACGACGGTGCCATAGCGGGCGGTGAGGTTGAGACTGCGCAGGATCTGATTCGGGCCGACCAGCTCCAGGATGATATCGACGCCGCGGGGGTACAGTCTGGACAATTCCGCCTCCAGCGCGTCCTCGAAGATGACGTGGTCCACGCCGGCGCGTTTGAGATGGTCGACTTTGGCCGGGTTTCGCGTCGTCGCGAGCACGGTGGCGCCTGTCTCCTTTGCCAGCAGAATGGCCCAGATGCCGACACTGGACGTGCCGCCGTGGATCAGGACTGATGTCCCCGCTCCACGGTCCCGAAGTCGTCCTGCCAGCATGATGCCGCCATACGCCGTCCACATGCTCATGGGGATGGCCCCGACGACGTCCCACGACAGACTGGTCTCGGGGGGCAGCCGGTACAGCCGTCGTCGATGGCACAGGGTGAACTCGGCGTAGGACCCGTCGTACGCCTTCCCGCCGCCATAGATAAAGCCCGTGACTTTCTCGCCTCGCTTGAAGTCCGTGCTCGACCCGGCCTCCTCGACCTCGCCCACAAACTCTTCCCCCAGAATCTTGGGCGGATCCTCATGGTACTCGGCCTGGAAGATGTTGAACTCGGGTCGGCCAGGTGGCAGGGCGGCGCGACCGCGGAGTTCGGCTCTGTTCAGGCCCGCCGCGTGTACCCGGCAGAGGATCCATTCTGGCGACGGGAGTGTCGGCCGTGGGTACGTGGTCGAATATGAGAAGCATTGGGCCGGTGGTGAGGGGCCTGGATTCGTGAGCACCGCCGCCGTCATGGTGCCATTGGGCTCCGAACTCCACGAAGGCATGGCGAGATGGCGCCTCGAGACGTGGGTGGGAGTGCTGAAAGCTAGAACTGGAGACCGAGGACACAAATTTGCATATAGAGCAAGAGAGACGAAGACTGACCCGCCGACATACGTGAATATCAAGTCTGGGAGCGAATTCGCCGTCTGTCTACCCTGGAATAAATAAATGATGCAACCGATTTGCGCTTGCCAACGCATCGCTGATCATCTCGCCCCATTGGCCTGCTTGGGCACTCAATCTCCTGCGAGGGAAAATTCCGCCCGGGGAGGAGAAGCCATCGATCGCCTGAGAAGGCTACATCATCTTTCAGACGTTGTTCGCGGCCAAGGGACGGAATATCTGGGACGGCTCACCCTGCTTTGGGGTGCCTCTGCGAGCCCTGGTGCTGCGCCGAGCCGCCAACCTGGATGCAGTCGAGAGTGAGAGCGCCATGAAGTGAGCCAGAGAAACCTGGACCCTCAAAAGCAGTGTCGAGGAGGTCGACATTTATGGCTGGAAGTCTTCATCCAGGATTCTGTTAGCCTTCACAAGAAGTCACGGACGTGCGTATCCGACGACAAATTCAGACTTTTACTTATCCCTCTCGCTAGGTCGAAACAGTTGTCTTTCCCAAACCCAGACGTGGATCCACCAACCTGGAGCCGATGCAAGTCAAAAGTGTTGACGACCTGACGGGTCGAAGCGGGATTTGACACCGCCCTGGTACTCTTCAGCTCTCCAGAGAGTCCAAGGAAATCCACACCTCGTTCAAGTGGCAGTGAGTCGCAACCAAGCGACCGACCGAGAAGTTGAAGGTGCATAAAGTGAAGGCTCCTTGAAACGCCTATGACGATTCGAGGGTTTGTTTCCCCCAATCCTCCTCACCGTGCTGGACGTGGTCAAACCGAAGTTTGGGGGTATTGATCCCAGTGGAGATCGGGTGTCTGGGCGATTTTGCGAGAAATGGCTTTGGCTAGATGATCGGTCGGACGGTTAGCTGAAGCATGCACTGAAAAATCGGGTAGGGCGAGACTTCTCTTTGAACTAACAATCTGGCTGGTTGGCTACAAGACTCTAGGCTTGACTCCTCCAGCAGCCCGAGGCGCAAGCAATGAGAAGGCCCATCTGCGGATGTATTGCTGTCATGACAGGACCATCAACTTGTCCTATTGCTAAAATAAATAGGTCTCGATAGTGACGGTAGAGGGACCCAACTGGCAGAGTACCCGTTTTAGCACCGGCTCCTCGCGATATTGGCACGGAATAATGGGTCTGTCAGGCAGTATGGCTCCGGATTTTAATGCCAACCATGGGACTACTCCGAAAGTGGAATCAATCACCTGTGTCATCACTTCTGGTGGAAGGGTGCCGGTGTGGGAGACCCCATCCGATAACCTGTCTCTCCATGTATTTCTGTTGCTGAAGGAGGCTGTACATCCGCCCAGAAGATGGTGACCATAACTGTCTCACGTCTCGAGACACGATCCGTGTCAATTTTTGACGAGGGTATTCTTGAGTAGACTAGCTTTCCGCAGGCACAAGCGCTGGTGGTCGGTCTGTTGACCTCGGAGCAGACCGGACAACAGCCTCATTAAGCGCGATTACATAGTCCTGGGTCGGAGAAAGCAGGGGGTCAAAAAGAGCGTACGCTGATGGAGCTGAAAAGATCGAAAGGCCAGCCATTGTCCTCCTTGAGCGAGATTGAGTGTGCAATCTATTCAATATTGGCGAGCCCTCATTTTCACCCCGCTCCGACACCCGATTCCTTAATGAAAATGCCAATCTCAAGGTGCTTGTGATGAATCTGGAGCATTGTATCATATTCTGGGCGAAATTCCTAGGGATCGATATGCTTCTGGATTGCAAAAATCACCGCGTTAGAGGGTCATGGAGAATTGGGGGAAGAAATACTCACTGTGAAGAGCCATGTCATCTCCAAAAATACGTTGCTTCATCTCAGCGCCCGCGAACATGGGCGCATTTTCGCCCCTATATTGCGCCGCCGTGCTGCCAATGACCAATTGAAGAAAATTGTTCTGCGTGACGACCTCCAATAGCCCTCCATGTGCCTCTTGAGCTTGGATGCCCTGTTCAGCAGCGACTAGTAGCTGGGCAATATTCATTGCTACCCCTCTCGCCATTCTGATCGCTGTTGCGGCAAGTCTGATCCCTGAGGTCGAAATGACGTCCCCGACGGCGAAGTGATTCGAGGCATTGGGAATGTCGCTGGCAAATTGAGCCCTAGATACATGTGAGGGAGCTGTTATTTCTGGTCTCATGGAAGATGACATTACGTACGTGTTTGATATTCGGACAAACCCCTTCGAATCCAGTGCCTCTGATGGCAGGAATTCAGTTGCCGGTCGGGCGTGAGAGGTGGCCCAAATTACCAAGTCAGCAGTGATTTGAGAACCACCAGTCAAGGTGAGAGCGGCAGATCCTGGAGATCTCTCTTCGTGTTCGTTTGTGTCGATCACACGGCTGTCTAGCATCACTCTGACTCCTTGCTCACGAACTGATTGGAGTGCTAGACGTCTGAAGGCTGCTGAAACCGGTTCAGACGAGAGAAGCTCTGATCTCGAGTGGACAAGAGTCACATCTTTGACAGGATACTGGTGTTTGACCTCTGCGGCCATTTCAATGCCGACCGCGCCTGAAACAGAATTAGATATGGTTGCTCTTTGGGGGCAGACCGAGGCAGGGAGTGACCAGGGCTACCAACCTCCACCGACGACCACCACTTTCTGCGTGGATTTATCAAGTTTGGACACAAATTCGGTGGCATCTTTGATGTATTGATGTTTTGTTTTTGCCGTTGGCACTGTGGGCCAAGGACGACGCAGACCGGTCGCGACCACCAAATAGTCGTAATTCAGATGTTTCAATCCCACCGCTTCGCTTTGCTCGGTCGTATATGTGATTTGCTTTGTCGCGGGATCTGCTTGAATAACCGTGCCCTGGAGAATCGATACATTACTTCGGTTGAGTTCTGTGAACGTATCAAAGGTCTTCCAAGCCTTGGTGATATAGTCCTTAGATGAATGTGCCAGTGGAGTTCCCACAGCGTGATCTACCACAGGCCAGAAATGTTAGCGTGTCGGTAGTCATGGTAAAAGCTGCAATTGAAACCTCAGCCTGGCCTTGAACCACTTACAGAAGCCGTCTCTTTCATCTAGTATGGTTAATTTGGGACAACGTTGAGGAATCGTGATGGGCTGTGTTGAAGGTCTAGGGTGGTTGGAGGAACCTCCTCTGCCCATCATCGCGCCTCTGCCTCTCCCTTCACGGTGACCCAGACCTCCTCCTCTCATTTTTTCTCCATCTGAGATTTGAGAGAAAGTGCCGTCGCATATCCTCAGAAGATTCAATGCTGTAGAAAGGCCAGCATACGAACCGCCGAGAATGACAACATGGGGCTGGGTCATGGGAGGAGACGAGGAGAGCATTCTGATCATGATTTAAGAAACAATATTAAAGATGTAACAAAAACAGTCTGTGGAAAAAGCTTTATACACCAGTTTCATCGTCGTATTTATTCGAAGGACAGTTTGTTATGAGGCAAGCTAATGATAATGACCTCTCATTGGCCTATCTGCCCCCCGGTCAAACCCGAAAGAGTGGCGCTGACCCTTCGGTCCTCGGTCAGCTGGGCTCGGACATAATGATAACAACAACAGCGTGCGGAAGTGCGCGCCAGTTTGTCTCACGCCTACATCTGTCAGTGGTGCCCTTACAAATCAAATCAAATGGGGGCCCCATTTGATTGTTGATCCGAGGCTCCACTTGATATGACTTGACTTATTTGCCATGTGTATGTCTATGGTTTCGCGGCTTTTTCGTCGTGAGCAAAGCCGTACGCTTGAATAACGACTTATTACCGTCGCAAGGTCTGGAACCATTTCTTCTATCTCGTCCATTTCACCCATATTAATGATCTTGCTGTAGCTGAGACATGTTAAATGCAGGAGCATTTCCGCAGTGGGAACTTCGCTTAACCCAAGACCGAGCTACATCCGTCTCGGACATAGCCTCGTCGGCATTTACAGTTGCTCGGCTGAACGCCTCCTGGCAGTTTTATGGCCACCGTCTTGACCACTCGATGGAAGCCAAATATTGAGCGATAAAAAGTCTTCAGCATTCTGGGCACCCGGATGATGTCATTGGAAGTCTGGTGAGTGTTACCCACTGCCCGTTCCGCTCCTCGTTTTCGATATAGTCGACGCCTGAACATGTGAAAACAAAATGCCCTTTCCTCCCTCGATATGCCCTGTGAACACCCTTGTTGCATTCTCGGACCTCGCCGATATTGATGAAGATGAAGGATGCATTCTTATCCTCCGGTCAAAGCTCGCCAAAACGCCACGTCAAGTCTACTTGGGAGTCCCGGTATCGACGGCTCTTCATCGCCTCACTCTGCGGCGCTTCCGTTTTTCTCCTGGTTAGCCTCTGGCTCAATGCGGCTTGGATATATGGCTCGTTATACGGCCAAGCAGACCGAGCGCACCACTTTGAGATATTGGTGATTGACCTTGACGGCGGCGATATCGGTGAGCCATTCTCTTTTTCCCTATTTCAACTGCCATGATTCAGGATAGACGACGTCAGAGCTGCGCTGATAAAGAGGTTCCTGACTTGCTGGTAGGCCGAGCCATCTCAAATGGAGCGACATCTATCTCCGGAACCCCCGGGGTTGCCACGTTTACGCAAGTCACAGACCTGGATGTTGACGCCGCCTACAACAAGGTTTGGAGGTGCGTGGCAAAAGCTTTCCATGAATATTATCCCGTCCTGATTCCAGATCTAGAGGAGATGTCTCGGGCGCTCTGATAGCAATGCACAATGCGACCTCCCGTCTTAATTCAGCCATCACTACAGGTGATAGCTCGTACGATCCATCCGAGGCTGTGATCTACATCTGGAACGAAGCCCGTTGGGCCTTGGCCCAAGAGACGGTGGTCTTGTCCTCCATAAATTCTGCCATTAACCAAGCACAACGTCAATACTCTCAGCAGTACGCCTCAAAACGAATAGCCACATCGACTCTCTCACGGAATAGCTCTCTGGTCCTTTTGAACCCATTCCAGGCCTCCTCGGTCAACATTTATTCCTTTTCAATCGGCATTAAACCATTCATCAGCACAGTCGGCTTCGTGTTCCCAGGGTTGATCCAATTTTTCTTCGCCATGGCTCTGGGCGGCATCTCGGCCAAAACCCACATTCATCGACGACTGTCCACCGCAAAGAACTACCTGACCCGCTTCGTTGTGTCTCGGCTGTTCACCTTCATCATCGCTATCAGCTGGTCTGGGTGGTTCTACACTTTTGCCCAAGGCAGGACCGGTTCACCTTCCAGCTACATTCTCATGGCATTGGACATGTGGATGTATGCGATGATCGCCTTCGAGTTCCACGACACCTGCGCAGCCTTCATCCCCATTGAATTCCTCCCCATCACCGTCTTATCCTGGGTCATTATAAACGTCACAGCAGCCGCGTTTCCGATTCCGTTAAAGCTGACGTTCTATCGCATCGACTATGCCATCCCCAGCTTCAATTGCTTCGAGATTTTCATCACGATCCTCACCGGAGGGTCGGCGAATCGCCTCTATCGAAATCTGCCCGTGCTTTTTGCCTGGATGATTGTCACAGGGATAACCGGAGTGGCGGCCAACGTGCGCCGCTGTCGGTTCGCGCGAGCAAACATGATAAGTGAAGAAGATGGTGTGTCGTGCACGTCCGCGAGAGAAGATGATACCACCACGGTTGATGCTCAAGAGAAAAACGTGGAAAGCGAATTTGCCCACGAGGCGCAGGGAGACTAGACATAGAGCATGCCTATAGACAGGGCACCAACCTTCGGGAAGAGATAGATATTATAAAAAGCGAGAAAGACTAGATTCCCGTTTCGGGACGAGACACGATGGAGATTGTCGGATGACCAGCAGCTGGTGCTCCTGCTAAAGCCGAAATCATGCACCGGTTAGCTCAGCCCCATACACGATTGATCATTCCTCAGGCTGTGAGCGGGTTCTGCAGCGTCTCTGTCCTCTTCCAGTGCCGAATCTTTGGCCCTCTCCATGTGATCTGGTATCCCATCACTGAGACTGCAACGAGAGGAGTAATACAACTCGGTGGTAGTAAAACGACGCCGGCCACCGAAGCTGGTGGTGCCATCCGGCTCTTTTTGGTGATAGGTCCGACCCGGAGTCGTCCTGCCAACAAAGCGTCTGGCAAAGGGTATCTATTTAGACTCCAGTACAGAGCAACGTTCCATCCTCTTGGCTCTCTAATAGTTCGCAATCCTATTAGATGATCTCCCAGCAATGACACGACGAACATAGGCCTTGCAGTCTAGATGTTAATAGCCCCTCCATTAGAATTGAAAGTGTTCCCATACTACAATGATCTGTTCCACACCAATGGCAAGAGCACGGCGCCGCCTGACCTCCCAGCTTCGTCGGCTGAAGATGAGGGCCATCGCACGCTGCTGTCTTTACAAGCCACACATGGGATTCTGCCGAACCAGATGTTCAATCCACTCCGCAGCCATGTCAGAGCATAATCTCTCTCACCATATGGTCCCTCTGCTTCTTGCCCTTTCGACCTGACTTATGAACAACCGCCACTGCCACCAGGAGGTTGGGAGTTCTCTATAGACCTGTCCGGCGGAAAGTTCATGCTGGTTATTTGTTGTACCATTTCCTCCAAAGCACCCAGAACCTGTTCGTGAGTCTGCAAGTTCCTGCCAGCATTATATGCCTGCACGAATGGAGCCGCAGCGGCTTCAATGGCTTTGTTGGGCCATTCCTGCGCGCGTTGCCCAACCAAGGCAAAATAGTCGTTCGTGAATAAGTCCCACCATGCCACAAGATTTGGGACCCCTAGGTCCTGCTCGATATAGATGCACTGAAGATGGACCTACTGGCGGATGGCGTTCGAGCGGAGAATCGCATCCGGGGTACTAAGGTATTCGAATGTCGCGAAACCCTGAGAGTTTGACAAACACGTCAGTCAATTCGCCCTTGGATCAACGTAATATCCGATACGTGGCAACTTACGACTCGAATTGACTGAAGCAAATCGTCGGCTGCGGCTGAGTATCTTCTTGCACTGCCGTGTCCACCAATCTTGTGATCCTAGGGATATCAGTGGCAGCATGAAGCCTGATGATTCGACCCTTTGGACCATTGATCAGCTCATCAACTGCAAGGAAGGGATACGGCCAGTCGGAAGATCCGAAGCTTTCCACAACGCGATAATTTGACGAGTCAGGCTGGACGCGATTAGGGCCTCCGACCGCAGGCCGTGCTGCCAGCAAAGCATTTGAGGCGAGTCATTTGTTCTTCCAGAAATCGGGGGGAATAGCAGGGACATTCGATACCTGCCCAGATAGAAGAATGCCGCTAGTGCTTGCCTAGGTGAAGGGGATCATGACTTGTCGCTGGATGCTGGTCAGGACTCGATCATATTCCGATTGAGGCTGGTAATACTTACATCGATGGGATGCTCCGCCTGCAAGCAACCTGATATAAGCCGGAAGAACCGGCGGAGAACCTGTGAAGCATTTTCCATGCGAAACAACTGAGCTATTGCTGGATATGCGGCTGCTATGATCCTTATGCCCACGTTGTTGCCTATATCCACGTAGTAGGTGTTTCCGGGTCCTCGTTTCTCAAGAGCACGCCAACTTGCAGAATTGTTCGTATCAATGAGCGCAAGGTCTCGCTTCGTATAGTCGTCTGCGCTCTCGTCATCATTATCATTAGGACAGTAGCCTGGTAGACGTTTATCGGCACTGCAACTGGCTGGCCTAGGAGGTGCCTTCTGTACGGTACAGCAAGCTGCCTTCGATTTTCCCCCTGTCAAAGAGATTTAGTTGGCAGGCAAGTCGCCATGTATCAAGCCGGAAGCTTGAGTTCGTAGCCAAGTCGGGCCGTGTGAACTTACAAGAACATCCTCCAATTGAAGAGCCCCCAAACTAAGCTCTATCGACTTCGAGCTCGGTCGCATTACACACGGCGTTGGCGCACTCCTCGCCTCCACTACCGCTGACCAATGACAGGCCGTCAACTGGGGAGGATCGAGACAACAGTATTGCTGGGAGGCGATGAAGCAGTTATCGGTCTTACTGAAGACCGAGGTCTGGTGTAAGGAGTACAAGGCTGAGGCCAAGAAGCAGCGCTAGTCCGGCGCATATAAGGCGGTTCACCCGGACATCCCGTCCTGGTTGTCTAGAGATTAGTTTCACATCATATGACGCCCACTGGTTCTCGTCGAAGGTAAAGTAAGTAACAGCATCTGTTGCATCGTGGGTCGGTGTGATGGTCGTCGCTCTTTTCTTGGACGTTGCCCCGTTCAAAATGTCCATGATTTCGTAGTAGGATAGGATACCACCAGTGGCCGAGCAAGGCCCATGATTGGATGCGCTATTAAAAGGACAGCCAGGCTTCGTACAACGAGGGTTAGCGAGGGTAAAATATCGACCATAGAAGCCAAAGCCATGACAATCTTGACGGCGGAATATTAACACGCCAAAAGAGCTCCGATGCCAATTCAATCTCGGTGAGATTAGTGTGACCTTGTGCGATACTTCCAATAGGGTCGGTTGCATCCCACACTCCATGAAGGCCATACGTCATAAGGTTGATCCGGTCGGCGTGTTTTATCATACTTGGAAAGTCGAACCAACGTAGATACCAACATGATGATGGTGCTGTGAACGAAAGGCCGAGCTTGTTTCCACTGGCGTCAAATGTCTGTAGCAAATTCTGGAGCAACAACACGTGATTATCGGTGTCTTGAGTTTGGCCTCCTGTCAGGAGCACCAGGATACTCCCAATCGAGGTCGAGACCGTCAAATCCTATTGCAAGTTAGATTATTTCCGGATCGGGAAACCTTTGACAGAAGAGGCCAATGGAACCGAGCTTCTTTCTGACATTTGGCAAATCCGACGACGTACCATATTGCTTCATGAAGTGCAGGACATTGTTCGCAAAAGTTTGCCTTTTGGACGCGTCGGCGGCAATCTCGCCATAATGTGCAGAGAGTACAAGGCTGAGGCCAAGAAGCAGCGCTAGTCCGGCGCATAGGTTGACCCAAGTATGGAATGGTCACGTGATTATTGACCAGTTGACCTGTTGATGAGGACCGTGGCCAGTTGACTTGAGCCAGTTGACCTGAACCAGTCGGACCTGGTGATGAGGTCGACCAGTTGACCTGAGGACGACTGACTAGAGGAAGTATAATCATGTGATTAAAGAGTAGTGACGCCAAGATCACGCCAAGACAGAGTGGAAGTATGAGGATGAGATGGATGTATGAAAGATCGAGTGCCGCGAGTGGGCAGGAGATATTTATGTGCCTGATGTGACATAAGTGCCTGGCAGGGTCATTCACAGAAATAAATCATCGCGGAGCTCAACTGGTGGTGAGAGCGGTCCAACCCTGTGATTGGCTGCAGCATTCAATACCTCTTGGCGACGGCAAATCTCGTAGCCAATCAGAGCGCTTGATTCACAATCCCTCCAGGATACCTGAATCGAGGTGTTTTGCCGGTCCAGCCAGCAGTACCCGGGTTTGATCAATGCTAACACCTGCAGTCTGAGGAAACTGGTGAGCCGAGTGTGAGAATGGAATTGGCGATCAATACTGACTGAAGCAGCGACTATGGCCACGCCCGCCTACTGTTTACCAATCAATGCCACGGAGCCTGGAACGGCATCAACCTGTGATTGTTTCACCCAAGTCCATGGATACCAAAATACCAGTGGTAAGTCTTGGAGCATGTTTGCGGGCAAGCTGCCCTCCGCTGGCTTCCATTTTAGGCTACAACTGTGAAGACATGGCAAGCGACTTTTCAATCACAGTATCTCAACTAACGACTTGGAACAGAATGACTCCGGGACACCCCATTTACATCCCATGAACATCACAACACCCCATTTACACCACACATCACCACTTGTCGACGATTGTCGATTTCAGGCTTAAAACCTTCCATTTCGGGTCTGAATGAAAGCTTTGATATAGCTGCGCTCTTACACGCTCTCTGGCACAAGACAGGATCGTTCCTGAAGAGGTCTACATTAAACGAGCCATGACTGGGCCAGAGGTCGCTTTGGCGGTTCAACAAGAAGAGGCAAGACAGTCGGCATGTGTAGCAAAAAAAACCTTCATACTCAAGCAGCAAATGGATGTCCAAGAGTCACAGGGCTCAACGATTACGGTTACGGTCAACCAGGCTGCTGGCCAGGAACCAGAGCCGATATAGACGATTTGGGTACAGAAGAGGAGGTGCAGAGATACACTTAAAACCTCTATGGTATCCTCTTGGACGAGCCTGCACCAGATTCCTCATAGCCAGCGAGACGACCCACAATTCGGGCTCAGGCGCTTCACCTACTCCACCGTCTATAGCAGCACGGAGTTAGGTCGTGGGAAGCAAGAGGCGATTGATATTGGCTTGATTGAAGACTCACAGGCAAACAAAAGGGCTAGGCACGAATAGACGGCGGTGCTGGTAGGGTCACCTGGTAGGTGACCCTCGTCATCAACACCACCATTTTTCTAATTAGTCTCAGGCCAAACTTCAGCTTCATGTCTATAGACCTATCATTACCACAGCGGTGCGTCCAAGTACATAGAAAATATATGCGCGCAGATGTGCCAAGGTTGCTTAGGCAACAATGGGGTGTTGTGGCGTCCATGGGGTGTAAATGGGGTGTCCCGGAGTCATTCTGGTATCTTCTGTTTCTAGAATACACAGGAGCCCTGCGAAGCTCGAGTCTCCAACTTCTCCACTGCTTACAAAACTCGGGACCATGTCGAACTGCATCTCAAACAATATCGGGAAACTGATGACATCCCATGCTGGGACGCCTTGGTCAACTGGCGCGGGCAGTTCTGGGCGATGGCCCTTGATGACTTCGTTCTTTCGAGTGGGAACTAACTAATAGGCCGAATGGTATCGACGGCAAATTCCCCTGCACGATCTACCACTCCTATCGCCACAACATCCATCCCACTAGTCCTGGAATTCTACAACGCTTATCCGTCGATTCAACTTGTGCGCTTCTGCGCCAGTCCAAGTGAGGGTTGACTAGCCCACAACAAGGACGCAGAAGGTCCTCGACGTCTCAAAACTCAATTGAGGCCTAGCTTGCTCTTCCACCAACCTTCATCCCTGCCACTCCATTGAACCACGTCTTTGAGTCCTTGCGTTGTAGCATTCTTTTGGTTTGTGGTCAAGGTCAGCGGTCCATTATGGGACAATCTTGTCAGCAGCACTACAGCATCAGCCGCATCGCGAGTCTTCTTGGAACCGGTGGGACGCAGCCCACAGCTGTTAATCTTGAAAACGAGGAGATCGACGGGGGAGATGTAAGGAAGAGCTCCAGAGATTGAGTTGACAGGTCTAGCCGCATCAGGGACGTACGGAGACTTGAATACGTCAGTTACCTCGCACACAATGATTGGGGCCTTTTGCACACTAACCTGCCAGTCGGGTGTCATGTCAATCTGAATAGCTTTCCCGGAAGGGGCTTTATACAGAAATATCTGCGCCCGTTGCTCAAAGGGTGTGTTTGGCAGAGCAAGCAGCTTGGCTTTTACCGATTGCGGTGCCCCTGCCGCAGTGATAAGGAAGTCGACGTCCTGCGGTATTAGGATGCTGATTCCCAGCCACACAGCATTTAATTAACATACGGTGGTTGTACGGTATCCTTGTGCATATTTCATGACAGCCATGCCGCCAATCACGGCGATCCTGGCATGGGAGATTTCTGGTATGCTTTTGAGGATGTGGATGACTGCACTAGCAGCTTGCTCCAATTCGGGCAAGGTAAGAGAAGACATATTGATCTTGGTCGGATGTGATATTCAGAAAACGATACAAGGAGATGAAGTTGCCATTCTTTGGGTTGCAGTCGATTATCTTTTATATAGGCTGCAAGCATATCTCCTAGAACCGATTTTTCACTTTGCTTGGCATTAAGCGCTGGGATAATCAAGGTCGCTACTTAAGGCAACTCTCTGCGAAAGGTTTGTGTCCTCTGAGCGACTGGGGTTCACACCCGAAGAGATTTACTTTGTGACGGCGATACGCTCACCGAGAGACTGAAGTCAGATCTAACAATAATGACCGGCCTATTGCGGGAGACGAAATTCCTAGGGCGGGTTAGGGCTACATTATGGGACAGCCATACGCCCAGTGTGCGACTGCTGGCTGAGGGCAGATCTCGGCTTCAAACCTGAGAAGTCAGCTCCGCCCCTATGGCAGCTCTTGGCGCTCTGGGATGTGGCATCATTCAAAAGCCTTATATTGATCCAGGTATGTATATTTCGACATGCTCTAATCCACAAGCGTTGTTACAGGTTCTCTCAGACAGCAAACACATGGCTGAAACTCGAATCCAAGTCCTATCTGATCTCCATTTGGAGACCGGCCGCTCACGACGTTTTCACAATCTCCCCTTATTCATCAACTCTGGCCCTGCTCGGAGATATTGGATCCAGCAACAATTGTCCAATTTCCGTCTCGTCTTCTTCGTTCTTGGTAACCATGAGCCATATCATAGCAAGTGGGCCGACGCCAAGTCCAAATTAAGCCGCTTCGGCAATGATATGCGGAAGGGGTTCCTGGAGGGCAAGATAGCTGGAGAGTTCATCATTCTCGATCAGACGCGTTACGACCTATCCCCCTCCGTCACTATTCTAGGCTGCACACTCTTCTCGGGAATCACGCCAGAACAAATCCAAAGCGTCAGTTACGGGTTAAATGACTTCTACCGGATTGAAGATTGGTCGGTCGACTTACATCGCCGTGCCCATTATGCGGATTTAAACTAGCTCAATGAACAAGTGGAATCAATCTCACGTCTTGAACCAACTCGGAGAATTATCATTCTTACACATCATAGCCCTTGTACGAACGAGGAAACAATCGATCACAAGCACAGAGGGAGTTCAATCACCTCCGGATTCGCGACAGATCTATCAAGGGAACCCTGCTGGACGAATCAAAATGTCGTGGTTTGGGCATTTGGGCACACGCATTTCAATTGTGGCTTTCAAGATGCAAAAACTGGAAAAAGAGTTGTCTCGAACCAGCGTGGTTACTATTTCGCCCAGGCAGCTGGGTTTGACTTGCAAAAGGTTGTCACTGTATGAGCATAATATCACAAACACTAGCTTCCTTGCTTTGAAGTCACAAGGGTGAATTTAGTACCTTGTGACTCCAATACTTCCTCAAGCTCATCCAGAGCCACCTTCCAGTTTGCGTCTCCATTCTTGAGAGAATGAAAAAAGGGCCTGAATTGCGACTCAAGGTAATCTTCTCGGAGTATTTCTGATCCGTCCACGTATTCGATCATGTAAGTTAGTAGAGCTATCCAAGCATGGTGATAGTGGTGAGATCGATCTCGTATACATAGTTGGATGATAGCCTCTGCATAACGTGGAGCCGTTGGTATTCGTACGGGATAGAGGTGAGGGGGAAAGACCCCCTGTCCCCGCCCTGGTTTCGCACGAGGTAGTCGAGAGTCCGAGGCAAGGATGATGTCTCCATTCGGTACGTCCACATCTAAACATGATAAGCTCCAAAGGAGTTCCGACTTCTTAAACAAAGAGATGATTAGATCTTGATTAATATGTAGGTGATATGTTGGAGGCGGGAAGGGATGAAAGTCGCCTCGGAATCTGCATTCCGACATTTGTTTGCAGTCCAAAAACCCTGCTGTGAAAAGGGCTTCGAAGCCAGCCAATATTAGTTCATCGGGCAAAATAAAGGAAGCTCCCTAAAATTCGTCAGGCTGTAAAAAAATTTGGCCACTCTCAAACTAACATCGATGACGGAAGGGACTCCGTAGATTGTTAATAAATAATTGCCCCACAAAACATTGGGAATGCAGGCGTTGTCAAGGATCTGTGCAATCATGGCAACAAGCACATTATCCAGACACCGGCCGGTGAACTTCAAGGTGTTCATTTCGGAAGACGGTACAAGGAGACTTGCCGACGGCCCCAACTCAGGACTCTAACCGGGGCGTAGATGATGGGCTGGGTTAGCTGAGCCTGCACTTTTGTGGCTGGCGAAGTTAAATGTGCTATGGAGGAATTGGAGACTTGAGGGGGGGCAAAACGGGCTGCGTTGAGGGTGCAGAGGCCGTAAGAATCCGGGATTGGGAGCGTGATCGGGCCGCACTGTGAGAGGCGAGGCAGATTTTGAAGGAGCCGGTGGAGAATCGAGGGGGCCTGATGCGGCAGGGGAGGATTCAGGCGGTGTCGTGCTTCACATGACAGATGCGTCAGCGCGATGGAGGTGAGAAAGAAAACAGGTTGGAAGGAAGAGAGGATTGGGATGGGAAGAGGGTTCTTTCAGCGACGTCAAAAGCGGCGGTGCGCCAAGCCTGCGACCATGCCCAAAGAAGTAGGCCGCCTAAACCGGACGGGGATTTTGTTGAACTTTGGAGGCAGGTCACGTGATGGATATTTGACTGACTAGTCAGCGAAATCAGCAACCTGGAATTCCCCGCCCATTCCCACTGGGAGGGCTTCTATCTGTCCTATATAGACTACTCTGCATACAGGCAATCTTATCTCACACAGTGGTGAGGCATGAAAGGAAATCAAAGGACCAAGTTGCTCCCGCAGTCACGTGATTGGCAATCGTGTGATCACCATCCTGACGGATTTTCCCTGCAAATGACTTCATAGTTGAAGAGTTTCGCCATCGTCTTAACTCGGCCATTACATGGCAGGACAATTCCCAAAGTCCCGACGGACGCCCCAATATTCCACGCATAACAACGACGCCGACAACATTGAGAGGTATCTCCAGGAAGATGGTCATCGAACGTGGGGCTTCGTGATCTATCGCTGCACCTACGAAAGCGACGACGACTGGGACCGGTTCATGGAGCTTCTACGCGACGCAATCCGGCGTACACTAGAGATCCTTAATGGACTGGATATGATGGACAGCCTCAGCATTACCGTTTTCGAGGACCGGTCCATTTTGGACGACGCCAGCACATCCTTTGTCCGCGAGCATTTCAAGCAATGGGCCGCCACGGCACCGCAGCAGGAGCAAGGCACGGGGCCAGCCCTCTCCCAGCGCTACAGGTACTGCATACAGGTGGACGCCGTAGCGTTGGAGTCTGTCATCCAGGACGCACCGGAATCGCACATCATCAGCGATGGCTTTGTCAACCTCATATGGAAGGACTGGGAGCCGTCCAGACCGGATCCCAGAGAGGAGGTAGAAGAACCGATCGAAGGCTGCACGCAGCACGAGGTGGGCTGGATGATGGTCGGTTACCAATTCGTCGTGGTGTGCATGTATTGCTACTTGCGCGACTGGAACGATTTTTACCGCGAGTATCGCCGCCCTCCTGAAGTGGTGCGTATGTAAGGACGACATTTTCCTTGCTCTGAATGGCACTGCTTGCTCACCATCAATGCTGAAAATTGGGGCGCTGGCAACCATGTCCAAAGGTTTCCACGTTATAGAGCCTTCCACATGAGAGAGTCTCGGCGCTGATGGTAAATGCAACGCTTGTATTTGACAGCTCTACTTGGACCTTGGTGGGGATTCTTCTTGACGTGCTTCTCCGCCCCACGGACCTGATCTTGCTCTGTATGTGCTCCTCTCCTGTAGCCGTTGGCTTCGGCATGAGTCCACAGCTTGTTCACACTGGTACGGACAGGTCGTCTGCCGATCCTGGGGAAGACGAGGAGGGATGGCGAAGACGTGAGAGGCCTGCTTCAGAGAGCTAGAGGCAGGACTGGCTAGCAGAAAACGCCCGGCGACGTCAAGAAGCCGGCATGCTCGAGGGCTCCCCGGCCGGCGGAGAGGCCCCTTTTGTGCACGGCGGCCCGTGGGTTGGGTGAGGGAGAGGAGCGGGTCAAACGGTGGATTGGAAAGGATGACCACTGAATCGAGGCCGGAGGATGAAGTGCAGTCTATGGGGTTCTTCCACATTTGAACTGTGTCGTGCCTGCCGAGTAGATTAATTATTATTGTCATGACGACAATCCGCGACAGTCGCGGGCTAGGAGGAGTGTGTTTCAGGAGGAGGGGTACGAGGGCAAACCCTTACATATACTCATCGCCCATGCCCCTGGGTGCTGGAGGAGGCAAGCTTAAAGTCTTGTATGCTATACGCCAGATTGTTAGCTAAACACAGAGGGACCTCACCCTGCCCGATCGCAAACTGCTTGCCTCAGTTAACAGTCCGACAATTATTTTTATTGACCAACATTCCTCATTCGGCCTTCCATCCTGACCACACATAGGCCCATCGGACGCTTAATAACATGCAGCAGGCCGGGCCTGGAAGCATGTGGTGTGACTGGCTAGACAGTTGAGAGTCAAACCACGGAGTGAAAAACTATAGTGATATGCTTGGTCCATGGCTTCCAGTGCTGGGAAGTCCACGAGGTTTACCGTCATCAGACAATAGCAGGGTAGTACAATTCCATCGTAAACTGGACAGCACTTGGCCAGATTTAGTCTGGGTCAAGAAGAGTAACCTGAGAGAAAAGAATCTTTACCAGCGGAAGGATTAAACTTGAACGCCTCCTCATTGGCCAACGCCGTATGGGGTCAATACTCGGCAAACCTTCCTCCTCCAGCAACGAGCACTTCAAGAACTCTTGGTGTCCAAGGCATAACACAGATAGCCAACTTTACAGAAGACTCAGCGATTCAGAGCTAGAGGTGTTGTGTCCGCTGGGTAATGAAGTTGGACAGGCTTTGGCCGTTACTTGGAACGGCGCCTTCAGGCTCATGCTGGCACGAAGACCGACTGCCTCAGCGATTGCCTCCAACTCAGCCTTGCTAACGCTCCAGCTGAGCCTTGCTAATGCCTCCGGCCCCGCATGACGAGAATGTCTCTCGCGCCGCATGACGAGTATGCCTCTCTCACTGCGATAGACACCTCAGGCGTCTGAGTCTCTGTCACGTTTACGCATGGCCGCGTCTGTCCCAAACCCAGAGTCCTACCACGTCGGGTGGATCTGCGCAGTCCGTGCCGAGTACGTCGCCGCGTGCGAACTCCTTGATGAAGAATTTCAGACCCCACCACTCCCTTCCCACGATGACAATGCCTATACCTGCGGCCGGATCGGAGACCACAAAGTCGTGGTGGCGTGTCTTCCTCAGGGCAAGTATGGACTGACCTCGGCGGCGGCCGTAGCCAAGGACTTGCTGCGCAGCTATCCCGCCATCCAGTTTGGCCTGATGGTGGGCATCGGCGGAGGAGCACCGAGCACAAGACATGACATCCGGCTTGGTGACGTGGTGGTGAGCTCCCCGACGGACACGACCGGAGGCGTCATCCATTATGAGTTTGGAAAGACAATCCAAGGCAAGAAGTTTGACAGAACAGGGTCACTCAGCCCGCCGCCACCTTTCTTACTAACTGCTCTACAAAAGCTGAGCGCTCTTCATGAACGGCGGGGCCACCGAATCGCTGAAACCGTGAATCAGATGGTCAGCACCAATGCTCGCCTGAAGAGATATCAGCACCCTGACCCCCACTCGGATGTCCTCTACAAATCATCCTTTGTCCACCCTGATGAGGAACGGCCATGCGTGGAAATCTGTCGGACGGAAGACGATCGAGTTGTCCACAGGCCGGCGCGTGATCCCGACCAAGACGATCCAGTGGTACATTATGGGCTCATCGCCTCGGCCGATCGATTAATGGAAGATGCCCACGTTCGAGATCATTTGGCGCAGACGGAAGGGGTGCTCTGTTTTGAAACGGAGGCGGCCGGCTTAATGGATCACTTTCGCTGCGTGGTGATTCGCGGCATCTGTGATTATTCAGACACCCACAAGAACGATGCATGGCAAGGATATGCGGCAGCCACGGCGGCGGCATATGCCAAAGAGCTACTCAATGTGGTGGCTCCACAGGATATCACCTGTTTCATGGTGACTCAACAAGAGAGCACCTGTTCCACCGAGGAATCCTTTTCGGTCGACTTTAGCCTGTCTGAAGTGTCCGAGACCGAACGCTTTGTCGCACGGCAGGACGAGCTCGTCGACATCCACCAGACACTCAGCGGCGATGGCACCCGCCGTACCGTGGTGCTCCACGGCCTAGGTGGTATTGGCAAGACTCAACTCGCGGTTGCGTACGCTAAGCGTCACCGCGCCGATTACTCGGCAATATTTTGGATGAACAGCAAGGACGAAGATTCGTTAAAACAGAGCTTTGCTGAAGCGGCAAGGAGGATCTCGCAGGAGTATCCTGGCCAACTCAGCGTGGTCGACGAAGACGGAAGTCTTGATGCAGTTGTCGACGCAGTAAAGCGCTGGTTGGATCATCCCAAGAACACGCGCTGGCTGATCGTGTACGACAACTACGATAGCCCCAAGCTCCCCGGCGCCGCACATACAGCAGTCGACATCCGCCAGTTTCTCCCGAAAGCGCACCATGGTTCGATTCTCATCACGACACGGTTGTCACAAGTGGAAATCGGTCGCCGTATACCAGTTGGAAGGCTGAATGTCCGAGACAGCCTTGAAATTCTTTCGTACACGTCGGGACGAGAGAGCGTGATGGATGGTCAGCTTTATTCTAAAGGTCGTGAATGTCGTGCTAACGCCGTCGCAGATCCCGACGCTATTCAACTTGTCCGAGAGTTAGACGGACTCCCTCTTGCCCTAGCCACGGCGGGAACTTATCTTTATCATGTGTCGACAAGTTTTGCCGACTACCTACGTCTATATCGGGCGTCATGGCTGAAGCTGCAACAGACGAGCCCGCAGTTAAGTTCTTACGATGAGCGACTTTATTCCACATGGCAGCTGTCATTTGACCACATCAAACTGCAGAACGAGCTTTCGGCAAAACTGCTTCAGCTGTGGGCATACTTTGACAACCAGGATATCTGGTTTGAGCTTCTACAGCACCACAACGTAGACAGTTCCGAATGGTTTCTTCGACTGACTGAGGACGAGCTCAGCTTCAACCAGGCGGTCAGGGTCCTATGTGACCATGGACTTGTAGAGGTGAACAAGTCTACAGAGAAGATGGACAAGCCTTCAAAGAAGAGTGGGATCGAGTCAACGGGATACAGCATGCACAGCTGTGTTCATTCTTGGACTCTTCACGTTCTGAATCAAGATTGGGAGGTTGAATTGGCGAGACTAGCACTTACATGTGTAGGGTCACATATCCCCGAAAGAGACACTCGCAATTCCTGGGTTATAGGAAGACGACTTATTCGACATGCGGCGAGGTCCTGGCATTTCGTGATTCAAGGTAAGGTGAACGAAGATGGCATAGCCTGGATCCTCCACTCTCTCGGTAATCTGTATGTGAATCAGGGGAAGCTGGGCGAGGCGGAGAAAATGTACCAGCGCGCACTGCAAGGATTTGAGAAGGCCCTGGGCCCCGAGCATCACGATACACTCTCTACAGTCAACAACTTGGGCCTCCTCTACAGGGACCAGGGAAAGCTGGACGAGTCGGAGAAGATGTACCAGCGCGCACTGCAAGGATATGAGAAGGCACTGGGCCCAGAGCACACCTCCACCCTCAACACGGTCGACAACTTGGGCCTCCTCTACAGGGACCAGGGGAAGTTGGAGAAGGCGGAAGAGATGTACCAGCGCGCACTGCAAGGATTTGAGAAGGCACTGGGCCCAGAGCACACATCCACCCTCATAACGGTCAACAACTTGGGCCTCCTCTACACGGACCAGGGAAAGCTGGTCGAGGCGGAGAAGATGTACGAGCGCGCACTGCAAGGATATGAGAAGGCGCTGGGCCCGGAGCACACATCCACCCTCATGGTGGTCAACAACTTGGGCCTCCTCTACAGGGACCAGGGAAAGCTGG